>Ga0302046_10000354_pt1 | contig 47406 bp, 43 predicted proteins | sample RVTome_11_FD_200261 | JGI IMG/M metagenome (GOLD analysis project Ga0302046, IMG submission 200261) | Soil microbial communities from uranium-contaminated site in the Upper Colorado River Basin, Wyoming, United States - RVT147D111 (version 2) ...
CAGGCTGGCCTCCTTCACCAGCCCACAGGATGAATCACATTCCAGCGACCTTGGGAATCCCCTAACGATTCAAAACGAACAGAAAGTGCTCTAGAGCATATTCTGCTCACGCGGAATCGGCGCCAGCCCTCATGAGCTTGTCGAATGGCCCCCACCCGGCCACCCAACAGGATACTGCCATTGGGTGGCCGGGTGGGGGAGCGGGCCGGTGATGCCAAACGATCGGAATATGCTCTAGACGCCGCCCCGTCGTCTTTCGGACGGGATCAGGGCTCGTAACCCAGCACGGGCGCCAGCCAGCGCTCGGCCTCCGGGATATCCCAACCCTTGCGCTTGGCGTAGTCGGCGACCTGGTCGCGTCCGATCCGGCCGGTGCCGAAATAGCGCGCCTCTGGATGCCAGAAGTAATACCCGGAGACCGCCGCCGTCGGCAACATGGCGAAGCTTTCGGTGAGGGTGATCCCCGCCTGCGCCTCGGCGTCGAGCAGCGCGAACAGCGTCGCCTTCTCGGTATGGTCCGGACAGGCCGGATAGCCCGGCGCCGGCCGCACGCCCTGGAACTCCTCGCGCACCAGCGCCTCGTTGCTTAGCTCCTCGTCGGGCGCAAAGCCCCAGAACTCCTTGCGCACCCGCTCGTGCATGCGCTCGGCGAAGGCCTCGGCGAGCCGGTCGGCGAGCGCCTTGGCCATGATGCTGGAATAGTCGTCGACTTCGCCCTCGTAACGCGCCACCAGCGCGTCGAGGCCGATCCCCGCCGTGACCGCGAAGCCGCCCAGGTAGTCCGCGGCCCCGCTTTCCTTCGGCGCCGTGAAATCCGCCAGCGAGTAGTCGGGCCGCCCCGCCGGCTTCAACAGCTGCTGGCGCAGCATGTGCACCGTCGCGAGCACGTCGCGCCGATCCTCGTCGGCGTAGATCGCGATATCCTCGGCGCCGTCGCTGTTGGCGGGCCAGAAGCCGATCACGCCGCGCGCGCCGAGCAGCCGGCCCTCGACGATCTCCGCGAGCATCGCCTGGGCGTCGCGGAAGAGATCGCGCGCGGATTCGCCCACCACGCGGTCGTCCAGGATCTGCGGATAGACGCCGGCGAGCTCCCAGGCACGGAAGAAGGGCGTCCAGTCGATGCGGACCACCAGCTCCTCGAGCGGATAGTCGTCTAAGGGTTTGATGCCGAGGAAGCCCGGCTTCGGCGGCCGCGTCTCGTACCAGTCGAAATGCGCCTTGTGGACCCGCGCCTCGTCCAGCGAGCGCCGGTCTCCCTCGCCGCTCTTGCCGGCATGGCGACCGCGCAGCTTCTCGTATTCCTTGCCGGTCTGGCGCAGCAGCCGCTTGCGGGCGGTCTCGGCGACCAGGCGGCCGGCGACGCCGACGCTGCGCGAAGCGTCGAGCACGTGGATCACGCCGCCACGATAATTCGGCTCGATCCGCACCGCGGTATGGACGCGCGAGGTCGTCGCCCCGCCGATCAGCAGCGGGATCTTGAACCCTTCGCGCTCCATCTCGCGCGCCACGTGGACCATCTCGTGCAGCGACGGCGTGATCAGCCCCGAGAGGCCGATCATGTCGGCCTTCTCCTCGCGCGCGGTCTTCAGTATGTCCTGCGCCGGCACCATGACGCCCAGATCGACAACGTCGAAGCCGTTGCACTGCAGCACCACGGCGACGATGTTCTTGCCGATGTCGTGGACGTCGCCCTTGACGGTGGCCATCACGATCTTGCCGTTCGCCGAGGTGTCGCCCGCCCCGGCCTTCTCCTCCTCGATGAAGGGGACGAGATGGGCGACCGCTTTCTTCATCACCCGCGCCGATTTGACCACTTGGGGCAGGAACATCTTGCCCGAGCCGAAGAGGTCGCCGACCACGTTCATGCCGTCCATCAGCGGCCCCTCGATGACCTCGATCGAGCGTTCGCGGGCGCGCCGCGCCTCTTCGGCGTCCTCGACCACGAAGTCGGCGATGCCGTTGACCAGCGCGTAAGTCAGCCGCGCCTCGACGCTGCCCTCCCGCCAAGCCTTGTCGTCGGCCGCCGCCTTGGATTTGCCTTCGGCCTGGTCGGCAATCTCGAGCAGGCGCTCGGTGGCGTCCGTCCGGCGGTTGAGGACCAGATCCTCCACACGTTCGCGCAAGTCCGGCTCGATGTCGTCGTAGACCGCGAGCTGGCCCGCGTTCACGATGCCCATGTCCAGGCCGGCGCGGATCGCGTGATAGAGGAAGACCGAGTGGATCGCCTCGCGCACCGGGTTGTTGCCGCGGAACGAGAAGGAGAGGTTCGAGACGCCGCCGGAAACCTTGGCCCCGGGCAGCGTCTCCTTGATCCGCCTGGCCGCCTCGATGAAGGCGATGCCGTAGTCGTCGTGCTCGTCGATGCCGGTGCCGATCGCCAGGATGTTGGGATCGAAGATGATGTCTTCCTGGGGAAACCCGACCTCATCGACGAGGATGCGGTAGGAGCGCGCGCAGATCTCCACCTTGCGGTCGGCGGTATCGGCCTGGCCGGTCTCGTCGAAGGCCATGACAACCACGGCCGCCCCGTAGCGCCGCACCAGCCGCGCGTGATGGATGAAGGCCGCCTCGCCCTCCTTGAGGCTGATCGAGTTCACGATCGGCTTGCCCTGCACGCATTTCAGTCCCGCCTCCACGGCCGCCCAGTCGGAGCTGTCGATCATCACCGGAACCCGGCTGATGTCGGGTTCCGAGGCGATCAGGTTGAGGAAGGTGACCATCGCCCGCTCGGCGTCGAGCAGCCCCTCGTCCATGTTGACGTCGATGATCTGGGCGCCGTTCTCGACCTGCTGGCGGGCGACCTGCAGCGCCGCCTCGTAGTCGTCGGCCATGATCAGCTTGGCGAAATGCGCCGAGCCGGCGACGTTCGTGCGCTCGCCGATATTGACGAAGGAGGCGGTCGGCCCGCCGGGCCCCTCCGTGGGATCGGCGATCTCGGGCGCCTTGATCTGTTCGGTCACGCGCGTCTCCGCATCAGGCCAGCTCGAAGGTCTCGAGCCCGGCGAGCCGCATGCGCGGCGGCAGCCGCGGCGGCACCCGCGGCGCCTTGCCGGCCACCGCCTCGGCGATCGCCTTGATGTGCGCGGGCGTGGTGCCGCAGCAGCCGCCGACGATGTTGACCAGCCCCGCCCCGGCCCATTCGCCCAGATGCCCCGCGGTCATCGCCGGCACCTCGTCGTAGTCGCCCATGTCGTTGGGCAGCCCGGCATTCGGATGCGCGCTCACCGGCGCCTCGGCGACGCGCGAGAGCTCCACCAGGTAGGGGCGCAGCTGCTCGGCCCCCATCGAGCAGTTGAGGCCCACCGCGAGCGGCCGGGCATGCCGGACCGAGTTCCAGAACGCCGCCACCGTCTGGCCCGAGAGCGTGCGCCCCGACAGGTCGGTGATGGTGCCCGAGACGATGACCGGGACCGGCGCGCCGAGCGCCTCCGACAGCTCGTCGACGGCGAAGATCGCCGCCTTGGCGTTCAGCGTGTCGAACACGGTCTCGATCAGCAGGATGTCGGCGCCGCCCTCGACCAGCGCCTCGGCGGCCTCGCGGTAGGCGTCGCGCAGCTCGTCGAAGCCGACGTTGCGAAAGCCCGGATCCTCGACGTCGGGCGAGATCGAGGCGGTCTTGTTGGTCGGCCCCAACGCGCCGGCGACGAAGCGTGGCCGCTCCGGCGTGCGCCGCGTCACCTCGTCGGCGACGGCGCGGGCGATCCGGGCGCCCTCGCGGTTGATCTCGGCGACCGCCGCCTCGGTCTCGTAATCGGCCTGGGCGATACGCGTCGCATTGAAGGTATTCGTGGACAGGATATCGGCGCCGGCCTCCAGGAAGGCGCGGTGGATTTCGGCGATGACGTCCGGCCGGGTCAGGTTGAGCAGGTCGTTGTCGCCCTTGAGGTCGGTTCCGTGGTCGGCGAAGCGCGCGCCGCGATAGTCCGCCTCCTCCAGCCTGCGCTCCTGGATCATCGTGCCCATGGCGCCGTCGAGCACCAGGATGCGCTCGCCCAGCAGTGTGGCCAGCGTCTTGCGGCGTTCGGCGGAGCAGGCGGCATAGGTGGCGGCGGTCATGGTCCTTCGTCCCCGTCGGCGCGGCTCAGGCCCGGGCCGCCATGGGCGCGGCCGCCGGAACCTGGCGCAGGCCGAGGATGTGGCAGATCGCGAAGGTCAGGTCGGCGCGGTTCAGCGTGTAGAAGTGGAACTCGTCGACGCCCGAGGCCTGCAGGGTTCGGCATTGCTCGGCGGCGATGCTGGCGGCGACCAGCGTGCGCGTTCCCTGGTCGGCGTCGAGCCCTTCGAACTGGTCGGCCATCCAGGCCGGCACGGCGGCGCCGCAGGCCTTGGCGAAGCGCGCCACGGTGTGGAAGTTGGTGACGGGCAGGATGCCGGGAACCACCGGAACTTCGATGCCGGCGCGCCGGGCACGCTCGACGAAGCGGAGATAGTCGCTGCATTCGAAGAAGAACTGCGTGATCGCCCGCGTGGCGCCGGCGTCGACCTTGCGCTTCAGGTTGTCGAGGTCGGCGGTGGCGCTCGGCGCCTCGGGATGCACCTCGGGATAGGCGGCGACGCTGATCTCGAAATCGGCGACCTTGCGCAGGCCCGCCACCAGATCGGCGGCAAAGCGATAGCCGCCGGGATGCGGCGCGTAGCCGTCGCTGTCCTCGGGCGGATCGCCGCGCAGCGCCACGATATGGCGCACCCCCGCCTCCCAGTAGCGCCGGGCCACCGCGTCCACCTCGTCGCGGGTGGCGCCGACGCAGGTCAGATGCGCCGCCGGCTCCAGGTCGGTCTCGCGGCGGATCCGCTCGACCGTCGCGTGGGTGCGCTCGCGCGTCGAGCCGCCCGCCCCGTAGGTCACCGAGACGAAGCGCGGCGCCAGCGGCGACAGCCGCTCGATCGCGGCCCAGAGCTGCACCTCCATCGCGTCCGTCTTCGGCGGAAAGAACTCGAAGGACGCCTCGATCCGCCGCGCGTCCGCGCTCACTGCCATCGTGTTCAACCCCTCGCGCCGTCTCGGCGGTTCGATGTCCTGAGGCGCCGGCCGTCCTGTCTCGCGCCGCGCCGAACGGCGGCAGACGCGATTGGGCAGCGGCCCAACGACCCCATCAATTGCAGCCCTGCCCAACGAAAGCAATCCCCTTTTGCCGGGGCCGCGTTGGGACGGCCGCCGTGGATATCGGGATTAGGTCGTCGTCGCGACGAAGATCAAGTGGACGACGTTGTGACCCACACGCAACTGCGACCTTTTTGCAACGTCAATGCCCCGAGAATCGCGCCGAACGTCGATCGGCGTTGGCAAAGCGAATCGCCCTGTGGTACGGGGGTCGAACGTGATTGAGAGGGCCGCGAGGAGCGCTTCTGCCGCTAATCTGGGGAGATCAAGCAAGGGCAGACGGCGTGTGTTCGGGGAATGGTTGCCGCCCGCCGACGAAGGGTTGACGCGGGCGGGAGGGGAGCGATGATGGGCCCGAGCCGCGATCGAACACCGGTTCGCGCGGCTCGTGTCGCTTAAGGGCTCCCGTGCCGTCCACGGGATCGGTTGCGAGTTCGTTTCAGGGCTCGTTCTGGAGCTTCATTTCTTTCGAGCTGGGGTCGGTGATCGATTGAAACCCGGTGATCCGTCGATGACGAACACCATCGCCGCCGGCCACGGGACCGGATCGAGGGCGCGGGGGGCGCTCCGGATCGCGGTCGTTCTGCTCGGCGTGCTGGCGGTCGGCGCCTGCGCCCCGGTGCCCAAGGACCCCGAAGCGCTCAGGGCCTACAAAGAGGCCAACGATCCGCTCGAACCGGCCAACCGCAAGGTCTTCGAGTTCAACATGGCGCTCGACCGCAACATCATGAAACCGGTCGCCAAGGCGTACCGCAGGACCTTTCCCGCCTTCGTGCGCGACAGCATCCGCAACTTCCTCGACAACGCCGCCTTTCCGCAGACCTTCATCAACGACGTGCTGCAGGGCAAGCCGGGCCGCGCCGCGGAAACCGCGATGCGCTTCTTCGTCAACACCATCGCCGGCGTCTTCGGCTTCTTCGACGTCGCCGCGCAGTATGGGTTGGAGGGCCACAAGGAGGACTTCGGCCAGACCCTCGCCGTCTGGGGCGTGAAGGAAGGGCCCTACCTCATGATCCCCTTCCTGGGGCCGCACAGCGCCCGGCACGCCGGCGGCCGGGTCGGCGACAAGCTGCTCGATCCCCTCACCTACGTGGCGCCCGGCGGCTGGCAGTATCGCGTCGCCTCGATCAGCTCCACCGTCGTCAACATCGTCGACCGCCGCTCGCGCCAGATCGAAGCGCTGGAAGATCTGGAGCGCAATTCGCTCGACCTCTACGCCACGATCCGCAGCCTCTACCGCCAGAACCGCAATTCGGAGATCCGCGACGGCGAGCCGGCCAAGAACACTGTCCCGGAGATCGTCGAATAGACCGTACGCCCGCCGCCCCACCGGCGGCCCGACCGCCCGCCGGCCCATCCGCCAGGCGCGAAGGGAGCTTGATTTCCAAGGCGAAGAACAACCAGGAACTGGGATAGGGCGGTCATGACGGCTTCACGAACATCGCTACGCATACCGGGCGCGGCCGTCGTCGCGCTGGCGCTGATCCTCACGGTCGCGGCAGGTCCCCGCGCGGTGCGGGCGGAGACGGCGGCCGACGCGCAGGCGCTGGTCAAGGGCATCGCCGACCGCGCGCTCGCGATCCTCGCCGACAAATCGTTGGCCAAGGCCGGCCGCGAGGCCCAGTTCGCCAAGCTCTTCACCGACAACTTCCACACCCGCTCGATCGGCATCTTCGTGCTCGGCCGCCATTGGCGGCGCGCCAGCCCGACCCAGCGCAAGGCCTACCTCGCGGTCTTCGAGCGCTTCGTGGTGAAGACCTACACGGTGCGTCTCAGCCAGTATGCCGGCGAGAAGTTCCGCATGGGGCGCGCCAACGGCCCCGACAACGGCGTCTATGTGGTGGAAAGCGCGATCGTCCTGCCGAACCGGCCGGCGATCCCGCTGCGCTGGTCGATCCGCCGCGCCGTTGCGGGCCTGAGGATCGTCGACGTGGCGATCGAGAACCTCTCGATGGCCCAGACCCAGCGCGCCGACTTCGCCGCCATCCTGCGCCAGCGCGGCTCGGTCGACGGCCTCATCAAGGCGCTCGAGGAGAAGATGGCCAGCCTCGACGCGCAGTGAGGGGACCGGGTGGGCCGATCCAGCTCCCTACCGGTCCCTCAAACAAGACCCTCATCCTGAGCTTGTCGAAGGATGGCGTCGCGCGGCACATCGCCGGCACGACCCCAAGATCGCAAAAGGTTCCGGATTGACGCGGGAAAATTGTTACGGCACGATCGGGGGATATTTCCCAATAATCGATCGAGCACGGAGCAAGACCCGCGATGCCGCAGAAATTCCGCCGCCTCTTCGAAGGCCCGGACGAGATCGACTACAGCCCCGACCCCATGGGACGCATCGGCGAGGGCGCGCGCGACGTCCGCGACCCCGCGCTCGATGATGAGGGCCAGGCGCTCTTCCAGGACTTCCGCGACGCATACGCCCAGGGCCGCCCGCTACCCGAGCTCTTCGGGCCCAAAGGCACCCTCGACATCAAACAGGGCATAGGCCTGACGTCCCGCAACCGCCGCCCCGACGTAGCGAAGGTCGAGACCTTCCTCGATCTCCTCGGCGAGCACGACACCGCCCCCACGGAGGGTCCGACCGGCTATTACAGCATTCGTCTGGAAGACAATCTCAAGGCCTACCAGATCAAGAACGGCCTCAAGCCCGACGGCGTGGTCAACCCCCAGGGCGAGACCCTCGGCCGGATCAAGCGCGACCTGACCAGGACGCTCGGCCCCGCTACCCGCAAGCCGCCGCGCCCGGCAGCGCCGCGCGCCGCTGCCAGGGGGAAAAGCGCCGCCCCGCGTAGCGTGCAGAGCGCCGTGCTGAAGGGCCCGCTCGACGGGGCCGACCTGCGCGAGGCACCGGAGGCGGGCGCCCGGCTCATTCCGACCCAGGCAACTGGCGGGTTGCCGACGGAACGCAAGTCCGATCCGTCGACACGCCGGACACTCACACGCAGGGATTTCCTCGAAGCCAGCCGCGACAGCGAACGGCGGCTGCCCGACCAGGTCAAGGAACTGGACCAAAAGTATCGACGCTTGCTCAGGTGGGCAATCCGACTGCAAGAAATAACGCCGGGTGTGGACATTCGACGATCGATCGCGGCAATGCGGCGGTATCTCGACGGGACCGGCGGCACGGTAAGCTACGATCCGGACTGGATCCGTGGCCAACGCGTCATCAAACGCGCCGAGAACCGCCTATTGAATCACTTTGCCGATTGGCTTCGCGGCAAACCGTTGAAGCCCGGAAGTTCGCCGCCCGGAGTATTCGCCAACATTCTCAAACTAAAGCCGGGAGCTTCGTTCAGCGACGGGACCGAGAGATCGGCTGCCGCCCCTTTCGGGAACCCATCGCGTATTGACAAGACGACCGACTTCTTCAATTTGAGCAAGGACAGCAACATCAAGGGGTTTGGAAACTTTAGTTTTGCCCGCAAAGGTAATACTATTCACGTCGCCGGGACGATTGAACAGAACTGGCGAGATAAGTTCGACTTCGCGCCCGGCAAGACTATTCATCTGCCGTCCAAGGACGTTGGCGTGAAGGTCGTAACAGACGAATTGATCTTCTTGCGCGGAGTTGGCAAGGCACGACCGTTTCAACTGCGATCGACTTGGCGGCGACGGGTGGCGGGTGAGATCCAGGTCGCCAAGAATCCCAACACGGGGAAGAACGAAGTTGTTGGGGTGACCTTAAAATGGGCCGAATAACGCAGTGAATACAGGAAGACGGAAATCAAACTGATACAAATCGAGCCGGGAGGTCACCCTGCCCATGACCATTCGAAATCATATTGCATTCCGCACGGGCGGACGATTGCTCGCTACCTTCAGGCATTGGTTGTGGCCCCTCATCATTGTGCTGGCAATGGCCATAAGTCTGCCTGCGTTTGCCGACTACTTCGCCAAGGCCAAGCAAGCTTACGAAGCCACGGACTACAAATCCGCGGTCCGGATGCTTCGGCCGTTGGCGAGAAAGGGTGACCCACGCGCGCAGCTTTTACTGGGCTCTGCCTATTTCAGTGGCGAGGGCGTCGGCTTTGACTTCAAAAAAGCGCGGTATTGGCTCGAACGAGCCGTCGCGCAGAATCACACGCCGGCGTTCGCACCACTTGGACAGTTGTTGCTGAAGACCAACAAGGGCCGCGACGAACGCGGACTTGACCTCATCCGCACCGCTGTGGGCCGAGGAGACGCACAGGGCCAACTTGCTCTGGGTTGGCTGTATTTCGTAGGACAAGGCGGAGTTGCCACAGACCTTGAGAAATCGAGACGTTTGCTGCTCAAATCCGCCGAGCAAAAACATAAGCTCGTTTTCTCACTTCTCACGTTCTGGTACGCGTCCGATCGAGGGAAGAAACCTGACAATGTCGAGGCATTGAAGTGGGCGATCATCGACACCCGGATCGGCGTTGGAGTCGCGGCCGATATCCACCGCGCCAAAGCCTTGAAGGCTCTAACCAAGGACCAGATCGCAGAGGCCAAGCGCCGCGCCGCGGCCTGGCTGAAGGTGCACTGGGAAACACCGTAGATCGAGGGCCGTCACACCGCGCTCGGCGACGCCCGGGCCACGGCGCGGGTCTTCCTCCACCTCATAGAGCTGATCGAGGGCCGCGGCATCACCACCCTCGGCCAGGCCCTGGATGCCGCCCGCAGGCAGCATCCACAGGATCCGCCGCAAGCAGAAACGGTTCTGAGGGCGCGGCGGCCGCAAGATCGCAAAAGGTTCCGGATTGACGCGGGAAGAGTGCCGCGGCACGATCGGGGGAATTGTCCCAACGACCGATCGGGCAAGGAGCCAGACCCGCGATGCCGCCGAGATTCCGCCGCCTCTTCGAAGGCCCCGACGAAATCGACTACAGCCCCGACCCCATGGGGAAGATCGGCGAGGGTGCGCGCGACATTCGCGACCCCGCGCAGGATGACCATGGCCAAAGGCTCTTCCAGGACTTCCGCGACGCCTTCGCTGAGGGCCGCCCGCTGCCCGAGCTCTTCGGGCCGGGCGGCACTCTCGAGCTCAAGCAGGGGATCGGCTTGCAGTCCCGCAACCGCCGCCCCGACGTGGCCAAGGTCGAGACCTTCCTCGATCTCCTGGGCGAGCACGACACGGCCCCCACGGAAGGGCCGACCGGCTATTACAGCATTCGTCTGGAGGACAGCCTCAAGGCCTACCAGGCCAGGAACGGCCTCAAGCCCGACGGCGTGGTCAACCCCCAGGGCGAGACCCTCGGCCGGATCAAGCAGGATCTGACCAGGAAGCTCGGCCCCGCCGCGCTCAAGCCGCCGCGCCCGGCTGGCTCGATTTTGGGGTCCGTCCCCCGCAGCCTGCGGAGCGAGGTGCTGAAGGGTCCGCTCGACGGCGCCGACCTTCCCGCGGCGCCGAGGGCCGGCGCGCAGCTAATCCCGACCCAAGCAACCAGCGGACCGCCGGGTAGCGGACGCGAATTGCAATCACAATTGCGAAATCGGCGTGCCCGCGACGAATTCTTGAAAATCAGTCGAGATAGCGAGCGGCGGTTCAACCAAGAGCTGGATCGCATCGAACGCCGGATAAAAGAGATCGAAGATGACGGCAGGAAGAAGGGTCTAGTGATTGCAGCAAAAGCGCTTCGCCACTTCCGAGAAGGGTCAGGTACGACCATGAGCTTCAGCCGCGATTGGCTACGGCGTTTCAATGCGGTTCGCGCTGGGGAAAGAAGAGTACAACGTCACTTTGAGAATTGGCTGACTGGAAAGAAACGTCCTGGAGATAATTCACCGCACGAGCGCATCATTGGCGCACTCTTGAGATTGAAAGACGGCGAAACTCTCGACCGACGCTCCGAATGGGTAGCCCCCGTCGCAGTGCCTTGGTGGAAACAATCGCGTTCGGATCTGCACGCCGCAACTGGAACCAGTCGAATACAATCGAACGGTTCATTCCGGCTGGTTCGAAAGGGCAACAAGATTCTCGTAGTGGGAAAAGTGGATCACCATTGGAACGACATCTACGACTGGGACAAGGGTGAGGAAACACAATTGTCATTGCGTGAGGTGTTTCGCCATGATGATGCATGATGATGCATTATGGTTGCAATACAATCGCGGCGCACGACCGTTTAAGATGGAGTCCAAATGGTCCCAAACGGTGACGGGCGCGCTATCGGTGAGGGAAGACAAGCGGTCAGGGCGGCTGATCATCACCGGCATCGATCTCAATTGGAAAGAACCCGATGAAGGTCGCACCCCGCAATAATGGGCCTTGGAGATTGCCGTGAAGCCGAGGACGAAGGAACTCAAGACGATTGCTGTTGCTGCCGGGATCGGCTGCATTTCGGGCGCTATTGCTTACTTCGTTTACACGGTTACCGCTCCGGGCCGCGAAGGGTCCGGCAACATGGTGCTCCTTTGGTTCTGGTATTTGTCGGCCGGCATCGTCTTTGGTGGCACGCTTTGCCTTTACCTCCTTCTCGTCCGCCAAATAGCGATTCTCCGATCCGTAGTTCTCCTGCCGCTTGTGATCCTTTCTTGGTATGCGGCCGGGCAAGCGACGGTCTTTGCCCGGCAAGCAATCGGTCTTTCTGATTTCGAGGGTTGGCTGGAAGGCGCGATCTCCGGATCTGTAAACGCATTCGGCGTCGCGGTTGCTTTGGCACTGGTCATTCCGTCTCACCGGCGTGTGTCGCTGATTTTGACTATCGTTGTCGTAGGTGCCGTTTTCGGATTGCCGTTCGGACTACCATTAAGAATGTGGCCATATCTCGCCTACTTCGTATTTTGGCACACGGGGGTCATGGCCTGCATAGGATGGGCGGTGACGCGTTCCATGTCCAATGCCGAGCCCCTCAAAGCATATCGTCTGTGAGCTCTGGCCCGAGATCGCCGCTGAATGCAGGAATCGCTCTAACAGGCTGTTGAAAAAGTCGGCTCGATCACGGCAACGGACAACCATCGAATCCGATTGGTCGAAGCTTTGAATCGATCTTGCGTCGCAGGCCTCGACCTTGAATCAATGTTGCTCACGAATATCGCCCAAAACCTTTTTCAACAGCTTGCTAAAGCAAACGGCAGGTCACCCCGCCCATGGCTGAAGCTTCGAAGGGGCAGCAGTGTACTTGCCGGCCGCCAACGAAAAGCATTTGAAATCCTGGTAACACAGCTTCAAAAAAAGCGGCTGCCAGACGGAACGCCAGTGACGCTGGGTCAAGTGTTCGGCCTAAGTCTGTTGCTGGCACTTAAAGTACAAAACCAGCCGTTGGTCCCGCCCCCGCCGGTTAACGTCCCGCGCAATCTTATCAACCGGGATGAGGCGTAATGAGTAGGTCAATCTGACCTGATCGGCGGCTCAAACCGCGATCGCAAACGCATCGGCGAGGCGGCGGGCCTCCGCGGCTGCTATCTTTTGGCCCCTGCTCCATGAGCGCGCGCGATCCTCATACTGCTCAGGCCTGAAAATGCGGCGGAAGAACGGCCAGTGCATCCAGCCTCGGATGCCCGCGCCGTCCTGGATTTCACGGAGCACGTCCTCGGATGACTTCGCGCCTTCCTCGAGCCGCTCGACGATCAACTCCGTGGCGCGTCCGTCGTTCCCGGCAAGGTGATGGGCGATGATCGCGCCCAGCAGCTTTGGAAGCCCGGGCCACTTATGGTCCTCATACCAACTGGCGAACCTTGCCGGGTCGTCGCATAGCTCATACCAGGGCAACACGTGGCGTCGAAACATCTCGTCGAGATAGGGCCCGAAGGCCGCGACGCGCTCCTCGAAGATCCGGTCCAGTTCCTTATTGTCGTAGACGCCCTTGGGGTTCATGCGGGGATGCCATACTCCATCCCCTCGGAACTTGAGCATATGAGTCACGTTCGGTTCGAACTCGAACTTGGGAGCGCCTATCGGGTGTGTCGGACCGCCGTTGACTTCAATCTCCAATAGGCCCGAGATCGAGGTGGCGGCATGGCTACGAGTGCGCGTATTCCCGAGGGGTTTGAAATCACTCTTCAATACGTTTTGAACAATCTCCTCCATATCATGGTTCAAAACACCTGCCAGGTCGAAGAACCCAAGCCCCCACTTGTCCATGTGAAGCTCGAATATTCGGGTTACTTTCGGCCGTTCGTGGACATAGGTTGCGGGGCTCTTGCGCTTGAAGCCGAGCTCCTTGAGCGTCCAGCGGAGCTTGACGTCCATGACGTCTTCGTAGTCCTGGCGCATGCGGGTCATTGCGACGTCCGGTTGCGATCAGATCAAATCAACTGACTGCTAAGAACATAACATAAACTTCCGGCGCGCCAACCCACGGATAACCGGTCCCCCAAAACCCAAACCCCATGGGCCGCATCGGCGAGGGCGCGCGACACTCGCGACTCCGCCCTCGGCGAGGTAAACCAGAAGCTCTTCCAAACGCCTTTGCCCAGGGCCGCCCCCTGCCCGAGCTCTTCGGGCCCACGGGCACCCTCGACCCCAAGCAGGAGAGCATTTATCGGGGAAAGACGGGTCGAGCGGCTGCGAAGGAATCAGTCACCGGGAGCTGCGCGTTCGTTTTATCGCAGGTGACAGAGCGGAATTCCGCGAATCGGTAGATCGCCAACTCGCACAACAGGTCTAACCTGCCCCTAAGCCCGCAGCTTCTTGTACTTGATGCGATGGGGTCGCTCGGCCTCCTCGCCGAGGCGCTTCTTGCGGTCGGCCTCGTAGTCCTGGTAGTTGCCCTCGCACCAGACGACCTGGCTGTCGCCCTCGAAGGCCAGGATGTGCGTGGCGATGCGGTCGAGGAACCAGCGGTCGTGGCTGATGATCATCGCCGAGCCGGCGAAGGCAAGGAGCGCCTCCTCCAGCGCCCGCATGGTGTCGACGTCGAGGTCGTTGGTCGGCTCGTCGAGCAGAAGTAAATTCGCGCCCGACTTCAGGACCTTGGCGAGATGCACCCGGTTGCGCTCGCCGCCCGAGAGCTGGCCCACCTTCTTCTGCTGGTCGGCGCCGCGGAAGTTGAAGCCGGAAACGTATGCGCGTGAGTTGACCTCGCGCTTGCCGAGCGCGATCAACTCGTTGCCGTCGGAGATCTCCTCCCACACCGTGCGCTCGCCCGCGAGCGAGGCGCGCGACTGGTCGACGTAGCCCAGCGTCACCGTCTCGCCCATGGTGAGCGCGCCGGCGTCGGGGCTCTCCTCGCCGGCGAGCATGCGGAACAGCGTCGTCTTGCCGGCCCCGTTGGGGCCGATGATGCCGACGATGGCGCCCGGCGGCAGCAGGAAGCTCATGTCGTCGATCAGCAGCGTGTCGCCGTAGCCCTTGGCCACGCCCTTGGCCTCGACCACCGTGGCGCCGAGGCGCGGGCCCGCCGGGATCGAGATCTGCACGTTCTCAGGCGCCTTGTCGTTGGCTTCGGCGAGCAGCGCCTCGTAGCGGCTGATGCGCGCCTTCTGCTTGGCCTGGCGGGCGCGCGGGCTCTCGCGGATCCATTCGAGCTCGTGTTGCAGGGTGCGCTGGCGGGCGCTCTCCGACCTCTCCTCCTGGGACAGGCGCCTTTCCTTCTGCTCCAGCCAGGAGGAGTAGTTGCCCTGCCACGGAATGCCGTGGCCGCGGTCGAGCTCGAGGATCCAGCCGGCGACGTTGTCGAGGAAGTAGCGGTCGTGGGTCACCGCGACCACGGTGCCGGGATACTCGTCGAGGAAGCGCTCCAGCCAGGCGACCGACTCCGCGTCCAGATGGTTGGTCGGCTCGTCGAGCAGCAGCATGTCCGGGCGCTGCAGCAGCAGCCGGGCCAGCGCCACCCGGCGCCGCTCGCCGCCCGAGAGCGTCGACACGTCGGCCTCGCCCGGCGGGCAGCGCAGCGCGTCCATCGCCACCTCGACGGTGCGGTCGAGGGTCCAGCCGTCGGCCGCCTCGATCTTCTCCTGGATCGCCGCCTGCTCCTCGATGACGGCGTTCATCTCGTCCTCGCCCAGCTCCTCGGCGAAGCGCGCGCTCACCGCCTCGAAGGCGTCGAGCAGCGCCTTGGTCTCGGCCACGCCTTCCATGACGTTGCCGGCGACGTCCTTCTCCGGGTCGAGCTCGGGCTCCTGGGGCAGGTAGCCGACGTTGAAGCCGTCGGCGGCCCAGGCCTCGCCGACGATCTCCTCGTCCAGGCCCGCCATGACCTTCAGGAGCGTCGACTTGCCGGCGCCGTTGAGGCCCAGCACGCCGATCTTGGCGCCCGGATAGAAGCTCAGCCAGATGTCCTTCAGCACCTGGCGGCCGCCGGGATAGACCTTGCCCAGGCCTTTCATCACGTAGACGTATTGCGGGTTCGACATGCGCGCGCTCGAGGTCCTTCGATTGTCGGGATCGCGCCGTACATAAGCCCTGCCCCGGCTTCACGCAATCGCCGCGCGGCGGCCATGCGCCGATCGGGACGACGCCGCGATTGACATGCCCGGCTGCCGGTCTAGTTCCAGGGGATGCGGCCAAGCCGCCAAGTCATTGTGGGAGACGACGATGCGACCGAATGAGACCGCGGCACGCCGGGGAGCGCGCCGGTGACGCTCGACAATGACGTCCAGACGATCCTCGCCGAGTTCGACGAGCGCCGCGAGCGCGACCGCGAGGCCTTCAAGAGCGACGGCTTCGATGTCGACAAGGCCGCCCTCGCGGCGGGCCCCGAGACGGCGGGCCTGCTCAACCTGATGATCCGCATGACCGGCGCCAGGCACATCGTCGAGGTCGGCACCTCGATGGGCTACACGGCGCTCTGGCTCGGCGAGGCCGCGCGCGCCACCGGCGGCCGCGTCATCGGAACCGAGTTCGTGGAAAGCAAGCACGCGATCGCGACGGACTACATCACCCGGGCCGGCCTGGCCGACATCGTGGAGGTGCGCCTCGGCGACGCCAAGGAAAGCGTCGCCGCGATCGACGGTCCCATCGACCTCGTCTTCGTCGACGCCTGGAAGACCGACTACGTCGATTTCTTCGACATGCTGCTGCCGAAGATGCGGCTGGGCGGCGCCATCGTCGCCGACAACATCACCCATCCCGAGAGCAACGCCGAGGTGATGGGCGAGTACTGCGCCCATGTGCGCGGGCTGCCCACCGTGCGCAGCGGCCTCGTCCCCATCGGCAACGGCATCGAGGTCTCGGTGCGGATGGGCTGAACCGGGGCGGGTCAGTCCAGCGTGTCCACCAGCAGTCTCGAGTAGTCGGCCGGCCGCGTCAGGTAGGGAAAGTGACCGCCGCTGGCGAAGCTGTGCACCTGCGCGCCCGGATAGCGCCGCACCACGCCCTCGCGGGTCGGCGGCGGGATCAGCGGGTCGTCCTCGGCCTGGATGACGACGATGCGCGCCTCGGGCACCGCGGCCTTGGGGATCGCGTCGAGCCGCGCCAGGCAGAGCGCGCGCGCCTTGAACGAGCGGCCGGGAATGCGCGTGGTCAGCTCGTTGGCGAGGAAGCGCTTGATCGCGGCGAACTCGGGCGTGGGCTCGGGCCACTTGGCCATCTGGGCGAGGATGCCCTTGCGCAGCACCCCCGCGGGCGTGCCGTTGATCACCGCTTCCGTCGGAAAGGTTGCGCGAATGACATCGGTGTCGGCCAGCGAGTTGGCGATGTAGAGCATGGCCACGCGGCCCGGATGGCGGGCGGCGAAGGTCTGCGCGATCACCCCGCCGAGCGAGGAGCCGAGCACCGAGGCGGTCTCGATGCCGCGGCGGTCGAGCAGCCGCGCCAGCCCGTCGGCGATGCGCGCCACGTCGCCCACCATCGGATAGCTCACGGAGATGATCCGCCGCCCCGGCGCCAGCGCCTCGATCTGGTTGCGGAAGATGTCGGCGTTGCCGAGCGTGCCCGGCAGGAAGCAGAGCGTCTTGTTGCCCGCGCCCGTGTCGATCACCTGCCAGCGCAGCCCGTCGGCCTCCTCCGGGGCGATCGGCACCCGGGCGCGGAAGGCGACGGCGTCGGCGATGTAGTCGGGCTGGGCGGGCGCGGCCATCTCGTTCATCGGCTTCGGGGCCTCTACTCGAAAGGGTTCTCGACGCGCGGCCAGTAGGGCACGACGACGCGCTCGAAGGGGATGTTGGCGTAGTCGGGCGTGATCGCGCCGGGCCCGGCCACGTAGATCACCTGCGAGGCGATCGGCGCGAAGCCGGCGTGGAAGTGCTGCGATGATTTCACGACCACCGCGCGGCGCGCCGCGAGGTCGATACCGAACTGGGTGAAGGCGTCGGGATTGAAGGTCTGCGTCCGCGTCGTCGTGAGGACGAGGTCGAGCCCCGCCGCCTCGACCCAGACCGCCTCGCCCATCGCCGCCATTGACGTGCCGAAGGACTGCACGGCCGCGGGCGCGGTCTTGCGCACGCTCGCCTCGAGGTCGACCGGCGCCCCCGAGGTCGGGCCGCACTTGCCGCCGAGCCGCAGGGCGAGCGTCGCCCCCTGCCCCGCCTCGACGCACATGCGCACGGCCACCGGATCCCAGTAGAGCCCGCTCGCGATGTTCGTGAGGCCGCGGTCGAGCACGGCCTGGAGCACGAAAGTCGCGTCCGAGGGCGCGCCGCCGCCGGGATTGTCGGAGACGTCGGCGATCACCACCGGCGCCGCCCCTGGTTTCGCCGCTTCCACCGCGTCGAGCGCCGCCGCGATGTCGACGTACGCGGCGCCGGTTTCGTTGCGCAGCCCCCAGATCCGTTCGCCCAGCCGCGCCGCCAGCGCGGCGCCTTCGTCCGCGCGGTCGTCGGTGACGACGACCATCTTGGCCGTGGTCTCGGGCACGTCGGCCCAGGGAAACCCGTGCGCGAAGGAGACCGAGAGCACGCCCGCCTCGTCCTCGGCGGCCGCCATCTCGCGCACGAAGGCGGCCATCGGCTCGCGCGTCGTGTGCCAGGCGCCCACCATGCGGCAGTCGTGCACCGACATCACCGGCCGCGTGCGCCCCTCGGCCATGTCCCGCAGGAGCGCGAAGAGCTCGTCGGCGCGGGCGGCGCCGTCGACATGGGGATACTCCTTGAAGGTGATCAGTGCATCGGCCGCCTCGACCATCGCGGGGGTGATCGAGCAATGCAGGTCGAGCTCGGCGCCGACCGCGGCGTTCGGGCCCGCCAGCGCGCGGACGCGGCCCAGGATGTCGCCCTCGCAGTCGAGGCAGCCGTCGGCCACCATCGAGCCGTGCATGACCAGCAGCACCATCTCGACCGGCAGCGCGGCCTCGAGGTCGGCCAGCAGCTTGTCGCGCAGCCCCTCGTAGACCGGGCGCGCGGTCGGTCCTGCGGGCTCGGCGAAGGCGGCGATGCTCTCGACGACCGCGATCTGGGTCGCTTCGGCCAACGCCCGCCAGCGGTGCATCGGCTCGGAGAACAGGTTGGGCGGGTGCGCCGTCGCATCGCCCTGGTAGAGCATGGTGTCCTTGAAGTTCCGCCAGCCGGTGGGGATCGGCGAGAAGGTGTTGGTCTCGGTGCCGAGGCAGGCGATGAAGGCCTTCATGTCGTGGGCTCTCCGCCGGGGCCGGCCCCGTCGGGCGCGGGCTCGCCGGCGAGACGCGCCGCCAGATGGACCAGGATGACCACGATGGCGAAGGGGACCGCCACTGCGACGAAGACCATCGAGAAGCCCATCGCCTCGGCCACCCGGCCCATCGTGCGCGCGAGGAAGCCCCGCGCGAAGCTCCAGTCCGGCCCGAAGAGCGAATAGTAGAGCACCGGCAGCAGGAAGATCAGCACCGCCGCCGAGCCGACGATCGCCGCCGCCAGCCTGATCGCCGCCGAGAGACCCGGCGGCAGCGTAACCAGCGTCGGATCGAAGCGCGTCTTGAAGGCGATGGTGGCGCCCAGCATCCCGCCCCAGACCATGGCGAAACGGGTCAGCTCCTCGGTCCAGGACGGCGGCTGGTTGAAGAGGTAGCGGGCGGCGACCTGGAGCGATACCGCGGCCAGCATGGCGACTATGCACGCCGCCGCGCCATAGCGGCACAACCGGTCGAGCCGGTCGCTGATCCAGATTACCGCCCGCGCCATCCTGCGTGGCCGCCCTGCGACCGCGTTACTCGGTCGCCTTCGCCGCGTCCGTCCAGACCTTGAGTTGGTCGGGCTTGAGCACGCCCTGGGTGTAGACGGTCCGCGAGCGCTTGACGAACTCGGCGCGCGCCTCGGGCGAGAGCGCGATCACCGTCACGCCCTTGCCCGTCGCCATGCCGGTCATCGCCGGCTTTGAGCTGACGGTCCAGTCGCGGTTGGTCTTGGTCGCCCTGGCGACGGCGGCGTCCACGGTCCTGCGCTGCTCAAGCTTGAGGCCCTTGTACCACTGCTCGGAGGCGATCGCGACGCGCACCGCGACGGAGACCTTGGCGTCGGTGAAGTGCTTGATGAAGTCGGTATGGCCGAAGAGCGCCGGCACGAAGACCGGGTTGAGGTAGCCGTGGGCGACCCCGGTCTGCAGGGCGTTGGGCACCTCCTTCCACGGCACGACGGTCCCGGTGGCGCCCCAGGCCTTGTAGAGCGCGATCTGCGACTTATCGAGGGCGCGCATGCGCAGGCCCTTCAGGTCCGCGACGCTGCGCACCGGATGCTTGGTGTTGAAGATGCCGACCTCGGGCCCAAGCGCCGTGAAGGCGAGCAGGCGCACGCCCTTGGGCGTGATCTGCGCGTTGATCTTCTCGATGACCTTCGCCTGCGCCACCGCCCGGTCGAAGTGCTGGAGGTCCTTGTAGAGGTAGGGCAGGTAGGCGCCGTAGATCAGCGTGTCCATCTTGCCGACCACCTGGACCGCCGACATCGAGACCTCGAGCAGGCCCTGGCTCACCTGGTCGAGCCGCTCGGCCTCGCCGCCCAGCGCGCCGCGCTTGTATTCCTTGACCGCTATGCCGCCGGCCTTGATCGCCTCGGCGAAGGTGTGGCCCCAGACATAGGGGCCCGCGAGCTTCAGACTGGGCGGCGAATCGTGCGCGACCTTGACCTCGGCCGAGGCGGCGCTTGCGAGTATCGCGAAGGCGGCGGCGCAGGCGATGCCCGCCGCCGGGACACGAAGCTTGATCATGGTCTTTGTCCTCCTACCGATTGGTCTTGTTATTTCAGGCTCAGCCCGGCCGCGCGCGGCAGGACGAGGGTCAGCTCCGGCACCAGCACCAGCACGATCAGCACCACGACCTCGACCGCGACGAAAGGCAGGATGGCGCGCGCAAGCTGCCAATACCCGACCCGGGTCACGGTCGACACCACGATGAGGCAGCCGCCGAGTGGAGGCGTGATCAGTCCGATGCAGAGATTGAAGCACAGGACGATCCCGAGATGCACCGGATTAATCCCTTGCGCGATCGCCGCCGGCGCCAGGATCGGCACCAGCAGGGTGAGCGCCACCGGGATGTCGAGCACCATGCCGGCGAACAGGAACACCACGGTGATCAGCAGCAGGTATTCGTGCCCCGACAGGCCCGCCTGCCGGATCAGGCTGCCGACCAGCTCCGGCCATTGCAGGAGGCCGGCGATATAGCCCAGCACGGCGACCGCGGAGAGGATCATGAAGATCGCCCCGGTCAGGATCGCCGTGCGCTGCAGCGCCTCCCAGAAAGCGCCGGGCCCGATGCCGCCATAGAGCCGCCCCACCGCGAGCGCCGTCAGCACGGCGAGTGCGGAGGCCTCGGTCGGCGTCACCACGCCGAACACGATGCCGCCCAGGATGATCACCGGCAGCAGCAGCGCCGGCGCCGCCCGCACCATCGAACGCCCGATCGGCGGCGTGTCGGCGTCGCGCCCGCCCGGCAGGTCGTGGCGGTAGGCCATCCAGGCATTGAGCGCCATCAGCGCCGCGGCGAGCAACAACCCCGGCACCACTCCGGCAACAAAGAGCGCCGCCACCGAGGTCTCCATCAGCGCGCCGTAGATGATCAGGATGATGCTGGGCGGGATGATCGGCCCGATGATCGACGAGGCCGCGGTGACCGCCCCGGCATAGGTCGCGCTGTAGCCGCGCTCGCGCATCGCCGGGACCAGCGTGTTCGACAGCGCCGCGGCGTCGGCGACCGCCGAGCCCGAGATGCCGGCGAAGAACACCGAGGTCATGATGTTGACGTGGCCGAGCCCGCCCTTGAAGCGGCCGACGAGCGCGATCGAGAAGTCGATCAGCGCCCGGGTGATGCCCGAGCGGTTCATGACCTCGCCGGTCAGGATGAAGAGCGGCATGGCGAGCAGCGCGAAGACGTCGAGCTGGGCGAAGATGCGCTGGGGGATGATCGCGAGGTAGCGCGTCCGGTCGGTGGCGACGTAGGTCAGCACCGCCGAGGCGCCGATCACATAGGCGATCGCGGCGCCCGCAAGCAGAAAGACGACGAGCGCCGCCGCCGGCCACCACGCCATTGCCGCTATCCCCCCAATATCGCCGCCCGCATGTTAGGCCGCGCGGGCCAGCCTGTCAGGCCTTCCGCCGGATCTCCGGCCGCGTCAATCGAACGGCATCAGCACCGTCGAGCCCGTCGTCCGGCGCTCCTCGATGGCGCGGTGGGCCTCGGCGGCATCGCGCAGCGGCAGGACCTGGTTCACGGCGATCTCGACCGTGCCCTTCGAGACCACCTCGAAGAGGTCGGCCGCCGAGGCCAGCAGGTCCTCGCGCTTGGCCATGTAGTGCATGATCGCCGGTCGGGTGACGAAGAGCGAGCCCTTGGCGCCGAGCTCGATCACGTCGACCGGGTCGGGCGCGCCCGAGGCGTGGCCGTAGCTCGCCAGGATGCCCATCGGGCGCAGGCAGTCGAGCGACTGGGCGAAGGTCGTCTTGCCGATCGACTCGTAGACCACCGGCACGCCCTCGCCGCCGGTTACGTCACGGACCTTGGCGACGAAGTCCTCGCTCGTGTAGAGCACCGGATGGTCGCAGCCGTGGGCGGCCGCCTGCGCAGCCTTGGCCTCGGTGCTCACGGTGCCGATCACGGTCGCCCCCAGCGCCTTGGCCCATTGACAGAGGATGAGCCCCATGCCGCCCGCCGCGGCATGCACCAGCACCGTGTCGCCGGGCTGCACCTCGTAGGTCCGGCGCAGCAGGTATTGCGCGGTCAGACCCTTGAGCATCATGCCGGCGGCCTGCACGTCGCCGATTACATCGGGCAGCTTGACCAGCCGGTCGGCCGGGAAGACCCGCGACTGGCTGTAGGCGCCGTGCGGCGGCGAGGCATAGGCGACCCGGTCGCCGGGCTTGAGGTCGTCGACGCCGTCCCCCAGCGCCTCGACCACGCCCATGCCTTCCAGGCCCAGCACCACCGGCAGCGGCGGCACCGGCCAGGGATGCGGCATGCCGCGGCGGTGATAGGTATCGACGTAGTTGACGCCGATGGCGCCGTGGCGGAGGCGCACCTCGCCCGGCCCCGGCTCGCCGACCGGCCAGTCCTCCCAGCGGAAGACCTCCGGCGCCCCCTTCTCGTGGATCACCGCCGCCATGTTCCCGGACTCGGCCATGGGGTCCGTCCTCCCTTGTTCGTTCCCGCGGCCCGATCGGTCAGTCTTCGCTACGCATCGAGAGCGCGCCGCTCCCCATGGTGCGGGGATCGCGCGCGCCCCACTTGCCGTTCTCGACCGCGTGGAAGAAGCCGGCCAGCGCGGCGTTGAAGGCGGCGGGCTCCTCCAGGTTGATGCCGTGTCCGGTCCTCGGCACCATCCAGAGGCCGGCGGTCGGAATGGTGCGCTTGAGGAAGAGGTTGACCTCGATGCAGGGCTCGTCCTCGTCGCCGACCGCGAGCAGCACCGGCACGTCGAGCCTCGAGAGCTCGGTCTCGAAGTCGAAGAGCGAGGGCCGCCCGCCCTGGTAGTTGCGCACCGTGAGCGCCGAGCCTTCCGCCGAGTGCTCCTCCAGATGGCCGTTGAACTCGGCCCAGCCGCGCGGATCCTTGTTCTGCAGGTGCACCCGCGTCGCCGACAGCGACAGCATCGGCGCCACCGCCTTGAAGCCCTCGCGCGGCAATCGCTCGGCCAGCGCATCGCACTGCGCCCTGAACTGCGCCTGCTCGGCCTTCGGCGACCCGGCCCCGCCGCTCGCCAGCACCAGGCCAAGCGCGCGCGCGCGATGCCTGAGCCCGAAATGCGCCGCCGCGTAGGCGCCCATGGAAAGCCCCACGACATAGGCGCTTTCCTCGCCCAGGTGGTCGAGCACGGCGCGGACGTCGTCCACGAACATCTCGTAGCCATAGGCCGCCGGGTCCTTCGGCACGTCGGAGGGCGGATAGCCGCGCGCGTTCACCGCGACGCAGCGGTTGCTGCGCGAGAAGGTGCGCAGCTGCGTCTCCCAGCTCCGGAGATCGGCGGCGAACTCGTGGAGGAACACGATCGGCGTGCCGGTCCCGGCTTCCTCGTAGTAGAGCTTTACGCCGTCATTTTCTGCATAGGGCATTGGGCTCGAAGCTTTCCTGTTCGTGTGGGTCCGTGCCCGCGCCGCGACGGCCCGGGCAGCCAAGAACTGGAGACGTTGTCAGATATCTTTCACCACGCGCCCGGCTCAGCGGCCCTTGAAGACCGGGCGGCGCTTCTCGGCGAAGGCCTTGCGGCCCTCGGCGAAGTCCTCGCTGTCGAAGCAGCGCTCGACCGCAGCGCGCACCGCGTCGGGGTCCTGCTCCCCGGCCGGCAGCATCAGGTCGTTCACGGCGCGCTTCGCCGCGGCGATCGTGAGCGGCGCGTTGCCCCCGATCGTCCCGGCGATCTCCCGCACCTCGTCCTCCAGGGCGGCGACCGGCACGACGCGGTTCAGGAGCCCGATGCGCCAGGCCTCGTCGGCTTCGTAGCGCCGACCGGTGAAGAGGATCTCCTTGGTGTAGGCCGGGCCGACGACGTCGATCAGCCGCTTCACGCCGTCCTGGGCATAGCCGAGCCCGAGCCGCGCCGCCGGTATGCCGAAGCGTCCGTCATCCGCCGCGATCCGGAGGTCGCAGCAGAGCGCGATCGCGAGACCCCCGCCGATGCAGTAGCCGCGGATCATGGCGATGGTCGGCTTGGGCGCATCGCGCAGGCGCTCGAAGGCCCTCGCCGCCACCGTGCGGTAGTCCTCGTTGGCCGCGGCGGAGGCGCGGCGCGCCTCGAACTGCGAGATATCGGCGCCCGAGATGAAGGCCTTCTCGCCGGCGCCGCGCAGCACGATCGCCTTAACCGCGGGATCGGCCTCGTGCGCCGCCAGCACCTCCGGCAGCCCCTGCCACATCTCGTAGGACATGGCGTTGTGGCGCTGCGGCCGGTCGAAGGTGACCCAGCCGATCACGCCCTCGACGGCGCCGCCGACGCGCCCCGCCCCGGTCCCGCTGTCTGCCCGCCCCTCGGCCGGCATCAGACCGCCCCCCGCTGGCGGAAGCCGGCGATCTCGGCCGCGCCGTAGCCGAACTCGCGCAGGATATCGTGGGTGTGCTCGCCGCGCTCGGGAGCGGCGGTCTTGATCTCGCTCGGCGTGCGGCTGAGGTGCACCGGCTGGCCGACGACGTGGATGTCGCCGAGCGCCTCGGAGCGAACCTTCGTCGCGATCCCCGCGTGCTTGACCTGCGGGTCGGCGAAGACCGCGTCGATCGTATTGATCGGCCCGCAGGGCACGCCGGCCTCGTTCAGCTTGTCGACGATCTCGCGGCTGGTCTGCCGCCTGGTGATCTCGCTGAAGGTCGCGTTGAGGGCCTTGCGGTTCTTCGAGCGCAGCTCGCCGGTGGCGTAGTCCGGATGGTCGGCGAGCTCGGGCTTGCCGAGCACGTCGCAGAAGCGCCGCCACATCGCCTGGCCCGAGGCGGCGATATTGACGTGGCCGTCGCTGGTCGGGAAGACTCCGGTCGGAATGCTGGTCGGATGGTCGTTGCCGGCCTGGCCCGCCACCTCGCCCGCCATCAGCCAGCGCGCGGCCTGGAAATCGAGCATCGAGATCTGCGCCTCCAGCAGCGAGGCGCTGACCCACTGCCCTTCCCCGGAGGCTTCCCGCTCGAGCAGCGCGATCAGGATGCCGATGGCGCAGGTGAGCCCGGCCGACAGATCGGCCACCGGGATGCCCGCGCGCACCGGCCCCTGGCCGGGCAGTCCCGTCACCGACATGAGCCCGCCCATGCCCTGCGCCACCTGGTCGAAGCCCGGCCGCACCCGGTAGGGGCCGTCCTGGCCGAAGCCCGAGATGCTGGCATAGACCAGGCGCGGGTTGAGCGGCTTGAGGGCCTCGTAGTCGATGCCGAGGCGGTGCTTCACCTCCGGGCGGTAGTTCTCCACCAGCACGTCGGCCGCACCCACCAGGCGGTGCAGGATGGCGATGCCGTCCTCGTGCTTGAGGTTCAGCGTCAGGCTGCGCTTGTTGCGGTGGAGGTTCTGGAAGTCGAAGCCGTGCCGCGAGCCGAGGCCGAGCTGCTGCGGCTCGACCGCTTCGGGGGTCTCGATCTTGATCACCTTCGCCCCCCAGTCGCCGAGCTGGCGGACAGCCGTCGGCCCCGAGCGCACGCGGGTCAGGTCGAGCACGGTGAAGCGATCGAGAGCTGCCATCGGAACCACCCTGGATTGGATCGCGGTCGGTTGGGATCGTGCCTGGAGGCGATACGTTAGCGCGTGCGGCCCGCCTTGTCACAGCGCACACGAGACCCTTTTCGACGCTAGAGCAGGTCGTGATTTGGTCGAATCACGTCTTGATTCGACCAAATCACGTGAATCTGCTCAATCATCAAATAGTTGGATCGGATTCACGCATTTGGGCCGGATCAATTTTCGATCCGGCCCAAATGCGACCCGATCTAGGCGTCCCCCGATGGACCGGTCCCGCCAAAGAGCTCGCGCCAGCGATCGGTGTCGGCGCGGACGCTCTGATAGCCGGCCAGGAGATCGGCGGCGCGTCCGACCAGATCCCCGGCGGCCTGGCCCCGTTCGGCGAGGTATCCCGCGAAGGTTTCGATCGTCTCGGCGACGACGCCGAACCCGCCCGTCATGACCGCCGAGGTCATCTGGACGGCCGACGCGCCGGCCAGGAGGAACCGCGCCACGTCCAGCCCGTCCCGCGCCCCGTTGGTGGCGAGCAGCGGATAGCCCGCGCCCACGGCCCGCCGCGCCAGGGCGAGCCAGCGGCAGGTCAGCGGCAGCGCCCAGGCGCCGCCGATCGCCCCGAAGGTGCCGAGCACCGGCGCCTGCGTCCCGACGTCGGGAACGAAGCCCATGGAGCGGCCCATGACGGTCACGGCGTCGGCGCCGCCCGCGCGCGCCGCGATGACCAGGCTCGCCACGTCGTCGCTCTGGCCGGTGAGCTTGATCCACAACGGTCCCTTGACCGCGGCGCGCATCTGCGCGGTCGTCGCCCGGACGCGCTCGGCGTCGCGCTCCAGCGTGATCGCGCCGGCGACCGCCTCGCCCGCATGCGGCGCGCCGATATTGACTTCGATCACGCGCGCGCCCGCCGCCTCCATCGCCCGCGCATAGTCGAGCGCCACGGCGGGATCGCCGGGGATCAGGCTCGCGACGACGATCGCATCGTGGCGCCGGGCGCGTGCGTCGCTCTCGGCGAGGAGCGTCAGCCAATCGTCGAAATCGAGCGGCGAAAGCCCTGACCGGCAAAACAAATGCGCGTCCCTGGGCGGCGCGCCATCCCACTCAAGCGCATTCCAATCACGGTCGAGCAGCGCGTAGTCGGCGCGGGAGAGCTGCGCCTTGGCCGCCTCGGACTCGTTGGTCGACTTCATCACCACCGCGGCCGCGCCGGCTTCGAGCGCCGCTTCGATCCCGGCCGCCTCGATGAGGTGCTCGCCGGAGCCGCAGATCAGCGGGTTCTTCAGGCGGACGCCGCCGATCTCGACCGCGAGCCCGCGCGCCGCACTCATCGCGCACCGACGCGCCTACTGCGCGCTGCCGAAGGCATGGGGCAGCGTCAGCGAGATCGGCGGCACCAGCGCCACCAGCGCCAGGACCAGGATGGCGATGAGGAGCAGCGGGATCGCCTCCTTGCTGACCTCGATCAGCGACTTGCCCGAGATCGCGCAGACGATGAAGAGGCACACCCCCACCGGCGGCGTCGACAGGCCGATGACCACGTTCAGGATCGCCATCATGCCGAACTGCACCAGGTCCATCTGCAGGATCTTCGCCATCTGCAGCAGGATCGGCATCGTCAGGATGAGGATGGTGATCGGCTCCAGGAACATGCCGAGCAGCAGCAGCACCAGGTTCAGCATCAGCAGGATGACGTAGGGATTGTCGCTGATCGACAGCACCGTCTTGGCGACCGCCGCCGGCACGCCTTCGAGCGCGAAGACGAAGGAGACGATGCTCGCCATCGAGACGATGAACATCAGCGCCGCCGTCACGATCGCCGTCGCGGTCAGCGACTCCCAGATCCGCTTCATGGTGATCTCGCGGTAGACGAGACCGATGATCAGCGCGTAGAGCACCGCCACCGCCGCCGACTCGGTCGCGGTGAAGATGCCGCCCTTGATGCCGACGATGATGATGAGCGGCAGCATCAGCGCCGGCGTGGTGCGCACGATGGACTGGCGGCGTTCGGCCCAGCCCGCCTTGTCGGTCACCGGAAAGCCCGAGCGCTTGGCCCGCCACGAGACGTAGACCAGGAAGCTGCCGGCGATGAGGATGCCCGGCACCACCCCCGCCAGGAAGAGCTGGCCGATCGAGGCGCCCGACAGCACGCCGTAGACGATCATGGTGATGCTGGGCGGGATGATCGGCCCCATGATGGCGCTGACGCCCACCAGCGCCGCGGCGAAGGAGGCCGGCATGCCCTGGCGCGCCATCGTCGGGATCAGGATGGTGCCGAGCGCCGAGCTTTCCGCCGTGGCGCTGCCCGAGATGCCGGCGAAGAACATGCTCGACAGCACCGTCACCGAGGACAGGCCGCCGCGCCGGTGGCCGACCATGGCGCGGGCGAAGACGATGATCCGCTCGGTGATCCCGCCGACGTTCATCAGCGTGCCCGCGAGCAGGAAGAGCGGGATCGTCAGCAGCACGAAGTTGTCGACGCCGCCCAGCATCTTCTGCGGAAACGCCAGCACCAGCGCGCCGTTCCCGGTGATGAAGAGATAGATGATCGCGCCGATGCCGAGGGCCAACGCGATCGGCACGCCGGTGATCAGGAAGAAGAGGAAAAACCCGAGGAACGTGCCCATCGCCGCTGCCGGCTAGGCGCCGTCGGCCGCGGGGGCGGTCTCGCCGGGCCCGGCGAACGCCTTTCGGGCGTCGAGGACGAGCGACACGATGATGTGCACGATCAGGAGCGCGCTGCCGATCGGCACCGAAATATAGACCCAGACGATCGGCACCATCGCCCGCGACCCGGTGAGCGACGACCATATGAAGTCGATCGCCGGGATCGTCTGCGCGGAAAATCGCGTTGCGTGGGCATAGCCGTTGGTCACCATCAGCCACAGGAAGACCAGCACCGGCGCCGTGACGGCGAGCTTCAGCAGGAAGCGCCAACGCGGCGTCAGCGCGTTCGGCAGCACGTCGATGGCGATGAACTCGCCGCGCTGGAAGGCGATGCCGATGAACAGGAAGGTGATCCAGATCAGCAGGTAGCGGCAGAGCTCTTCGGCCCAGATGAGCGAGTCGTTGAGGACGTAGCGGGCGAATACCTGGACGACCATGATCACCACGATCGCCCCCATCAGCAGTGCCGCGACGCTGTCCAGGATACTGTTATACCAGCCGAGAGCCCCCCTCCGGCCGGCGTCTTTCGGCGTCTCTTCCTGCACGTCGATGGTCCGTGTGCGGCGGCCGGTCCCGGCCGGCCCGAAGCCAGTCTAGATCGGATCGTATTTGGAATGGATCAAAAATGATCCAGTCCAAGTGCGTGAATCCGATCCAACACATTCTTCGTAGAGCAGATTCACATGATCGGTTTGAACCAAGGATCGATTCAAACCGATCACGATCTGCTCCAGGCGTCGGGCCGGCAGGCCGCAGCACATTTCCGCTAGCTTTGCGCCAGCTTGACGAACTCGCCGATCAGCGGAGAGCGCTTCGACCACTTGGCCACCAGCGGCTCGACCTTCTTCTTCATGCCGTCGAGCTCGGAGAGATTGTAGATCTTGACGCCCTTCTTCTTGAGCTGGTCGCGGCCGTCGTGGTCCTGCTTCTTGGTGTAGGCGAGCGTCGCCGCGGTCGAGGCCTGGCCCGCCTCGCGGATAGCCTCCTGGACCTTCTTCTCCTGGCTCTCGAAGAACTTGCGGTTCATCGCGATGACGTTGTGCCAGGGATAATGGCCGGTCAGCGTGAAGTGCTTGCCGACCTCCCACAGGTTCTCGCCGAGCATCGAGGAGACGTTGATCTCGACCGCGTCGATCACCTTGGTCTGCAGCGCGCCGTAGACCTCGCCGTAGGCCAGACCCACGGGCGAGACGCCGACCGCGTTCCAGATCGCCTTGTGCAGCGGCACCGGCACGATGCGGGTCTTGAGGCCGGTGAAGTCGGCGAGCTTGGTGACCGGGCTCTTGACCGACAGGAAGTGGCGCTGGCCGATGTCGGTGACCTGCAGGCCGATGAGGCCCGCCGGCAGCAGATCGTCTAGGATCTTCTGGCTGACGCTGCTGGTCGCCAGCTTCGAGAAGTGATCGTAGTCCTTGATCAGGAAGGGCAGCTGGAAGGCGTCGAGCCCCGGCCGGCCGGTGACCAGCGGATAGAGGATGCCGCTGCAGCCGGCGAGCTGGTTGGTGCCGGCGATCGCCGCCTCGAGGTTCTGCTTGTCGGTGCCGAGCTGGCGGTTCGGGAAGATCTTGACGTTGACGCGCCCGGGAAGCCGCTTCTCCAGCTCCTTCTTGAACTCAACGGCGGCGATGTGGCCGGGATGGATCGGGTTGGCGGCGTGCGACAGCCGCATCTCGATCGTCTTGCCGGCGCCACGCGCGATATAGGGCATGGCGAGCGTGGCCGTCGCGGCCGCGGCCCCGGTGGCGATAACCTTGCGGCGAGATAGCATCGGATCCTCCCTGTTTCGCTTACAAGAACATTGTTTCGACTATAATCAGGCAAGCCCACGGCGTTGTCAAGGCGCGTCTAGAGCAGGTCGTGATTGGGTCGAATCACTTCTTGATTCGACCTAATCACGTGAATCTGCTCTATTATCAAACAGTTAGATCGGATTCACGCATTTGGGCCGGATCAATTTTTGATCCGGCCCAAATGCGACCCGATCTAAGCCTCGAAACGCCCCGCGTGGAGCCGGTTTTACACCCGCGACCGGGCCCGGCACGGCGGGCGGTGACGGTCGATCTGACGTCGCCCGGTCCTGACGGGCGTGAACCGCTCGCGGCGCGCTCAGCTCTCGGCCCGAAAGCCCAGGTGTTCCGAGATTTGCACCGCCGCGGCGCGCACCCGTCGGGTCTGCTCGTCGGTCGGCGTCTCGGCCAGGAATTGCACCAGGTCGACGATCGCGATCGCCCCGACATACCGGCCGAGCGCGCCGAACACGGGAGCGGCCAGTGCGTTCAGCCCGATCACCGTCTCGTTGGGCGAAATCGCCAGTCCGCGCGCCTTGATGCGCTCGATCTCCGCGGCCAGCGCGGCCGGGTCGGTGATCGTGTGCTCGGTGCTCGCCGGCAGGTCCTGCGCGAGCACCTGGTGCAGCACCGCGGGATCGCCGAAGGCGAGCGCCGCCTTGCCCTGGGCCGTGTCGTGGAAGTTCAGCAGCGAGCCGGGCTTCACCCCGATCTCGACGTCGGAGCGGCCGCGCAGCACCGCGACGATCCGCACGCCGTCGGCCTCGGGGCTGCTGACCGCGACGGCATGACCGAGCGAATCGCGGAGCTCGTGCATCGCCGAGCGCGCCGCGTCGGAGAGCTCGAAGTTCTCGCTCACCGCATCGCCCAGCGCCATCAGCCGCGCGCTCACCCGGTAACGGTCGCTGCTCTGGTCCTGCAGGATATAGCCCGCGCTCACCAGCGTCTGCAGATGGCGGTGCATCCGGCTCTTGGTGGTGTCGAAGGCCTGCGCGAGCTCGGTCACGCCGACCGCCGAGCGGCGCTGCGCCAGGTACTCCAAGGTGCTGAGCGCGAGGAGCACGGCCTGGATGCCGCTGCCGTGCGAGGAGCCGGAGATGCGGGGCATGGTCGCCTATGCTGCGCCGGTCGAAGGCGGCCCGTGATACGACGCTCGTTGCGCATACCGCAACGAGAAAGCCGCGCCCTGCCGTCCCGGCGCCATGCCTCCGCTAGCTCCCGGACGGCATCGGGTAGTCGTCGGCGTTCAGCACCCAGCCCGGCTGCTTTGAGAAATCGACGCGCGGCGGGCAGAAGATGTCGACGAGCTGGTTCTCGCCCTCGTCGACCGCGCGCGTCGTGTGGATCGCCGGCGGCGGGATCACGGCGATCGACGGCGAGGCGCAATGCTCGTGGTCGTCCTCGCGCCAGGTGTTCATGTCCTTGGTCCAGGGCCAGCGGATGTGGTGCATGAAGGCGCCGTGGAGCGCCAGCGAGCACTGCTCGAAATCGTCGTGGAAATGCGGCGACAGCGCGGTGATGTCGCGCGGCCCGATCTGCTCGTCGAGATAGTTCACCATGAAGGTGGTGCAGCGGAAGATGCGCCCGAAGCGCCCCTGCTCCTTGGGCACGTCGAGGCTGTACCGGCGGATCTTGTAGCCCCCCGGCGGCTCCGGCCAGGGCTCGAAGGGCGGGATGTTCGGGTGCGGCTCGGCGTAGGCCGCGGCGTTCTCGCATTTCGCCGCGAGGTCTTCCGACTTGACGGTGAAGAGCCGCACCAGCTCGCCGCCCTTGGGCACGGTGATCGTGCTGTCGCCCGGCGGCACGATGGCGAGCGAAAAGCCCGGCACGCTGGCGCTCTCGCCATCGGCCGAGATCTCCAGCGGCGTGCCGGGGTCGCGCACCACGACGACGTATTCGTCGGGCTGGCCCTTGCGCGACAGCGCAGCGCCCGGCGTCGCCTTGGTGAGGGCCAGGACGAAGTTCTGCCCGCGCGCGTACCAGGTCTCGCCCTCGGGGCCCTTGTCGATGGGCTCCGACTGGTAGAAGCGCGCGTACTCCGCCGCGGCGAAGGCGCTGGCAGGCGGCTTTTCCTGCACGGGGGTCGCCGAAAGGACCGATCGCGGATCTTTCACGTCGTACATGGGTCTGATCTCCCGTCTTGCGTCTTGAACCTGCCTTAGGCGCCGAGCTCGCGGAACTCGGCGAGCGCCCGGCCCGCGGCCTGGCGCATGAAGCCCTGGTCGGAGGCGACGATCATGCCGCTGACGCCGAGCCCTTTCAGCCATTTGGCGTCGTCGCCGCCGGCCGACATGGCGAGCACCGCCTTGTTCGCCTTGAGCGCCGCCGCCGTGATCGTCTCGGTCGCCGCCTTGACCTCGGGGGTGCCGGGGCCCGCGACGCCGAGCGAGACGGTCAGGTCGCCGCGCCCGATGAAGACCGCATCCAACCCCTCGACCGCGACGATCTCGGCGATGATCTCGATCGCGGGCGGGTCCTCGATCATGGCGATCACCGCGACCTGCGCGTCCGACCGGTCGACATGGTCCCAGACGCCGAGCCGGCCGTAGCCGCCGGCGCGCGGCGAGTTGGAGAAGCCCCGATGCCCCGCGCGGTAGCGGCAGGCGGCGACCACCTCGCGCGCCTTCGCCGGCGAATCGACATGCGGCACCAGCACGCCGGTCGCCCCGCAGTCGAGCACCGAGAGCAGCCCCGAGGGATCGGCGCTCGGCACCCGCACGATGGCGGCCGTGTTGCCGGCGCGCGCGGCCACCATCGCCAGGTCGACCGAGCCGCGGTCGAAGGGCGCGTGCTCCTGGTCGAGCACCACGAAGTCGAAGCCGAGGTCGCCCAGGATCTCCGTCGCGTGGCCGGTCGGCGTCTTGACGAAGCTGCCGACCACCAGCTCCTGGGCCGTCAGGCGCTGGCGGAACGACGTGTAATGCGGCCGTGTCGCGGCGTCGGGCATCGGATCATCCGTTCAATGCAGGGATGCGGTTTTGCTTCACCGGCCGGGTGAGGCCGCCTCACGCCGGGTCGAGCCCGAGCAGCTTGGCCGGATTGCCGCCGATCATCGCCTTGATGTCCGCCTCGCTGTAGCCGAGGTCGAGGCAGACGCAGATCACGTTGCGGAAACCCTTGACCGGCCAGCAATTGCCTTCCTGGCCGAGGTCGGAGCCGAGGATCGTCTTGTCCACGCCGGCGGCCTTGATCAGCTTGTCGAGCTCGTCGGGCTCGAAGTGCTTGAAGGCTTCGGGGATGAACATGCAGATCGAGTGCTCGACGTAAGCGCCCATCGCCGCCAGCTCGGCGATCTGCTCCAGGCTCGCGTCGATCAGGAAGGTCGGGTGGTTGCACAGCAGGCGCTTGACGCCGCGGCGCTTGGCCTCCTCGAAGAGCGGCATGATCTCACGGATGTTGAGATGCCCGCCCGACAGGATCGCATCGTGCTCGGCGATGATGTCGAGGATCGGCATGACGTCGTCGATCAGCTTTCCGTCGTCGTCGAGCACGGTGAGCGGCGTCGGATCGCGCAAGGGCATGATCGTCTTGGGGAAGTTCTTCTTGTCGCCGTGGCCGATGTGGTTGGCGGCCGAGAAGGTCGGCATCCAGACCAGCCGCGCGCCGAGGTTGAGGCCGTGATCGACGGCGTAGGGATTGAAGCCGCCCACGGTGTTGTTGAGCGGCACCCCCGAGAACAGCTTCACCGGGAGGTGATGGTAATGCTCGTTCAGCAGCTCGGTGATCGGCGCCGCCGAGTAGTAGTGGTCCTTGATCAGCACCGCGCGCAGGCCGTTCGCGGCCGCGTCGTGCATCTCCTCGATGTGGTTGATGTTGCGCGGCATCACCGAGGGGCCGCTGTGGCAATGCAGGTCGATCGCGCCGACCAGGATGCGGCTCACCTGCTCGGAAAACGGGTTGATCGAGCCGTCGGCCGGCGGCGCGCCGGCATCGTCGCCCGCGTCGGGGCGAACCGCGGTGTCAACGCTGCTGTCGTCTGTCATTCCCGTTCCCTTCCCAATTCGCGCATTTCGTGCCGCGCTGCGTCACTCGCGCCATCCGCGCCGCGCTGCCCGGACGGGTCTGCCTCATCCCCTTCCGTGCCCTGCGAGACGGCCGAACCTTGGCCCGGGCCCGGTTGGACCGAGCCGTCGTGCCGTTTTCAGTGTTCCATGGACAGTACCACTGTTCTTTTATTCAAAACACACGTGTTTGTTGAAGTCAATAATCCCGCCCCGCCGAGCCGCCGACGCCGGGGCCAGACCGACCGCCCGGCCCTTGTCCCTCAGGCTGCCCCCGACGCCGCCGGCTGAGCCTCCGCCGCCGCGCCGTTCGCCTCGATTTCCGCCGCGATCGCGAGCAAGCGTCGCTCCCAGGTGTCGAGTTGCAGGGTCAGTTCCTCCCTCGAAACGCGCGAGGCGGCATAGGTGACGAAGGGATCGAGCGCCGTCATGCCGAGGTATTCGATCATGCCGAACTGCATGGGCCGCAGGTATTGGTCGATCTCGCCGAAGATGCCCTCCTCGGAGAAGCGCTCCGGCGTGCCGCCGGTGGTGACCGAGAGGATGCCGCGCCGGCCCTTCAGCACCCCGGTCGCATAGCGGTGCCGGAGGTCGTAGAAGCGGCGATAGGCGAGCACCCGGTCGACCCAGCCCTTGAGGATCGCGGGCGTGCCGAACCACCACATCGGATACTGGACGACCAGGAGATCGCACCAGAAGAGCCGCTCGTGCTCGCGCGCGAGATCGGGCGCGAAGCTCGCAGCCTCGGTCGCATGCGCCTGCTCGACCTGATAATCGAAGCGCTCGGCGTCGCACACCTCGGCGAAATCGTGCCGGCCGGCGCGCGGATCGAAGTTCTCGGCGTAGAGGTCGGTCACCTGAACCTCGTGACATTCGCGCTCCAGGCAGGCGACCGCGCGGTCCTTCAAGGCGCCGTTGAACGAGGTCGGCTCGGGATGGGCGTAGACGATCAGCGCTTTCATGGGAGCGGCCTCGCGTGGCGTTGAGGGGCAAGACGGTGGACTCGATTTCCGCGCATGTTCTATAGTCAGCAACGTTGTATTGGTCAATGGAACGAGCCGGCCGGCGGCGGCGCGCGAGCGATCCGCGACGGCCGGACGGTCTTCCGACTAGTGTGATGGTTTTGAAGTTCGTCACATTTGAGGTGACGACCTTCAAAACCTGAATCACACTGGATTCATACATCCGGTGTCCCGGATCTTCCGAAACTCGATGCATCGAGTTTCAGAATCGGCACACAAGGGAAACGGGGCGAACGCCATGTCGAACTATCGAACGGCGGTGATCACCGGCGCGTCGCGCGGGATCGGCGCGGCCACCGCCAGGGCGCTTGCCAAGCGCGGCATGGAGGTGACCGCGATCGGCCGCTCCGCCGGTCCGCTGGAGGACCTCAAGGCCGAGATCGGCTGCACCGTCCGCCCGCTCGACATCGGCGACACGGCCGCGGTGATGGCGGCGCTGAAGGACATCGAGGCCGACGTGGTGGTGAACAACGCCGGCACCATGACCCAATCCGCGCCCTTCGCCGAGCTCGATCTCCTCGAGCTGCAGCAATCGGTCGACGTGAACCTCAAGGGCACGCTCGCGGTCACCCGCGCGCTCCTGCCGGGCATGATCGAGCGCAAGCGCGGGCATCTCTTCTTCATCACCTCGATGTTGGGGCCTTACGCCGCCCCCAACGCCTCGGTCTACGCCGCCACCAAGGCGGGCGTGCGCGCCTTCGCCTCGTGCCTGCGCCTCGAGCTTGCCGGCAGCCGCGTGCGGGTGACCGAAATCGCGCCCGGCCGGGTGCATACGTCCTTCTTCAGCCCGGCCTTCAAGGGCGACATGGAAGCGGTTGAAAAGACGCTGTTCAGCGAATACGACGCGCTCGAGCCCGAGGACGTGGCCTCGGCCCTGGTCGGCGCGCTCGACCTGCCCGAGCACGCCGACATCAACCGGATCGAGATCACCTCGACCGACCAGGCGCTGGGCGGCATGACCTACGCGAAACGGGCCTCCTGAGGCCTCGATCCTGCGGCCCGGCCGCAAGCGAACAATCGCTCAATCGGTGGAGGACCCTATGGCGGCGGCGAACAGCAACAAGGTCATCATCTCCTGCGCGGTGACGGGCGGCATCCACACCCCGACCATGTCGGATGCGCTGCCGGTCACCCCGACCGAGATCGCCCAGCAGTCGATCGAGGCGGCGGAGGCGGGTGCGGCGATCATCCATCTCCACGCCCGCGATCCGGAGACCGGCGAGCCGACCCCCGACCCCGACGTCTTCATGCAGTTCCTGCCGCGCATCAAGCAGGCGACCGACGCGGTCGTGAACATCACGACGGGCGGCAGCCTCAAGATGACCCTCGACGAGCGCCTCGCAGCACCCCTGAAGGCCAAGCCCGAGATGTGCTCGCTCAACATGGGCTCGATCAACTTCGCCATCCACCAGATGGCCGAGAAATACTCGAACTGGAAGTATTCCTGGGAGGAGCCCTATCTCAGCGGCACCGACGACAACATCTTCCGCAATACCTTCCGCGACATCGAGCGCATCCTGAAGGAGCTGGGCGAAGGCTGCGGCACCCGCTTCGAGCACGAATGCTACGACATCGGCCACCTCTACAACCTCGCCTATTTCGTCGACAAGGGGCTCGCCAAGCCGCCCTTCTTCATCCAGTCGATCTTCGGCATCCTCGGCGGCATCGGCACCGACATGGAGAACGTGATCTTCATGAAGCAGACCGCCGACCGCCTGTTCGGCGACGACTACGTCTGGTCGGTGCTGGGCGCCGGCCGCCACCAGATGCCGATCGCCACGCAGGCGGCGATGATGGGCGGCAACGTCCGCGTCGGCCTCGAGGACAGCCTCTATATCGGCCGCGGCAAGCTCGCCTCGAGCAACGCCGAGCAGGTCGCCAAGATCCGCCGCATCATCGAAGAGCTCGGCCTCGAGATCGCCACCCCCCAGGAGGCGCGCGAGCGGCTGTCCCTGAAAGGCGGCGACGACGTCGCGTTCTGAGGCCGACCGAACGCCAGGCTGAGCGACACCGCCAAGCCGGAATTTCTGAAGAGGATCGCCCGGAACATGCATGTGCATGTCGCGCTGTCGCTCAAGACCATGCGCGAAGGCAAGGCGCTGTCGCTCGACGCCCCCTTTCTTTCGTCGGGCTACAGGATCAGGGCCAAGTCGGGATCCTACCGGCACTTCGTCCGATAGCTCCCCGAGCGGCGTTGCACGCCACCGGCGGTCGACCGCCCGGGCGCGATTCGTCCGAACCGCCGCCGCCGGCATAGCTGTTACCCTGGTTTGCCGGTTGTGCCGCGCTCGGCGGCGGCCCTAACATCGAACCTTGATCCGGGGGGACCAGGGGAAACGGGCCGTCCATGCCGAAACGCTCGCTCAGCCGCGCCTATGCCGTCGCCGGGGTCGGCACGACCCGCTACGGCAAGCTGCCCGAATACGACGCCTACGATCTCGGCGTCTGGGCGCTGCAAGACGCCTTGGACGATGCCGGCCTGACGCTGAGCGACATCGACGGGCTGATCGTCAACCGCATCGCCGACTATCAGCGCTTCGGCGAGATCGTCGGCCTCGACCCCCGCTACGTCACCATCACCCCGGGCCAGGGCCGCTTCTCCGGCCACTGCATCGAGACCGCGGTCGCGGTGCTCGAAGCGGGGCTCGCCGAAGTCGTCGCCCTGGTCTACGGCAACGACGGCCGCACTGCCGGCGACCGCTACGGCGGCGCCTCCGACCTCTACGGCAGCGGCGGCGCGGGCTTGTGGTTTCCGTACGGCATGACCTCGCCCGGCGCCTTCCACGCGCTGATGGCGCAGCGCCACATGAGCCTCTACGGCACCACCAGCGACCAGATGGGCCTGGTCGCCAAGACCTTCCGCGACCACGCCGCGCTCAACCCTGCGGCGGTGATGCGCGAGCGCTACACGCTGGCGGACTATCACCGCTCGCGCTGGATCGTCGAGCCGCTGCATCTCTTCGACTATTGCCTGATCAACGACGGCGGCGTGGCGATGATCGTGACATCGACCGAGCGCGCCCGCGACATGAAGGCGAAGCCCGTCGCCATCGCCGGCTTCGGCATGGCGAGCGAGCTCGCCGGCTCGACCTTCCCGCCCGACGATTTCTGGCATGGCGCGGGCTCGGCGGTGGCGCGCGACGCCTACGAGATGGCCGGCATCGGCCCGCCCGAGATGGACGGCCTCATGATCTACGACAACTTCACGCCGACGGTGCTGTTCTGCCTGGAGGCCTTCGGCTACGCCCCGGTCGGCGAGAGCGGGCCGTGGGTCGAGGACGGCAATCTCACCCTCGACGGCGGCCCCTATCCGGCGAACACCTCCGGGGGGCATTTGTCTGAGAGCTACATGCAGGGCTGGGCGCTCAACGTCGAGGCGGTGCGCCAGCTTCGCGGCGACTGCGACGAGCGCCAGATCGAGGGCGCCGAGCATATCCAGTACATGACGCTGGCGCCGATGGTGACCTCGATCGTCTACGGGGTGGATGCCCCATGAGCGGCTACGCCAAGCCCCTGCCCCGGCTCGACGACGCCAACGCGCCCTTCTGGGCATCGGCCAAGGCGCACGCGCTCAATCTGCAGCAATGCGACGATTGCGGCACGCTGCGCTTCCCCGCGACCCGCCACTGCGCCGCCTGCGGCAGCGCGAAGAGCGGCTGGGCCGCGGTCAGCGGCCGCGGCACGGTCGAATCCTGGTGCCGCTTCCACCAGGTCTATTTCGAAGGCTTCGGCGAGGACGTCCCGTATACCGTCGTCGTCGTGCGGCTCGAGGAAGGCCCGCGCCTCTTCAGCAACCTGATCGGGGCGCCCGCGGACGGCATCGATATCGGCCTCGCCGTCGAGGCCTATTACGACGACGTGACGCCGGAGGTCACGCTGGTGAAGTTCAAGCCCGCGGGTCGAGCGGGCGGCGCATTGGGAGGAGACGGCGGATGAAGGCCATGGTCGTTCGCGTGCCCGGCGGGGTCGAGGTGCTGAAGATGGAGGACGTGCCCGATCCCGAGCCGTCGCCGAAGAACGTGATCATCCGCGTCGAGGCCTGCGGCGTCTGCTTCCACGACATCGTTACCCGCAACGGCACGCTGAAGGCCGGCGTCAAGATGCCGCTCATCCTGGGCCACGAGATCTCCGGCATCGTCGAGGCGGTCGGCGACGAGGTGGCGGACTTCAAGCCGGGCGACCGCGTCGCCACGGCCCAGCGCTATCATATCTGCGGCTGCTGCATGTATTGCCGTACCGGGTCCGAAACGCTGTGTCCCGACCGCAAGTTCCTCGGCGACTGGGGCATGGTCGGCGGCTACGGCGAGCTGGTCGCGGTCGAGCACGACAACGTGGCGCTGGTTCCCGAAGGCGTGCCGCTCGACAAGGCCTCGATCGTCGCCTGCACCGTCGGCACGATCCTCAACGCCATCCGCGAGGTCGGCAAGCTGGCGCCGGGCGAGCGCGCGCTCGTCACCGGCGCCGGCGGCGGGCTCGGCATGCATTCGGTCCAGCTCGCGCGGCTCGCGGGGGCCTACGTCGTCGCCGTTACCACCTCGCCCGAGAAGGCCGACCGGATCCGCGAGATGGGCGCGCACGAGGTGGTCGTCGCCGAGCGCGGCGAGGACTTCTCCGACGCGGTGAAGACGGCGACCGACGGCGAGGGCTGCGACGTCGCCATCGACAACGTCGGCAGCCAGATCTTCCAGCCGGTGCGCCGCAGCATGGCGATCCGCGGACGCTGGGTGCTGATCGGCCAGCTCACCGGCGAGTTCGTGCCGTTCAACCCGGCCCAGCTCTTCCTGAAGAACATCTCGATGCTGAGCGCCACCAGCACCACGCGCAAGCAGCTCCAGGACTGCCTCGAGCTCGTCCGCCGCGGCCAGATCGAGCCCATCGTCAGCGAGACCCTGCCGCTCGCCGAGGCCGCCCGCGCCCACGAGATGGTCGAGACGGGCAAGGCCCTCGGCCGGGTGCTCCTCAAACCCGGCGCCTGAGCCGATCGCGGAGGAGGCCCGGTCATGAAGATGCCCGACGCCCGCACGATGCCCGGCCTGATGGACGAGATGGCGGCGCGCTATCCCGACCGCGAATTCGTCGTCTACCTCGACGAGCGCCTGACCTTCGCACAGTTCCGCGCGCGGGTCCGCCAGACCGCCAAGGCCTTCCATGCGCTGGGCGTGCGCGAGGGCGACACGGTGGCGCTCCTCATGGGCAACCAGACCGAGTGGCTGCTGATCGCCTTCGCCGTGGCGACGCTCCGGGCGCGGCTGCTTTCGGTGAACACCTGGTGGCAGGCGCGCGAGCTCCAGCACGCGCTCGGCCATGCCGAGGCCGCGTATCTGGTGACCGTCGACCACTACCTGCGCCAAGACTATGTGGCGATGCTGAATGAGATGGGCGACCTCGCCACGTCGCTCCCGCACCTGAAGCGCATCGTCTGCTTCGGCGACGGCGGCACGCCGGACATGGTCGCCTATGACGATCTCCTCGCCGGCGCCGCCGGCGTGCCCGACGACGTGATCGACGCATCGCAGGCCGCCGTCGATCCCGACGACATCGTCTTCCTGCTCTATACCTCCGGCTCGTCGGCCTTTCCCAAGGCGGTGCCGATCGCCCACCGCAGCATGGTGGAGAACATGCACGGCATCGGCGAGCGCATGCATCTCAGCGAAGCCGACCGTATCCACTTGGTGATCTCGCTCTTCTGGGGGCTCGGCTGCATGAACGCGGTGTTCGCAATCATGACGCACGGCGCCTGCATCGTGCTCCAACACAACTTCGACGCCGGCGAGGCGCTGGCGCTGATGGAGCGCGAGCGCTGCACCGGCACCTACGCCATGGCCAACATGGCGATCGCGCTCTTCAACCATCCCGACCGCAAGTCGCGCGACCTGAGCGCGCTCCGCACCGGGCTCACCCTCGCCGAAGCCGTCGACATGATGGCCGAGATGGGCGCGCGGGAGGTCGTATCGGTCTACGGCCTAACAGAGTCCTACGGCAACAGCACGGTCTGCGACGGCCGCGATCCGATCGAATGGCGCAGACGGACGGCCGGCCCGCCGCTGCCCGGCAACGAGATCGTCATCGCCGATCCCGAGACCCACGCGCCGCGGCCCCAGGGCGAGACCGGCGAGATCAAGATCCGCGGCCACGCGATCGGGGCGTACTGGAAGGATCCCGAGAACACCGCCAAGAGCTTCGACAGCGAGGGCTTCCTGCTGACGGGCGACCTCGGCCGCTTCGACGAGCGCGGCTATCTCGAGTTCCGCGGCCGCCTGAAGGAGATGATCAAGTCGGGCGGCATGAACGTCTCCCCGGCCGAGGTCGAGGCGGTGCTGCGCGAGCACGAAGCCGTCGACCAGGCCATCGTCGTCGGCATCCCCGATCCCGCGCGCGACGAGATCCTCGCCGCCGCCATCGTCCTCAAGGCCGGCGAGAGCGCCACCGCCGGCGAGCTCGAGGCCTACTGCCGGGCGCAGATGGCGCGCTACAAGGTTCCGGCGCGCTTCGAGTTCCTGGCGGCCGAGGACGTGCCGCTGACCGACACGGGCAAGGTCAGCAAGCGCGCGCTCCAGGACCGCTTCAAGGCCGCCGTCGCTATCACAGGCTAAGGCGCAGCCGGGCATGCTGGAGACATCGCCGACAATGTTCCCTCGCCCCAGCGGGGTTAGGGAGGGGGGAGCGGCCAACGAAGGCATCCCCTCAGGAATGCCTGAGGCGGCTGCCAGGCAGGTGCATAAGTGCCGCCTGCCGGCGGCGACCCCCCACCCAACCTCGCCCCTTCGGGGGGAGGGGCTTAGGCCCATCTCCGCGCGAATCATGCGGTAGCCGGTCCCATGTCCGACTTCATCCGCGACAAGACCGCCATCGCCGGCATCGGCCTGAGCCAATTCGGGCGCGGGCTCGAAGAAAGCCAGCTTCAGCTCGGTCTCGTCGCCTTCAAGGACGCGCTCGACGACGCCGGCCTCGCCCGCGAGGACGTCGACGGCCTCTCGATCCACCTCGGCTGGCCGCTCGGCGTCGACTACGACCGCATCGCCGAGGTCTTCGGGCTCGACATCCGCTACGTCAACCAGAGCTGGCTGCACGGCCGCTTCGTCACCACCGCGCTGCAGCACGCCGCCCTCGCGGTCGCCGCCGGCATGGCCGACTGCGTCGCCTGCATCACCGCGATCAGCTTCACGCGCCTGCGCGGCTTCCTCGGCGGCCCGGAAGACCAGGAGGGCACGCGCGAGGAAGGCGGCACCCACGGCGAAGCGCCCGCCTACGGCCTGACGGCGCCGGCCAGCGGCGCCGCGATGGCGATGCAGCGCTACATGGCGCGCTACGGCGCGACCAGCGAGCAGCTGGCCGAAGTCGCGATCACCTTCCGCAAGCATGCCGCGCTCAACCCGCGCGCCGTGATGCGCCACCCGCTCACCCTGGCCGACCACCAGGCCGCACGCATGGTGGTCGACCCCTTGCGGCTCTACGACTGCTGCCTGATCACCGACGCCGCCGCCTGCATCCTGGTGACCTCGACCGAGCGCGCCCGCGACCTCAACGCGCGGCCCGTCACCATCGCCGGCATGCAGGGCATACGCTCGGGCCGCGAGGAGTTCATCTTCGCCCCGCGCGGCCTCGGCCTCAACCAGCAGACGACCGGCACGCCCGGGGCCCGCGCGCGTGATCTCGAGGTCTACCGCGCCGCTAACATCGACCGCGACGCCGTCGACGGCCTCTATACCTATGACGCCTTCGCGCCGCTGGTGCTGTTCACCCTCGAGCGCTTCGGCTTCGCCGGCCCCGGCGAGGCCGCCGACTGGATCCAGGGCGGCCGCATCGGCCTCGGCGGGGAGCTGCCGATGAACACGTCCGGCGGCCTGCTGTCGGAAGCCCATGTCGCCGGCTGGAACTCGATCGCCGAGATGGTGCGCCAGCTCCGCGGCAGCGCCGGCGCGAGCCAGATCGAGGGCGCCTCGGTGCTGCAATGGGGCACCGCCTGGGGCGATTCCGTGATCCTGCGCAACTGAGGCCGCAAGACGAAAGACATGACCGATACCGCCTACGCCAAGCCGCTGCCCCGCGTCACCCCCGACAACGCGCCGTTCTTCGAGGGGCTGAAGGCCGGCGAGCTGCGCCTGCCGCGCTGCGCCGACTGCGGGCGCTTCCACTATCCGCCCGGCCCCGTCTGCCCATACTGCTTCGGGCAGGCGCTCGAATGGGCGGCGACCGGCGGACGCGGCGCGGTCTCGAGCTGGGTCGTCGTCCACAAGGCCTGGTTCCCCGCCTTCGAGGCCGAGATCCCCTACAACGTCGTCCAGGTCGAGCTCGACGAGGGCCCCCGCCTCACCGCCAACATGGTCGATGCGGCGCCGGGGGATCTCGCGGTGGGCCTGATTGTCGTGGCGGTCGCCGACGAGGTGACGCCCGAGCGATACCTGCTGCGCTTCCGCCGGGCGGATTAGGCCATTTTCGATTTTCACGGAACCGGCCCGCATGAGCCGGTCGAATGGCGCCCGCCCTATCCCCTGAAGCGCGGCTCGGGCAGCCCGGTCACCCCGACATCGACCGCGAGCACGCCGCCGGCGAAGGGCTCGCGCGCCAGCACCTCCTCGGCCAGGCGGAAGCGGCCGGTGGTGACGTAGAGGATCTCGAAATTGGCGCCGCCGAAGGCGCAGGCGGCGGGCCGGCTCACCGGCAGCTCGACCGTGCGGTCGAGCCTGCCGTCGGGCGCGTAGCGATAGACGCAGCCGCCGTCGAACTGGGCGCTCCACAGATAGCCATCGCCGTCGACGGTGGCCCCGTCGGGCACGCCGGGCTTGCCCTCGGTCGAGGCGAAGAGGCGCCGGTTGCTGATTGCCCCGCTGGCCGGATCGAGGTCGTAGGCATAGATCGCGCGGAAATGGCTGTCGGCGAAGTACATCACCGTGCCGTCGGGGCTGAAGGCGACGCCGTTCGAGATCCAGATGTCGCGGTCGAAGACCTCGTGGGCGCCGTCGCCGTCGTAGCGGTGGAGCCGCCCGGTCGCGGCGGCCAACGGCTTGTCCATGCTGCCGACCCAGAACCGCCCCTGGCGGTCGCAATGCCCGTCGTTGAGTAGGTTGTCCGGCAGGTCGGGCTCGAGGTCGGCGACGTGCTCGAAGCGCCCGCTCTCGGGCTCATAGAAGGCGAGCCCCGAGCGCGCCGCCATCAGGAAGCCGCCGCCCTCGCGCATGGCGAAGGAGCCCGCCTTCTCCGGCGGCGTCCACGACGTGACCGCGCCGCTGGCCCCGTCGAGCCGGTGCAGCGCCGGCTTGAAGATATCGATCCAGTAGAGCGCCTGCTCGCGCTCGTCCCAGAGCGGGATCTCGCCGATCACGTCGTCGGTCCGGGCAACGCATTCGATATCGGCCATGGCGCAACCCCCCCTTCGCCGGTCCGCCGCGTGACGGCGGAACGCGTGTGACCGCTCGATCTCACTGGTGGACCCGGCGGGGCTTGACCGGCGTGACATCCGGAAGGACGGTGCACAGCAGGCCTTGTGCACGCCAGGGCCCAAAACCGGGCAGGCGGACTCTAGCAATCCTTGATGGGCCGATCCACCGGCAACCTGCGTGCCGCCGGGCCGGTCGACCCCGATCTCTTCCGCTCCGGCAAGGGCGGGGAGCCGCTGAAACGCTCGGCGGCGCCGAGCCCGTTCGACCGGGCCGGGCGCCCGGACGAGGTGACGGAAATTGTCGCTTTTCTTGCCTCGGACAAGGCATCCTGGGTGCACGGCCAGATCGCGCAGCCCAATCGCGTCCCGGTCCGGCCGCCCCGGAACGCCGCCCTCCGGCACGAGCAAGGACAACGACCCGAACGATGCCCAATCCTTCCAAGCCCTATGACGCGGTCATCGTCGGCGCCGGCAACGCGGCCTTCTGCGCCGCCCTTGCCGCCGTCGAGACCGGCGCGCGCGTGCTGATGCTGGAGCGTGCGCCCGCGGCGGAGAACGGCGGCAACTCGCGCTTCACCGCCGGCGCCATCCGCTTCGCCTATGACGGGCTCGACGACATCAGGCGCATCGTGCCGGACTTGAGCGAGGACGAGATCGCGCGCAGCGATTTCGGCGCCTACACGACCGACCAGTTCTACGACGACATGTTCCGGGTGACGCGCTATCGGAGCGACCCCGCGCTCTGCGAGGCCCTCGTCATGCGCTCCTTCGAGACCATGGCCTGGCTCCGCGACAAGGGCGTGCGCTTTCAGCCGATCTACGGCCGCCAGGCCTTCCAGGTCGACGGCGTCTTCAAGTTCTGGGGCGGGCTGACGATCGAGGCCTGGGGCGGCGGGCCGGGCCTGGTCGACCGCCAGACCGAGCTCGCCCTGGCCGCAGGTATCGAGATCCGCTACGGCGCCCGGGCGATCGCGCTCATATATGACGGCCACGCCGTCACCGGCGTGACGGTGCGCGCGAACGGCGAGACCTACGACCTTGCGGGCACGGCGGTGATCCTGGCGAGCGGCGGCTTCGAGGCCAACACCGAGTGGCGCACGCGCTATCTCGGGCCCGGCTGGGAGATGGCGAAAGTGCGCGGCAGCCGCTTCAACACCGGCGACGGCATCCGCATGGCGCTGGAGATCGGCGCCAGCCCCTTCGGCAACTGGTCGGGCTGTCATGCGGTGGGCTGGGACTACAACGCCCCCGAATTCGGCGACCTCGCCGTCGGCGACGGCTTTCAGAAGCACTCCTACCCCTTCGGCATCATGGTCAACGCGCATGGCCGGCGCTTCGTCGACGAGGGCGCGGACTTCCGCAACTACACCTACGCCAAGTACGGCCGCGTGGTGTTGGAGCAGCCCGACCAGCTCGCCTGGCAGGTCTTCGACGCCAAGGTCGCGCACCTGCTGCGCGACGAATACCGCATCAGGCAGGTGACCAAGGTCAGCGCCGATACCCTGGAAGACCTGGCAACGAAACTGGAGGGGGTCGATCCCACGGCCTTCCTCGAAGAGGTCGCGGCCTACAACGCCGCGGTCGACACCGACACGCCCTTCAACCCGAACGTCAAGGACGGCCGCGCCACGCATGGCCTCGCCGTGCCCAAGTCGAACTGGGCGAACACGCTCGACGCACCGCCGTATGAGGCCTACCAGATCGGCTGCGGCATCACCTTCACCTTCGGCGGCCTGCGCATCGACCCGGCGACCGGCCAGGTGATCGACACCGACTTGGCGCCCATCCCCGGCCTCTACGCCGCGGGCGAGCTCGTCGGCGGCATCTTCTATTTCAACTATCCGGGCGGCACGGGGCTGCTGTCGGGCGCCGTCTTCGGACGCCGGGCGGGCGCCGCCGCGGCCCAGGCCGCGGCGTAGCGATCCGGCTTCGCCGTTGCGGTTCGGCATGGATCGATGGTGGGCCCGGCAGGACTCGAACCTGCAACCAAACCGTTATGAGCGGTTCGCTCTAACCAGTTGAGCTACGGGCCCGCCGCGGCTCATGGCGAACGTCGGGTCTGCCGCCGCCTCCGTCAAGCGCAAATCCAACGCCCACCACGCGGCCCGCCGAGGCCGTCCCGCGGCACAAGTCGAAACGCGCCGAGACCGCCCGCACTTGCACAAATCTTGGGCAAGTCTGGAACATGACAACTAATTGTCCCGATTCTCGGCGGGACATTAATAATTGAGGCAGCTTGTCTAAAGATTGCCTCATTGTTTAACTGCATTTTATTAAATTTCTTCACTTCAAATTAAAACCCACCGGATGATTCCTAGCGGGCGCCCGCTGGCATGCCGGGCGCTTTCGATGACGCCAAGGAGCCGACGATGCCCAGCGACGCGAGCCGCGATCCCCTCGACCGCCAGGCAGCCTCGCAGACGCCCGGCACGACGGGTCGCGCGGCCGATCGCGGCGCCGACGCCCGCGGCCCGGACGGGAACCTGCCGCGGCCCGACGCCCGCCGCTGGTACCGTCGCGACAAGCGCAGGATCGTCGCCGCCGTCCGGCGCGGCGCGCTCGGCTTCCGCGAGGCCTGCCTGCGCTACCGCCTGTCCTACCAGGAATTCGTCGACTGGGAGCGCGCCAGCGGCGCCGACACGCCGAGCTGGGCGAACCGGCAGGACAACGAGCGCCGCCGCTTCCACCGGGTCGCGCTGCGCTCCCCGGCGAGCCTGCGCACGGCCTGCCGCCGCATCGACTGCGAGATCGAGAACCTCTCGGCGACCGGCGCGCTGCTGATGGTCGGCGAGACCCGGGGCTATCCCTCGCAGATCACGCTGGAGGTCCCGCACAGCCGCGAGGCCCTGCCCGGCCGCATCGCCTGGCGCGGCCGCAACGCGATCGGCATCGCGTTCGACGCCGCGCCCGGCGCGGTCGCCGCCCAGCTCGACAACCGCTGGATCGAAGGCTCGACCGCGCGCGGCGGCGACCGCCGCTAGCCCGCATTTCTCAAACTGTCGCTGTTGAGCGGCGGTTGGGTTGGCGCGTCGGTTGGTTGCGGTAGGCCTTCGGGCTGGGGCATGCGCCGCCG
>Ga0302046_10000355_pt1 | contig 47399 bp, 39 predicted proteins | sample RVTome_11_FD_200261 | JGI IMG/M metagenome (GOLD analysis project Ga0302046, IMG submission 200261) | Soil microbial communities from uranium-contaminated site in the Upper Colorado River Basin, Wyoming, United States - RVT147D111 (version 2) ...
GATCCGCCGAGCGTGACGCGAGGGGCGGGGATAGGGTGCGGACGCCGGGAGCGGATACGCCGCAGCGTGCCCCTGAGGGGCCGGGATCGGGATGCGGACTCCTTCCCTCGCGCTCCGGGGGCCGCGGGGCGGTGATGCATAATGGCGCCATGGAAAAGGCATACAAGAAACTCGAGTTCCTCACGAGCCGCCACGCGCGCACCGTTCGCATCCTGTCCGAGTACCTCGAGCCCCAGGCTCGTTTCGAGCGCTATCGCATCAAGGACACCGTGGTGTTCTTCGGCTCGGCGCGCTCGCTCGCACCCGACGAGGCCGAGGAGGCCACGCGTTACGCACGTCACAGCGGCGACGCCGAGGCGATCGAGCGCGCGCGCATGGCGATGTCGCTGGCCCGGTACTACGACGACGCCCGGACCCTGGCCCGCAAGCTCACCGAATGGTCGAAGAGCCTTCCGCCCTCCGAGCGCCGTTTCATCGTCTGCTCCGGAGGCGGCCCGGGGATCATGGAGGCCGCCAACCGCGGCGCTTCCGACGTCTCGGGGATCTCCATCGGATTGGGAATCAGCTTGCCGGCCGAGCCGAGCAACAACGAGTACATCACCCGTGAAATGGCGTTCGAGTTCCACTACTTCTTCATGCGCAAGTTCTGGTTCGTCTACATGGCGAAGGCGCTGGTGGTGTTCCCCGGCGGGTTCGGAACCCTCGACGAGCTGTGCGAGATCCTGACCCTGCGCCAAACCCGGAAGATCGACCGCCCTCTTCCCATCGTCCTGTACGGCAAGGACTACTGGAACGAGGTGATGAACTTCGAGGCCATGGTGCGCTGGGGCACGATCTCCAGGGATGACCTCGACCTGTTCTGGATGGCCGATTCCCCGGAGGAGGCGTTCGAGCACTTGAAGGGTGAGTTGGTGCGGCTGTACCTGAACAACTCGGCCGGCAAGGAGCACGGCTCGCCCGATCCCGCCTGATGCAGTCCGGTCGCGGCCGGGTCGTGCGCCTGGCCGTGGTCGTGGTGTGCGTCGCGTGGGTGGCGTGGATCGTCTCCTCGCTCGGCCCGGGACGGGTGTGGCACGTCGCGCGGCAGGCCGATCCGACGCTTCTGGCGCTGTCGTTCCTCCCGATCGTCGGTCGGTTCCTGATCTGGGCCGTGAAGTGGACCCTGATGCTGCGACGCAGGGGCCCGATCGCGTTCGGACACGTGACCCTGGCCTTGCTATCCGGCAACTTCGTGAACCTCACCACCCCCACCGCGAAGCTGGCGGGAGGGTTCGTGCGCGCGGCGCTCGTCGACCGCCGCACGGGATGGGGGTTCGCCCCGACCTACGGATGGTCGTTCGCCGACCAGTTCACCAACGTGTTCGGCAACCTCGCGCTGTACGGCGCGCTCGCGCTGACCGCGGGCTTCACGGTCGCGCCCGGCGGGACGCGGGTCGGATTCCTCGCGTCGGGCTCCGCGGCGCTGGCCGTGGTCACCGCGATGGTGGCGGCGCGCGGCTGGGTGTGGACGCTCGTGCAGAAGCCCGCCGTGGCGCGCTTCATGGCGCGCTTCACCCCGGAACGCTTCCGGAGCGTGGGAGAAGCGACCTGGGTGCGGCCGGTGTTCGAGCCGTTGCTGCACGTCGGGCGCACGTCGCGCGTCGCGCCCCAGGACCTCGGCCTCGGGGCGCTGTCGTTCGGCGCGCTGTGCCTCGCCAATGCGCTAGTGCTTCAGGCGCTCGGCTCCGATGCGCCGCTGGCCAGGATCGGGATCGCGGTGGTGATCGGGTACTTCGCCGGCAGCGTCCTCGGCACGCTCGGCGGGATCGGGGTGACCGAGGTCGCGCTCATCAAGCTGTACGGCATGGCCGGCGTCTCGCCGGAGATCGCCGCAGCCGGGGCGCTCCTGCATCGCGCCAGCTACTACGCGGTGATCCTGTCCGGGGGCGGCGCCTCGTTGCTCCTCGCGACCGCGCGGAGTCGTGATCCGGAGGGTGTCGTCCGCACGGAGCGCGATGGCCCCGGCCGCTGATCGCGGGCAGTGTACGATTCGCACGTCGCATGGGGGACCCGTCGGGCCATGACCTTCGAAATCGGCATCGTGTTCTGTGTCCTGCTGGGAGCGATCCTCCTGTTCGTCTCCGAGAAGCTCCCGGTGGACCTCGTGGCGCTGCTCGTCATGGCGGTCCTCGTGGCCGCGCGGGTCCTGACCGCCGAGGAGGGGATCCGCGGCTTCGCCAACCCCGCCACGATCACCGTGGCGGGCATGTTCGTCCTGAGCGCCGCTCTCTCCGCCACGGGTGCCCTGGACGGCGCGGGAAGGGCGCTCGCCCGGCTGGGAAAGCGCAGGCCGATGCTGGCCGTCGTCACGCTGATGCTCGGCATCGCCGGCGTTTCGGCGTTCATCAACAACACCGCTGCCGTCGCGGTCTTCCTGCCGATCGTGCTCACGATGGCGCGGGACACGCGTACGAGCCCGTCGAAGATCCTGATCCCGCTCTCCTTCGCCGCGATCTTCGGGGGAACGTGCACCTTGATCGGAACGTCGACGAACATTCTCACGAGCTCGATCGCGGAAGCGCATGGACTCAGGGCGTTCGGCATGTTCGAGCTCGCTCCGCTGGGCCTCGTGGTGCTCGCCATCGGGACCCTCTACATGGCGACCGCCGGGATCCGCATGCTCCCGGCGCGGCGACCTCCCGGCGACCTGGCGGGAGAGTTCGAGATGGCCCAGTACCTGACGGAGATCGTGCTCCTCCCCCACGCCGCTTCCGTCGGGACGCGGCTCGCCGAATCGCCTCTCGTCAGAGACGTCGGCATGGGGGTGCTCGAAATCGTCCGGGGAGACGGGCGGATTCCGCTCCCGAGGGGCGACACCGTGCTGCTGGCCGGCGATGTGCTCCGCGTCCGGTGCGCCGTCGAGAAGATCAGGAAGCTCCAGGAGCGCGAGGGCGTCGCGATCCGGCCGCACGGTCCATGGCGCGCCGACGACCTGCGGTCCGACAAGTTGACGCTGGTGGAGGCCGTGCTCGCCCCGAACTCCGAGTATGCCGGGAAGACCCTCAACGACCTGAGGTTCCGGGACACGTTCGGGGGCACCGTTCTGGCGATCCGGCACCATGGTCAGGTCGTACACGAGCAGCTTGCGGTGACCCCACTACGGCCGGGCGATGCGTTGCTGATCGACGTGAACCGGGACGATCTTCCGCGCATCCGTCGGCACCGGGGTTTCGTCGTGGTGTCCGAGATCGAGAGTCCGGAGATTCGCGGGCGGCGGGCACTTCCCGCGGTGGCCATCGTGGCGGGCGTGGTCGCTGCGGTCGCCTCGGGTGCGCTTCCCGTCGTCAGCGCGGCCGTCATCGGATGCGTCCTGATGGTGGTCTCACGCTGCATCACCCTCGAAGAGGCCTATCAGGCCATCGAGTGGAAGGTCGTGTTCCTCATGGCGGGAGTCCTCAGCCTCGGCACCGCACTGGAGAACACGGGAGCCGCCCGCCTCATCACCCAGGCGATGCTGTCCCTCGTGGGCCCGTGGGGCCCGACAGCCGTCGTCTCGGTCCTGTACGCCGTCACCTCGCTCCTGACCGAGATGATGTCGAACGTCGCGACCGCGGCGCTCATGGCGCCGATCGCCATCGTCGCCGCCGAGGCTCTCGGATGCGACTCGCGTCCGTTGCTCATGGCCGTGACCTTCGCCGCGTCGGCCAGCTTCATGACGCCGGTCGGGTATCAGACCAACACGCTGGTCTACGGCCCGGGCGGCTACCGGTTCTCGGACTTCGTGCGCGTCGGGGCGCCGCTGAACCTGATCCTGTGGATCCTCGCGACCCTGCTCATCCCGCGCTTCTGGCCGTTCTGACCTTGTGGTAGCCTCCCGAGCCGATGACCGAGAAGGGCCCGGAAGTCCGGCTCAGCCGAGAGATGCGGCTCCTCGACGTCACCATGATCGGCGTCGGGGCCATGATCGGGGCGGGGATCTTCGTCCTGACGGGGATCGCCGCGGGTGTGGCGGGGCCGGCGCTCATCGTCGCGTTCGCCTTGAACGCGCTGATCAGCCTCCTGACCGCGATGGTCTACGCCGAGCTCGGGTCGTGCTTCCACGACGCCGGCGGCGGGTACCTGTGGGTCAAGAAGGGCCTCCCCGATCCCAACGGGTTCCTGTCGGGATGGATGTCGTGGTTCGCGCACGCGGTCGCGTGCAGCCTCTACGCCCTCGGCTTCGGGGCGTACTTCGGCCTCGTGTTGAGAACCCTGGGCTACGAGGGGGGGCACGGCTGGCCGCTGTCGCTCGAGAAGGTGCTCGCCGCGGTCGTCGTGATCTTCTTCTGCCTGATCAACTACCGCGGCGCGTCGGAGACCGGCAAGGCGGGGAACATCGTGACGGCCGCGAAGATCGTCATCCTGGCGGTGTTCATCGGCTTCGGGTTGGCGGCAATGGCGCGGCAGCCCGAATGGACCGCCCGCTTCGACGACTTTCTGGCGAAGGGTTGGGGCGGCGTGTTCATGGCGATGGGGTTGACCTTCATCGCCTTCGAGGGATACGAGATCATCGCGCAATGCAGCGAGGAGGTGCAGGATCCCAAGCGCAACGTCCCGCGCGCGGTGTTCTACTCGCTGGCGATCGTGGTCCCGATCTACCTGCTGATCGCCTGGGTCGCCCTGGGCGCCGTCGACGGCGGCGGCCTTCCCACCTGGCAGTACCTGGCCGAGAAGAAGGAGATCGCGATGGTCGAAGCGGCCAGGCAGTTCTTCGCGGGCGGGGGCCTGATGATCCTGGTGGGCGGTCTGCTGTCCACCATGAGCGCGCTCAACGCCACCATCTACTCGTCCTCCCGGGTGTCGTTCGCGATGGCGCGGGATCACAACCTTCCCCGCGCTTTCGCGCGACTCTCGTCGCGCCACAAGACGCCGCACGTCGCGATCTTCTTCTCGATGCTGATCATCGTCGCCATGTTGTTGTGGCTTCCGATCGAGGACGTCGCCGCCGCCGCGGACGTCATGTTCCTGCTGTTGTTCCTCCAGGTGAACGTCGCGGTGATCTTCATCCGCAAGCGCATGCCGCACCTGGACCGCGGCTTCACGATTCCCCTCTTCCCGTTCGTTCCGATCCTCGCGATCCTCGGAAATCTGTTCATCGCCGCCTGGCTGTTCCGCTTCAGCCCGGCGGCGTGGATCACCGCGGGGGTGTGGATCGTGGGCGGTTTCGTGCTCCACCGCTTCTACGCGGCGCCCAAGGAGGAGGCCGCGCTCGCGCAGATCGCCCGGTTCGAGAGGATCGAGCGCAAGGAGTACCGCGTGCTCGTCGCGCTGTCGTCGAGGAAATCGCTGCCGTCGCTCGTCGAAGTCGGAGCCGCGATCGCTCACCGGCACGGCGGCCAGATCGTATGCCTCGGGGTCGTGGAGGTGCCGGAGGACAAGGCGCTGCGGGCCGGTCTCGAGGGGAACCAGGAGCTCGACGCCCTGATCGGGGAAGGCGTGCGACTGGCTCGCGAGGCCGGGATCGACGCGCAGGGGTTGATCAAGGTGTCTCATCGCGTGAGCCACGGCATCGTCGAGACCGCGCGGGAGGAGGACTGCAACTTCATCGTGATGGGACGGAGACGGCATCCGTCGTTCCTCGAATGGGTGTTCGCCGCGACGTTGGAACACGTCCTGAGGGAGGCGCCCTGCAACGTCGCGGTGGTCGCCGGGACGGTGCGCAAGGGGATTGTGCGCCGCGTCGTGCTCGCGGTGGACGAGGGCCCGCACTCGAAGCTGGCCGCCGACCTCGCGCCGACCCTGGCCGCGTGGTGCGAGGCCGACGTGCGCCCGCTGACGTTCGTTCCGGGATCGGCCACCGAGCAGCAGGCGCGCGCCTCGAAGGAGGCCGCGCAGCAGACCCTCGAAGGAACCGGCGTGGCGTCGAGGCTGGCGATGGTGCGACACGACGATGTGGCCGCGGGTCTGGTGCGACACAGCGATGCGGGAGATCTCGTCCTGATGGGCGGATCGACCGCCGGCCCTCTGGCCCAGTTGATCGCGCCGCCGATTCCGCTCGAGCTCATCGAGCGAAGCGGCGTTCCCGTGGTCATGGTTCGCATGTACGAAACGGAGCGGGTCGGCTGGCTTCGGAAGGCACTCGCCTTGCCGTAGGAGGCGCATCATGGGAGAGGCGGAAAACGCGGTGTTGGGACCGTTCGAGGAGATGGGGAACAGCGTCCTGGCCTACCTGCCGACGCTCGTCGCGGGCTTGTTGATCCTGCTGCTGGGGCTCGCCGTGTGCTGGCTCGTCAAGAGGGTGATCGCGCGAGTCGTCCTGCTCGCCCGCATCGATCGGCCCCTGCGCAACCTGCGCTGGGCGCGAGGGCTCGACCATGCGGACGTGCGACACGCCGTGGCGAACACCCTGGGAAGCGTCGTGGCGGCGATCGTGTTCCTGGTTTTCCTGAACAGCGCCGTCGCCGTCTGGCGGCTGGCCGTCCTCGCCGACCTGATCGGGGAACTCGTGTTCTATCTCCCGAGGCTGATCGTGGGACTCGTCGTGCTGCTCATCGGAGCCGTTCTATCGACGACCCTCTCCGAGCGCGTGCGCACGGGGCTCGCTCTCGAGGGATTCTCCCGCGCCGGTCTGGTGGGCAGGCTCGCCCGCTGGGCGCTCATGGCGGTCGTCGTGGCGATCACGCTCGAGGAGATGGGCATCGCGCCGCGCACCGTGAACTCCGCCTTCGTCATCTCCATGGCCACCCTCGGCCTCCTGCTGGCGCTGGCCGTCGGGCTCGGCAGCCGGCGGGCGGTGGACCGGATGTGGCGGTCGTTCCTGGAGGAGCCGCATCGCTCGGAGTGAACGGCACCGGCGCCCACGCGTATGTCCGGCGGTATTCAGGGGACGGTCGTGGTCGCGGCCGATCCGCGCGGCGGATAGTCGAGCGAGTGGAGCATCTCCGCCTTCGCCCGCGGCGGAAAGTCGGGGAACGGCAAAGTCCCGGCCTCGCGCCACTCGCGCACCGTACGCTCGGCGCCCCGCGAGCGCTGGTCGTCGAGCCCACCGTCGCGCCGCAGGTAGAGCGTCTGTGAGGGGAACGCGAAGCCGGTGCCGCTGTCCTCGACGATGTCCATCATTCTCAGATAGACGTCTTCCCGCACCGCGAGGAACTCGTTCCAATCGGTCGTCGTCACGTAGGCGAACACCTCCACGTCGAGAGCGTACGCGCCGAAGGACGTGAAGCGCACCCTCGCCGGGTCGGGGTGGATCTTCGGGTGGGCGATGAGCAGCTTCCTGAGCTCGGTCAGGACGTGCCGGAGCTGGTCCGGCGTCGTCTCGTAACGCAGGCCCAGGACGAAGTGCAGGCGAATGCGATCGCGAGACGCGAAGTTCTCGATCTCGATCTGCGAGAACTGGGCGTTGGGCACCGTAACGAGCGTGCGGTCCAGGGTCCGGATCCTGGTCGATCGCAGCCCGACGTCCTCGATCGTGCCCACTCGGTCGCCGAACTTGCAGAAGTCCCCGACACGCACCGGTTGGTCGGCGGTCAGCGTGACGCCGCCGAACAGATTCTCGAGGGTCCTTTGGGCCGCGAGCGCCACGGCGAGGCCGCCGACGCCGAGACCGGCGATGAGGCCGGTGACGTTCAACCCGGCCTGCTGGAGCATCACGATGACGGCGAGGACGATTACGACGGCCTTGGCCGTCTTCCTGCCGAGAGGAAGGATGGCGACGAGGGCCCTGCGTTCCTGACGCTCGAGGCGCGCTTGCAACGCGTCGAACGCGACATCGACGACGCGCAGCACGAGCCATCCCACGAGGATCAGGGTCGCTCCGACCTCCAGGCGGCCGAGGAGTCGCTGCGCGGGAATCGCGAGCCCGAGCGGCAGCACGCCCACCGCGAAGAACAGCAGCGCGGCGAGCCAACGCACGGGGGGGGCCGTGAGCCCCAGGAGGCGGTCGTCGAGGTCCGACTCGGTTCGGGAAACCAGGGGCCGCGCCGCGCGGTACAGGATGCGCGTCGCCAGGTAACCCGCGGAGCAGGCCAGCACGACCATCAGGGCGATGCCGATCCACTGCCACAGCTCGACCTCCAGGAAGCGAACCACGAAGAACTCTTCCGGAAGGAACTCTCCCAGGGCGCCGTAACCGAACTCCGCGTACAGCGAGGGGATGCGCTCCACCGTGGAGGGAGAGATCAGCCAGACCTTCTCGCCGTCCGCACCGGACACGCGGTGGACGAGCACGTCCACCTCGCCCCGCGACGTGCGCACGGTGCCTAGCCGGTCCACCCCGGAGGGAAGGCGGTCGTCGGCAAGGCCTTCGGCCTCGTCGGACAGGCTCTCGAGCTCGATCCACAGCGAACGGTCCAGGACCACCTTGAGATGGCGGGCCAGGACCGGTCCGTCGCCGTCGAGCTGCGAGCGGTCCGACTCACTCAGGTCCAGGTGGCTCGCGGCACGCCGATAATCCCCCGCGCGGCACGCCTCGAGATAACCGCGGACCGCGCTCCTCGGCGACTCCGCGTCGATCGTCCGCGCACCGGCTATTCCCGCCGGCGCCGCCATCGATGACACGACCGCGCCGCACAGGAACACGAGGACGACGGACCTCACGATGCGATCCGCAAGCCGGACTCGCCGAGCGCGCCGAGTCGGTGTCGAGACGTCGTTGATCATCACCGTTCCCTCCATCGAAAGCCGTTGTCGGAGTCGAGCGGTCGGACGCGCGACATCGTGCCGAGGCGCGAGGCCAGGAGCCCGTGAGACCGACGACCGCTCGAGATCTCCATATCGTACTCGCCCCTCGCGGAGCACGCAGCCCGTCCGCATCATTCGTTCGCGCGCACGACCCGCTTGAAGGGCTCGGCGGCTTGACACCCACGGATCGATTGCCTAGACTGGGCCCAGTCGGTACTCCGAACGCTCGGGCACGGGGAATCTCGCGAGGATCGAGGAGATGCCGGCGAGGGTGCGGCCGGCGAGTTGCCGCCGCAGGCCGATTCGGATGGTCGGGCCGCCATCCGGTTTTCACGCGCGGACATGGTGCACGTCCCGGCGCGACAGAACGGAGGGCGGGATAACGCTTCCCATGACAAAGAAGCGAACTCGGGTGTCTCTCCGGCCGGTGCATCGCGCCATGCGGGTCTCGTTTCCCCGGACAGGTGAATCGTGGTGATCGCGGCCGGCGCGGGCAGGCGCGCGCCCCTTGTCGTGATCTCCAATCGACTGCCGTACGATCTACGCCCCAGGCCGGGCGGCCGTCCGCCCAAGCGGAACGTGGGCGGCCTGGTGAACGCTCTCGAACCGGTGCTGGCGGCGCGCGGCGGCTCGTGGATCGGTTGGGACGGCGCATCGCTGCCGGGCGCGGCCGCCGTAGAGGCCGGGCTGGCCGATCCCGTGGTCTTCCGAACCTCCGCCGAGATCGAGTTCCGCGGCGTTCCGCTCAGCGAACGCGAGGTCGGCCTCTACTATCACGGCTTCTCCAATCGCGCCCTGTGGCCCCTGTTCCACGACTTCCCGGGAAAGGCCATCTTCGCTCCGGAGGACTTCACTGCCTATCGCCGCGTCAACCGGCGCTTCGCCGAGGTCGCCCTGGCGCGGGCCACGCCTGGATCGAGAGTCTGGGTCCACGACTACCACCTCATGCTGGTTCCCGGATTCCTCCGGGAGCTCGGCTTTCGCGGCAGGATCGACTTCTTCCTCCACACCCCGTTCCCGCCGGCGGAGATCTTCCGGGCACTCCCGTCGCGCGAGGAACTCCTGCGCGGACTCTTGGCCTCCGACGGCGTCGCCTTTCACGTCGGGCTCTACCGGAACAACTTCGCCGACTCCGCCCGCACGTTCGCGGGCGCGGAAGTCGATCTCGCGGTGCACGACGGCGCCACGTCCCTCCGGCACGCGCGCGGCGACACCGTCGCGGCGTCGATCCCGATCGGGATCGACGTGCACGACTTCGAGCGAATCGCTCGGCTGCCGGACGTCGTCGCGTGGGGCCGGCGGCTGCGCGATGCGCACCGCAACTGCAAGATCCTGTTCAGCGCCGATCGACTGGACTACACGAAGGGGATCAAAGAACGGCTGGCCGTCCTGGAGCGCTTCCTGGCCGCCCACCCCGAGCGCGCCGGGCATGTCGTTCTGATCCAGATCGTCGTTCCGAGCCGCCACCAAGTCGAGGAGTACCGGGTCATGAAGCGGGAGATCGACCGCGAGGTCGGCCGCATCAACGGGGAGTACGGTCGCGAAGGATGGGTGCCGATCCACTACCGCTACCGCGCGCTCGATCGCAAGGAGCTCGTGGCACACTACCTCGCTGCCGACGTGGCGCTCATCACTCCCCTGCGAGACGGAATGAACCTCGTGGCGCCAGAGTTCGCAGCCTCGCGCGTGGACGAGGACGGCGTGCTCCTCGTCAGCGAGTTCGCGGGCATCGCCGAAAGGAGCCCGGGCGCGATCCTCGTCAACCCGTACGACGTCGACGGCTCGCTGGCGGCGATCGACCGGGCCCTGGCCATGGACCCCGGCGAGCGCAGGGATCGAATGGTGGCGCTGCGCGAGCGCGTGCGCTCGAACCCGGCGTCGCGGTGGGCGGCGCGCTGTCTCGGCGACCTGGCGAGCGAGTCCGCGCCCGCCGTCTCGAATCCCGCGCCGGCGCGCACCCGTGTCGTGCGGACCCTGCCGCGGGCGGAGCCGTGAATCCCCGGTACGATTCCGCCGTACGGCTCGCGGCGGAGGTCGCTCGCGCCGCTCGTCGCCCGAACTCCGCCCGCACGCTCCTTCTCGACCTCGACGGAACGCTCGCGCCGCTGGCCGTCACGCCTTGGGATGCGCGGGTCCCCGTCGGGACCCTGGAGGCGCTGGAGAAGCTCGGCCGCCTGGGATGGTCCCTGTCCATCGTCTCCGGCCGTCCGGCCATCGAGGTCCGCTCGATGGTGCCGCTGCGCGGAGTCCGGATTTTCGGCAGTCACGGCGCCGAAGGGCAGGTCGAAACAGACGCCCCGTGCCGTGTCCCGATGCCGCCTTGCGGGCCGCTCGCGAAGCTCGCGGCGGCGGCGGTTTCGCTGGGGTCGGGGATCCGCGGAGCGCTCGTCGAGATCAAGCCCGCGGGAATCGCGTTCCACGATCGCGCGGTGGCATCGGCGGACCTCCTCGCGTGGAGGCGGCGCGTCCGGGAGCTGCTCGCCGCGAGCGATCTCGAAGGACTCGAGGTGCTCTCCGGCCGCAGGGTCGTCGAGGTCCGGCGCCGCGGTATCGACAAGGGCTCGGTCGTGAGCGCGGTCGTCCCCGGCGGCGCACGGTCCGGGCTCGACGCCAGCCTCGTCGCCCTGGGGGACGACCGCACCGACGAGGATCTGTTCCGTGCCCTCGAAGGGAAGGGACTCACCGTCCGCGTCGGTCGGCCTCGGGGCGACACTCGCGCCGTCCGGCGTCTTCCGTCCCCGAAGGCGGTCCGCAGGTTCCTCGAAGAGCTGATTCACGCCTCCGAGACCTCGCGGGGCCGGCGGGGAAGTCGGTCATGAAGGGCGGACCGCCGCACGGCCCCGACGGGGTGCGGGAATGAGCGCCGCGCCGGATCCGTTCGCCGTCCGGGGGACCGAGGGCTTTCGCTTCATGGACTACGAGGGGCTCGTGATGCCCACGGGTCTGCGCGCCGTCAACCTCCGGGAGCTCGTCGACCTCGTCCGCCGCGTCCCGCTGGACGTGATCCATCACCACCTGCACCGCACACCCCTCAGCCACCGCTTCGGGGCGTGGGACTACCCGAACGACTTCGCGCAGTGGGCCGCGTACTCCCTCGAGGACCTCGCCTTAGCCGAGAAGCTCGCCGCCCTCGACCCGTACGCCCATCGCGACCTGGACGAGGCCCGCGCGGCCATCGTGGACCTGGTCGAGGAGCACCTCGACGGTCTTCCGACCGTTCCGTGGGCGCGGGCCGGCTTCGAGTTCCACTTCGCCAGCGGGCGCTTCGTGGCGCTGCCCGGCGAGCGCGAGGTGTGGACGCTCGGCGAGATGCAGGACGCCCTGGCCGAGGTGTCGTTGAGCTCGATCTTCTACCACTTCCACGAGGCGCGCTTGCGGGGTCCGGTGGACGACTCGGACGATTTCTCGCGTTGGATCGAGGGCCAGTTCGGGCCGCACCCGATCGCGCGGCAGCTCCGGAGAATCGACTTCTACTTCTATTCGCTCGAGGACCTGCGTCAGAGAATCGTGTCGGTGTTCGTCGAGCACCGCGGAGCCGCGTGATGAGCGCGCCCCGCCTGGATGATTACGCCGCGATCGTGGGAAGCGAGCGCATCGCGGTGCTGCGGCGGCACGCTCGACGGCTCGAGGGTCTCCGCGTGGCGGTCGTCAACTCCACCCGCGTTGGCGGAGGGGTGGCCGAGATGCTGGCCCGCCACGTGCCGCTGTTCAACGAGCTCGGGCTCCGTGTCCGCTGGGAAGTCATCGAGGGCACGCCCCAGTTCTTCGAAGCCACCAAGACCATGCACAACGGCCTGCAGGGCGCTCCCCGCGAGCTCACCCCGCCCCTTCGGGAAGCGTACCTGGAGGCCAACCGCCGGAGCGCCGATCGCCTGGATCTCGACGCGGACGTCGTCGTGATCCACGACCCACAGCCTGCGGCTCTGATCGAATTCGCGACGAAGACGTGTCCGTGGATCTGGCGCTGCCACATCGACGCCGCACGTCCGAATCGCGGCGTGTGGAGATTCCTGCGGGCGTTCGTGAGCAAGTACGATGCGAGCGTGTTCTCCATGCCGGCGTTCGCCCAGAACCTGCCCCACCCGCAATACCTCATCGCCCCGTCCATCGACCCCCTCGCCCCGAAGAACCAGGACATGGACGACGTGGAAGTGAACGCGATCCTGGCGCGCTTCGGCCTCGATCGCTCGCGCCCGCTCGTCGTGCAGGTTTCCCGTTTCGATCGTTTCAAGGATCCCGTCGGGGTCGTCCGCGCCTTTCGGATGGTCCGGCGCCGGGACGACTGCAGGCTCATCCTCGTCGGGGGCTCGGCCGACGACGATCCCGAAGGCGCCCAGGTGCTCCGCGAGGTGCACGACGAGGCGGGAAACGACCCGGACATCACGATCCTGAGCATCCCGCCCGACAGCGACCGCGAGATCAACGCCCTCCAGCGCGCCGCGACCGTCATCGTCCAGAAGTCGACCAAGGAAGGGTTCGGGTTGACGGTGACGGAGGGCCTGTGGAAGGCCCGTCCCGTCATCGGAGGCGCGGCGGGGGGGATCAAGGTCCAGGTGTACGATCACCGCACGGGCTTCCTGGTTCATTCGGTGGAGGGACTCGCCTACCGGCTCCGGTACCTGCTGAATCGTCCCGGACTCGCCGACGAGATGGGCCGGCGGGGGCGCGAGCTGGTGCGCCACCACTTCCTGCTGACGCGCGACCTCCGCGACTGGCTCACCCTGTTCCTCGAAGTCACGGGCCGCGCGGTGGCCTGATCCGGTACCCCCCACACCACCCGAGTCGGTCACCGGTTTACCTGTCGCACGTTCTCGGGGAGAATGCCGTCTCCGCCTCGGAGGGCTCGACATGAGAGATCGCTCGGTGGTCGTGGTGTGTCTCGCCGCGTTGGCGATCGCGTCCGGCGGCCCGGCGGCGGCGCAGGATGAGCGCCTGACCCTCGACTGGGTGTTCAGCGACGAGGGCAAGAGCGCGGCCGCCGTTCCCCGCCACGCGTGGATCGACTCCGGGCTCCTCGTCCTGTACGACGAGCGCGAGCCGAAGCCGCAGCGGACGCTCGAGTCGTTCGATCCGGAGAGCGGCGAGCGGCGGGCCTTGGTCGACCCCGCGAAAGCGCTGAGCGGCCTGACGGCGCTGCTCGAGCCCGAGAAGCCGATCGAGGAACTGGGCTGGCCCAACGCCCTCGATCCGCGCGGCCGCTGGGCGGCTTACGAGAAGCAGGACGACGTCGTCGTGCTCGACCTCGAATCGTCCGACGTCGCCGCCGTGGGGCGTAGCGGCGCGGTCGAGAAGTCCGCCCGCTTCTCCCCCGACGGCCGCAGCCTGGCGTTGGTGCGCGACAACGACCTCTACCTGTGGGACCTGGAGGCTCGCGCGGAGCGGCGGCTGACCACGGACGGCTCCGCGACGCTGCTGAACGGAACGCTGTCGTGGGTCTACTGGGAGGAGATCTTCAACCGCAACGACGAGGGATACTGGTGGTCTCCCGACTCGAAGGCCATCGCCTACCTGCAGACGGATGAGTCCGGCGTGGCGCTGATGAGCTTCGTCGATTTCGAGCCCTACGTCCCGCGGGTGATCGAGCAACGCTATCCGAAGGCCGGCGAGGCCAACCCGCGCGTTCGCGCGGGCGTCCTCGATCTCGAAAGCGGCAAGACCACGTGGATCGACCTGGGCGTCTATCCCTACGAATACCTGGTGCGCGTGCAGTGGCTGCCCGACGGCAAGCGACTGGCCGTGCAGACGCTCGACCGGCAGCAGACGAGACTCGACCTGTTCGTGGCGGACGCGGCGACCGGGGAGGTGACCCACGTGCTGCGGGAGACCGACGAGGCCTGGATCAACCTGCACGACGACCTGCACTTCCTCGCGGACGGGCGGCGATTCGTGTGGTTGTCCGAGCGCGACGGCTACGCCCATCTCTACCTGTACGACATCGACGGCAAGCTCGTGCGGCAGATCACGAAGGGCGATTGGGCCCTGAGCGTCTCGGGTGCCTCTTCCCGCCTCGGCCGGGCGGTGGCGCTGCTCGACGAGCGCCACGACTGGATCTACTTCACCGCGCTCGAGGCATCGTCGATCGAGGACCAGCTCTACCGCATCCATCTCGACGGCTCGGAACTCGAGCGCCTGACCCCGGAGCGCGGAACGCACGCCGTCGTGTTCCGACCCGACGGCAAGTGCTACGCGGACGCGTTCTCCGCCGTCGACCGCCTGCCGTCTTTGGCCGTGCACCGGCCCGGCGGCGAGCCGGTGTCGACGGTGGCGGAGCCCCGGCGGGAGCTGGTCGAGCCCCTCGATCTCCTTCCGCGAGAGCTGTTCACCATCCCGGCCGCCGACGGCTTCGCGATGCCGGCGATGATCCTGAAGCCGGCGACGTTCGACCCCGGCCGGCGGTACCCGGTCGTGATCTACGTCTACGGCGGCCCCTCGTCGCCCACGGTCGCGGACGCGTGGGGCGGCCGCGCGCGCGATTACTTCGAGCACATCCTCGCCCACCAGGGCTTCATCGTCCTGCGGGTCGACAATCGCAGCGCGACGGCGAAGAGCAAGACTCTCGAGAACCGCATCCTGTACGAGGGCTGCGGCGCGACGGAGCTGGCCGATCTGCTCGATGCCGTGAAGTGGCTGAAGTCGCAGCCTTACGTCGATCCGGAGCGCGTCGGGATCTGGGGCTGGAGCGGCGGGGGGTCGTTCACGATGCTCGCCATGACCGCCTCGACGGAGTTCAAGGCCGGAGTGGCGGTCGCCGGGGTCAGCGACTGGCGGTACTACGACACGAAGTTCGCCGAGGCGTTCATGAAGCGCCCGCAGGACAACCCCGAGGGCTACGACAAGACCTCGCACGCCTTGCGGGCCAAGGAGCTGCACGGCCGGCTGCTCCTGGTCCACGGCACGTACGACGACAACGTGCACCCCCAGAACGCCTGGCGCTTCGCCGACGAGCTGATCGAGGCCGGAATCACCTTCGACATGATGGTCTACCCGATGCGCAAGCACGGCATCGAGGACGACGCCGCGCAGAAGCACCTCTACGCGACCATGCTGGAGTTCTGGAACCGGAACCTGAGAATGTAAACGGGGTCTGACCCCTTCTTTACATTACATTCAGTCGGATACTAGGACTAGCACGCCGGTGTAGGTCAGGATGCGGTTGGTGCCGCCCACCGGGGCGATCTCGCAGTTGCCGAACAGGCCGATCAGGGGCACGTCGGGGAGGGCCGCACGGATCAAGGACGCGTCGACCCCGTCCTCGCGGTACAGCGACCGGCCGCGCGCCAGGCAGTTGAAGTAGAACCCGAATCGAACGTCGTTCGTCGAGTCCTGGCTCACCCGCCGCAGCATCCGGGCGGTGTCTTCGCGCGCCGCGCCCGCCTCGCGGAGCGTGAACACGATCCTCTGGCCCTCTTCGGTGACGTCCGCCACGGCCAGGACCCCGGTGTCGGGATCCGTGTCCAGGATGTTGCGAACCAGGTAGTCGTCCCCGCCGTCGTCGGGGTACAGCCCGACGAACACCCGGTCCCGGGACCAGCCGGGATCGGCGAGCAGCGCCGGGGGGACGCGCTCGCGCAGCACCTCGAGCGCCGGACGCCCGTCGACCTCCAGGATCAGGTTCTCGTGCGACCGGGTCACCAGCACCGGCGCCCCGAGCGGCCTGCAGCCCTGGGTGACGGCGACCCGGCAGCGGAACTCGCCGCCGAGCCGCACGCCGGAAACCGCTCCCTGACCGGCCTCGGAGCCGCTGAACTGGAACGTGCCGTTCCCCGGCCGCCGCGCGGATGCCGCCGCGCCGGCGACCGGGACGTGGCCCAGGGTCGCGTCGATCCCCTGGAGCAGGCAGTCGGGGCGGATGCGGTACGGGTCGGGCCACACCAGGACCAGGTCCTCGCTGTTGCGAGACGCCGCCAGTCGCTGGCCGACCCGCAGCCCCGCCGACAACCCCTGGTCGCCGTCGTCGGCAAACAGGAACGGGGTGGCGCGCACGCGCTCGGAGCACACCGCCAGGACGGCCACGGCCGGCTCCGACTCGACCTCTCTGCCCTCCGCCAGGACCCCGGCCGCGGAGCAACCCACGACGTAGGGGGTCCGGGTGGCCTCGGCGAGCGTCTGGAGCACCGCCTCGACCTCGGACCCGTGGTCGGTCGTCAGGAAGGCGACGCAAAAATCCGGCGGCGATTCGAGCTGCGAGAGGGCCCTGCGGCTGGCTTCGGCTGCGGCGTCCACGGAGTTCGAGCGCGTGGAGAGTCCGGTTGCCGCCTGGGTCATGGGGTGGTCTCGTTTGGAACGCCGGGAGTATACCAAAGGGCCCAGATGCCCGCCCGTGGGCGGTGGCGCGGCGTTTTCGGGTTGGATCGCGGCGCGCTGTCGTCATATATTCATTGTGTTCTCGGAGGCCAGCCCATGGGGTGGAGACGTCCCGCGTTCATCGCCCTGATCGCCAGTGTCGTGCTGTGGGCCGGTCCGCTCGCCGCGCAGGAGCCGTCCCCGGACGACGCGGCGTTCCCGCGGTTCTCCGGTCTCGAAGGGAACCTCGAGTTCTGGAGGCGCGTGTTCGGCGAGTGGAGCGTGACCCAGATCGCGATCCACGATCTCGACCACCCGGCGCTGGTCTACGAGGTGGCCGCCCTCGCCGGGCCGCGGGAATTCCCCTATACCGACGCGCAGCGCGACTACGTGGAGGATCTGCGCGAGTCGTGGGAAGACAAGCTGAAGACGCTGGAGGGGAAGATCGAGGTCGGATGGGAGCTGTCGGACGCGGACAAGGCACTCGCCCTCCAGATCACGACCACGGCCGGGACCGACGCCATCCAGGGCGCGCACGAGCGCGTGCGATCCCAGCGCGGCCTCAGGGAGCAGTTCGCGCGGGGTGTCGAGGTCAGCGGCAAGTACCTCGACCGTTTTCGAAAGATCTTCCGCGAAGCCGGGCTCCCCGAGGACCTGGCCTACCTCCCGCACGTCGAGTCGTCGTTCCAGGAGCTGGCCCGCTCGTCCGCGGGAGCGGCGGGCATGTGGCAGTTCACCCGCGGAACCGGGCGCAACTACCTGACGATCACCTCGGCCGTCGACGAGCGTCTCGATCCGGTCACGGCCGCCTACGCCGCGGCGCGATACCTGAAGGACGCCCACGACGCCCTGGGCACGTGGCCCCTGGCGCTGACCTCCTACAATCACGGCGTCCAGGGAATGACCCGGGCCAAGGCGGAGTTCGGAACCGACTTCGAGCGCATCGTGCGCGAGTACGAGAGTCGCAGCTTCGGCTTCGCCTCCCGCAACTTCTACGCCGAGTTCCTCGCCGCGCGCGACGTCGCGCGCTCGTACGAGCGCTACTTCCCCGACGGGCTCGCCATCGAGCCGCCCCTGTCCCTCGAAGAGACCACGCTCGCCGCCAAGACCACGCCGGGAGCCATCGCGCGACGCTACGGGGTTCCCGTCGAGCAGTTGGCGGCGCTCAACCGCGGGTGGACCAGCGCGGCGGTGCGGAGCGGCTACAGCCTGCCCGCCGGCACGCGTGTGTGGCTGCCCCAGGGGAGCCTCGCGAAGGCCACCGGCCCGGAACCGGTCACCGGCGCCGACGTGCACGTCGTCCGGCGTGGGGAGACGCTCTCGACGATCGCCACGCGCTACGGCACGACGGTCTCGGAGCTGCGGAGCCTGAACGGCATTCCGTCGAGATCGAGCCTGATCCATGTCGGCCAGAGGCTTCGGGTCGTGCCCGCCGTCGCTTCCGCGGGTGGGTCCGGTGACCAGCCCGCGAGCCAGCCGGCAAGTCCGCCCACAAGCTCGCCCGAGGGCGTCTCCCAGACCGCATCCGCGAGCGAAGGCCCGGCCGAGACCGCGACCCACGTCGTGAAGCGCGGCGAGAACATGTCGACCATCGCCGCGCGCTACTCGATGACCGTCGCCGATCTCCAGATCCTGAACGGGATGGCCGCGGGACACAGCCTGATTCTCGCCGGCCAGAAGCTCGTGGTGCGCGCGGCCGAGGGAGCGTCGACCGTGCACGTCGTGACGCGCGGCGACACCTTGACCGACATTGCCGCGGTCTACGGCGTCCGGCTCTCCGACCTGCTCGCCGCCAACCGCCTGAGCACCCGCTCCGTGATCCGTCCCGGCCAGCAAATCCAGATCCCCTCTCGCTGACCCCCGCTTCGCCGGGCGCATCGAGTGCCGGTGAGTTATAGTCTGCCGTCTCCGGGATCTCCGCGTGCCGAGGAGCGGCGGATGGGCGAGCAGCGCTACTTCAACAAGGGGCTCGGGCTCAAGAAGGTCGTGGGCGTGCAGGTCGTGCGCGACTACTTCAGCGACCTGATCGAGCGCATGCGGGCCGAGGACTTCCGCCTCACGGCGGGCGACCTCACGTTCCATCTCGCCAAGGAGTTCGGGTTCTGCTACGGCGTCGATCGCGCCATCGAGTACGCCTACGAAACGCGCGAGAAGTTCCCCGACCGCAGGGTGTTCATCACCGGAGAGATCATCCACAACCCCGGCGTCAACCAGCGCCTGGTGGACATGGAGATTCGCTTCCTCGGCGGACGCCACCCCGGGTCGTCGTACGACGACCTGCGGAAGGACGACGTCGTGATCCTGCCGGCCTTCGGCGTGCCCGTGAAGGATCTCGAGCGGCTGCGCGACCTCGGGTGCATCGTGGTCGATACGACCTGCGGGTCGGTGCTCAACGTGTGGAAGAACGTCGAGCGCTACGCCAAAGAAGGCTACACCGCCCTGATCCACGGCAAGTACTACCACGAGGAGACTCGCGCGACGGCCTCGCAGGCGCTGAAGTACCCCGGTGGGCACTACATCGTCGTGCTCGACATGAAGGAAGCCGACCGCCTGTGCGACTACCTCGACGGCCGCAGCGACCGAACCGAGCTGCTGCGGGCGTTCGAGAACGCCGTCTCTCCCGGCTTCGACCCGGATGCGCACCTCGAGCGTCTCGGATGCGCCAACCAGACGACCATGCTGTCCACCGAGTCCCTGGCCATCGCGGAGAAGGTCCGCCGGGCCATGGCGCGACGCTTGGGCGAGCAGGGCGCGGCCGAGCGCTTCCGGGCGTTCGACACGATCTGCACCGCGACCCAGGACCGCCAGGACGCGCTGCACGCCCTGCTCGACGAGCGGCGGCTCGACCTGATGCTGATCGTCGGGGGCTACAACTCTTCGAACACCGGCCACCTGCTCGAGATCGCGCTCCAGCGCGGCCCGGCGTACCACGTTCTCAACGCCGGTTGCATCGAGAGCGCCGGCCTCATCCGCCACCAGCCGCTCAACGAGCACGCCGAGACCGGGACCCACGGATGGCTGCCCGAGGGGCCGCTCGCCATCGGCGTGACCTCGGGGGCCTCGACCCCCAACAGCGAGGTCGAGGCGGTGATCCGCCGCGTCGCCGAGGTCCACGGGACGCCCGTGGCGTGAGCCGGTCCGCGGGGCCGAGCGGCCCGCCTCGATGAGCCGTGAGCCGTCGCGCCGGCCGTGCTACAGTCCATCCGCCCCGTGCCATCGAAGCTGGAGTCCACGTGCAGCGGCCCCGACCCAAGCGCGCTCCCTCGTCCCGCGCGGGCCGCGTCCGCGTCGACGGACGCCCGCTCCCCAAGCCGCGACTCGATCGCTCCTCTCCCGCGAAGGTGGAGATCGTCTCGATCGGCCGCGAGCTGCTGCGGGGTCAGGTGCCGGACGGCAACGCCCCGAGGCTGGCCGAGCAGCTCACGCGGCTCGGCGCGGTGGTGCAACGCATCACGGTGGTCGACGACGGCCGCCGCGCCGTCGCCTCGGCGCTCACCGAGGCCCTGGCGCGCGGGTCGCGGTTCGTGGTCCTGAGCGGAGGTCTCGGCCCGGGCGCCGACGACCGTACCCTCGAGGCGATCTCCGAGGCCTTGAGCCGTCCGCTCGCCGACCATCCCGGCGCGCGCCGGCTGGTGGAATCCGCCTACCGGCGCCTGCGCCAGGACGGGCTCGTCTCGCTGCAGGGAATGAACGCGGCCCGGGAGAAGATGTGCGTGGTTCCCGTCGGTGGGGACGCGATCGCGAATCCCATCGGTCCCGCCCCGGGAATGCTGATCCGGCTGCCCGGGGGCGTGGCGGTGCTGGCGCTGCCGGGCGTGCCCGAGGAGGCGCAGGCGGTCCTGCAGGAGGCGCTGCCACTGTTACGCGACGTGATCACCGCCGTCTTCACGGCGCAGCGCGAGGTCGAGACGCCCACCAAGGACGAGTCGGCGCTCCGCCCGCTGCTCGACCGGGTCACCGAGGAGTTCGCGGGAGTCGTCGTCAAGAGTCACCTCCCGGGGTTCGAGCGCGACACCGGCGTCGTGGTCACGCTCGAGGCGACGGGTTCCAGTCGTCGTGAAGCGGAGTCGACCGTCGAGTCGGCCCTGCGGCGGCTCCTGGAGCTCGCCGGTGTGGGACAATGAGCGTTTGGATTCCAGGCCGGAGGTTCTGTTCATGTCTTCCCGAGCTTGCATCGTGATGTCCGGAGTGCTGCTGGCGGCGGGCAGCGGCGGATCCGCGGCCGCGTCGAAGCCGGCGACGGCCCAGGCGGCGACGACGCCGCAGGCGATCCCGAACGACGCCGTCGAGGCGACCGCGAGCCGCCTCGTGGAGAAGCACGGAGCGGCCCAGGCCGAGCGCGCGCGGCGCGGCGTGCGGCAGGTCGCGGAGCGCTGGTGGCCCAAGGACGGCGACGCCGAGGCGTTCTCGACCTTCTGTGCGGACAACTTCCTGGTCGATCCGGCGGCATTGAAAAGAGCCTTCGAGCGCATCCAGACCGTGATCGAGCAGATCGACGGCCATCTCCACGAGGTGCGCCGCGAGCTGACCGCGCCCACGGAGCTGGACACGGGACCCATCGGACCGGTGGACCGGTTGTTCGCGAACGTCGACCTGCAGTCTCACATCGATGACGAGCTGTACGGCAGCAAGGTGGCCTTCCTGGCCCTGCTGAACTTCCCGGTCCATACGCTGGCGGACCGCCTCGCGCACGGCGAGTCGTGGGACCGCGAGACCTGGGCGCGGTCGAGGATGATGGACCGCTTCGCGACGCGCGTGCCGGCCGAGGTCGCGCAGCGCACGACCCTGGCCCTGACCGCGGCCGGCAACTACATCGACGAGTACAACATCCGGATGGACCGCCTGATCACGCCCCAGGGCGATCGTCTGTTCCCCGAGGACCTCCGACTGATCAGCCACTGGGGACTGCGTGACGAGCTGGCGTCGCACTACGACGCGACCCCCGAAGGGCTCGCCAAGCAGCGCATGATCCAGAAGGTCATGGAGCGCATCGTGCGCCAGGAGATCCCGGCCGTCGCCATCGACAACGCCGGCGTGCTGTGGTGTCCGGAGACCAACGAGGTCCGGCTGTACTCCGCGTCCGGGTCGGCCGCGGCGGCGGCGAAGACCCCGTCGGCGGAGCGCGAGCCCGACACGCGCTTCGCGCGCCTGCTCGCCGTGTACCACGCGGTCCGCGAGGTCGACCCGTACAGCCCGACCGCCCCGACCTACGTCGCGCGCCGCTTCGACGAAGACCGCCAGATCCCCGAGAAGCAGGTCGAAGCGCTGCTCGTCTCGGTGCTGCAATCGAAGGAGGTCCGCGACCTGGCGAAGGTGATCGCGGGGCGTCTCGGCCGCCCGCTGGAGCCGTTCGACATCTGGTACTCGGGCTTCAAGTCGCGGGGCGCCTACGGCGAGGCGGAGCTCGATGCCATCGTGCGCGCCAAGTACCCGACGCGCGAGGCGTTCCAGGCCGACCTGCCCCGCATCCTGCGCGACCTGGGCTTCGCACCGGAGACGGCCGATTGGCTCGCCGAGCACGTCGAAGTCGATCCTTCGCGCGGGGCGGGACACGCGCTCGGAGCCGCGCGGCGCGAGGACGACGCCCACCTTCGAACGCGGATCGCCCAAGGCGGCATGGACTACAAGGGCTACAACATCGCGATCCACGAGTTCGGTCACAACGTCGAGCAGGTGTTCTCCCTGAACGGCATCGATTACTGGTGGCTGAGCGGCGTTCCCAACACGGCGTTCACCGAGGCCCTGGCCTTCGTTTTCCAGGGCCGGGACCTGGAGCTGCTGGGCCTCGCGTCCCCGGGCGAGGACGCGCGCCGCATCGAGGCCCTGGGCTCGCTGTGGGCGACCTTCGAGATCGGCGGCGTGGCGCTCGTGGACATGCGGGTGTGGAACTGGATGTACGACCACCCCGACGCGACCCCGGCCGAGCTGCGCGAGGCGACGCTCGCCGCGGCGCGCGACGTGTGGAACCGGTACTACGCGCCGTTGTTCGGCGTCCGTGACGTCGAGATCCTCGCGATCTACAGCCACATGATCGCCTACGCGCTGTACCTCCCCGACTACCCCATCGGCCACATCATCGCCTTCCAGGTCGCCGGCAAGCTCGCGCAAGGCGACTTCGGCAAGGGCTTCGAGGCCATGGCGCGCCAGGGGCAGTTGACGCCCGACGCGTGGATGCGGGGGGCGGTCGGCGCGCCGATCTCGACCGAAGCGCTCCTGACCGAGGCGCGCCAGGCGCTCGACGCGCTGCAGTAGCGGGTGGCCAGGCGGCGCGCGGCAGGCGGCAACAAGGCCCGCTGGGCGTGGCCCGCGCTGCTCGCGGTCGCGGCCTTCGCACTTTACTCGAACGCGCTCGACAACCCGTTCGTCGCGGACGACGCGCGGCTCCTCGCCGAGAACCCGACCGTCAAGGCTCCGAGCTTCGCGGGGCTGCGCGGGTTGTGGGTCACCGACTACTGGACGGGCATCGACGGCGCCGGGCGCACGCGGCGACTGAGCGAGGACCGCAATCTCTATCGCCCCGTGACGGTGCTCAGCCTGTGGCTGAATGCCGCCGTGCTCGGGGTCGAGCCCGCGCGGTTCCGATGGATCAACGTCGTGCTGCACGCGGGCGCCGCGTGGGTAGTCGGGCTGTGGTGCGCCTCCTGGCTCGCGCGCCGGGCTGGATGGCTGGCCTCGGGCCTGTTCGTGCTGCACCCGGTCGCGACCGACGTCGTGAACCGCATCGTCGGGCGTGCCGACGTGATGGCGGTGCTCGGCGTCGTCGGCTTCCTGGTCGTGCAGTCGCGCGCGCTGCGCGAGGGCTGGACGTGGGGGCGGGCGGTGGTCGCGGGCGCCGCGGTCGCCGTCGCGGTGGGATCGAAGGAAGCGGGCGTGGTCGTCGTACCGATGGCCGTGCTCCAGGAATGGCTTCACCGGCGTCGCGCGCCGCCGGATCGCGCCGGCCGCGCCGCGGTGGACTCGCGAAGCCGGCTCGGGTGGGCGGCCCTGGGCGTGCCGGTCGCCCTCTACGCTGCCGCCCGGCTTGCTGTCATCGGCGCGCCGGACTACGAGACCGCGCGCGGGTGGGAGCTGCTGCAGAACCCGGCGACGACCGCTAGCTTCGTGGAGCGACTGCCGGCGGCTCTCGATCTTGCGTGGAGCTACGCGAGGCTGTCGATCGTGCCCTGGCCGCTCGTGGCGTTCGAACTCCCCGCGCGGCTCCCGGTGTGGTCGGACCTCACGCCGTGGCTCGGCGCCGCGGTGCTGGCGGCACTCGTCGTGGGAGCCGTGAGGTGGACGCTGCGCGCCGAGATCGGCGCGCTGGGCACGGCGCTGTGGCTGTTCGCGTTCGGCGTGGTCTCGCAGCTCGCCGTGCCGATCGGCGTGTACAGCGAGGTTCGCCTGGCTTACACCATGATTCCCGGCGTCGTGTTGCTCGTCGCGTGGGGGGCTTCGCGTTTGCAGATGCGTCGGGCAGCCACACGATTCGTCGCTGCCGCGATCGTGGCCGTGATCGCGATGGCCGCGATCGCTGGGGTGCGGGTACGCAACCGGGAGTTCGTGAGCGACGTCGTGCTGCTCGAAGCCGATCTGCGCCGCCGTCCCGACTCCCCGAGCGCGATGCTGCGGCTCGGCACGGCCTACCGTTCCGTCAAGCGCTGGGACGATGCCGAGCGGTTGCTGTCGGAAACGGCCCGGCGCTCGCCCGAATCGAGCCAGGCCTGGTTCCAGGTCGCGCTGCTGTCCGCGGCACGCGGGGACGCCGCCGCGGCGCGCACGACCTACCTTCGCGTGCTTGCGCTCGACCCGCGCCACACCGGCGCCCTGATGAACCTCGGCGTGCTCGAGATGAACGCGGGCGATCTCGCGACTGCCGAGGGCTACTTCGACACGGCGATGGAGCTGAGCCCGGACGGGCTGCTCCTGAAGTACAACTCGGCGCTCTTGGATGCGAAGCTCGGGAGGTTGGACGTGGCGAAGCAGAAGCTGCGCGAGGTCCTGGCGGCGCAGCCCGATCTCGTGCGGGTCGAGCAGGTGCTGGGTTACCTCGAGCGGCACGGGGAGCTGCCGAAGCCGGAGGAGGCGCTGGGGGTGATGGGGACGTAGCGAGCCAGGCTGTTGCTCGAACCTGGCTTTCATCCCTATCATGGCGATGATCCCGGGCGGAGAGGCTTGCGAAGTGCCGAGCGCTTGCTGTCGGGCAAGCCTGAGGGGGATCGACGCATGAAGTCGAGAAGCCTGTCGGAGTTTCGCTTTGCCGCGGCAGTCGTGTGGGTTGTTCTCTCGGTTGCGGTCACGGCGGCCTCTGACGCAAAGAAACCCAACAACTGTGCCCTGGTCGTGCAGCCGCGCACGGCCAGCGGGAACGTACCTCCACCGGGCTTGATCGTCTGGGTATCGCCTGCCGGCGGTCCTCCGGTTTCGCAGATACTCACCGCAAGCCCGAGCGTCCGGTTTGACGGCATTCCCTGCGGTGCGACGAACTATGGAGTGTTTCTACCGATCCCGGACATGTGGGAACAATCGCAGCTGCTCGCCCAGGGGTCCCTGGAGAAGATCGGTCGCGACACGGTCGTGGAGCCCGTCGTTCCGGACCTGCATCCAGTGACCGTCGAGCTCGTGACCACGGAAGGCGCGGCCGTGGAATCACGAGTCCATCTGCTCTCTTGGCCGCCGCACTCGGATTCCAGATTCACGGCCAACATGGCGACAGGCGACTCGGGCCGTGTGACCTTTGTCGTTCCGACGGCACGCTACGCCCTGGTCGCCCCACGAGAAGTAAGGCGGTTCGTGCTGGCCGAGATAGACGGCCAAGCCACCCAGTCGCCCGTGATCGTCGACGTGCGCGACGATGTTCTCGTGCGCTTCGTCCTACGTCCTCGCGAAGAGAGCGTGCCGGTCCAGGGCCGATTGATCGACGACCACGGCAATCCCCTTGCCGGCCCCACGGTGGTGTTCAAGGGCGGCGGTGACGACGTCCATGCATCGACCGACGAGCACGGAGCCTTCGAGGCTCACCTTCCCCCGTCCGGATTCCCGTGGGCCACGGATCTCGACGATGACTCGGGCCGCTGGCGACTTGCCCAGACGGTCCAGATCCTGGAGGCGCCTCGAGACGATCTCGTGCTAACGGCCGCGTCGCTAGGGGCAAAGGTGAGGGGCAGGGTCGTGAACGAAAAGGGAAACCCCGTTCCCCAGGCCTGGATCATGATGGAGGGGTGTGCGGGTGACGACGAGTTCGCATACGACACCCACAGCGGGGCAACGGGAGAGTTCGAGTTGGGTTGCAAAGCTGGGTGCTCGATGGCGATCGAGGTAACGACGAACGAGCTCATGGACCATCGTCGGGTCTTGGGACCGGAGACGTGCAACGGTGAGCCGGTGGTGATCCGGCTTCAGCGTGGAGCCCGTCTAAGCGGCAGAGTCACTGCCGAGAGCGGTCTTCCCGCCCCCGGAATTCTCCTGGCAGCCGTCGGGCCTGGCAGCGACGAGACCGACGTCACCGCCGCGGATGGATCCTATGAACTCACCTCGCTCGCAAGCGGGCGAGTGCGCGTCACCATGAAGGATTTTGCGAAGTACTACGAGAACCACTTCCTCAGGTTGTCGGGCTCGTCGGGAGAGTTGGTGGACGCCGAAATCACCGTCGAGGGACCGGGAGAGATCAACCGCAACCTGGTCGTTGTCGAGGGCGGAGCCATCTGCTTCGACCTTCCGGACCTCTACGGGATGTCGTCCCTCGACTTTTCCATGATGCAGCTGATTGGAATCAGGGTGCTTCTGTTCGAAGACGAGGCGCGTCCTCGGACACCCACCCCGAAGCTCATCGACTTCGACGAAGAGCGTGCGATTGGATGCGTTCGCGGCGTGCGCCCGGGTCTGGTGCGCCTGTGGGTGCTGGACAACACGGAGTCCGGCAGAGTGGCGCCTCCTTGGGGGCCGAGCGACGACGAACCAGGCATCGTCGAGGTTCGTGTCCGCCCCGGCGGCAAGCAGGTCGTGGACCTGGAATGGCAACCGCAGTCCCACGTGGGGTGCGTGGAGCCCCTGGAAGTCCGTGCCGTTGCAGCGTCTCCTGAAGTTCGATGGTGACGTGGCCCAGTGGAAGGTGCAGCGCGCAGCCAGCCTGAAGGAAAAGGTCGACCACTCGCTGGTGCTCACCCCGGGAAAGTGGCAGATCCGACTCGACGGTCTGGGCAAGGAGGGCGAGACGAGATCGTACATCTCACCCATCCTCGACCTGGAGCCCGAAGTCATCAGCTCCACTGAATTCACCGAGTACGTTCAGTAGGGAATCAGCGGCCTAGCTCGACGGGCCTTGGCGGCTTCGCAGGGTCACCACCGGTGCGGTCAGGCTCGACAGGACCTCGACGCAGCGACCGTGGACGTCCGCGAAGGCTCGCCTGTTCGTGCGCGCGTGAGAAACGCTAGCTCGGCCGATGAGTCCGCTCTTGTTGCTGCGGCGAACCGCGGTGATCCCGAGGCGTATGAGGAGCTATACCGTCGCCATTCCGGATGGGCCATATCGCTGGCACGGCAGCTGACAAGAAACGAGCAGGACGCGCTGGATGTTCTCCAGGAGGTGTTTGGCTACCTGTGGACGAAGTTCCCCGGCTTTCAGTTGCGGTCAACGATTCGGGCTTTCTTGTACCCGGTTGTCAGACATACGAGCGTGGACGTCCTTCGGCGGCGTCGCCGGGATGACCTTCTCGCGGACGCGAGCGATTGCGGGGCCATCCCGTGGACTGCCGAGGGGGACGGGCAGTCCCTCGAGTTCCGGGACATGCTCGAGGGTCTATCCGCGGACCAGCGCGAGGTTGTGGTGCTGCGGTTTGCACACGATTTCCGCTTGGCGGAGATCGCCGACGCGCTGGGAATCCCCGTAGGTACCGTTAAGTCACGCCTGCACAATGCTTTACTGGCCCTTCGGACGCGCCACCGAAGGAAATAGCCAGCCCGACTGAACCTTTTCCCCCTCTCCTCCGCTTACGAGCCGAGGCCAGGCAATGACGGAATCACCGGGTCAGCACCCATCCGATCTGGAACTGGAGCTCGCCAGAACCGGCGAGGCGGATGCCGATGTCGGTTCTCACATCGGTGGATGCCCGGTGTGCTCCGCAAGCGCAACGATGCTGCGCGAACTCTCGGAGGCGCTGCGGCAGGAATCACCGTCGGTCCGGATCCCCGACGTGGTTGAGGCTCGCATTCTGCGTCAGGCCAGACGCGCGGCAAGTCGCCGGCCACGCGCCCGTCGACTGCGGTGGGCCGCGGTCGCAGCAGCGGCCCTACTGCTTGCGCTCACGTGGATCCTGCGTTCGCCTCTCCGATCGCCCTCTCTTCCGGAACGCGCCGGTCACGCGCATTCCACCGATCTCAACGGCGATGGGGTTACCGACATCCTCGACGCGTACAGTCTCGCGATGCGCATCGTAACAGGTGGGACTGTCGATGCAACCTGGGACATCGACAACAACGGCCAGATTGACCGACGAGATGCTGACTCTCTCGCAATGTCGATCGTCCGCTCCGACCCGGAGATCCGCCGATGATCCGTCAGCTGATGTTGGTGCTGGGTCTAATGGCAGTCGGTCCCGTGCTCTTTGCCCAAGAAGACCCAGAGCCTCGCTTCGCGACGATTGCCGTGTGCATCGACTCCGGATCCGAGTCGCTGGCTGCCTGGCAGATCGAGCTGTCACACGTCGGTGGGGAGGCCGAGATCGTCGGTATCGAGGGCGGCGTCGAGCCATTCGAGGGACCTCCGTACTACGACGAAGCGGCGTTTCGGAGTGGAAGAGTCGTATTGGCTGCATTCAGCACGGAGAGGAATCTCCGCCCCGGCGTGCATCGTGTCGCCACAGTGCACGCCATGGAAACGGGAAACACGATCGAGTATTCGTTGATCCTCAAGGCGGCCGGGAACGAGACTGGTTCACGAGTTGTTGCGCGGGTTTGGTCGTCGCGAGATGATTGCAAACCGAGGGGAATGCCATGATGCACACTCCGCGGAAGATCGTATTCACATTGGTCGGCGTTGTCCTTGCGGGGGGCTTGCTCGGCTGCCTGTCCTGCGCCGAAAAAAGGTACAAACCGGCCCCTGCGGCCCTTTCCGCGGACGAGGCCAAGGCGCTTCATGCGCTCGGGTACCTGGGCGGGTATGTGGGCGAACCCGGCAATGCTGAGGGGCTCTTCGATTCCATGGCTCGAGGAGGGGTCGACGAATTGTGGGTCCTGGTTCTTCCAAGACTCTCGGACACTGCTCGCGAAGGTCGGCCAAGCTCAGGGATTCTCAGAACACTCGATGCGGACAGTGGCGAGGTGCTGCCCGTACCGCTCCAGCATGCCGACGTCCGCGCATCCATTGCTGGCTCGATCGCCACGGTCCTGGTCGAGCAGCGATTCCACAATCCCTTCGATCGGACGATCGAGGCCGAGTACGTGTTTCCTCTCCCCGACGACGCTGCGGTAAGCGACTTCGTGATGGTCATCGGCGAGCGGCGCATTCGTGGCGTGATTCGCGAGCGAGAGGAGGCCGAGCAGATCTATCGTGAAGCCCTCAGGCAGGGCTATCGCGCATCCTTGCTGACTGAAGAGCGGTCGAACGTCTTCACGCAACGCGTCGCAAACATCGAGCCCGGAGAACGGATCGATGTTCAACTCACCTACTTCAACCGTTTGCCGTTTACCGACGGTGCCTACGAGTTCGCGTTTCCCATGGCCGTCGGCCCCCGCTACAATCCGGCCGGCTCCTCCGACGGTATCGGGGCTGTATCTCGAGAACAACTGGGAACCAGCGGCCAATCCACCGAAGTTCCGTACCTTCGTCCCGGAGAAAGGAGCGGGCATGATGTCTCCATGACTGTGGATCTGAACGCAGGGGTCGCTTTGGACGCTGTAACGAGCACGACCCACGCCGTTGACGTCGAGTGGGACGGCCGTGAAAAAGCCACGGTCCGCCTAACGAGTCGGGCAGCGATCCCAGATCGTGATTTCATCCTGCGATACGAGATCGCCGGTTCGGGCGTTGCCTCCGCCCTCTTCACGCACGAAGACGAGACCGGTCGCTATTTCTCTCTCGAATTGCATCCTCCAGGTCGACTTGAAGGACTGGACCGTTCTCCCCGAGAGCTGATCTTCGTAATCGACACTTCCGGCAGCATGTCGGGCGTACCTCTCGACATCGCAAAGCGGGCGGTGGCGAGTGTGCTGAACAGGATGACGCCCGACGATACGTTCCAGATCATACGCTTCTCCAATGACACCTCCAGCTTTGGACGGTCCCCGGTTCCGGCTACCGAACAGAACGTCAGAAAAGGGCTGACGTACGTTGATCGTCTCGAAAGCGGCGGCGGGACGGAGATGCTGAGGGGCATTCGGGCGGCTCTGGGGTTCCCGCACGAACCGGAGAGGTTGCGCCTCATTACCTTCTTGACGGATGGCTTCATCGGCAATGAAGCGGACATCCTGGCGGAGATCCAACGAGGCTTGGGATCCTCTCGGATCTTCTCTTTCGGGATCGGCTCGTCACCGAACCGGTTCTTGATGGATCGCATGGCGTTCCTCGGTCGCGGCGCAGTGGCCTATGTCGGCGAGGATCGAGAGCAAGCTGACGAGGTCGTGAACTCTTTCTTCGAGAGAATCGCGCATCCCGCTCTGGCGGAGATCGAGATCGACTGGCAAGGGATGGAGGTCGAGGAGGTCTATCCTGCACGGGTGCCTGATCTCTTCCCCGGACGCCCTGTTCTCCTGACAGGTCGTTATCAGGGGGCACTTCCGTCGGCGATTCGCCTGTCCGGGCGAGCCGAGGGACGCGAAATCCTCGTCGATGTTCCGATCGACGGGCAATCGACCGCGGAGCACCCGGCGCTGCGCAACCTGTGGGCTCGGCGGAAAATCTCCGAACTGGCGATGCAGTCGCTGCTGACTTCGGATGGCGACATGATTCCCGGAGCAATCAAGGACGTTGCGCTCGACCACGGCCTCATGTCGGCCTATACGGCTTTCGTGGCCGTTGACGCGTCGGGGCCAGTGGCGGAGCCGTCGTCAGCGACGGTACCGGTGCCGGTATCTGTCCCGCATGGGGTGCGTCGCGACACGACGATCGAGTGACGCTCAAAGCGCGGCCGATGGGGCCGTCGGTTCGATTCCCGCGTCAGTAGCGACATGGAAAGCGTTGCTCTTGCAGGTGTACGTCTGCACGTGTACGTCGACCACGATCACCGCTTGTCCGCCTTCTTCTTGAGGCTGGCACGGAACGAATTGCCTGTCCGCCGCGCGCGTCCTCCTCGGCTGCGGGCAGCCCCCACCACGTCGCGTAGGCGGGGCGCGAGACGCTGGCCCAAAATGGCGTCGCAACGCCTCTCGATTGCTTCGCGGATGATCTCCGAAACGGGTCTACCGCTTCGACGCAGCGACCGACTTGGTCTGACCGGCGTGGACCACGATAACGGTTTACCTCTACTTCTCCAGGCTCGCCCGAAATGGGTTGCCTGTCCGTCGCGCCCGTCCTCCCCGGCTTCGGGCGATCCCCGCCATGTCACGCAGGCGGGGGGCGAGACTCTGGCCCAAGATGTCCGGCTACAACGTGGCGAGGACGAGCCGGAGACTCTGCCGCCGCCTCGTGCGGTAGGTCGAGAAGCCCCTGCGATCCAAGGTGAGGACGTCGCGGACGTCGAGCGCCTCGGCCAGCAGCACCAACGTCGCGTCGGCGAAGTCCATTGGAAGTGTCGGCGTACTTCTCCATCAGCGACGCGGCCTCGAGTAGCTCACGGGGCCGACACAGGTCATACACCTCGGTTCCGCTCGTCGCCACGAGCTCCGCCAGTAGTCGAGCGCCTCCTTTGCTCATCGAGACGAAATGCATCGCCTCGGTAATGACCGCGCTCGTGGTCGCCAACGGACCCGTGAAGTTCTCGAGACGAGCGACCACCTTGCCGTGCCCCGGATCGCTGGCGTCCAGGTATGCCACCACAGGACCGGTGTCGAGCAACCAGGTGTTCACGCCCGCCAGTTCCGCTGACGGAGGCGCTTCCTCCAGGGCTCCGACGCTTCACGGGGAAGTTCCAGCCTACCCTTCAAGTGGCCGGCTCGGGCTTTGAGCGGTCGATCCACCAAGGCCTCCTCGAGAATCTCACGGACCAACTGCCGCTCTCTCGAGCAGGGCTTCTCGAAGCGAAGCATCGGCGCGGATGGTGACTGTCGTTCTCATGTACACACGGCGTTGCCGTCAATCGGAATGCCGCCGATCCCGTGGACGAGAATCGTCCGGACTCGGAAACCGACGGACCTCCGTCGCGGGTCACGGCGGTATCAGGGGACTATTTCGAACTCACGCCTTCCTTTCCAGCGGTAGATCCGAAAGTCGCGGTCCAGAGTGAAGACCCGGGCGACGTCGAGCGCTTCGGCCACAGCCACGAGAGATGCGTCCGCCAAATCCATGGGCGTGTCCTGGTACTTGCTCATGAGGGCCCGGGTCCGCTTCTGGAGGGCATCATCCAGCGGAACGAGTTGCAGGTCACCCCGCTCCAGGAGTTTCCAGAGTGCATCCTGCGCCTTCCATCCCCCGGCGCTTCCTACCAGATACATGGCTTCGGTGAGAGCCGGCCAAGTCGTCACCATCGGCGCCGTCAGGCTCGACAGGGCTTCGACACAGCGACCGTGGTCCGGCTCTCCTCGGTCGATCAACGCAACGAGGGGACCGGCGTCTACCACGATCACCGTCTGCCTGTCTTCTTCTCGAGGCCCGCCCGGAATGCGTTGCCTGTCCGTCGCGCGCGTCCTCCTCGGCTGCGGACGATCCCCGCCACGTCGCGCAGGCGGGGGGCGAGACTCTGGCCCAAGATGGCTTCGCAACGCTCCTCGATTGCCTGGCGGATGATGTCCGAAACGGGCTTGCCGCTCACGAAAGCGGCTTCTTCCAACCGAGCTTCGAGAGCCTCGTCGAGCCTCACGCTTCGCATGAATCACCTCTGCGTAATACGCAGGTATTGTACTTGTATTACGGGTTCCGGTCAAGGGACGGTGTCGCGGTCCGAGACCTGTCCCAACTGCAGCCTTCCCGGTCGGAAGGGCGCGGCGGCCGCTACAGCCCCCTGCTCTCCCGGACCGCCCGCGTCGCCGCCACCATCGCCGTCAGCTTGGCCCGGGCTTCCTCGGGGGTGCGGGTCTTGAGCCCGCAGTCGGGGTTGATCCACACGTGCTCGGGGGGCAGCACCTCGAGGACGCGCTCGATGCGCTCGCGGATCTGCTCGGAGGTCTCGACCGTCTTGGTGTGAACGTCGACGACACCCGCGCCGAGCAGCTTGCCCTCGGGTAGACCGCCCAGTGCGCTCAGCATGTCGAAGCCGGAGTTCGACAGCTCGAGGAGCAGGCCGTTCACGGGAAGATGGAGAATCCGCTCCATCACCGGGCCGAACTCGCCGTAGCAGATGTGGGTCCAGGTGCGGACGCGGGGATCGAGGTCCGCGGTCACGGTGGCCAGGGCGCGCGTCGCCAGGTCCAGCTCGTCGGGACGGACCGAGATCGCCGGCTCGTCGATCTGCAGGTCCCGGACACCGGCCGCGACGAGGTCCGCGGCTTCCTCGCGCACGACTTCGCCCAGCGCCATGCAGCATGCCTCGCGCGACGGGTAGTGCTCGTCGAACGACCAGTCCATCAGCGTGTACGGGCCCGTCAGGATCGCCTTGACCGGCCTGGACGTCGTGCCTTGCGCGAAGCGCCAGCGCTCGACGGTCATCGGGGCGGTCCTGCGAACCTCGTCCACGATCACCGGCTTGCGGTAGTAGCGATTGCCGTACGACCGCACGAGACCCGAGATCTCCATGCCCTCGAGGCGCTCGGCGAAGTGCGTCGTCATGTCGCCGCGGTCCATCTCGCCGTCGACCAGGAGGTCGATGCCGATCTCCTCCTGGAGTTTCAGGACGTCGCGGACGGCGCGCTCCTCGACCTCCCGCAGATCGGAGGCCTCGATCTCCTCGTCCGCGAACTGCCGCCGCGCGCGGCGCAGCTCCGCGGGCTTGGGGAACGAGCCGATGGTCGAGCTCAGGAGGCCCACGTCCACTCCGAGGACAGCTTCTCCACCAGGTAACGAGACTGCAGCAGCTTGTCGAACGCCTGGTCCCTGGGGAGCAGCTCCAGGCTGGCCTGCGGTCCGACGAGCACGTCGCGCGTCACGAGCGCGTCGCGGTGCGGCTCCAGGCGCTCGGCAACGTCCGCGGCGTCCTCCAGCCGCGTCGTGCGAGCGTCGAACAGGCCGAGGGCGACGCCCTTGCCGTCCGGAAGCTCCGAGAGCAGGTCGAAGCCGGCGTCGTTCCATGCCAGATCGAGACCGAGGTGGGTGCCCGGGAGCCGCTCCAGGCGATCGCCAATCGCGGCGAGGTCGCCGAAGTAGGTCGAAAGGACCGTCGTCGCGCCGTCTCCGGCCGCGGCGAAGACGTGCGCGGCGGTCTCGGCGACGAGATCGAGGTCCTCGGGGTGGCGGCACAGCATCGGCTCGTCGAGCTGGAAGTGGGTCGCGCCCGCCGCGACGAGGTCCGCGACCTCGTCCGCGAGCGCCGCCGCGACCGCGCGGGCGAGCTTGGCCAGGCTCCCGTAATGGCGATCGCGCGACAGGCGCGCGAAAGTGACCGGGCCTGGGAGGACCGTCTTGACGTGCTTCTTCTCGGCGACCTGCGCGGCGACGCGATAGCCGTGGACCAGAAACGGCTTCGGCCTCTCGATAGGACCGACGACCTCGGGCCTGCGGTCGTAGAAGTTGGTCTCGAACCACCGCGTGAGATCGCGGGCCTCGACCCCTTCGAGATGGCGCGCGACGTGGGACAGGAGCCCCTCCCAGCGGACCAGCCCGTCGGTCACGATGTCGATGAACGCGCGGCTCTGCTCCGCGACCGCGAGGGTCGCGGCCTCGTCCTCGGCGGCCGCGACCTCCTCGTCGGTCGCCCGGCCGCGATCCCGCTTCCCCAACACCGTGCGGAGCTGCTGGTCGAGCGAGCTCTCCCCCACCCTGGGATAGAAGCTGTGGTTGGCGGCTCGAATCACAGAGCATCCATGGGGTTCGGCGTCTTTGGGACTGCCCCTTTGTACGACAGCCCGCCGCCGGAAGCAAGCGCGGTCCGGTCCGTCGCCGGTTCGCGAAGTCGTTCTACACTGGTCGCGGAGGAACCATGGAGCTGGGCAGGGCGCCGGCGCGAATCGGTCTCGTCCTTGCCGTTCTGGCCATGTCGGGGTGCGGCGAGGAGATCGTGGTGCGCGAGACGACGCGCGTCTACCGCGACGGCTCGGTGTTCCGGACGATCGCGGTCGCCGGGCGCGAGGCAGACGGCCAGCTCCCCCAGGAGCCTCGCTGGCTGAAGGACAACGCCCGGCTCGAGCTCGCGAGCCCCGAGGCGTGGGATTCGGTGGACGAGCGTCCCGGCTACCTCGCGGCCGAGCAGACCTTCGGAAGCGCCGGGCAGGTCCCGCCGCTCCTGGCGCACTCCGAGGGCGGCGAGAACGAACAGCGCGAGGTGCTCGACCGCTCGCGCATCGAGCTCGTGAGCGACGATCTCGTCGTGCTCCACCGCTTCACCTACCGCGAGACGCGCGGGGATCCGTACGGCATCGAGGAGCTCGACGCGGCGCTCGATGCGATGGTCGATTTCGCGGTGCGCTTCCTGCGCGACGAGGTCCGGAGGGAGTTCGGGCCGGAGCTCGACGCCTCGAGGGCCGAGGCGTTCCTGCGCACCGACGTGCGCAGCCTGACCGGCGACGTGCTGCGCATCCTGCGGCAGTCCTCGGGTCTCGGGAGCGACGCACAGGCGACTCGACCGATCGCGGAGCTCCTGGTTCGGCGCGGCATCTTCCGCCCCGGCGAGATCCCCGTCGACGAGATCGAGGGGGACGACATCCTGGACTTCACGGCGCCCAGGGTGACGGAGTGGATCCTGGGCGGTCTCGCGCGGACGCTTTCGACGCCGGGCCGTCCGATCGAGCCGGCCGACCTCGACTTCTGGCCGGGCCTCGAGGATGCCACGGCCATCGAGAACACCGACGAGCCGGTCGACCCGCGGATGCAGGAGTTCAACGAGATCGGCTCGTCGCTCCTGCGGGCGCTGAGCGGCTACTACGGCAACGACGGCTCGCCGCACTTCCGGTTCGAGAGCCGGGTCGAGATGCCGGGCCGGTTGTTGCGCACCAACGGCACGCCCGTGGACGGCGCGGTGGTGTGGCTGTACCGCAATTCGGACCTCACGCTCGGCGACGTCGTCCTCGAAGCCGAGACCGTCGAGCTCGACGACGACGCGCTCAAGACGTTGGGCGCGCGGCGCGACCTCGACACCCCGCGCATGTTGCAGCTCACCGATCTCCTGAGCCGCGACGCCGGCGGGGAGCTCCTGAAGCTCCTCGCGGCGGCGGCCGAGCGCGGGAGCCTCGACCTGCTCCTCGACGAGGAACAGTTGAACGAAGACACCCTGATCCCCGCCCGCGAGCTCCACGGCCTCCTCGACCCCAACGACGACCCCTGGCCGCAAATGTGAGAAGGGTCACGCCTCTTTTTTGCGTTCGTAGGTGATGAAGGTGAGGGGGTGGGGGTTGGCGCCGTCGGGTTCGCGGTCTTCCTGCGCGAGGATCGTCCACGACTCGCGGTCGAACTCGGGGAACAGGGTGTCGCCGGCGATCGTGGCGCGCACCAGCGTCAGGTAGATGCGGTCGGCGAGGTCGAGGGTCGCGCGGAAGATCTCGGCCCCGCCGCCGATGAACGCCTCGTCGTCGCCCGCGGCGCTCGCGATGCCGAGGGCCTCGTCGATGGAATGCGCGACCCGGACGCCGTCGGGGCGATAGTCGTCGCGGCGCGTGATCACCACCATCTGCCTGCCCGGCAGCGGCCGTCCGATCGACCGGAAGGTCTTGCGACCCACGAGCAGGTGATGCCCCAGGGTCAGGCTCTTGAAGCGGCGCAAGTCCGCCGGCAGGCGCCACGGGAGGCCGTTGTCCTTCCCGATCACGCGATCGAGCGACATCGCCACGATGATCGACCGCCTCATACGCCGATCGGGCCTCGGGGGCTATCCTCGACGCCGTACTCCAGGACGCGACTCGGGAGATCGAGGTAGGGTCGCATGAGCAGCCGGCATTATATCCGGGGCGCGGCGGCGGTCGGGCTGGCCGTTGGGCTGTGCGCGTGTCACGGGAACACGGTGCGCCAGCCCCACGTCCCGAACCACCCCGGCGACTTCGATCTCAGGAGGCCGCCGTGCGAGGCGGCCCCGCGCGTCGACGGGCGGTCATCGGATCTCGTGATCCGGTATCTCGGGGTCGGCGGCCTGTACATCGAGTGGCACGGTGTGTCGCTCCTCACGGCTCCGCTGTTCACGAGGTACGGCCCACTGCAGGTCGCCTTCGGAGAGATCGAGTGGGACGACGACGCCATACGCCGCGGCCTCGAGGGCCTACCCCTGGAGACGACCCGTGCGGTGCTCGTGGGACACTCGCACTACGACCATCTCGCCGACGTCCCGCCGATCCTGATCGACCACGCTCCGCTGGCGAGTCTGTACGTCAATCGAACCGGCGCCAGGATGCTGGCGGCATTCCCGGAGCTGTCCGGGCGCATCGTGGTGCTCGAGGCGCACGGCGATCCGTGGATGTGGCTCGCGGACCGGGAAGGGGCCAGGCTGCCGATCCGAGCTCGAACGCTGCCCTACGACCACGCTCCGCACTGGCTCGGCATGCACTTCGCGAAGGGCGAGATCGAAGAGAGCTGGGACGACTGGTCCGGACGGAAGCTGCGAGCGATGAAGGAGGGCAAGACCTTCGCCTTCGTAGTCGACTCGATGTCGAACGACGGCGCCGTCCTGTACCGCATCTACTACCAGGACGCCTCGGGCTTGCCCGCGGAGCTTCCCGGCGACCGGCCGGTCGATCTCGCCGTGTTGACGATCGCGGCCCATCAGTCGGTGGCGGGCTACCCGGAGACGCTGATCCGGGAGACCCGGGCCCGGCACGTCCTGGTGATCCACTACGAGGACTTCCTGCGAGACTCCGGCGAGCCGCTGCGCATGGTCCCGACCCTCACCGACAAGAAGGCCCGGCGCTTCCTGGAGGCCGTCGAGCGCGAGGCCGCCGGCCGCGAGCCGTCGCTCCGGGGACCCGATCCCTGCGGGTGCGGCCCGTGCGGCGCCGCCTGGTCGATGCCCCTCCCCGGCGAGTGGCTCCGGTTCCGCGTTCCGCACGAGTGAACCCGCCGGGCTCACGCACTCGGCCCGAGGGCTGGGACCGCCTCAGACGGCGATGGGGGCCTTGATGTGCGGGTGCGGGTCGTAGCGCTCGAGGGTGAAGTCCTCGAACTTGAAGTCGAAGATCGATCTCAACTCGGGGTTCAGCCTCATGCGCGGCAGCGCCCGCGGCTCGCGCAGAAGCTGCAGCCGGGCCTGCTCGAGGTGGTTGAGGTACAGGTGCGCGTCGCCGAAGGTGTGGACGAGCTCCCCTGCCTCCAGTTCGCACACCTGGGCGACCATCATGAGCAGCAGCGCGTAGGACGCGATGTTGAACGGCACGCCCAGGAAGACGTCCGCGCTGCGCTGGTAGAGCTGGCACGACAGCCGGCCGCCTCCGACCCAGAACTGGAACAGCACGTGGCACGGCGGCAGGGCCATGCGATCGACGTCGGCGACGTTCCACGCGCTGACGACGTGGCGGCGCGAATCGGGATCGCGGCGGATGCGCTCGATGACCTCGGAGATCTGATCGATGCGCTCGCCGTTCGGACCGGGCCACGATCGCCACTGCGCCCCGTAGACCGGCCCCAGCTCGCCCTGCTCGTCGGCCCATTCGTCCCAGATCGTCACGCCGTGCTCGTTCAGCCAGCGGACGTTCGTCTCCCCGCGCAGAAACCACAGCAGCTCGTAGAGGATCGACTTCAGGTGCAGCTTCTTCGTGGTCAAGAGCGGGAAGCCCTGGGCCAGGTCGAACCGCATCTGGTGGCCGAAGATGCTCAGGGTTCCGGTTCCCGTGCGGTCGCCCTTCTCGACGCCGTGCTCGAGAACGCCACTCAGGAGATCGAGGTACGGTCGCATGGTGCAGGCGGGATTATAGCCCGGGGGCGCGCACGCGGTCAGCCCGTGGTGATCCTCGGCAACACGCCGCCGGGGCGACCGAAGTGCGGTACGGCATCGGCGACCTCCCGCGGGTCCACGAACGAACGGCGCGAGCTGCTGTAGTAAAGGCAGCCGATCTGCTCGGGGGGGCGGGACGCGACGAACGGTTCGACCGCGTCCAGGGCCTCGAGCCACGCGTGCTTGGTCTCGTGGAGGTCGACGGCTCTGGCCAGGTCGAGGCGCGCGAGATCCTCGGGCCGAATCCGTCCGCGCCGCCGTAGCAGTTCCAGCAGCGACAGCGGGGTGAACCCCGGGTCCTTGCCGCACGCGGCCCAGCACAGGGCTCCGAGGGCGAGCACGCGGCGGTGGAGATCGAGCGCGTCGAGAACGTCGCGCGGCTCGTCGCGACCCGCGAGGGCGAGCACCTTGTTGACGGCGAGGTCGACGGGATGCAGCACGAAACCGACCCGGTCGTCGCGGACGGTCGGCATGAACCGCCAGGCGGAGTCGCGCGCCCACTCGATCTTCGTCGCCTCGCCGGACCGTCGCACGATCGCCCGGACGTAGCCGGGCTGCAGGAGATCCACGTCGATGGAATAGCCGCCGGCATCGAGCAACCGGCGGTCCGCGTCGAACGCCTCCGCGACCCGCGCCTCGGAGTCGTGAAAGTAGTCGAGGTCACGGCTGTAGCGCGTCGTGTTCGGCTCGATCAGGATCGCGGCCCCACCCGCGAGATACGAATCGAACGTCCGGTTCTCGGAAAGCAGCCGGGCCAGGGTCGCCTGGAACTCGGTCAGGGGCACAGTTTCCTCGCGGTCTCCCATGCGTCGCGGCCGCCGTGCTTGCGCAATTGCTCCGCGACCCAAGCGACATCCGATGGGCCGATGCGGTAATCGGGATCGAACGACCAGAAACACTCCGCGCGGAACTTCCGGAACGCGCGTCTCGCCTCGCGCACGCGAACCATCGCGCGCGCCGTTTCGGCGTCCAACGCCCGGCGGCTTTTCCGGCCACCGCGGCGCCCGATCTCGGCGAGATAGGTCTTCAGTCCACGATTCATGCCACGTATCGTATGCCGCTTACGATAAAAGTGCCACCTTTACTTGACGATCAACCGGCTATCGACCAACCAGGTCCCGGTGCGGCTCGCGCTCGGTCGCGATCCGTCGCCATCCCCGGGCACCAGTATTCCGTCTCGGTTTCAAGGGAGGTTTCGAGCCCGCGGTTCCGACGACTCCCCGAGGGTCCGGCCGACCTCGGCCGTGATTCAACGCTCGCGATGGGGCTCGCGCCCCCGAATCGCCCACAACAGTGGCACGGCGACGATGCTCCCGAGCCCGTCGGCCAGCATGTCCTTCTGCGCGTCCCAGATGTCGCCTTGCGAACCCAGGAACGCGGCTCCCGCCTCGGGATCGGAGAGGGCGGCATAGATCCACTCGATGATCTCGTAAGCGGCGGCCACGGTGAAGATCGCGAACACGGCGAACAGCGAGACGACCCATCTCGACGGACTGAGCCTCTTGATCCACAGGAACTCGACGATGGCGTAGGCGTAGAACCCGACCGAGAAATGCGCGATGCGGTCGTAGTGGTTGCGCTCGAAGCCGAGGAAGTCGGTGACGAGGCCGAACGGGACGCGCTCGAAAGTGAAGTGCCCCCCGATGGTGTGGAGATAGACCAGGACGCTCATCATCAGGTAAGCGACGTTCGAGAATCGGAAGCCGCGGTGCAGGACGACCAGCGCCACCACGATCGTCCAGATCGGGATGTTCTCGGCCCACCACGTCGCGCGGTCGTGCGGGTGGATGGCCAGAGCGACCGACAGGATCAGGTATCCGGCGAGAAGCGCGAGGGGGAATCGGCCGGTCTTTCCGGGCAACTCGTAGCGATCCACGGCCCGACGGAAGCTCATTCCCGGTGGATCACGAGCGGGACGCCCGTGAGACCGAGATGGAAGTCGGTGGACCAGCAACTGGTCACGCGCCGCTCTTGCATGAGGTGCAACCCCACGGCGTCCGTCAGCGTCAGGCGCCGGTCCGAGAATCTGCGAAGCACCTCGGCGCCCGCTCGCTGCTGAGCCGCGCCCACGGCGAGAACGTCGAGGGGTCGCATCAGCTCGATCATCGCGAGGAATTGCAGGCCCCGCGCCGAGTCGTAACGCCTGAGAAACCAGCCGTGACCTTCCGCAACGACCAAGGCGGTCGTGACGAGGTGGCCCGGATCGGAGAACAGTCGCCGGAAGAGCGGATGATAACTGTCGGATTGATCCGCGAAGGCGATCAGGGCGGACGTGTCGACGTAGGCCTCAGTCTTTGTGGCCATAGACGACTTCGTCGATCTCTCGGCTCGAATCCCGGTTGCCCGTGGCCACGATTCCCGCGTAGCGCATCCAGGGTCGAGACTCGTCCGCAGGCAAGACGGATCGCAACGAGCGCCGGAGGAGCTCCGCGAGCGAGATGCCCTGTCGCCGGGCCTCGAGCTTGGCCGCCCTGTACTCTTCCTTCGAGAGGCTGATCTGCGTTCGTATCATGATAACAAGATGCCCAAGATCGTTATCACCGTCAAGAGAAGGGGTGAGCACCGGCCCGCCGTCGAGCGCGGTGAATCGACGCTAGGTCGTGCATGACAATGCCTCCCGGCTCCGCCTGCGCCGCCGTCAGCCACGGCGCGCGGATGCCAACAGTTCGTGCTCGATCACCTGCCGGTGACGCTCCGCGCCGAGGACGGTGCCACGCAGGTCGTTCTCGGCGATGTAGCTCCTCAGGTTGCTGATCCGATCCTCGGTGACGGGATGGGTCCTGAGCCAGCCGAGCGCGGAGGGGGTCTTGGATTCCTTGGCCTGCAGCTTCTCGAAGAACGTGATCATGGCGCCGGGGTCGTAGTTCAGGCTGCTGATGTAGCGGACGCCGTACTCGTCCGCCTCGATCTCCTCGCTGCGGCTGTGGGCCCGTAGGATTCCCGTGCCGACCAGGCTCGCCGCCATCTGCTTCGCGAGCGACGGGTCCTTGCCGAGGGCCACCGACGCGAGCGCCTGTACGCCGTAGGCGTTGACGATCGCCCGCTCGACGTGCCGGCCCGCCACGTGACCCGATTCGTGGGCCAGGACGCCCGCCACCTCGGCCTCGTTCTCCGCTGCGATGAGCAGCCCGGAGTAGACGTAGATGTGCCCTCCCGGCGTGGCGAAGGCATTGACCGCCTTCGGGTCGTCGATGACGTGCACGTGGTACGCGAGGCCCGGCCGGTCGCGCCGTGCCAGATCGAAGATCTTGGTGGCGAAGCCGTTCACGTAGCGAATCACATCGGGGTCCTTGACGTAACGGATACCCTGCCCTTCCAGCTCGGCGTGGACCTGCTCGCCGACCTGGATCATCTGCTCGTCGGAGACGAGGGCCTGCGCCAGGCGCGTCTCGGTCCTGGCGAATTGCCCGGTGTAGCAGCCCGCCGCCGCGAGCAGCGCGAGCAGCGCGAACGTGACAACGATCGAGGTTCTTCTCATGGCTCGTTCCTCCTCATCCAAGGTCCGAACCACCGCGGGCGCGAGGGGCGATGCCGGCGGGCTATCGGACCTTGGCCTTCAGCAGAAGATCGACGCGACGGTTCACCCGCCGGCCGTCCTCGGAATCGTTGCTCGCGACGGGTTGCCCCTCTCCGTAGCCGATGGCCGTGATTCGCTCCGCGCCGACGCCCCGTCCGATCAAGTAGCTCTGCACCATGAGCGCACGGCGCTGGGACAGCTCTTCGTTGTGCGTCTCGCTGCCCGTGGAGTCGGTGTGGCCCTGGACCACGATGGCGGTCTTGGGGTACTCGAGGAACACTCCGGATGCCTGGTCCAGCGCGGCTTGGGAGCCCCCCGACAGCGCCGCGGAGTCCACGGCGAACAGCACGTCGGACTCGAAGTGCACCAGGAGCATGTCGGCGGCGACGCGCTCGACGCTGGTTCCGGGAATCCGTGCGAGCTTCTCTTCCTGACGGTCCATGTAGGCGCCCACCCCGGCGCCCAGTCCTGCCCCGATCGCGGCCCCGGCCAGGATCTCGTCGGCCTCGCCCTCGCCAATGACCGCGCCCAGGACCGCGCCCGCGGCGGCTCCGATGCCGGCGCCCTTGGCGGTCTTGTCCCGGGCGGTCGTCCTGGGCTCCTGCTTGGCCGCGCAGCCGGCGGCCGCGAGCAGCAGGATCCCCGCGAGTGTGGCCAGTGTCTTTCGCCGTCGAGCGAGGCTCATGGGTTGTCTCCGTCTCGCCATGTGCTGGAACACCGGTTCTGCCCTCCTTGGTTGGGACTCATGCGCCGCTCTCGGCGCGACGTGACGCAGCGCAGAGCTTACCAGGGACCGCCGACGTTCCCCTGATGACGCCGCCCCCACCGAGGGCCGGCGCGATGTGCTGTCGTCGCCGCTCGCACCGGGACTCCCGTGACTGCCACAAAGACAACGCATGTTCGAACATGTGTGAACCCTCGCCTCCGCGATGAGCAATCCCGCTGCCAGGTTCACAACCTCATCCTTGCCGCGCTTGCCGGGGACCTCGCGCCGATGCCGACCGGTAGTTGTTGCCTCGAGTGGCGACTTGTTTCCGCCGGACGGCAACCTCGGGGGCGTCACATGCCGTGCCGCGCTTGACATGTGGAGCACATGCGAGCATCTTTCTAGCATGTCCCGCATGGTCCAGATCCGGAACGTCCCGGACGATCTGCACCGTCGTCTCAAGGCGCGGGCCGCGCTCGAGGGAATGACCCTCTCCGACTACCTGCTGGCCGAGATCACGCGCGTGGCCGAGCGCCCGGCCGTCGCGGAGTTGCGGCGACGGCTGGCGGCGAGAGCACGCACCGAGCTGCGCGAACCCGCGGCGCGGGCGGTCCGCGCCGAGCGGGATGGACGTTGATCGTCGTCGACGCCTCCGCGGTCCTCGAAGTGCTGCTCAATACCGCCGTCGGCGCCAATCTGGCCGCCCGTTGGTTCGCGCCCGGCGAGTCCCTTCACGCCCCGCACCTCGTCGATCTCGAGGTGGCCCAGGTCTTGCGCCGCTGGGCTCGATCCGGGCAAATCGAATCGCGGCGAGGAGCGGAGGCGATCGAAGACCTCGTGGCTCTCCCTCTCACACGGTACCCGCACGATATCCTCGTGGAGCGGATCTGGGAGCTGCGTGGGTCGGTTACCGCCTATGACGCCGCGTACCTTGCCCTCGCGGAGGTGCTGGAGGCTCCGCTGATCACGCGCGACAAGCGACTCGCCGCCGCGAGGGGGCACTCCGCTCGGGTCGAGGTCGTCTGACGCCCGTTCGGCCCCCTGGCCCCACAGCTTCCGCAGCTCGTCGATGCCGCCGCGAAAGTGCTGCCTCATGTCCTCGGGTGCCAGGCGGTTGAACAGGTCCGAGACCACGACGAGGTACGGCGCCAGCACCGAGCGAGTCAGGACGCTCTCCCCCCGCGGAACGTAGGCCACGAGCGGCATGATCAGGAGTGCCGTGCCCACGGCCGCGGCGGCGAGCCCCAGCGCCGCGCCCGCGAGCCGGTCGGCCCATCCCAGCATGGCGGCCTTGAACAGCGCGCGCAGCAGCCACGCGATCCACGCCCCGACCAGCATGACCCCGAGGAAGATCGCGACGTACGCGCCGACGCGCAGCCAGCGACTCGGCTCCTCGACCCACAGGTCCGCGAGCCGCTGGTGGAACCGGCTGGCGAGCAGGAAGGCGACGATCAGCGCGCCGATCCCCACCAGGATGCGGACGACGCCCTTGAGCAGCCCGATCAGGGCCAGCACTCCCGCGACGACCAGAACCGCGATGTCGAAAGCGTTCATCGGAAGCGCGAAGTCGGGCTAGGAGCTGTTGACGATGCGCTCGTTCTCGATCTGGAGCAGCATGTCCGCGGTGATGTCGCCGGTCGGGTAGTCGCCCGAGAAGCACGCGGTGCACATGTGCTCGATCTCGGGCCCGCCGGCGGTCACCGCCTCGACGAGGTCGTCGAGCGTCTGGTAGATCACCGCGTCGGCGCCGATGTTGCGCGCGACCTCGGCCTCGGTGCGGTCGCGGGCCACGAACTCGCGCCGCGTGCTCATGTCGATGCCGTAGACGCAGGGGTGCACGAGCGGCGGCGCCGTGGAGGCGAACAGCACGCTGCGCGCGCCGGCCGAGCGCGCCAACTGGATGATCTGCCGGCTGGTGTTGCCGCGCACGATCGAGTCGTCCACGAGGAGGACCTTCTTGTCGCGGAACTCCTCGTCGATGGTGTTGAGCTTCTGCCGCACCGAGCGCTGGCGCTCGCCGTCCCCGGCCATGATGAACGTCCGCCCGACGTAGCGATTCTTGACCAGCCCCTCGCGATACGGCAAGCCGAGAGCCTGGGCCATCGACAGGGCCGCGGTGCGCGCCGAGTCGGGGACCGGGATCACGACCTCGGCCTCGAGGCCGCGGGCGCGAAACGTCTCGGCGAGCTTCTCTCCCATGCGGATCCGCGAGCGGTAGACGGAGACGTTCTCGAGATACGAGTCGGGCCGCGCGAAGTAGACGTACTCGAAGACGCACGGGTGGGGATTCGCCTCGGCGACCTGACTGCGATGCAGCTCGCCCTCGACGTCGACGAACACCGCCTCGCCGGGAACTCCCAGCGGAACGACCTCGTACTCGAGCGCGGTCAGGACGACGCTCTCCGAGGCCACCGCCCAGGCGTCGTGCCCGTCGACCCTCTTGCGTCCGACGGCGATCGGCTTGATCCCGAACGGATCCCGGAACGCGAACAGGCCCTGCCCCGCGATGAAACCCACCACGCTGTAGGCGCCGCGCACCGTGCGGAACACCTCGGCCACGGCCGCGTAGTACGCGTCGATGCCGAAGCGCGGCCCGGCCGCCTTGGCGAGCGAGTTGGCGAAGACGTTCAGGATGACCTCGACGTCGCAGCCCGAATACAGGTGCCTCAGGCTGCGGCCCGCCAGGTCGCCGCGCAGATCCTCGTAGTTCGCGACGTTGCCGTTGTGCGCCATGGCGATGCCGAACGGGAAGTTGACCGTGAACGGCTGGGCGTCCTCGCCGCCGCCGGAGCCGACCGTGGGGTAGCGCACGTGCCCGACGCCGATCTGCCCGCGCAGGCGCTCGAAGTTCGCGGCCGAGAAGATGTCCCGGACCAAGCCCTCGCCCTTCTTGACGTGGAAGCGGCCGTCGTAGGTGATGATGCCCGCGGCGTCCTGGCCGCGGTGCTGCACCGCCACGAGGCCGTCGTAGATCTCCCGCACGGCCGACGGTGCTCCGGTGACTCCGATGAACCCACACATGGCGGGGACAGGATAGCGCGTTTGACGCTCCGCGGCGCCCTTCCTATAATTCGGTTCCCTTCCGCTCGCTTGCTGGGAGAGCCCACCCATGGCGCAGGTCGTCGAACGTCTGGTCGAGGCCGCCGGCCTGCGGGACGTCTACGACAGGATCGAATCCGGGGAACGCCTGAGCTTCGAGGACGGCGTGCGGCTGTTCCGCTCCCGCGAGCTGATGGCGATCGGCGCCATGGCGAACCGGGTGCGCGAGCGGCGCCACGGCGACCTGACGTACTTCGTCCGCAACATGCACCTCAATCCGACCAACGTCTGCACGGTCGACTGCAAGTTCTGCGGCTTCTACCGGCCGTACCGCAACAAGGCCGAGGGCTGGACCTGGACGCTCGAGCGCTGCCTGGACGAGGTCCGCAGCCGCCTCGGCGAGCCCCTGACCGAGGTCCACATCGTCGGCGGGCACAACCCCGACCTGCCGTACGAGTTCTACACCGACCTGATCCGCTCGATCGGCGAGCTGCGGCGCGACATGCACGTCAAGGCGTTCACCGCCGCGGAGTACGACTTCTTCGCGAAGCGTTTCCGCAAGCCGCTCGGCGAGGTCTACGAGGATTTCAAGGCGGCGGGTCTCGGCTCCCTTCCGGGCGGCGGCGCCGAGATCCTGGTCGAGCGCGTGCGGCGCGAGATCTACCCCAAGAAGCTGTCCGCCGAGCGCTGGCTCGACGTGCAGCGCGCGGCCGCGGAGCACGGGCTGCGCTCGAACGCCACCATGCTCTACGGCCACGTCGAGACCTACGAGGAGCGCGTGGAGCACCTGTGCCGCATCCGGGCGCTGCAGGACGAGACCGGGCACTTCATGTGCTTCATCCCGCTGGCGTTCCATCCGGAGAACACCGAGCTCCACGATCTGCCGGGACCGACCGGCTTCGACGATCTGATGACCGTGGCGGTGTCGCGCCTGATGCTCGACAACTTCGACCACGTCAAGGCGTACTGGATCATGCTGACGCGCCGCATCGCGCAGACCGCGCTCAACATGGGCGCGGACTGCTTCGACGGCACGGTCGTGGACGAGAAGATCGTCCACATGGCCGGAGCCAAGACGCCCGAGGGGCTGACGGTGGACGAGATCTGCCGTCTGATCCGCGATGCCGGCCGGATCCCCGTCCAGCGC
>Ga0302046_10000356_pt1 | contig 47339 bp, 37 predicted proteins | sample RVTome_11_FD_200261 | JGI IMG/M metagenome (GOLD analysis project Ga0302046, IMG submission 200261) | Soil microbial communities from uranium-contaminated site in the Upper Colorado River Basin, Wyoming, United States - RVT147D111 (version 2) ...
CGGGGAAATCCTCACCGTGCACGACGGTGTCGGCCAGGCCCGCGGCGTCGACCATCGATCCCACCACCGTCCTCGGGAGCGTCGCGGCCCGGGTCACCAGGAACTGCACGCCGGGGCGGCGGGCCTGCACCATCGCCGCGGCATCGAGGAGCGTCGGCAGGATCCGGGTGACCTCGCCCAGGCGGCTCCCTGGGACGAGCGCCACGACCTCGCGCGCCGGGTCGAGCCCGGCTCTGCGTAGGAGGACATCGCCATCGACGTGCGAGGACGCGCGCTCCGCCGCCGGGTGTCCGACGAAGGTGACGGGGATGCCCGCGCGCTCGTAGAACGCCGCCTCGAACGGGAACAACACCAGCATGCGTCGCACCACGGACTTGATGCGCCGCACGCGCCCCGTTCGCCACGCCCACACCTGCGGGCTCACGAAGTACACCACCGGGACGCCGAGGCGCCGCGAGCGCTCGGCGAGGCGCAGGTTGAAGTCCGGAAAATCGATGGGCACGACGACGTCCGGGCGCTCGCGCTCGATCGTATGCGCCAGGAGCGCCAGGGTCCGCCTCAGGGCGGGCAGGTGGCGGATCACCTCCACCAGGCCCATGACCGCCACCTCGGAGGCGTGCTGCACCAGCCGCACCCCCGCGGCCGCCATCTCGTCCCCTCCCATGCCGACGACCTCCGCGTCGGGCCGGCGGTGCCGGATGGCGCGCGCCAGGCCCGCGCCGAGACGGTCTCCGGAGGCTTCGCCGGCGGACAACAGGACCTTGAGGGGACGGCTCACGCGGCGTTGCCCCCGGACTCGTCGATCCGGGGCTCCTCGACCCCGAGACCCGTCTCGCGATCGACCTCGTCGGTGATGCGATCGAGCACCTCTTCGAGCGACTGCCGCAGGCGCTCCTGCTCGTCGCGGTCGGCGCGCCGCGGCACCCGCATCGGCTCCGCGTAATGAAACAGGCCTCGCGAGAACGGACACGGAAGCACCGTGCGGTCCCAGGTCCCGAGGCGGCGGGCGGGTGCCGCCGACACCGTCACGGGGAGGATCGGGAGGCCGCTCAGGCGCGCGACCGCGATGATGCCGGGCTGAACACGGCGCCGCGGGCCGCGAGGACCGTCCGGAGCGATCGCGGCGTCGGAGCCTTCGGCGGCGCGGCGCAGGAGGTCGCGGAGGGCGGCGGAGCCCCCGCGCGTCGTCGAGCCGCGCGAGAAGTCGTAGCCGAACGGGCGCAGCGTTCGGACGAGCATCTCCGCGTCACGGTGGCGGCTCACCATGATCGTGACCCGGGGGCCGAAGTACGCATACGGCATCATCAGGAACCGCGAGTGCCAGAAGGCGAGAATGTAGTGCTCGCCCTGGCGATCGAGGCTCTCGATCCGGTCGCGGTGCCGGTACTGGAGCTTCATGGTCCGTCCCAGCAGGCGAACGTAGGCCGTCGCGATGCGCGGAACGATGGACAGCGCGAGGCGCTCCGGAAAAACACGCATGACGCGGACCCACACTACCACGGCCGCCCTTCCCGGCGGGCGTTGACGCGGCTCGACGGGGTGGTATCTTCACCCGCCGGAGCCGGTGTGGACCCGCTGTTTTCCATCGTGGTGCCGCTGCTCGACGAGGAGCCGTACGTCGAGCGCCTCGCTCGCTCGCTGCTGGAGCAGGACTACCCGAAAGAGCGCTACGAGATCATCATGGCGGACGGAGGCTCGAAGGACCGCACGCTCGCGGTGATCGAGGCCGTCGACACCGGGAGGCGCATCCGCGTGATCCGAAACCCGGGAAGGACCGCCCCCGCGGCCCTGAACCTCGCGATCGCCGAGGCTCGGGGGGAGATCATCACGCGGGTCGATGCCCACTCCCGCGTCGCTCCGGATTACCTGGCTCGCATCGCGGCGGTGATGCGCGAGACCGGAGAGAGCGTCGTGGGCGGACCCGTCATGATGGACACCGACACTCCCTTCCGCGAAGCCTTGGTTCAGGCTCTGTACTCCCCGGTGGGCGTCGGCTCGGTGCCGTACCGCACGCTGCGCCGCCGGACCTACGTCGAGAGCCTCCAAACCGGCTCCTTCCGCCGCGAGGTTCTCGAACGCGTCGGACCGTTCGACGAGTCGCTCGCGGTCGTCGAGGACCTCGACATGAACACCCGGATCCGGAAGGCCGGCTACCGCCTGTTGCTCGATCCCTCGATCCGGTTCTGGTATTCACCGCGACCGAACCTGCGGGCGCTGTGGAAGCAGATCTTCACCGTGGGACGCGTCAAGGCGTGGATCCTCGGCAAGCACCCCGACATCTTCAAGGTGAAATACGTGCTTCCGAGCGTCGCGGTCCTCGCCCTGGGAGGATCGCTGGCGGCGATCGCCGGCGCCGCGCTCGGCGGGCCGCTGCCGGCCGGCGCGCTCGGCGCCGGGATCCTGGGCGCGTACGTCATCGCGGTGGCCGGCTTCGCCGCCAGCCGCGCCCCGAAGCTCGGTGCGGGAGCGCTGCGCCTGCTCGCGATCCTCCCCACGCTGCACGTCGGATACGGTCTCGGATTCCTCCTCGGTGCGGTCGAGCTCCCCGGCCGACCGAGATCGAAGACCACCCGAGCGGCATGAGCGACGACCGCATCGAATCGCGCCTCGTGCTCGCGATCGTGCGCGAGCGTTGGGACGAGGTCGATGCGATCTGCGCCCGCGAGACTCCGGATGCCGACGCGCTCCTGAGGGTCGGCCGCGGCTGCGACGTCGAGCCGTGGCTGCACGCCAGGCTCCATGCCGCGGGACGGCTGCGCACGGTCGGTGAGCGCGCAGCCGAGCGTCTGGGCGAAGCCCGCAGGAAGTGCCGCGCCGACAATCTCCTCCTCTTGGCGCGCCTCGAGCAGGCCCTCGACGTCCTGCGAGGGCGAGACATCGTCCCGGTCGTGCTCAAGGGCGTCGCGGTCCTCCACCAGTTCGACGTCGGGTTCGACGAGCGCCGCCTGGACGACGTCGACTTCCTGGTCGCGCGTCGCGACTTCGAGGCTTCCGTGGAGGCGCTTCGTGACGCAGGCTGGACCTCGCCTCCGGAACGGGAGCCCAGACGCTGGCTCGGGGAGAGCTTCGAGGAGTCGCTGCTGAGCCCGGGTCCCGTGCCCGTGCTGTTCGACGTGCACTCGCACATCGCGCAGCGGCCCCGTTACCGGGTCGAGATCGAGGACGTCCTGAGCCGGACGGTGGAGATCACGGTGGCCGGTCGCGCCGCGCTGCGGCTCGAGGACCACGATCAGGCGGCCCACGTCCTCCTGCATCACGTGCAGCATTACTTCGATCGGAGGCTCAAGTGGGCGATCGACTTCCGCTCGATCGCCGCGCAGAACGGGTTCGATTGGGAGCGCCTCGGACGGAGGCTGGCGGAGTGGGGCGGGACCTCGGCCGGCGCGATGTCGCTGCGGCACATCCACAAGCTGCTCCCCGAGGCCGTGCCCCCCGAAGCGCTCGCGGCGATTCCGGTCGCACGGTGGCGGCGGTGGATCACGGGGCCCCTGCGATCGGGACATCCGCTCGACCTGTTCCGCGGAACCCGCCGCCGCGCGGTACAGCTCTATCTCGGGGCGGCGCTCGTCGAGGATCCGCGTCAACTGGCGGCGGCGTTTTTGCATCGCCCCGCGGCGCCCCGACCCGACCCTCCCGGTTAGTCGACCGTCCCCGGGCGCGCGTCCGAGACGGCGCTCAGGACGCGACCGGCACGGGACGGCGAGCGTCGAGGAAGATCCGGCACCACAGCTCGATCAGCAAGAGGGCGAACAGCGTGTTGGTTCCGTCCACGCGTCCTGCGTCGTCCAGGGCGCGGAGCGCGCGAACGGCGTGAGGGTCGAACAGGCCCCGGCGACGGAGCGACACGTCGGACAGCACTTCATCGACCAGCGGGCGCAGTTGATCCTGGAGCCACGACCGCAGCGGAGCGCCGAACCCCGTCTTGGGCCGATGGATGATCTCCCGAGGGAGGATACCCTCCATCGCCTGCTTGAAGACCCACTTGCCGACTCTCCCGCGCTGCTTGAAGGCCGGCGGAATGCGGGTCGCGAGATCGATGAGCTCGATGTCGAGCAGCGGAACCCGGATCTCCACGCCTCGCGCCATTCCCATCTTGTCGGTGTAGTTCAGGTTGTGATCCGCCAGGAAGTGCTTGCCCTCGAGGTACAACATGCGATCGAGGGGCGCGACACCGGGCGACAGCGCCGACAACGATTCCAGCAACGGCGCGAGCGTGTTCTCGCGCTCGAGAACGGCGCGCATCGGGGATGCGTAGAGTCCACGTTGCACGCTGGGCTGGATCCACGAGAAGTAACTCGCGATGCGCGAGTCGCCGTCATGGTCCGCGAACTGCAGCGCGCGACGGAGGCGGCGGCCCGCCGGGCCGCCCACGGGCATGCTCCGGCTCGCCGCCGCGATCAGCTTGCGCGCCCCGGCGGGTAGCCACGACCAGAACCGTTCCTGCATCAGGGCGTAGTGCCGGCGGTAGCCTCCGAAGATGTCGTCGCCGCCGGCGCCCGACAGCAGGACCTTGATTCCGTTGGCGCGGGCGAGCTGGCTGATCAGCAGCACGTTGATGGGGGCGGGATCCGACTCGGGCTCGTCGAGGTGGTAGACCATCGACTCCAGGTGGTCGGCCATCTCGGGCCCGACCGTGATGGTGTGGAGGTCGACGCCGAGATGCTGCGCCACTCTCCGCGCGTAGGGCAGGTCCTCGGCGAAGCCCTCGCGTTGGAACGCGTCGTCCTCGAATCCGATGGTGAAGCACTGCAGCTTGTGTCCGTCCATCGAACGCTGGGCAAACGCCGCGACGGCGCTCGAGTCGAGACCGCCGGACAGGAACGAGCCCACGGGAACGTCGGCGACCATCTGCCGCTCGACCGCCTGCTGCACCGCCGTCCGCACCTGGGCCGCCGCGTCGGCCGGCGTCATGCGCTCCGGGGTGGCGCGGTACGGAAGGTCGTAGAACGACCACTTCGATTCGATGCGTCCATCCCTGACCCGCAGGGCGTGGCCCGGGGGGAGCTTGCGAACGGTGCGCAGCATGGTGTGTGGCGCGGGACACCACAGGAACGTCAGGACATGGTGGATGGCGAGCGGGTCCAGCTCCCGGGACAGGGTCTCTTCCTCGAGCAGGGCCTTGATCTCGCTGGCAAACAGGAATCCTCGCGCCGTCTCGGCGTAGTACAGCGGCTTGACGCCGACGCCGTCACGAGCCACGAACAGCGAGTCGTCGCGACGGTCCCAGAGCGCGAACGCGAAGATCCCGTTGAGCCGCTCGAGCATCCGCGTGCCGTCGCGGAGGTACAAGTTGAGGAGAACCTCGGTGTCGGATTGGCTCCGGAAGGCGAAGCCGGACTGCACCAAGTCGCGGCGCAGCTCCCTGTAGTTGTAGATCTCGCCGTTGTAGACGATCGTCAAGGCGCCGCTGACGTCGTCCATGGGCTGGTGACCCGACTCGCTGACGTCGATGATCGACAGACGGCGATGGGCAAGGCCGATCCTCTTCTCGCTCGCCAACCACACGCCGGAGTCGTCGGGACCGCGGTGCGCCTGACGCTCGTTCATTCTCTCGAGGAGTCCCGAACCGAAGCCCCCCGAGAAGCCGGCGATTCCACACACGACTCGTTCCGCCTCCCCCGAGCCACCCTGGAGAGCCCGCCTGAAGATACTCCGTCACCATGGCCGCGGCCAGCGTCTGCTAGACTACCCCGCCCGGCGAATCGAGGAACGGGAATGAAGCGACGCGTGCTCGTGACGGGGGGTGCGGGGTTTCTGGGTTCCCATCTGTGCGACCGGTTGTTGGCGGAAGGGTGCTCCGTCCTCGCCATGGACAACCTGATCACGGGCACCACCGACAACCTGGCGCACTTGATCGGCAACCCCGACTTCCTGTTCGTCCACCACGACGTGTCGAACTACACCTACGTCGAGGGCCCGCTGTTCGCCGTCCTGCACTTCGCCAGCCCGGCGAGCCCGCGGGACTACGAGGAGCTTCCGATCCAGACGCTCAAGGTGGGATCGCTCGGCACGCACAAGGCCCTCGGGCTGGCGAAGGCCAAGCAGGCGCGTTTTCTCCTCGCCTCCACCTCCGAGGTCTACGGCGATCCCTTGATCCACCCGCAACCGGAGAGTTACTGGGGCAACGTCAATCCCGTGGGGCCGCGAGGGGTCTACGACGAGGCCAAGCGATTCTCCGAGGCGATCACCATGGCCTACCACCGGGTCCACGGGCTCGACACCAAGATCGCGCGCATCTTCAACACCTTCGGCCCTCGGATGCGACTGAACGACGGACGGGCCATTCCGAATTTCATGAAGCAGGCGATCCTCGGCGAGCCCATCACGGTCTACGGCGACGGCAACCAGACTCGGTCGTTCTGCTACGTTTCCGACCTGATCGACGGGCTGTTCCGGCTGCTGATGTCGGATCTGCATCAGCCGGTCAACCTCGGAAACCCCGAGGAGTGGACGGTGCGTCGCATGGCCGAGGCGATCCGAAAGCTCGCCGGGAGCTCCGCCGCCATCGTCCACGAGAAGCTGCCGGTCGACGACCCCAAGATCCGGCAACCCGACGCGTCGCTGGCCGAGCGCGCTCTCGGCTGGAAGCCCGTGACTTCCATCGAGCACGGTCTCCGGGAGACCCTCGACTACTTCAGGAGAAAGATCCTGGATGGCGACTCCGTGGAGACCTCCTGAGCACGTCCGCCCGGCCAATGCTCTGACGCGCATCGCGCGCAGCCTCCGGGCGGCCGCTCACTATCGCCCGGGACAATTGTTGCACCGCGTTCTCGACCGAGCCCGGCGCAGACTGACGACCGTCGCGCCGGCGCATCTGCGCTCCGGACTCGCGGATGCGGCGGCCCGTGTGCGGGCTCGCCGCGACCTCGGCTGCCCGGCGGCGCTCGGAGAATTCGCGCTGGATCCGGACGTGTCGCCCCCGGAGCTCGCCGAACAGTTGTTGCGGGGCCAATTCACCTATCTCGGCGTGACGCGAGAGATGGGAGATGACCCCGACTGGTACTGGGAGCGCTCGACCGCCCCCTCCCACCTGTGGCGCTTCAACCTCCACTATCACCGATTCCTCGTGGATGCGAGCGTGGGGGCGCTGCGCTGTCCGCCGGAAGCGGACCGGATTCTGAACCGTGCCTCCTTCCTCCTCGATCATTGGACGTCGCATTGCCTTCCCGGCTCCGCGCGGTCGTGGGATGCGGCGTGGAGCAGCTACGCGGCCTCGACCCGGATCCTGAACGCCGCGATCGCGCGGCGCCTCCTGATCGCCCTTCCTGGGCAGGCCGCGGAGGATCTCCGACGGCGCATCGACCTCCTGGCCGCCTCGAACGCGGATTTCGTGCGCCGCCGGCTCGAGCGGGATCTGGGAGGGAATCACCTTCTACGCAATGCGACCGCCCTGCTCGCGGCCGGCGACTGGTTCGACGGCGAGCCCGCGCAAGGCTGGAGAGATCTCGGGCGCAGGCTCGCTCACGACGAGCTCGACCGGCAGATCCTCCCCGACGGATTCCACGAGGAGCGGACTCCGATGTATCACGCGCTGCTCGTGGAGGATCTGCTCGTCGCGTGCATGGATCGAGCGCGGTCACCCGCCGACGACGAGCTGCGGAAGACGATCGCGGTGTGCACGGGAGCGCTCGGAGTCGTCCTGCACCCCGACGGCCAGATCGCCCTGTTCAACGACAGTGCGCTCGGGATCGCCTCGCCTCCGGCCGCCCTGTTCCGCCTGGCGCGCGGCCTCGGGTTCCAGGCGCCGTCGCCCGCTCGCGATCTTCCGGATGCGGGCTACTACCGGTTCTCTCACGAACGGGACGCTCTGATCTTCGACGCCGGTCCGCTCGGCCCGGATCATCTTCCGGCTCACGCGCATTGCGACGCCCTGTCGTTCGAACTCACCCTGGACGGTACGCGCGTCGTCGTCGACACCGGCGTCGACCGCTACGAAGCGGGCCCGGGGCGCGATTACCAGCGCGGGACGGCGGCGCACTCCACCCTGCAGGTCGCCGACCTCGAGCAGGGAGAGCCGTTCGGTTCGTTTCGCATGGGGCGCCGGCCCCGGGTCAGCGGCCGGCGCATCGACGACCGCACGGCCGAGGGCAGCCACGACGGCTACGGTCGCCATGGAAAGCACCGCCGCCGCGTTCAGTGGAACCCCGGACGAGGCGTGTCGTGGATCGATGTCCTCGACGGACCGAGCGAGCTGCCGGTCCGCGTGCGGCTCGGCCTCGCCCCGCGGGTCGCGGTCGAGATCGAGGGCTCGACAGCCCTCGTGGCCGTGCCGGGTGGTTCCGGCTTTCGCCTGATCGCGCCCGCAAGCGGCACGCTGTCGCTGGACAGCGGCCTATACTGCGAGCGCTTCGGACGCTCGACGCCGCGCGACGTGCTGTGCTGGCGCGGACAAGCGGGGCGCGGAATCGAGCTCCCGTTCTCGATCGACCGCCGCGGGTGAACGCGACGCGCGGCGACTCGCGGTCAGAGCGCGACCTTCGTCGTCGACTCCGGCTCGCTGCCCGATCTCCTCCCCAGGCGGCGCCGCTTCTTCTTGCCGTCCTCGACGGAGTCGTAGTAGTAGTTGCCGTAGTAGTAGCGGCTGTAGTACGAGCTCTCGACGTCCACCGAGTTGAGCACCGCGCCCGCGACCTCGACGTCGACGTCTGCCAGGCGCTTGAGACACCGGCGGATGAGATCGCGGTCGTTCTCGTTGTGCTTGATGACCATGATCATCATGTCGCACAGCGACGCCAGCACCACGCTGTCGGCGAGGTTCGCGACGGGGGGACTGTCCACGATCACCCAATCGAAACTCTCCTTGAGCTCCTTGAGCAGGTCGGAGAACTTTTTCGTTCCGACGAGCTCGGGCGGATTGGGCGGGATGGGACCGCAGGTGAACACGGAGAGTTTCGGTAGATCGGTCCGCTGGATGAACGGCATGTACTCCCCGGCCTTCCCGTCCAGCAGGTAGTTCGTCAACCCGGGCTCCCGGGGTATGCTGTTGTGGTGATGCTGCGTCGGACGCCGCAGATCGCAGTCCACGATGATGACTCGATCCCCTGCCGAGGCCAGTGCCCGTGCAACCTGGGCCACGGTGCTGGATTTTCCTTCCTTGGGTCCGGCGCTCGAGAACAGCACGACGCGTTTCTCGCGGTTGCCGCTCGAGAACAGGATGCCGGTGCGCAGACTCTGGAACGCCTCCCGGACGGCGTTCGACGGCTGGCCGCGGTGCCTGGGAATGACCGCCAGCATGCCCAGACCGAGGTACTGCTCGATGTCCTCCGGAGAGCGAATCGTGTTGTCGAGATAGTCCAGGAACAGCACGGCGCCGACTCCCGACAGCAGGCCGATGAACAGGCCGAACGCGATGGTCATGAGCTTGCGGGGACGGATCGGGAAGCGCGGCTCGATCGCCTTGTCCAGGATCGTGACGTTGTTGTTCATGTTGATCAGCTGCGCGTTGAGCGAGAACCGGTTCATGGTCTCCGCAACGACGTCGTAGACCTTGCGCTTGCTCTCCGCGTCGTTCCGTAACAGGCCGTAGGCCGCGGTGATCTGACGGACTTCGTGCGCGCCCAGCTCCGTGCGGCGGATCTCCGCCTCGAGATTCGCCGCTTTGGACTGCGCGAGGCTGTGCCGCTCCCGAAGCTCCTCGACGATCTGCGAGACCCTCTCGTCGATCTTCTGCTCGATCTTCTCGAGCTCTGTGATCCGGGCGGCGTGGAGGGGGTGCTGCGGCCGCTTCTCGGAAGCGATGCGCTCCTTCTCGAGTTCCAGCACGAGCCTGTCGTTGGCGAGCTTGGCGAGAGCGGCGTCGTCCGAGAACCTCGGCAACGCCATGAGGTCGCCGCCGCTCTCCTGAATCCGTTCGAGATTCTGGATCTCCGCATCGAGCGCCCCGATGTCGATCGTGACGAGGGTCAGCTCGCTGTTGTAGCGCAGCAGATTGCCCTTCAGGATCTCGTCCTGGTTCTCCGGGACGTAGAGGTCCTGCTTGGCGGCCGTCTCCAGATTCTCGATATTGGCCGCTCCCATGTCGGTCCGGAACTCGTCGAGGCTCCTCTTGATCTCGTCCATGATGGCGTTGAAGCTCTTGGTCGCGTCGTCCACGTTGCGCTGCTCGTACGCCTCGACGTACGTGTTCACCCACTCGGTGATCTCCTGCGGGTCGGGACCGGTCATGCTGACGGCCACGAGCCGCGTGTTGACTTTCGGCTTCACGATCACGGAGCCGGAGAACGCGCCGACCGCGTCGCCCGCGCCGGCGAACCTCGGATGGTCCTGCAGGTGGAGGCGATGGAAAACGCGCTCGCCCAGATCCCGGCTCTTCAGGACCTCGAGCTGGGTGTTGAAGTAGAACTCCTCCGCGAGCCAGCTCCCGCTCTCGGCCCCCACCCATTGCTCCTGACCCGGGAGAATCCGCCGGGCCTCCGGGTTGACCTGGACGATCGCGGTCGCCTGATAGATGGGGGTCGACAGGAAGACCCGCAGAACCGAGACGCCGACCACGAGGACCAGGATGCCGAGCACCGTGTACCGTCCGTACCAGATGATCTTCCAGTAGTCGCGCAGGTGAACGGAGGGCGGCCCCGCGTGCTGGACGTTATTCGTCGATTGCATGTACCTCTCCGTCCATTGCGGCCATCCTCGACCCAGGTCCCTGGAATATACGCGGCATATCGCAGCCCAACAACCCTTCCGGCGATCTACAGGACCCTTCGCCGCACCAGTATGAGGTCCCCCGGCTCGAGCACCGGATCAGGGATTCTCCGGCCCTCGACTTGCTTGAGGTTGACCACCTCGTGGACCGAATTCGGCCCGGTCTGGCGCTGGATGCGGATCTCCTTCTTGCTGGCCCACTCGGTCAGGCCTCCCGCCAGAACCAGCACCTGCTGGAGGGTCATGCCGGGCTTGTAGAGGAATTCGCCCGGCTCCTGAACTTCGCCGCTCACGAACACGCTGTCCGGATCCTGAACGGTCAGGACGTCCTTGTCCCGCGGCAACGGGGCGTCCGCCTTGTCGAGGTCGGCAGACTCCAGAGCCACGGTCTTGCCATCGACACCGGTCAGCACGATCTCCTGCCCCGCGAGCAACGCCACTCCGGCCTCGGACAGGACCGCCTTGAGGCTCATTCCGGGTTGCAGCGAGATGCGGCGCGCGGTTGGAATGGCGCCGGTCACCAAGACGTACTGGCTCTGGTACTCCTTCACCCCGGCTCGGACCTGGGGATCGACGAGGTAGGCAGAGAGCTTGGCGGCGATGCGCGCCGCCAGGTCCGACTCCGTCGTGCCGGCAGCGGGCACGGCTCCGATCAGGGGCATCAGGATCGACCCGTCCTGGAGGACCGGAAAGTCCCCGGACAGGTCGGCGTCGCGATAGACGGAAACGGTCACCACGTCTCCCGGGCCCATCCGGTAGCCGCCCTCTCCGTCGTCGGTCGGGGCGCGCTTCAACCGGATCGTCACCCTGGATCCCGAGATCCGGAACGCACCGAGGCTCGCGGAAGGGCGCGCGAACAACAACTCCACTCCGGTGGAGGTTCGCTCGAGGTGCGCCTGTCGGACGACCGCATCCTCCACCGTCGTCCCCGGAAGCGACACCTTGACCCCCGCGTCCCGAGTCTCGACCTGCAGATCGGGAACGTCGGATTCGAACGTCAGGACGATGTCCTCCCAGCCCTGCGCGTCGTCCTCCTGGACGTCGAGACTCACGAGCGCCGCGTCGGCGGCGTGCGTCGCAGGAAGGGGCACCGCCATCCATGCGAACGCGAGCGATAATGCGATTCCCCGACCCTGCATCATCTGGACTCCTGGCCTCCCAACTCGTCATTCCGCCAGGCGCGGCGTCGATGTTGGAACCTCGGCGCGTCAGGAAACAAACAGGATAGGCCAGGCGTGGGAGCCGGTCAATGCGTGAGCGTCTCGGGGGCCGACCCGGCATCGGCTCGTGCGGCTTCCTGCGCGCGCTGACGGCCCTCCGTGAGCAGGAGCTTGATGAAGGCCACGGAGCCGATCGACAACAGGAAGGTCAGACCCGCGAGAATCAGGCTCTTCTGGAGGAGGCTGAGGTAGGCGGACAGCGCGAACAGGGCCGTGATCAGGTAGAGGGTCAGGACCGCCCTGCGCGGTTGCAGCCCGAGGTCGAGGAGGTTGTGGTGCAGGTGTTTTCGATCGGCCTGCGCGACGCGGCGCACGAGGCCGACGATGGAGACCGGCCCTTCGCTGCGATGGGACCACGCCCGTCGTACGATCGTCGTTGCGACATCGAGCAGCGGCAAACCGAGCGCAAGCAGCGGGACCGTGATGGCGACGGCGGCGGCTCCCTTCTGCGAGCCCCGGATGGAGATCAACGCCAGGGTGAAGCCGATGAACTGGCTTCCGCCATCTCCCATGAAGATCCGGGCGGGCGAGAAGTTGTAGCGCAGGAAGCCGAGCAGAGCCCCCGCGAGCGCAAGGGCCAGAACCACGACGGAGAACCGATCCAGGGCGAGCGCGACGGACGCGATGGTCGTCGTGATGATCAGGGCGACTCCCCCCGCCAAGCCGTCGAGCCCGTCGATGAGATTCACGGCATTCGTGATCAGCAGAATCCAGGCCATCGCGGCGATGGGTCCGAGAATCCCCAGATGGAAACCGCCGCCGAACGGCGAGCTCAGGGCGTCGATGGTCACCCCGGACCCGACGGCGACGGAGGCGGCGGCGAGTTGAAACCCGAACTTGACCACCGGACGGAAACCCAGCAGGTCATCCAATAGACCGGCACCGAAGATCAGACACGCCCCGAGCGCGGCGCCGTACCACATCCACTCGTCGGGCTCGCTGAGGGTGGTCGTATTCCCGGTGAGCAGGATCGCCGATCCGGTGCCGGCGATGAACCCCAGGAAGATGCCGATGCCGCCGACGCGCGGGATCGACCCGCGGTGCACGCGCCGTCCGCCTGGACGATCGACAGCGCCTTTGAAGTGCGCCCAACGAATCACAGCGGGCAGAATCGCCGCCGTGACGCACAACGACACACTGAACGCGGCCAGGAACTGTAGAACCCTCACGTCCCGGACCTCCCTCTCGCGGCACTTATACGCCGAATGGCCCGATTCTGCCGCAGCGAAGGTGGCCAGGAGGGGGATATCCCACATCGGCCGTGGAGCCCGTGTGGGGCCATTACTTCTAATACTTTCACCGATTCGCGCCGCGTGACCCTCAGGGCCTCGCCGCACGTGGGGCGCTTTCGCTGGCCCCCTCCCACGCCGGCGGCTCGTCCAGGACCACCAAGGCTCACGTTCCCGGGGCAGGCCGCACCGCCACCTCGCGACAGAACTTCGTGAACGCGGAGAGTTGGGCCGTCGTGTATCGGCGTGAGGAGAAGTGTTGGAGGTTCGACAACAGGTTCTGACGCTTGGTGGTTGCGAATAACGCGATGCCTCCGACGTTGGCGGTCACCGCCCATCGCAGCAACAGGGAGGCAACCACGGCGCGGTCCGACAGGTCCGCTCCGACCTCAGCGGAGCGGCGGCGGGTCAACTCGGGCCTGGCCCTTGCCTGTGCCATGACGTGTTTCGCGCAGGCCACTGTGCCGAAGGTGATGAGTGCCCTGCTTTGGGCGCTCCTCAGACGATCGATGTTCGGCGCCACGGGACTGTGGTCGAACTGGAGCACTTTCAAACCGGTGGGCAACAGCGCCGCGTCCTCGGGGTACTTTCCGAACCCAGCACCGATGCCGTAGTAACGGATCGTCCCCTTGGCAACTTGTTCCTCGAGAAACCCGAGCAGCTCCGGCTGACTCGCGTCGCCGAGCGTAGCTTCGTGCAGCAGGAAGACGTCGATGTGATCGGTCCCCAGCTCACGCAGACTCGTCTCCAAGCTCCGGGACGCCTTCTGCGGCAGGAACGGGGCGGGCTCGACCAGCCGCACCCGGCGAACGATGAGGGACTTCAGTCCCGGTACCACGCGGACGGCTTTGCGAGCAATACCGAAGAGCCGCCGGTAGCGAGCCGACCCCGCGGGCGGCTCGAGCCCGAACTTGGTCGTGACCGTGACGCGATCGCGCTTGCCACGAAGGAACTCGCCCAGGATCCCCTCCGCCTGCCCGACGCCGTAGGATCGCGCGACGTCGAAGTGCGTGATGCCGTTCTCCAACACCAACTCGAGCATTGCCAGGGCCTGTTTGCGGGTCGAGTGCGTCGTTAGGCTGACGCAGCCGAAGCCGAGCACGGAACTCTCCAATGAAGTGTTGCGCAAGACGATTCTGTCCACGGGCGTCTGCCTCGGGCGGATCACCCAGCGATCGCACCGACCACGGAGTGTACGCGGCTCCGCGGACGCTGTCGAGCCCCTTGCGTCGGGGCGCGCGCTAGAGACGCCACGTCTCCCATCCCGGAGCTTCGAGGCCAAGCCACCGGTCCTAGTCGCGCACCGCCCGTTCGGCGCGACGACCATCGAAGCCGACGACCGAGCTGGACCTCGACGGCACGCGCCGCTATCCTCTGTCCGAGTGAGTGGCAATGACTAAGGACCATCATTGGGATCCAGGGACGGGACCCTGCGGCCCACCGCGGCTGCCAGGGTTCCGCGCGCGCGTCAAGCGCGGGGTGGCGCGCGCACTCGCGCTCGGCCGCTCGCCCAACGATCCTCGTCGAGGCGTCGCGATCCTCGCGTATCACAATACGGAGCCCGACGCCGATCACCCGTGGTATCTCGACTTCAAGGGACAGATGGCGCTCGTCGAGGAGCTCGGGTATCGCGTGGTGTCTCTCGATCGCGTGCTGAAGGCCTTGCTCGATACGGAGCCTCCCCGCGAACCGACGCTCGCCGTCACCTTCGATGACGGCTGGGCGAGCAACCTCGACGTCGCATTCCCAGAGCTCGCCACGCGTCGATGGCCCGCGACCGTCTTCGTGACAACCTCCTACGTCGGACGACGTCCTTATCTCGGCGCCCCCGAACTGGGTCAACTGATCGAGTTGGGGATCGAAGTCGGAAACCACAGTCACTCCCACAGCGACCTCACGTCGCTCAACTCTGACGCCATCCTCGCGGACCTGGCCGAGTGCTCTCGCCGGATCGAGGACCTGACGGGGCGAAAGCCGATCCACTTCTGTTACCCGTCCGGAAGCTACAATGCGAAGGTCAGGGCCGTGGTCTCGAGGTCGGGAATGGCATCGGCGTGCACCGGCCGGATCGGCTTCAACCGGCCCGGAACCGATCCGTTTCAGCTGAAGCGCATCACCCTCGATGCGCGGGAAGGCCCGTCGGAGCTTTGGACCCGCCTAGCCGGTGGGTACGACTTCCTCGACTTCAAACAGAGGCTCTTGGGCCGCACGGCGGTTTGAGCTATTCTGCACGACCGTCTCCTGTGAAGATGCGCCACCGAGCTTCGCAAGTCGCCCCTCGCGCCCTTGAAGCGGCCGTGAAGGCGCCTGACGGGCGCGGCGCTGAGATCGTCTCCCGGTTGACGGGTCGAATCACGCTCCCTCGCGAGGCCGGCCGGTGCTGGCCCCCAGCGTGCTGCGACGATCCGCGGCGAGCGCGATGATACTGGAGAACGCCTCCGATCTCGAGGCTGGACAGTTCCGAGGATCACGGGTCGTCGTGATCGGCGCGGGAGCGGTGGGGCTCTACACTGCGAACGAGCTTGCCAGGTTCGGGCACAACGTCGTGGTGATCGAATCTGGAGAGGTGCCGCTCGGCAGTTTCGGACCGGAGACCTACGAGTCAGTCGGTGCCCATCACGAGGGGATCCGTCTCGGAAGGAGTCGAGCCCTGGGTGGAACGACCAATCTGTGGGGGGGGCAACTGGTCGAATTCCAGCCGGTCGATTTCGAGGGGCGTGATTGGATTCCCGGCTCGAAGTGGCCGGTCACCCATGACGAGATCGCGCCCTACTACCAGCGGACGTATGAGAATCTCGGGATTCCGCGAGAGGCTCAAGACGACGACCACGTGTGGAGGGGCGTCCAGACGCCGAGGACACAGTTGGGCGAAGGGCTGGAGCTCTTCCTGACGCGCTGGCTCAAGGTCCCGAGCTTCGCGGTCTACTATGCGAAACGGATCCACGCGCCGACCAGTCCATGGGTGCTGCTCGGTCACACGGCGGTTGGCTTTCAGGGAGCGAGTGGCTCCGTGAACGGTGTCCGCGTTCTAGACAATGAGGGCCGACCCCATGTCGTCTCGGGTGATCAGGTTATCCTCGCGGCTGGCACGATCGAAACGGCGCGCCTTCTGCTCCACAGCGCGGATGCCTCCGACTGGGAATGCCCGTGGCGCGACAATGCGCTTGTGGGCCGGTTCTTCCAGGATCACATCGGCGGGAAGATCGCTGACGTCCACCCGCAGGACAAACGAGTCTTCTTCGACACCTTCTCCAACATGGTGTGGTCGAGCCACAAGTACCAGCCAAAGTGGAGGTTTGCGAATGAAGAGCTAGGGCGTGCCCGTCTGCTGAGCACCCACGGGATGGTCGGCTTCAACAGCTCGATCTCCGAGAATCTCGCCTATCTGAAACAGTTCGTGAAGGCGGCCATCTACAGCCGGAAGGTCTCCGGAGTTCGCGACTTCTTCGTTAACCTGCGGGCGTGCTCGAGGTACCTCATCCCCATCATGATGAGATACGTGCGGGACCACCGCATCTTCGTGCCCGGCAACTCGACGGTATCGCTCCAGGTTCAGAGCGAGCAACTCCCGCTGGCGGACAGCCGCGTCCGCATCGACCGCCGTGCCCTGGACGCGAATGGCATGCCCCGGGTGATCCTCGATTGGAGGCTGTCCGGCGAAGAGTTGGAGTCGATCCGGGAGTTTGCGCTCCGCAGCGATCGCGCGCTCCGCGCTGCCGGGTTCGCGCGACTCCAGATCGATGAGCGCCTGCTGAATCGCGACGCGCAGTTCCTTTTGACCCTCAAGGATCAGTACCACCAGGTGGGCGGGGCTATCATGGGCTGGACAAAGCGGGATGGCGTCGTCGATCGGGATCTGCGGGTCCTCGGCACCAGGAATCTGTACGTCGGAGGGGCCGCCACGTTTCGGACGTGCAGCGCGGCAAACACGACACTCACCGCGTTGGCTTTCGCGACTCGACTCGTGGATCATCTGAGGTCTCGCCGTGAAGCGCGTTGACTCGAATCAGCGTTGAAACGGACTCTTGATCGAGAAGGACGGCGACACCGCGGAATCGTGGCGCGCTCTGGCCGGCGTAGCCCACCGAACCCCTTGGGCGTGCTCCTTCGATTTGTGCTAAAAGGTGCGAGCCATGCTGCGGGTTGTGTTTCGTCGAACGACCAACGGGGCGCGCACTCGCGATGGGGTCGTATTGAGGCGGGTCGATTTCCAGGGCTCTTGGGAAGAGTGGGACCGGATCGGGCTCGACTTCTCCGACTTCACGGTCAATCAATCCTATGGCTGGGGCGAAGGGCGCACAGCCGACGGCTGGGGCGTGTTCAGGCACCTGTGGCTGGACGCAGACGAACGGGTCGTGGCCCTGGCCACCTCGCTTCGAAAGCGGGTTCGCGGCATTCGTCTCGTGTACATCAGTCGAGGCCCGGTCGTTCTGAAGGACGGTGTAACTCACGAAGCGGCACAAGCGAGCTTCCGCGATTGCATAGCGTCATACCGGGCCACCCTTCGATGGGGTGACATGCTGGTCTGCGTCGTTTATCAGAGCCCCGGGCAGATAACCCCGGCGACGATCGCCGAGTCGGGACTCCTCCCGCTGTTCCCCTCAGGAGCACCCTTCGGGTTGTCCGCCATCGTGCACCTGAAGGAACGGGACTCGCTCGTTCAGCAGGCGTCGTCGGACTGGAGGAAGCTCTTCCGCCGTTCCTCTGCATTGCTCGATCGAGTCAAGACCTCCGACGACCCGGCCATGTTCCTGGTCGCGCGTGATCTGGTGGGGCGGCTCGAGGCCAAGAAGGGGTTCAGGACAGCCTTGACGCCCGATCTCATCCGTGCCGTCGGGCGCCAGCGCGCGCGACTGTTCTACCTCGAAACCGATTCCGGGGAGATGATGGCGTGCCTCATGGTCGTGCTCTGCGGCCGGCGAGCCTCGCGGTTCCTGGCGGGCGTCGCCCCTGACAGGGCCAGGGAACACAAGGGCATCGGACGTGTGCTCGAAGTGGCCGCATCGCGCTGGGCGTTCGAATCGGGTGTCTACGACTACGACCTCGAAGGCATGAGCCCCTTGAGCCGCGGGGTCTCCGACTTCAAGAGGGGAATGCGCGGAGAGATGTTCGCGCCGTCGGGAACGCACGTACTGTCTCGGCCCGACGTCCTCGGGAGGCTGTACTCCGCCTCGAAACGCCGACGGTGGGCGCCGGCTCTCGATGCTTGGCGCTCCTCGAGGATCTACTTCCTGCAGCTGTGCCTGCGGCATCTAAGTCAAGGGTTCCTGGTCTGGGAGAGTCTCTGCCTTTATGGGCGCTCCCTCGACGAGCATGTGCCTGGCGACGAGCGCCCGGGATACAAGCTCAAGTGCTGGGACCGCTTTGAGCCCTCGGACCTGAGTTACAGCCTCTCCACGGTGCGTCATCTGTGGCCCAGATTGCAGCGCCTGGAGCCGGGCTCGTTGGAACTCTGTGCCTTGGTCGACGACTATGGCCTCGTCGCAGCCTACGCGTTCCTGTCGTGGAACCGGGCCACGCTCCCCGAGATCGATAACGTGTTCCCGCTGGACGATGGCCAGGTTTACATCAACGACTGCGTGGTTCTGCCGCGACACCGAGGGAAACGCCTGTATCCGTACATGCTCGACCAGATCAGCCACCGCCTGAAGCTCCGTGCGTTTCGGACGGCCCTGATCGCAGCGAACCCAGCCCATCGTTCCTCGGTCCGCGGCATCGAGAACTGTGGTTTTCGGATTGACCGCTCGTTCCGGTACCGCAGGGTCGGGCCCTGGAAGGTGATGCGAGGCGACTCCCCCGTCCTCTCCGAGTAGCCTGTGACAGCCGATCGACCGACAAACCTGCTCGTCGACGCTCTCAACGTCAGCAGCCCGGGGGGCGCGGCGCTGCAGGTAGAGCTGGCGCGGTCGATCGCGGCGCGGTGTCCGGACGGTGCCGAGGTCATCTTCATGACCGCGGCGCCGGACGCGCTTCTGGGCATCGAGAGGATCCGCCCCATCGAGGTCGCGCGCCCTTCCGGGTGGCTCGGATTCTGGAGGTGGTACAACCGCGATCTTCCGAGGAGGGCGCGCGAGCTGCACGGGGACGTCGTCGTTTACGCGCCCGGTGGGATCCTCTCCCAGGCCGTGTGCCGCGAGTTTCCCACGGTCAACGGGATCAACAACATGCTCCCGTTCACGCCGGAGCAGATCCGGGCCTTTACCAGGGGATCCAAGGACTGGCTGCGTCTCGTATTGCTGCAGCGCCTGTACAGCGCGTCCTGCCGGCGCTGCAATGCCGTGGTCGTACCCTCCCGATTCGCGATCGCGCAGATGCGTCCCTACGCCGGGGATCTGTCCGAGAAGGCGTACGTCGCCCCGAACTCCATCCCGAGCTACGTGGCCTTAGATCCCGCGTCACCTCCGCGACGGCCCAACGACGGGAAGCCGTACTTCTTCTACTTGTCGGTCGTGTTCTGGTACAAGAACCACCTCGAGCTGATCGAGGGTTTTCGGCGCGCCCTGAGGACCGAGCCGGGACTGCCCGACCTCATCATGGCCGGCGTTCCCACTCAGGAGTCGTACGTCAAGCGGATCCGCGAGGCGCTCGCGTCTCCTGACCTGGGGGGCCGCGCCCGATTCCTGGGCAAGGTCCCGAGAGAGGACATCCCGGGGTGGCTGCATCACGCCACGGTCAACGTGTTCCCCAGCTCGTGCGAGACGAACTCCTTCATCCAGGCGGAGATCTTCGGGGCGCACGGAGTGATGGCGTGCTCGAATCTCGGGCCGATGCCCGAGGTCGCGGGGGGCGCGGCGGAGCTGTTCGATCCCAACGACCCCGACTCGATCGCGGCGACGCTCATTCGCCTGTGGCGCGACGAGGGCCGGCGCCGCGCGCTGCGCGCGCTCTCGGCGCGCCGCGCAGCACAGCTCACTCCGGAGGCCTGCGGCGAGCAGCTGTGGGCCGCCGTCGAGCGCGCGCAGCGCGACTACCGCAGCCGGCGGGCGTAGCCGCGCCTGCGGATCTCCGCCAGCACTCGGGTGGTGAGCCCCGCCGGCGGCTTCGTCGGCCCGCCCTGCTGCGGGCGGCCCCGATAGCGCCGTCCGGCGATCATCCCCTGCGCGATCTCGATCATCTTGTCGTACATCCTCTGCCCCAGAAGCGGCGACAGCTCACGCAGCGGGCGCCGAGGATCCCACTCGACGCGCTCCTGCCACAGGATCGGCCCCGAGTCGACCTTCGGGACGACGAGGTGGACCGTGAACCCGACGTCCTCGAACCGCCGCTCGTAGACCGCCCACTCGTAGGGCGCGCTTCCGGCGTACCGCGGCGTGATCCCGCAGTGCGGGTTGATGCACGCGATCCTGGCTGCCTCGATCGTCCTGCGAAACAGGATCGGCGCCCCGGCGAGCAGGATGAGGTCCGGCCCGATCTCCGCGAGGCGCTCGCGGTCCGGGCTGCGGTTGACGTCGGTGACCTCGACGTAGCGCAGCCAATCCTCGGAGACGATCCCGGGATCGGGGCGCATGCAGGCAACGGAGGACTCCGACTCCGCGGGCGAGGCGCCGCCGGCGAGCCGTCGCGCCGCGAGAATCGATCTCTTGAGCGCCACGAACAGCAGATAGTCGAGCGTGATCCACAGGCCGCGCCGCGACAGCAGGCGCTTGAAGAACGCAGGAGAGTCCGGCTCGACGGCCAGGCGGACCTGGTTGATCAGGAAGATCTCCGCCCCGGACCTTCGCAGTCGCCGCGCCACGTAGCACGCGCACGGGTGGAGGCCGGTGGTGAGAATCGCGACCCGCCGGACGGTGCCTCCGACCTCGATCTCGGACGCGGTCTCGGACCCGTCCGGCCCGCGGTCGATCGGGGTCGCCACCGTTCAGGCGGGGTCGGGAAGGTACAGCGCGCGCTGGGTCTCGAGCTCTTCCTGGGCGCGCTCGTAGTCCGAGGGGTTTCCGATGTCGAGCCAGCGCCCCCCGAACGGGTACGAGGTCACGGGAACCCCGGTCCGCAGCAGCGCCATCATGAGGTCGTCGAACCCGAAGTACCGGCCCTCCGGGATGTGGTCGAGGATCGATCGGTCGAAGACGTAGATCCCCATGCTGACGCTGTGCCGCAGGACCGGCTTCTCCTCGAAGCCCACGACCCGATGGGAGCCGTCGGTGTGAAGGACGCCGAGCTGCAGCTGGGTCTCCTTGACGTAGGTTGCGATCGTGGCGGGGCCCGGCTGGCGGCCGTGGAAGTTCCACAGCTCGCTGAAATCGAGGTCCGTGAGCACGTCGGCGTTCATCACCAGGAACCGTTCCGGCAGATCTCCGATGCGCCTCAGAGGACCCATCGTTCCGAGGGGCTCCTCCTCGTCCGAGTAGTCGAGGTCGATGCCGAACTTCGACCCGTCCCCGGCCACCGCCCGCACGATCTCGGACATGTGCCCGAGCGCGATGCTCACCCGGAGGAAGCCGAAGTGCCGGAGCTGCCGCAGGACGATCTCCAGAATCGGCGTCGTGCCGATCGGGACGATCGGCTTGGGGATGACGAACGTGTACGGCGCGAGCCTGCGGCCCTTCCCGCCCGCGAGAATGACGGCGCGCTTCTCGGACATCGCTCAGTTCCTGACGGCCGGGTCGTCCGCGTCGGTGAACATGCCGCTGCGCGCCAGGGCGACGACCTCGCGTATCCCGTCATCCACGGTCCTCGAGGTCGTGTAGCCGAGGGCCCGGCCGATGCGCGCGAACGAGACGCGATAGTCGCGCGGGTCTTCGTCCTTGTGGACGTACTTGACCTCGGCTTCGGGAGCGAACGGCCGGATCATCTCCACGAGATCCTGCTTGCGGAAGTTCTGCTCGGTCGATCCGACGTTGTAGACCCGCCCCGCGGTCTTGTGGCTCGGGGCCTCGAGGATCATCCGGATCCCGAGGGCGGCATCCCGGACGTGGACGTACGGTCTCCAGAACTGCTCCCCGTAGACGACCAGCGCCTTCTCGACCAGCATCCTGAGCGTGAACTCGTTGACGGTCAGGTCGAACCGCATCCGCGGAGACGCCCCGAACACGGTCGCGAACCGCAGCGCGGTGCACTTCAGCCGGTCGCGTTCGCCGCGCGACAACACCTCCCGCTCGACGGCCACCTTGGTCTCCGCGTACAGCGAGACCGGACGCAGCTCCGCGTCCTCGTCCACGAGGACGTCGGGATTCGTCATCTTGCCGTAGTTGCTGCACGTCGACGCGAACACGAACTGCCCCACTTTGGCCTTGTCCGCCTCCTCGAGCAATCGCAACGAGCCTTCGAGGTTGACCTGGCGCGCGGCCTCGGGCTCGCGGGCGCAGGCGGGGTCTCCGACGATGGCCGCGAGATGCACGACGGCGTCGACCCCCGAGACCGCGTCGCGGACCGCGTCGCCGTCCCGGACGTCCCCGTGGCGGAACTCGAAATCCGGGTGGCTCCACACCCCGAGGAGGGCCGCGCCTCCGTGAAGCAGGCTGTCGAGCACTCGGACGCTGTGCCCGGCTCCCAGCAGGATCGGCACGAGCGTGGAACCGACGTAGCCGGCGCCGCCCGTCACCAGAACTCTCACGACAGTTGGTCCCCCAAGGTACTTTGCCGCTGGCCGCAGCCGGTTCCGGATCACAGCGACTGTAGCAGAGCCCCGACCACCGTTTCCACGTCCTCGCGCTTCATGAGGGGGTGCAGCGGCAGCGTCAGCAGGTGATCGGCCACGCGGTCGGTCTGCGGAACCACGGCGGCCGGACGGAGGAAGGTCGTGAAGCGGTGAACCGGGTGATAGTGCACGCTGGTCTGGATCCCACGGGACTTCATGCGCGCCTGCACCGCGGCGCGGTCGGCCCCGGCGGGCAACACGACCGGGAAGATGTGGCACGAGGATCCTTCCTCGCACGCCGCGAACGGGACGACGATCCCCGAACGGTCGGCGAGCAGCGCGCGATAGGTCCTGACGAGGTCGCGGCGCACCTCGTTGTTGCGCTCGAGCTTGGAGAGTTGGACCAGCCCCAACGCCGCCTGCATCTCGGTCATGCGGTAGTTGTAGCCGGTGCTCACGACGTCGTAGCTCGAGGCGTGACCGCGCTGCTTGTCGTAGCTGACCGCGGTCATGCCGTGCGAGCGGTTCAGGCGCGCGAAATCGGCGATCGCCGGGTCGTTCGTCGCGACCATTCCGCCCTCGCCCGTCACGAGGTTCTTGTTGGCGAAGAAGCTGAAGCACGAAACGTCGCCGAACTCGGCGACGGCCCTGCCGCCGATCGACGAGCCGGGCGCATGGGCGGCGTCGGCGACGATCCGGATCCCCCGCTCGCTTGCGATCGCCTGCAGGGCCCCCATGTCGCACGGGTAGCCGCCGTAGTGCATCGGGACGATGGCCCTGGTGCGGGGTCCCACCTTGCGACGGACGTCGGCGGGATCGATCACCAGCCGCTCCGGGCCGAGGACGTCCGCGAACACCGGCGTGGCGCCGCAGTACAGCACCGCGTTGGCCGTGGCCACGAAGGTCAAGGACGGGACGATCACCTCGTCGCCCGGCTTCACGCCCACGGCGAGCAGCGCGAGGTGCAGCGCAGCCGTGCAGTTGCCGACGGCGACCGCCTTCGAGCAGCCCATGGCGTCGGCGAAGCGCTTCTCGAAATCGGCCGTCCGGGACCCAATGCTGAGCCACTTCGAGCGCAGCACCTCGATCACCGCGGCCTCCTCTTGCGCGCCGAAGTCGATGTCGCTGAGCGTCACCGCCCAGTGCGGCATCTCGGTGGGCATCACCGCCGCTCCGCCTCTCCACGCCGGGACAACGGCTCGACCGCCGACCCGCGAGGCTCCGCAGTATAGCCGACGAGCCCCTGCACCGGCTCGGCTGGCAGCACGTCCAGATCGGCCAGCGCTTCGTACATCAGCCGCGCGTAAACGGCACTCCCCTCGGGGTTCGGATGGCCGTCCGTCGCCGAGTTGGCGAAGTCCTCCGGTCGCTTGCCCGCGCTCGTCCAGTACGGCATCTCGAGCAGGCTCACGACCGGAAAGCCCTCGCGCTCACCCACTCGTGCGACCAGCGGAATGGGAGCGAGGGTGAACACAACGAATGGAGTTCCCGCCTCGCGACAGAGCCGGTTGATCTCGGTGAGCGCGGCGTCGGCGCGGGTCCATCCCGGATCGTCCAGGCGGTGGCTGCCCTCGATCCGGCCCACGGGGCCGAGTCCGGTGAGCTTCTTGTAGACGACGGCCAGCAACGAAGCGGCGTAGCTCCTTTCGATCCTCCGCACGTACCACGCACGCCGCTTGTCGAACACCCACATCTTGGGTTGGATGTCGTTCTCCATGTACATGAGCGTCACCAGTCTCGGCCGCAGCCGCAGTCCCAGCTCCTGCAACTGAATCAGCTCCTGCTCCGTGTTGTACGACACCGTCCCACCGTTGATGGTGCGGAACTCCCAGCCGGAACCCGCCGTCCCGGCTTCGAGCACCTGCTCCAGTTGGTGAGGGATCGACTGCTCGTACTTCACTCCGATCCCGAACGGCATGGAATCTCCCAGCACCAAGATGCGGAACTCGTTGTCCCCGGAAACGAGGTCAATCTCGCGGTCGCGAAGCCCGAGCGAGTTGATCCGGACGGGAACACCGTAGTAGGTCCCTTCGAGGTTCGGGCGGTTGCGGTACCCGATCGGCTCTTCCAGGATCATCGTGTCCATGTACTCCGCGGTCTTCGGATAGTAGGACACGCCGAGCGGATCGAGGACGTGGGCGACAATCTCGAGCAGCAAGAACGTCACGACGAGCAACCCGGCGAACAGAAGGGCGTAGAAGCCCACGGTTCGTCGCAGCGGCGCGGGAGTCACGGGCTAGAACAACGCGTAGATGAAGGGGGCCAGCATGCTCCCGCCGACCACGACGAAGATGCCCGCGAGCAGCAGCACGACGACGACGGGGATCAGCCACCACTTCTTGTTGTCGCGGAAGAAGTCGAAGAACTCCCGAACCAACCCCGTGGACCTTCGCTCCGCTTGCCGGGCGAAGTCGGCGGCGCGGTCCCCCGGTCGCTCGGGTGTCGGGTTCACGGTAGCCATCGGGTTGCCTCCAGGCGCTCAGAACTGTCGGAAATAGCGATCCGGGCCCGCTCCCGTGCGGTGCGGCCGCCAGTAGCTCTTCGTCTGCGGCTCGAACTTGCGGTCCATGGGATCGTACCCGACGCGCCGCATCAAGAAACCCAAGGGGGTGATGACGAGGTAGAAGACCGCCGCCAGGATGACGCACGAGACCGTCCACCCGACGGGATAGAACAGCAGCGTCCATGCGTCGTACATCGGTCGCTGGAGCGTGGGGACGAGGTAGTACGCGCCTCCCAGCACGACAGCCGCCGCTCCCAGCGCGGCGGAGATGCGGACCGAACCCACCCTCCACAGCACGAGCAGGCCGATCAGCGCCAGGAAGACGGCGAGGAGCAACCCGAACCAGCGCAACTCGCGCGCGTCGGGATTCCGGCGGGGGACTAGCGCCATGCCATCTCCTCGGACACCTTCGCGGGTGTCACGCGCTCGGCCTGGCCGGGTTTGCGTCCGATCATCAGGAAGAACCCTCCCTCGCGGTTTCCCGTCGCGATCTGCCGAAACTGACTGACGAAGTGGTCCAGCCGACCGCCCGGAGGCGTGGGGTCGAACAGGCGAGCATCCTCGATACCGTCGCCGCTCGCCAGGACGGAGGGGACGCCCCGAACGAATTCCAGCCCGCAGTCCTCGAACCACTCCAGCACTTCCCCGATGGTGTGCTTCGACTCGTGCGGGTGCAAGTACTGGTCGGCGAACCAGGCTCGCCTCTTGTCGCCGCGCAGGTTCCGGAGGTGCGGATCGAGCCACTGAGCGCGCCCAGCGGTGAGCCGGAACACGCCGCGCCGGAGATCGGTCATCAGCCGCCCGCACTTGTTGTACAGACCGATGACGACGTGTCCCCCCGGGCGCAGGAGCGGCACCAGCGAGCGGAAGCCCCCGAACGGGTCGCTCGTGTGGTGCAGGACGCCGTTGCACAGCAGGACGTCGAAGGTCTCGGGCTTGAAACACGGCCGGAAGAGGTTCATCTGGACGAAGCGGACGCGGCTCAGGTCGTGATCCCTGCGGAATCGATCCGCGAGCCGCAGGGAATTCAGGCACAGGTCGGACCCCACGACTCTCCGGCACGAGATCCCGAGGAAGTTCGTGAGCTGTCCCGTCCCGCAGCCCACCTCGAGCACGGTGGTGTTGAAGGGAATGGCCTCGCTCAACGCCCGGGCGTAGACGCCACGGCGCGATTTCTCGATGAGCGACCGAACGGAGTCGTGCTCGTCGTAGTTCGGGAACGGCGTCTCCTCGTAGAACGCCTTGACCGTCTGGGTGACATCGGAGCTCGCCTTCATCTCGCCGTGCGGCCAGAACAGCAGGGGGATGCCGTCCTCGACGGGAAACGCGTGCCCGGTCTTCTGGCAGATCCAGTGGCCGTCGCGGGGAACGAGCGCGGAGCCCTCCTCGCACGGGCTCGACAGCACGTCCGCCAGCAGCGCGTCGCGCGCAGCGTCGCCCTCCGCGACCCACGCGCGCTGTTCCTCTTTCCTCAGGACGTAGCTCCCCAGGCACAGCACGTCGATGTCGCAGGACATGAACGTCTCGTAGGCCTCCTGGGGCGAGCACACGATCGGCTCCCAGCCGAGGTTGAAGCTCGTATTGATCACCACGGGGCAGCCGGTCTTGCGGTGGAACGCTTCCAAGAGAGCGCAGAAGCGGTCGTTTCTGAGCGGGTCCACGGTCTGGATGCGGGCCGAGTAGTCCACGTGGGTTACGGCGGGAATGACCGAGCGATGCACCTGCAGCTTCGCGATCCCCCTGCTGTGCGCCTCCTCATCGCTCACCGCCCGGCGCTTGTCGTCCCGGACCCCGCAAACGAGGAGCATGTAGGGGCTCGCATCGCTCGGATCGAAGTCGAAGTACTCGGCCACATGGTCCTGGAGCACCGCCGGCGCGAACGGACGGAATCCCTCACGGAACTTGACCTTCAGGTTGATCGTGCTCTGCATGTCGGGTATGCGCGGGTCGCCCAGGATGCTGCGCGAGCCGAGCGCGCGTGGCCCGAACTCCATGCGCCCCTGGAACCAACCGACGACGTCGCCCTGCGCGATCAGGTCGGCGACGTGCGCGCACAGCTTCTGCGGCTCGTCGATCCGGGCGTAGCTCGCCCCCACTCGATCGAGGAACGAGCGAATCTCCTCGTCCCGGAAGGCGGGGCCGAGCAGCGAGCCCTGCTGGTCGTCCGCGGGCCGAGGGTGGCGGGGCTGATCGAGGAGTTGGTGCCAGATCAGGAGGGCGACCCCCAGCGCGCCGCCGGCGTCGCCCGCCGCGGGCTGGATCCAGATCTTCTCGAACGGGCCCTCCCTCAGGATGCGGCCGTTCCCCACACAGTTGAGCGCCACGCCGCCTGCCAGGCACAGGTTCTTCATTCCCGTCTGGCGGTGAACGTGCCGGGCGCTGCGCAGCATGATCTCCTCGGTGACCTTCTGCACGGACGCGGCGATGTCCATCTCGCGCTGCGTGATCGGATCGGGAGCGCGACGCGCAGGCCCGCCGAACAGGTCGTCGAACCGCGGCCCGGTCATGGTCAGGCCCTGGCAGTAGTTGAAGTAGGACATGTCCATCCGGAAGGACCCGTCCTCCTTCAGGTCGATCAGCTTCTCCAGGATCCGATCCACGACGGTCGGCTCGCCGTACGGGGCGAGCCCCATAAGCTTGTACTCCCCGGAGTTGACCTCGAACCCCGTGAAGTACGTGAACGCCGAGTACAGCAATCCCAGCGAGTGTGGGAAGCGCATTTCGTGGGTCAGCTCGACGCGGTTCCCTCTGCCGATGCCGTAGCTGCCGGTCGACCACTCCCCGACGCCGTCCAGGGTGAGGATCGCCGCCTCCTCGAAGGGCGACGGGAAAAACGCGCTGGCGGCATGCGACTCGTGGTGCTCGGCGAACACGCAGCGCTTGCGGTAGCCCCCGTGAAGTCCCTTCGAAATCCGGTTCGGGAGCCGCAGCTTCTCCCTCAGCCACAGTGGCATGGCCTGGAAGAACGAGCGGAACCCCGCAGGCGCGAAGGCGAGATACGTTTCGAGCAGCCGGTCGAACTTCATCAGGGGCTTGTCGTAGAACCCGACGTAGTCGAGCTGCTCCGGACGCAGGCCGGCCTCATCGAGGCAGTACTCGATGGCATGCGTCGGGAATCCGTAGTCGTGCTTCCGGCGCGTGAACCGCTCCTCTTGGGCCGCCGCCACGATCTTCCCGTCGACGAGGAGCGCCGCCGCAGAGTCGTGATAGAAGGCGGAGATGCCGAGAATCGACTTCAATCCCGACCCTCATGCGCGAAAGCTTGGCGCTCCTGGCCGAGCAGGCCCTCGCGCCGGAGTCCGCTCACGATCACCTCGCCGGCCAGCGCATGCCCGCGCTCGTTCCAGTGGCCGTCCTTGCGGAAGAACAGCTCGGTCCCCCCGGCAACCTCCGCCCTGAACGCCGGGAACAGGTCGATGAACGGCACCGACCGCTCGCCGAGGAACGACCGCAGCCGGGCGGCGACGCGGTCGCTGTCCTGATCCTCGATCGCCAGGTCCGCGCGCGCCCAGTCTTCATGGATCTCGTACGGCGACGGCGCGACGAGCACGACGAGCCTGGCGCCCCGACCCCGAACCTCGCGGTCCAGCTCCAGGATGAGGCGCGTCGTCAGATCCCAGGCCTCCTCCAGGGTTCGAGAGGGATTCTCGCTCCAGATCTCCGCGAGCGTGAACGTCGGGCCCCGCGGTGCGGTGGGGACGTTCGGCATGAACACCGACATCAGACGCACGTTCTCGTGCAGGAAACGGATGAAACCGAAGTCCCGGCGAGCAACATCGGGTTCGTCGCGCGGGATCGTCTCGTCGCCGCTCACGAGGAAATACGGACGGCCGCAGCGGAACTCGAGCCAGTGGTTCCTCGCACCCATGGCGTAGGTGTTGTCGATGAGGTCGTTATAGATGACCTCGACGATCACCAGATCCGGTTGATACCGCCACAGCTCCTCGCGAAACAAGAGCAGCTCCTGCGCGGTCCCGTAGCCGTCCACGCCGCCGTTGACGATCTCGTAGGCCGGCTCTCCGGCTGCGCGACCGCCGTTGAGGAGACGCTCCGCCACGACCGCGAAGGTCTCCTCTTCGCGAACCTGGAGCGCAGCGGCCATGGAGTCTCCGAGAACCAGGATCCTGCGTGTCCCGGCAGGCTTCTCGATGCCGCGGTCCTCGCCGCGGAGCCCGTGGGGGTTGATGCGGATGCGGCGGGCGAACTCACGGGAGCGGGCGATGCGGAAGCCGGACTGGTTCGCGCGGAGCCTCCAGCCCACCCGCTCGTCGCACACGTAGAAGTCGGTGATGAACACCCGCGCGACCCCCTCCAGGACCAGCAGACCCACCGTCAGCCCGAAGGCCAAGAGCATGAGGCGAAACAGGATCAGCTTGCCCCCCCGGACCTCCTTGCCGGAAGATGGAGGGCTTGTCCCCACAGACACCAACCCACGCCCCCAATCCCCCGGCGGGGAGCCCTTCCCTCGTGCTCTGCAACTCGGCGTACATATATACACTGCCCGTGGGACCACTGGCAACGTGGGAACCGCCGGAGCCGAGCGCGCGTGCGGCGAGGCCGGTAGGTGCCGGGGAAGGTGCCTTCGCGCACGAGATCCGTTGTTGGCGGAGAAGTCGGCAACCGAGTCGCGGGACCGTGCGGTATCATGCGCTCTCGGAGTAGGCTCGGGACTTTCGTCGTGAAGTGCGGGGTCGTAAGAGTGGCGAGGCGGAAACGAGCTTCCGATTCCGCGGTCTTGGAATGAGGCCCAGTCGGAGGAACCCCATGCGCCGCGGCCCGATGCGGGTCGTGATGGTGCACAACATGATCGCGCCGTATCGTGTGCCGCTTTTCAACGCACTGGCGCGCGACCCGCGGATCGACCTGCGCTTCCTCTTCATGGCGCGTACGGAATCCAACCGCTCCTGGCGGGTCCCAGAAGGACTCGACTTCCAGCATGAGTTCATGCGGGGATTGCATCTATCGTGGCGCAGTGGTGCCGCAACTCTCCACGTCAATCCCGGCGTCGTCCCGGCGATCCACCGTCACGATCCGGATGCGGTGGTCCTGTGCGGATACGATACCGTGACGGTGCACCTTGCCGCGATGGCCTGTGCCGTAGGCCGCCGCCGGCAGCGCGTGTACTGGGCGGAGTCGAACCCAGTCGGGAAGCCTCGCCACGAGGGGCTGAGGGCGATTCCCAAGCGCTGGTTGATTCGGAGGGCAGACTGCGCGCTGGTGCCTGGCAGAATGGCAGAGGAGTACGTTCGCCGCTTCGCTTCACCGAATCTCCGCGTCGAGATCTTCCCCAACGTCGTCGACGAGTCTCTCTTCCGCCTCGACCCGCAACGACGCGCAGCGCTCCGGCGGATTGCCAGGCAGCAGCTCGGACTGGAGAACATGGCGACGGTGCTTTTCTCGGGACAGATGATCGAGCGCAAGGGGTTCCACGACCTCCTGATGGCCTTTGAAGGGGCGCGTTTCGACCGCCCCGTTGCGATGCTCGCCGTCGGACAGGGGATCCTGCGACCTGAAGCGGAGCGGCTCGCCGGACGCTTGGGCCCTCCCAAGCGAATGGTCGTGCTTCCGTTCCAGCAGACCGAGGAGCTACCGAGGTTCTACGCCGCCGCCGACCTCCTCATCCTGCCCTCACACGAGGATCCCTGGCCCCTCGTCGTCGTGGAAGCCATGATGGCTCGTGTGCCGACCCTTCTCTCCGATGCCGTGGGTAACTCCGTGGACCTCGTGCGGGAAGGCGAGAACGGCTGGGTCTTCCCGGCCGGGGACGTGGGAGCGTTGCAGTGCGCCCTCGAGACCGCGGTGAGGAGCGATTTCGTTGCCCTCGGAGCGAAGGCCCAGAGCGTCGTGGCAAGCTACTGTGCCCTGGATCGGTGCGTTGAGTCCTTCGCGCGAGCGGTGGGTGCGGCCTGAGGCCTTTCCACCTTCACCGAGGGTCCGCACAGTCGCGGGGGCGCGACTGCCCGGGGTGGGCGCCCCCGCCGGCCGCTGTGCTACCCTCGCGCGCGGCGAATCGCCGAGACCCATGCTGCAGTCGCGCCTGTCCAAGCTCAAGGGAGCCATCCCTCCCGCATTCAAAGGGCCGCTCACGGCTGCCTACGGCAGCCTCCTCTCGGCCGTAACCCGTCGTGCGCACCGCGACTACGACCCGCGGCGCACGGTCCTGCTGGTCGGCACACCCCGCTCGGGGTCGACTTGGACGATGGGAATTCTGACCGGCTTCCCCGGCGCCTGTCCGGTGTTCGAACCCCTCCGAAGGGAGAGCGATCCCCGGATAGCCAAGATGATCTCCGAGTTTTCTCCCCGGGTGGAGCCCGGCGCGGTGTTCCCGGCGTTGGAGCTTTACCTGCGCGAGGTCCTCTCGGGTCATCGCTTCACGCGCTGGTCTTCGAACCACGCCTCGCTCAGGCAACTCGTCGGGGCCAGATGGTTCGTCGTCAAGTTCGTGCGCGCCAACCGCATGCTGGGCTGGTTGCGCGCCATGTTCCCGGACAACCGTATGGTGATCGTGCTCCGCCATCCGTGCGCCGTCGTGCACTCGATGGTGCGGACGGCAGGGGACTGGTCGCGGTGGTCACACTGCGACATCCTCCCTCCCCTTCGGCGGATGTACGGCGATGCGGTAGGCGCGCTCGTGGGGCCCGGGAGCTCCCGGGAGGAGCTCTTGGCGGCGTCGTGGGCGGCGGACACCAACGTCGCGCTAGCGGAGACCCGTCCGGAGGAGGTTCTGCTCCTGACCTACGAGGAGATGTGTCGCGAACCGTCCCTGACTCTCGACCGGATCGCCGCCTACCTGGGAGAGCAAACGTCGGGGCCGACCGCGCTCGCCGCGTTCCGCAAGGCCAGCGTGATGACGAACCCAACATCGGCGGTCCGCCAGGGGCGGGACCCGGTGACCGCCTGGGTCGGCAGAATCCCAGCTGGGACGTCGGACGCTATCCTCGCCGTCACCCGCGGCTTCGGGCTCGGCTTCTACGGGCCCGACGCCGACCCCGACCTGCACGCACTTCGGGAGGCCCACCGTTGCACGACCCGCGTGGCGTTGGCCGCCCCCTCCCCCTGATCGCCCCGACGGCGTCGTCTTCCGACGCGCTCGAGCGACGGGCGACACGGAATCACCGCTTCTCAGAAGCTGCCAGTTCTGATTTCTGATTCCTGAAAAACGGCGCTGCTCTGCGTGCCAGGGTGCGGTCCCCCCGGGAGCCACGGAACCGAAGGTCGCAGTCACGCCCAGCGGCCTGGCCGCGTCGCTCACTCCCGCCCGGCCAACCGGCGGGTGATGACTCGCAACTCCTCGTAAGTCACGCCCCCCGCAATCACGAACGCCGCCATGCAGCCGAGCCACAGCACCGACGCGAGGAGGCGAGAGGGTGCTAACCACCATGCAAGTACGAGAGATCCCAGCGAGCACAGCCACGACGCAGCAACCCTGGGGATCTGTGGTAGCCCCAGCCGGCGGAGCACAAGGAGGATCGCGCTCTGTCTGACGAAGGCGCCCGCGGTCACTGCCAGAGCGGCACCGCGAACACCGAGTAGCGGGACGAGCCCGACCGTAAGGCTCACCGCAAGTACGACGTACGCAAGCGAGGCCGCCAGGTAGCCCCTAAACGCGCCGACAGCCGCGGCCACGCCGGCACCGCACAGCACCGTGGGGCCGGCGAGCGCGCTCAGGGCGACCACCGCGAGGATCTGGCCGTGCTCGCGAAACTGAGGGCCGAAAACCGCCATCGCGTCCCCAGAGAACAGGATCAGGCCCAACACCGCGGGCGTCGTCAGGAGTTGTGTCGTCCGCACCGCCGCAGCTAGCTGACCGAACCCCTGCGCGCGGAATCCCGCGGCCGTGAGCTGGGATACCGAGGGCGCCAGCACCGAGGCGACGGCTGCCGGGACGAACTCGAGGAGGGCGACGTAGCGCAAAGCGGCGTGGAAACGGCCGAGCGTGGGGATGTCGAGCCACACGAGCACCATGGACGGGGTCAGGGTGCGGTAGACGAAGTTCACGACGTTGGAGAGGGACGTGTACGACACCGCCGACCAGAAGCCGGCTGGCAGGAACCACCGCAACGGCGCCGCCGCGCGCGATTCCTCGGTCCGCGCGACCAGACACACCCCAACCGCCGCCGCCGAGACGTAGATCCAAAGCGCTGCTGACCACACGTAGCCCGCCGGATCGGCGGCGAGCCGCTCTCGCCACAACAGCACGCCGACTGCCGCCGCCACGAAGAACCCCGCGACCACGGTCTTCTCGGTCAAGGCCGCCGACGCCGACCGCAGCGTGGCGTACAGGAAGTAGCTCGCGAAGCCCATGGGCACCGTGGCCAGCAAGATCCACGCTGCGAGAGATGGCGAAGGCACGCCGAGTTGACCCAGCCATCGATACAGGGGGCCAGCCGCCGTGAAAGGTATGACGATGACCAGAGCCGCGTAGAACACGAGGACGAGCGCAACGTACGACAGCACGAAGGACACGCGATCTCGGCGCGCCATGGCCGGAACGACGCGCGTCAGGACCATAGAGCCCCCGAACACACCGAACGTGAAGTAGGTTCCTACCAGCACGTAGACCGCGCCGTAGTACCCCAGAGCGTCGGCGGACACGCGCCCGAGCAGGATGTTGGTGGCGAAGGACAACGGGAGAGAGGCGAGGTTGAGGACGATCACGGATCGTACACCGGACGTGGTCCTGCGCCGGACGTCCCCGACCATGTCGGTCATACCTGGACCTTGTATCACAACTCGGACAGAATGGACGGGCCGCTCGCGAGACCGTGGCAACCCGTTCCGAAGCACCGTACACTATGTCCCGACGAACACGAGGGTCCTTACTGACTGCCGCATCGCAGGCAGGGTCGTCGGGCTAGGGTATGAAACACCGTGTCGGGATCATCATCGTCGCTTTCTTCGTGGCCGTGGCGACGTTGCTCGTGTTGGAGTCGTTCCTCGAGGCGCGTCTCTTCCAGGCGATCGTGATCGTGACGCTGAACCTCTTGGTGATGGGGATCGGGGTGGTCTTTCGTCCGACGAGAGAGATGCCGATTTTCTGCGATCCGTTCGTTTGGGTCTGCGCCGTTCTGTCGCAGTTCTTCGCCCTCGCCCCCATCATCGCTTTCGTACAGGGCTTCACGATTCTCCCATTCTTCACCCCCCCGAGTCCGGAGAGCATGCTCCTGACCCTGTTCGCGTTCCTGGTCATGATAACGTGCTTCATCGTGGGACATGGGGTCCGTCTCGGCATCATCGTGGCGAATCTCGCGCCCGAGTTCGGTCCGTCACCGAGGAAGCTCCCGGGGTGGTGTGTGGAGAGCGCCATTCTCGGGGCGAGCCTGCTGGGTTGTTTCAGCTGGCTGCAGGGTCACGGCGGACTCATGGGGAAGCTGTCCGCTGCATACGGGAGCCTCCACAACCCCGCCCTCTACACCATCGCCCACATGGCTTTGCTGGTCGGCACGTTCCTGACGGCTTGGCGCGTGATTCACGCGACCAGAAGACGCCGCCGCGACACGGTCTTTTTGCTCGCCTTGCTGGTGTTCGACGGGTTGTTCTATGGCGTGCTGATGGGAGTGCGCAAGTACCTCCTGTTTCTGTTCTTCGGCACTCTCACCATCTGGCTTCTTCGTAGGGGTGTCAGAGCCCTGCCCAAAGTGAGAACCGCGGTCGTTCTTGTGATCCTGCTGATCTTCTTTTCGGTTTGGGGCGCCGTGCGCGGGACGCCGGTAAGCGTGATGCTGGGGTGGAACACTGGAATCAAGTACGCGGGTGGACCGCGGCAGGAGCTCTCGAGCGGTTACCTTACGGCGATCTGTGATCCGTTCGGCGGCGCCTGCAAGGTCATGGAGGTCTTCCCGGACCGAGAGTCCTTCAGGCACGGACGCACCCTTGTGTTCGTGGCCCTTGGGTTCATCCCCCGCGCCGTGTGGCCCGACAAGCCGGTGGGAATCGGGAAGGAGATCTCTCGCTACTGGGAGGGTCCGTACTTCAAGCAAACAACGGGACACAGCGCGGCTTGCACCTTCCTCGGGGAGTTGTGGGTGAATTTCGGGTGGCCCGGCATCGTTGCGGGGGGATTCCTGCTCGGCGTCCTGTGTCGCAGTGTGACCGCCTATGCGGTGCGTGGGATGAAGGGCGGACTTCAGTATCGGGCTGCCCGCGTACTGATACCGGCGGTGTTCATCGTGGGCCTCGGAGAGGTGCGGGCCGACCTGGCAGCAATGGTCGGAACCTGGGCCCTGGCGGGCGTGCCGTTGCTGGTTGCTTTGTCCCTGTCGAACATGGACGGCTCTGCTGCGCCCATCGAGGAAGTGCAACGTCCCGTGGTGGGGCTCCGGGGCTTCGAGGTGCGTGGCTGACGGCTCCTCGAACGAGTAAGTATCCCCCGGCAAAGCCGGGGACTCTAGTTGTGAGCCGCTCAAAGCGGCCTTGTACGTGGCGGCTGTGGCGGCCACTTGAGCCACCCGAAGGTGGCTGGTTCAGTGCAAGCGCAAGCGTAGTTGCTCCTGTCGGCGGTCTTCCTGTTCTTGCTGGCGGATGTAGTCCCGAATCACCGCCTCATCGCGACCCACCGTCGATTCGAAATATCCCTGGCCTAGACTTCCGTAGTCCGGCATGGGGCTCCCTTTCGTGATGCTTTGAGCGGCTCACGAGAGGGAGTTCCTCATGCAACTCCCGGAATTGTCAAACCTCGGGTGCCTCCCCGGCAGAGCCGGGGGGTCTCCCGCGCTACGCTAGGATCGCGGGCCGACCTCACAAGCCCGTCGCTCCGAGCTCCGACGCGAGGATCGCCACGATCCGTTCCGCGGCCCGACCGTCCCACAGCTCGGGAATCCTCGAGCCGCTTCCTGCCCCGAGGGCCGCGCGGATCGCCTCCCTGATCCCGGCCGCCGAGGTACCGGCCAGGTGGTTCGTGCCCTCGGTGATCGTGACCGGGCGCTCGGTGTTCTCCCGCAGCGTGACGCACGGCACGCCCAGGACCGTGGTCTCCTCCTGGATCCCGCCCGAGTCCGTCAGCACGAGGCGCGCCTCGCTCATTAGGCCGAGAAACTCCAGGTAGCCCAGCGGCTCGGTGAGCCGCAGATCCTCGCCTTCGTCCGCACCGAGACCCGTGAGCATCTTCCGGGTCCGGGGATGGACCGGGAAGATCACCGGCATCTCGCGGCTCACCTCCCGGATCGGCTCGAGCATGGCCTCCAGCCGTTGCGCCTCGTCGACGTTCGAGGGACGGTGCAGGGTCATCACGGCGTACCCGTTCGCGCGAAGGCCCATCTTCCCCGGAGTGCCGAGCGCTGCGGCCCGTTCCCTGCACCGCATCAGGGTGTCGATCATCACGTTGCCGGTGAAGTGGATCTTGTCGGCCCCGACGCCCTCCGCCGCGAGGTGCGTCAGGCCGCTGCGCTCGCTGACGAACAGCCAGGTCGAGATCGCGTCGGTGAGGACGCGGTTGATCTCCTCGGGCATCGAGCGGTCGAAGCTGCGCAGGCCGGCCTCGACGTGCGCCACGGGGATGCCGAGCTTCACCGCCACGAGAGCGGAGGCGATGGTCGAATTGACGTCCCCGACGACCAGGACGACCGCCGGCCGGCGCTCGAGCAACACGGGCTCGAGGCGGATCATGATCTCCGCCGTCTGGCTGGCGTGGCTGCCCGACCCGACGCCGAGCCGGATCTCCGGCTCGGGGATCTTCAGCTGCTCGAAGAACAGGTCGGACATCTCGCGGTCGTAGTGCTGTCCGGTGTGGAGGATCGTCCCCCGCAGGCGACCGTCGTCGTGCATGGCCGAGGCGACCGCGGCGATCTTCATGAAGTTCGGACGGGCCCCGGCGATCATCAGGACCTCGGGCTTCGTCGCGGTCACAGGAGATTCCTGCGCCCGCTGCGCTCGAGGGCACGGACGACCTCGCGGACCCGCTCGGCGCGATCGCGCGCGACCACGAGGACCGCGTCCTCGGTGTCCACGACCACGACCCCCGGGACGTCCACGAGCGCCACCACGCGCCGGTCGGCGAACACCACGCTGCCCTCGCTGTCGATCAGCACGTGGCCACCGGCACCTGCCCCGGAGGCGGCACGCAAACGGGCGGCCGCATCCCACGAGCCGACGTCGTCCCACCCGGCATCGAGCGGCACGACCTCGACCCGCGACGCCCGCTCCATGACCGCGTAGTCGACGGAGATCCTCGGCGCGCGAGCCCAGGCGCCGGCTCGCCCCTCGAGGTGCCCGTCGACGGCGCGGAGGACGCGGGGAGCCGTGCGCTCGAGCTCCCCGAGGAACCGATCGACGCGCCACACGAACATCCCGGCGTTCCACAGGTAACGCCCCGAGCGCAGGAACCTCCGCGCCCGTGCCGGGTCGGGCTTCTCGACGAACCGCCTCACGGGTACCGGACGGACCCCGCGCGGAACGCGGGCGCAGTTCAGGTACCCGAAGCCCGTTGCGGGCCGGTCGGGCCGAACGCCGAGACACACCAGCGCTCCGCTCTCCGCGGCACGTACGGCGACGCGGACGCTGCGGAGGAACGCGGGGACGTCGCGGACGACGTGGTCCGTGGGAAAGACCGCCGCGACCGCGGAGGGGTCGCGGCGCGCGATCGTCGCGCATCCGAGGGCCAGGGCCGGAGCGGTGTCGCGGGGCGAAGGCTCGACGATCAACCCGGAGCGGGGAAGCTCGGGGAGCGCCCGCCTCACGGCGGCGGCCAGGGCGCTCGGGGCCAGGACGCGGATGCGCGCGGGATCGACGAGCCGGCGGACCCGTTTCCAGGTCTCGACGATCAGCGCCTCGCGGCCGCCGAGCGCCAGGAACTGTTTGGGGCGCCGGCTCCGGCTCAGGGGCCAGAACCGGGTCCCGCTCCCGCCCGCGAGCAACAGGACGTGGAGCTCGGCTCCCCCCTTCCTGCGCATCACGACCTACCCCGACTCCCACAGCAGGCGGAGACCGTCCTTCACCCCGACCTCGGGCTCGAATCCGAGCAGGTCGCGCGCCTTGGCGATGTCGGCCAGCGAATCGCGTATGTCGCCCGCCCGGGGAGGATCGTAGCGCGCCGTCACGGGGCGACCCGCGAGCGCCGCGATCAGCTCGATCAAGCGGTTGAGGCTGATGCGCGCTCCGCAGGCGACGTTGAACGCTTGACCCAGGGAGCGCTCGCCGCTGTCGCACGCCAGGAGATTGGCGCGCACCGCATTGCGGACGTAAGTGAAGTCCCGGGTCTGCTCGCCGTCGCCGAACACCACGGGCCGGTTCCCCTCCCGGATCGCCTGCATGAACCGCGGCACGACCGCGGCGTACTCGCTGTCGGGATTCTGGCGAGGACCGAAGACATTGAAGTACCTGAGCGCCACCGTCGGCAGCCCGTACAGGCGGTGGAACAGCGCGCAGTACGTCTCGCCGGCGAGCTTCTGGAGGCCGTACGGGGAGATCGGAGCCGGCGCCATCGTCTCCACCTTGGGGAGCACGTCGCTCTCCCCGTACAGCGAGGACGACGACGCGTAGACGAATCGCCGCACCCGTGCGTCGCGCGCCGCCACGAGCAGGTTCAGCGTGCCGCCGACGTTGACCCCGTTCGACCCGAGCGGGTCCTCGATCGAGCGCGGAACGGACGGCATGGCGGCCTGGTGCAGGACGAAGTCCGCGCCCGAGGTCGCCGCGCGGCAAGCGTCGAGGTCGCGAATGTCGGCCTCGACGAGCGCGAACGAGCCGCCTCCGCGCCTCGCCCACTCCGCCGCGTCGAGCAGATTCCGCCGCCGCCCGGTCGAGAAATCGTCGAGCACGCGAACCGAGTCGCCCGCGCCCAGGATCGTCTCGACGAGGTTCGAGCCGATGAACCCCCCGCCTCCGGTCACCAGGAAGAGCGCCACGCCTATCTCCCCACCCCGTAGTACCGCAGTCCCGCGGCCTTCACCTTCTCGGGATCGTAGACGTTCCTCAAGTCCACGATCGCGTCGCCGCCGAGCAGCTCCGCCAGCCGCGCGACGTCCAGGCCGCGAAACTGGTTCCACTCGGTCGCCACCACCAGGGCGTCCGCGCCTCGAGCCGCCTCGTACTCGTCGGCGCAGTACACCACGTCGGAGCGCCCGGTGGCGCGAGCGGCGTCCATGGCCACCGGGTCGTAGGCCCGGACCCGCGCGCCCTCCGATCGCAGGGCGTCGAGGACCAGCATCGCGGGCGACTCCCGCAGGTCGTCGGTGTTGGGCTTGAAGCTCAGCCCCAGGAGCGCCACCGTCTTGCCCGCGATCCGGCCGCCCACGGCGTCGCGGATCTTCACCATCATGCGCGGCACGCGCGAGTCGTTGACGTCGATCCCCGCCTGGATGACCCGGAGGTCGACGCCCTTCTCGCGCGCGAACTCGACCACCGCCCGGGTGTCCTTGGGAAAGCACGAGCCTCCGTACCCGGGTCCGGGGTGCAGGAACTTGGAGCCGATGCGGTTGTCGAGCCCCATGCCCTTCGCGACGGCGTGGACGTCGGCGCCCATATTCTCGCACAGGTCCGCCATCTCGTTGATGAACGAGATCTTGGTCGCCAGGAAGGCGTTCGACGCGTACTTGATGAGCTCGGCCGTCACCACGTCGGTCACGATGACGGGCGTCTCGATGAGATACAGCGGGCGGTAGAGGTCCTTGAGGATCGCGGCGGACATTTCGTCCTCGGTCCCGAGGACGATGCGATTGGGGCGCATGAAGTCCTCGATGGCCGAGCCCTCGCGCAGGAACTCGGGGTTCGACGCGACGCTGAACGCGTGCTTCGCCGGCCGCTCGGTCTCGATGATCTCGCGGATCATCCGCCCGGTGCCGGCGGGGACGGTGCTCTTGGTCACGACGACCTTGTAGGAGTCGAGATTGTGCGCGACCGACCGCGCGACCTCCTTGACGAACGACAGGTCCGCGCGGCCGTCGTTGCCCTGGGGCGTGCCGACCGCGATGAACACGACCAGCGATCTCGGCACCGCCGCCGACACATCCGTGCTGAACTCGAGGCGTCCGGCGGCGGCGTTGCGGCGCACGATGTCCTCGAGCCCCGGCTCGTAGATCACGATCTCGCCGCGCGACAGCCTGGCGATCTTGTCGGCGTCCTTGTCCACGCACGCCACGTGGTTGCCGAACTCGGCGAAGCACGCCCCCGTCACGAGCCCAACGTACCCGGTGCCGACGACGGTGATGTTCATGATCGTGCCTCACGAATCGCGCCCCGCTGGCTGCGGAACCAGTTCAGGAACTCCGCGAGACCGTGGTCGATGTCGAGCCGCGGCGACCACCCGAGCTCGGTCCGCGCGCGCGAGATGTCCGCCCACGTTCGGTCGACGTCGCCTGGCTGCATCGGCTCGCGATCGACGCGCAGGGGGACTCCCAGGCCGCTCGCGATCTTCTCCAGGAGCTCGTCGAGGCGCGTGGCCTTGGACCCGCCCAGATTCCAGACGTGGTAACCCTCGCAGCGCTCCAGGGCACGAACGATGCCGTCGACGATGTCGGCGACGTAGGTGTAGTCCCGCGCGGAGCTCCCGTCCCCGTATTGCTCGACGGCGCGACCCTCTGCCAGGAGCCGCGCGAACTTGTGGATGGCCATCTCGGGCCTCTGCCGCGGACCGTAGACCGTGAAGAACCGCAGACAGGCGACCTTCATGGCGAACAGGTGGTGGTAGGTGTAGCACAGCAGCTCGCCGGCCTTCTTCGTCGCGGCGTAGGGAGACACGGGATGGTCGACGGGATCGTCCTCGGCGAACGGGACCTTGACGTTGTTCCCGTAGACCGAGGACGAGGACCCGAACACGAACCGACCGATCCCGGCGCCGCGGCACGCCTCGAGCAGCTTCGCCGTCCCGTCGAGGTTGACCGACTGGTACAGGACCGGATCGGCGATCGACGGCCGCACGCCGGCGCGGGCCGCGAGATGGATCACGGCATGGACGGGCTCGGCCGGCAGGATGCGCTGCAGCAAGGCGGCATCGCGGATGTCGCCCTCCACCAGCCGGAAGGCGGGGTGGCGGCGCGCCGCCTCGAGATTGCGGCGCTTGACCGCCGGATCGTAGAACGTGTCGAAGTTGTCGAGCACGATCACGCGGTGGCCGTCGCCGAGCAGGCGCTCGGTCAGGTGCGATCCGATGAAGCCGGCTCCGCCCGTGACCAGGATCGTGTCCATGCCGCGCCGGCGCCCCTACAGCCTGTGGATCTTGGCGCGGCCCGCCTTGACCTGGCGGGTCGCGTTGCGCGTGTCGAGAACCAGACGCGCGTGCTTGACGATCATGTCGTAATCGTACGCCGAGTGATCGGTCACGACGATCACGAGGTCGGCCTTGCGCAGGGTCGCCGGGGTCAGCGCGGCCGCCTTCTGCGCCCGATTGCCGTCGATGCGGATGTGCTTTGTGTAGGGGTCGTGGAACGAGACCCGCGCACCCTGTTCGCGCAGCAGGTTCATGACGTCGAGCGACGGCGACTCGCGCAGGTCGCCCGTGTCCTTCTTGTAGGCGACGCCGACCACGAACACGTTCGATCCCTTGACGCTCTTGCTGCGCTCGTTGAGCAGCGCCGCCGCGCGGCGGGCGACGACGGCCGGCATGCCGCCGTTGATCTCCGACGCGAGCTCGATGAACCTCGCCGAGTAGTTCAGGGTCTTGAGCTTCCACGACAGGTAGTGCGGATCGAGGGGAATGCAGTGTCCTCCGATGCCCGGCCCGGGATAGAACCTCATGAACCCGAACGGCTTGGTCGCGGCTCCGTCGATGACCTCCCAGACGTCGAGGCCGAGCCGCTCGCACATCAGCGCGATCTCGTTGACCAGGCCGATGTTGACGGCGCGGAAGGTGTTCTCGAGCAGCTTGATCATCTCCGCGGATTGCGTCGACGAAACGGCATGGACGTGGTCGATGGCCGACTCGTACAGCAGCTTCGCGATGCGCGTGCAGCGCGCGGTCGTGCCGCCCACGACCTTGGGGGTGTTGCGAGTCGTGTAGACGCGATTGCCGGGATCGACGCGCTCGGGAGAGAACGCCAGGAAGAAATCCTCGCCGGCCCGCAGCCCGGCGGCCTCGAGTCGCGGGCGCACGACCTCCTCGGTCGTCCCGGGATAGGTCGTCGACTCGAGGACCACGAGCTGGCCGGGTCGTATCTCCTTGGCGATCTGCTCCACGGCCGCGACGATGTACGAGATGTCCGGGTCCTTCGTCTTGCGCAGGGGCGTGGGCACCGAGATCAAGATCGCGTCGAACGTCCCGCAACCCCGGTAGTGGGACTGCGCGCGCAGCTTGCCGCGGCGGACGAGCGGCGCCAAGACCTCGGAAGGCACGTCCTCGATGTGCGACCGTCCGGCACGCACGCCGTTGACCTTGGCCTCGTCGACGTCGATCCCCGTGACGGGGAAACCCGCCGTGGCGAACTCGACGGCGAGGGGCAGCCCGACGTATCCGAGCCCCACGATGGCGATCCGGGCCTCCCGGCTCTGGATTTTCCGCTCTAGAGGATGCACAGACATGGATTGCGACCCTGCTTAACTTCGGAAAACTTCAAGAGAGTATATGCATGGCAGCCGAACGAATATACACGCAAGGGCAACATGCGCCAAGACGAATCCGGCACCGGGCAAAGGCCCGGGACCGGCGGTCGCCGAAGGTCATGGGCCCGGATCGTCCGCGCCGGGCTCCTCCGCTTCGATCCCCTTCTTCTGGTAGCGCCGCATCAACCAGCGAGCGAAACCGCTGTCGTTGACCCCGGCCACGATCTGCTCCAGGCCCTCGTAGACCGTTCTGGAGTTGATCAGCGCCCCCACCGTGCCTTCTCCGTTGTTGATCTTGTCGGTGATCTCCCGCAGGTTGTGGAGCGTCGCCGCAAGATCCTCGGAGACGCGCTCGGCGTACTCCGGGTCGCCGATCTTCCCCAGCAGGCCATCCTCGGCCTCGAGCCTCATCGCGGTGCGCTTGAGAGACGCGGCCGCGGCGCGAATCTCCTCGATGGCCTGCTCGCCCGAGCCCCCCTCTTCCAGCATCGCGCCCAGCGCTCCCTCCCTCCGGCTCACGGAGTCCATGGTGATGCTCAACCTCCTCAGGGACTTGGCGAAATCGTCGAGGCTGTTCCCGAACTCGTCGTCGAACACCATTCGGCCGACGAAGCCCTTGCCCTCGCGGATCCTGGCCGTGATGACGTGCAGGTCCTCGAGCGCCTCGTTCAACGACTCGACCCCCGTGGTCGCGAACTCCGGATCGTGGATCATGCGCCCCAGCAGGCCCTCCCCCCTTTCCAGCGGGCCGAGGATCTCCTTCAGCGATACGGTGATGTCCTCGATGTTCTCAGCGATGTCGCCGCCTTGCTCGAGCTGCTCGAAGAGCTCCGTCTGGGCGCGGTTGGGCACCGTCGATCCCGCCGGAAGCTGCGGAAAGGCGGGATCGCCGGGAGTCAGCTCGACGAACTTCTCGCGCGACAGCAGCTGCAGGTAGCGCAGGGCGGCCTCGCTGTTCTCCCTGAGGCGCTCGGCGTAGATCGAGTTCACTCCGAACCACACCTCGATGCCCTCCGCGTCGGGATCCGTGGGCAGCTCGATCTCCATGACCGAGCCGACGTTGACCCCCGCCATCCTGACCGGCGAGCCGATCCTCAGGCCGTCGGCGTTGGGGACGACGACCTTGTAAGTCGTCCGGGCGGCGAACAACTGCGAGTCTTCCCCGACGGACATGATCGCCACGGCCAGCAGGAGAAGAGCGAGAGCCACCACCACCCCCACCGACAGGTCACGGGCCGGTCGCCTAGGCATAGCCGCCTCCGTCGAGGAATCTCCTCAGCAAGGGCTCGTCCGTCCGCTTGGCCTGCTCGACGCTGCCATGGAAGCGAATCTCGCCGTCGCTGAGGAAGGCGATCCTGTCTCCGACGGCGAACGCCGACTGGATGTCGTGGGTCACGACGATCGAGGTCACGCCCAGCCGTCCCTGGAGACTCCGGATCAGGTGATTGATCGTATTGGCGGTGATGGGATCGAGGCCCGTGGTAGGCTCGTCGTACAGGATGGCGCGCGGCGCGAGCGCGATGGCCCGTGCCAGCGCGACCCTCTTCTTCATTCCGCCCGACAGATCGGACGGCATGAGATCCTCGACGTCCTGCAGCTCGACCAGGCCCAGCACCTCCCGCACGCGCTCCGCGACGCGCGGCTCGTCCCAATCCGTGTGCTCGTGGAGCGCGAACGAGACGTTGCCGTAGACGGTCATCGAGTCGAACAGCGCCCCCGCCTGGAACAGCATTCCGACCTTCTTGCGGACGTCGAGGAGCTCGTCCTCGTCCAGCCGCGTCACCTCGACCCCGTCGACCCATACCTCGCCTTCGTCCGGCATGTGCAGCCCCATGGTGTGGCGCAGGAGCACGGACTTGCCCGACCCCGAGCCGCCGAGGACGACCACCGTCTCCCCCGCTCCGACCTCGAGGTCCAACCCGCGGAGCACGACCTTGCCGTCGAACGACTTGTGGAGATCCACGTAGCGAATGAAGGGTCCGTTCACGTCGCCGTCAGATCAACAGGAAGATCTTGGTGAGGAAGAAGTCCGACACGATGACGGAGATCGAGGCCATGACCACGGTGTTGGTGGTGGCCTTGCCGACGCCGTCGGCGCCGCCGGTGGCGTTCAAGCCGTTGTAGCACGCGATGATCCCGATGAACACGGCGAAGAACACCGTCTTGCCGACGCCGCTGCACACATCCTCGATCTGAAGGGCTGCGAGGACGTGGTTCATGTAGAACACCTTCTGCTGCTTGATCTGCAGCACCGCCATGACCAGGCCGCCGAAGATCCCGAGCGTGATCGACAGCACGGTCAGGAGCGGCATGATCAGCACCAGAGCACCGACCCGCGGCACGACCAGTTTCTTGACGGGACTGGCCGCGAGAACTCGGAGCGCATCGACCTGCTCGGTCACCGCCATGGTGCCGAGCTCGGCGGTGATCCCGGCTCCCACCCGGCCCGCGATCACCAGGGCGGCCAGCACGGGCCCGAGCTCGCGAACGATGGACAGCGCGACGATGTCCCCCAGGAAGACCTCGCCGCCGTAGGCGCCGAGGGAGTGAGCCGTCTGGACCGCGAGGACCATGCCCGTGAACAGCACCGTCAGGTTCGTGATGGTGAGGGAGCGCACGCCGAGCTGGTAGAGCTGCTCCATCCACAGCTCGAATTCGAACGGCCGCCTGAAGAACTGCCGGATCGTCTCGCCGAACAGCATGGCCATGCCGCCGAGCGGGGCGATGTTCTGTCTCAAGAGGGAGGTCATGCGGCTCGTTCCCCGGCGGTCGGCTGCCAGATTCCGGCATCGCTGCGGACGGGCGGCACCGCGAGGTGCCGCGCCGAGAGGGGACAGAATAGGGGTCGTGGAGAACAGGGTCAAGGAGCCTCGTTGTTATACTCTCGGACCTCGACGCGGCCCGTGGGTCGGGTGGGAGATCCCCAATGCTGCGTTCGCTTTGGGCGTTGTTCGTGGTGGTCGCGAGCGCTTCGATCCTGGGCTTTGCGGCCGGCGTCGCGTCCGTGGTCTACCCCGCGAGCTACGCGACGATGCGGGCCACGCGCGTCTGGTCGCGCGTCGCGCTCGGCGCCGCCGGCATCCGGGTTTCGTACCACGGCCTCGAGCACACCCGCCGGCGCGGCGCCACCGTGTTCATCTCCAACCACCTCTCGACGGCCGACGTGTGGGCGGTCGCGCCGGCGCTGCCGGCTTCGAACCTGTACGTCGCCAAGAGGTCGCTGTTCCGCATCCCGCTCGTGGGCTGGGCGATGACCGCGGCGGGGTTCATCCCGATCGACCGCGACCGTCGCGAGAGCGCGATCCGGAGCCTGGACGCGGCGGCGGCGCGCGTCCGCGCGGGGCGGTCGATCACCCTGTTCGCCGAGGGCACTCGCAGCCGAACCGGGAGGCTCGGTCCGTTCAAGAAGGGGCCCTTTCATCTCGCGCTCGCGTCCGGGGTGCCGGTCGTCCCGGTGGCGATCTCCGGCTCGCGGCGATCCTTTCCCCCGGGTGCCATCCTGACACGGCCCGGACGCGTGCAGGTGTCGTTCGCTCCTCCGATCGATCTCGCCGCCTGGCCGAGGGAGGACGTCGAGGGCCTGATGGCCGCGGTCCGGCGGGCGATCAGCTCCGGGCTCGCGCCCGACGAGCTTCCCGAGCCCGCGGATCCTCCGATCGCGGGGGCCTCGTGAGCGCATCCCGGGGCATCCCGAAACGGCGGGCTCTCGAGACGCGCCTGCGAGGTCGGGTGTCGCGGGATCCGATCCTGAGGGCGGCTCGCGACCACGCCGTGAGCACCGGTGCGAGCGTGTGGCTCGTCGGCGGCTACGTGCGGGACACCGCGCTCGGGCGCGCCGCGCAGGACGTCGATCTCGTCTCGGGTCGCGGCACTCCCGCCCTCCTTCGCGCGCTGCGGTCGGCGTGGGGCAAACGCGGGTTCCGGTTCCGCAAGCGCGGAGTCACGACGTGGCGCTTCAGGATCGGCGAGCGGGACATCGACATCGTCGATGCCGCGCGGCGCGGCCTGGACGCGGATCTCTTCCGCCGCGAGCTGACCGTCAACGCGATCGCGTTCGACCTCGTCGAGGCGCGGCTCGTCGATCCCGTCCGCGGGCTCCGCGACCTCGGGGCTCGCCGATTGAAAGCGCCGCGGAGCGGCGTGATGACCGAGGACCCCGTCCGGGCGCTGAGGCTCGCGAGATTTCGCGCCCTGTTTCCCGACTTCCGGATCGCCCGCGCCGTGCGCGACGAAGCTCGAGCCGCGGCAGGCAAGCTGCGGGCGGCGTCGGCCGAGCGCGTGCGCGACGAGCTCGACCGGCTGCTCGTCGCGCCCGCACCGTCGCGGGGGCTCGAGCTGCTCGTCGAGCTCGAGCTGCTCCCGGCCGTCCTGCCCGAGCTCGTCGCCATGGGCTCGTGCACCGCCGGGCGGGGGCGGCCCGACGTGTGGCGGCACACCCTCGATGCTGTCGAGCACTCGACTCGCTCGCAGCGGCTTCCCGGAGCGGCGGCGCTGCGCGATCCCGAGTCCGTGCTCGTGCTGCGCTGGGCGCTCCTGCTGCACGACGTCGCGAAACCCGACACCCTCGCCCGCGGCCCGGGCGACCGGCCGACCTTCCACGGTCACGAGGTCCTGGGCGCACGCAAGGCCGATGCGATCCTCGTCCGACTCCGCCAGCCGCGCGAGCTGCGGCGTCGCGTGAAGCAGCTCGTGCTGCACCA
>Ga0302046_10000357_pt1 | contig 47302 bp, 27 predicted proteins | sample RVTome_11_FD_200261 | JGI IMG/M metagenome (GOLD analysis project Ga0302046, IMG submission 200261) | Soil microbial communities from uranium-contaminated site in the Upper Colorado River Basin, Wyoming, United States - RVT147D111 (version 2) ...
TCTATAGAGACTTTCTATTGCTGATCTAGGTTTTCGTTTCATTGTTTCTTTCTCTGTTTCAGCGCCTTCCCGTCTCTCCGGGCTTTGGCTGGCGCCATGTGATTGGAAATGGGTGATGGCAAGATGTCGTTCAACTGCTGGTTCAGGAACAGAGTAAGAGTAAGAGCAAGAGTAAGAGTAAGAGCAAGATAGGGATTCTTACTCCTACTCTTGCTCGTACTCCTACTCGATTGGGTCTCCCACTTTTAATCACGCCGGGCGTAGGTAGCCGCCGACGTCAGGAGGTGGTTCGTCACGAACGATCGCAGGCCGAGTCCGCCGCCTCATCCCGCAGTGCGCGGGACGGCTGCGTGCCAAAGTAAAGCGCGATGGGAAGCCTACTCCACCAGGAACGTGCCTTCGTTGATGGACACCTTGAGATGTTCGGGAAAGGCCTCGGCGGTGAGCTTGACCAAGACGGTGTGCACGCCGGCAGGCAGCTCGACCGGGCCGTCGAGCGTCATGGGTTGTCCGTCCAGCCAGGCCGGTGTGCCGCGCGGGATGACCAGCGAGATCTCCACCGGCCCGGCCTTGGCGGTCTGGAACTGGGTCGCGGCATAGACGGCCCGTGGACCACGCCATGACTTGCGGGCCAACGCCTCCTGAAGGGCCGACCGAGGCAGGCCGCCGTCCACGAACGTTCCCGCAGCTCCCCAATCTCCCGCTCGAATGTCGTCCTTGAGCACCTTCTCTTCGCCAAACTGGACCAGGTCGATGGTGTTGGGCAAAAGCCACCATCGGCGGGCCACATTGCCGCGGGTGGCGTCGAAGGCGCCGGGCTTGCCCAACTCGGAAAGGAAGCGGATCAGGTCGAGCTGCTCCTGGTCGGACAAGGCGTCCATGAGTCCGGAGGGCATGAGGGAGTTGCCGGCGGTTTGGCGGGCCACATTGTTTTTGGCGATGCGCACCTCGCGGTTCAGCACGTCTCGCACGACCCACTCATCGGTGGCTTCCCGGACCAGGATGCCGGAGAACTCCTGGTCGTCCTTGGTTTCGATGACGACGGAGTGATAGCCCTCCTTGACCTTGCGGTTCGGGTAAAGGAGCGACTCGATCAGGTAGTCGGGCGGCGCACTGGCCCCGATGGTGGTCAGGTCGGGTCCGACTTTGCCCCCCACCCCGCCGATGGCGTGGCAGGTGACGCAGGCCAGTTCCAGACGGCGATACACATGCTCGCCCCGGCCCGGATCGCCCTGTCCGGTGGCGCGCACGGCCCATGCTTTCAACTCCTCCTCGGTCAGCATCACCGCTTCGCTGTCCAGATTGGCCCCGCGGGAAAGGGCCAGGATCAGTTCCGGCTCCTGCCGGCCGCCTTCCCGCGCGGCGCGCAGCCCGGCCTTGGCCATGGGCGCGGCGAGACCGGAAGAAGGAAGCGCCGCGGTCAGCACCCTGGCTGCGCCACGGATGCGGAGCAGATCACGCCACATGGCCAGGGCCACTTCCTCGTCGGCGATGTCGGACAACACACGCAGCGCGGCCGGCGCGCCCTGGTCGGAATTCATCGACATGAGGGCGACGGCGGCGGTGCGGCGGACAAGGATGTCATGACCGGGTTCACACAACGCCGCCAAGCCCTGGACGGCCGGCTCGCCGCCGGTTTCACGAAGCGTCTCGAGGGCGGCTTGGCGAAGCGGCGGCGGGGTTTCGGGCGAACCGACCAACTCCAGCAGGTAAGGCACCTGTCCACCGCCCTGTTTCCACGCGCCGGCCAGCTTCACGGCCTGGACACGCACTTCCGTGGGCTCGGACTGGAACATGTCCCGCACAGCCTCGCGATTGAGAGAGGGCATCAGGTTGCGGCGTCGCGCCGCCTCCTCCAGCCGCGCCATGGCGGTGGCCCGCGCCTGCGGCTCGAATCCGTCGGCGCGCAGCACCTGGGCCCAAACCCGATCCAGTTCGGCCACGCCGCCGGACTTGGCGATCAATTCGATCCAGGGCCCACTCCCATCCCCGGGCAGGGTCTGGTCGGGCAGCACCTTGGCCAGGACGCGCCCGGACAACGCAGGCTCGATGGCCTCCAGCCCGAACATCAGTTGCGCCTCATGCCCTGCAACTTTCCAGTCGCCCGACTCGATGGAGGCAATCCAGGGTTCGGCCAGCTCGGTGATGGTGAGCCAGAGACCATATTCCAAATGCCGGTCCATCGGCTTGTCCAGGACACTCAAGGCCAGCGCAGCCGACGTGGCGCTGGGCATCTGACCCAGCACACGGAGGGCTTCGAGCCGGACCCGGGGATGGTCGTCGGCCACACCTGCGGCCAGCAGGCTCACCGGGTCGTCAATCCGGTCATGCCAGGCACCGAGCACGCGCACGGCGGCGGCGCGGATCCGCCCATCCTCGTCCTGGAGCAACTCCCCGAGCAATTCGGGATCGACCTGGTGAATCCCCTGATACAGCCAGAGCGCCTCCAGCCGCGCCCGCGGATCCTGCTGTTCCTTGAGCCACACCTTGAGCGGCAGCGCCATGCGATCCCCGCGTTCCAGCAACACGCGGCGCGCCTGCTTGCGGGTGTTGCCGTTGGCGGAAAGCAGCTCGTCGAAAAGGCGGAGGTAAGGCAGCCGGGCCAGGTCGGGCGGCGTGTCCAACGGCCGATCCTTGTAGGTCACCCGCCAGATGCGGCCGTGCACATGGTCCCGGCGCGGGTCGCGGAAATCGACCTCACCATGCTGGATGATGGGATTGGACCAGTCGGCGATGTAGAGCGCGCCGTCCGGTCCGATCTTCACGTCGATCGGGCGGAAGGTGACATTGCCCGAACGGATGAACATCGGCTGTTCGGTGGCGACATAGGCGGAGTCCTTATCCTCGAGGGAAAACCGGACCACGCGGTTGGCGCGGAAGTCGCAGGTGACGAGGTCGCCCTGCCAGTCGTCGGGAAAATGCGGGCTGTGGAGCATCTCCAGCGAGGCGAACTTGGGGTAGCTGCCCGGGCTGATGGAACCGAGGATGCGGCGGGCGCCGGCGTAGGTGTGATACATGGCGCCGGGCACGACGTAGCTGACGCCGGAGAGCCCGGCCTCGGGCGTGCCGGCGCCGTCGGTGGCGAAGGACTGGCCGTAGAGATCAAAGTGGTGCCCCCACGAATTGACCAGTCCCTTCATGAAGATGTCCAACTTCATGGTGTCGGGGTTGAGGGCAAGCATGCCGCCGCTGTTCAGCCGCACCACGCCGTGCGGCGTCTCGGTGTGGGTATGGATGTAGATGGACTGGTTCATGTAGAGCCGCCCGTCATACCCCCAGCGCAGCGTGTGAATGATGTGATGCGTGTCCTCGGTGCCGAATCCCGTCAGGACCACCCGCTTCTGGTCGGCGCGTCCGTCGCCGTCGGTGTCGGTGAAATGGAGCAGGTCGGTGCTCTGCCCCACATACACCCCGCCGTCACCGGGTTCCACCGCGGTCGGAATCAGCAGCCCGTCGGCAAAGACACGGGAATTGTCGGCCATCCCGTCATGGTCGGTATCCTCCAGCACCAGCACGGTGTCGGTGGCTTCCTGTCCCGGCTTGATCTGGGGATAGATCGCCGAGCTCGCCACCCAGAGCCGGCCTTCCGGGTCGAAGTTCATCTGGATCGGCTTGGCCAGAAGCGGATTCTGGGCCCACAGCTTGATCTCCAACCCCGCGTCGGTCTCGAACATGGGCAACTGCTGGGCCGCCACCGGCGGCACGTCAAACAGATCGGCGGCGGAGGGAATGTCGGATTCCTCGTAGCGCGAGTGCACGACCGGGTTGCCCGAAGCCGGGGCGATCTCAATCATGCGCGGTGCCGGCTTGCGCAGCCTGGCAATGGCGCTCTCGGCCGCTTCGATCAGGGGATCGAACTCGGGAATCTCGCGGGCGTTGTTGCCCTGCTCATGCTTGCGGAAGAGGAAGAGGTAGGTGCTGTTCTGGGGGCGCCAACGATGGAAGAAGAGTTCGTTCTTGGCGATGATGGCGCGACGAAGCCGATGGGCCTGGTCAAAGGAGGAGCCGGTCGTGACCGCCACGCCGGGACGCCCGAGCCGTGACTGGTCTGCCGTCTCGACGACCCGCCCGTCCACCTTGACATCGTAGGAACCCTCGGCCAGGCCGCGCAGCTGGAGCCAGGGCAACTGGACCGCCAGCGGAGGCACGTCGGTGCTCTGCGTCCAGGGAGAGGGCACCAGCAACTCCTCCTGCGCGGTGAAGCGGATGAGGTCCGGCTTGGTTTCCAGTGCGGTGACCTCGGCGCCGTAGGATCCCTCGCGCACCTTGCCCTCCTCGGTGATGCCCACCTGCCAGTTGGGAGGCAGCCACCCATACTGCTGCGCCATGACCTCGGCCGCCCGGCGGTAGCCGTAATCGTTGAGGTGAATCCCGTCGTCGGTCAGCCGCCACCCCTGCTGGGGTTGCCCCTCCATGTGCTCATAAAAGTTGACGAAGTGCGCGTCGTAGCGGTCGGCCAGGCCGGACAGGGCCGCCGTGTAGGACTCCAACTGCGTGTTGTGGGCTTCCGGATTCGGCAGGGGCGGATCCATCGCCTCATGCCGTATCGGGCTGAGGAGGACAAAGCGCACCTGCGGATGCAGGTCCCGGATCGCGTCCATAAGCCGGGTCATGTCGTTGCGAAACGACTCGAGTCCCGCGTCGCCCTGGAAGGAGGCGGCCATGCCATAGCCGAGGATGACGACGGTTGGGTTGGCTTCGTGGATTTGGCCGATGAGGCGCTGGGTCCAGGTGTCCGGTGCCTTGGACCAGTCGAAGCTGACGCGGGAGATGCCGTTGGGCAGGTCGGCGCTCCAGCCAAGGTTGCGGAAGAGGACGTTCCGGTCGGGGAACTGGATGGTCATCATGTATTCGAGGTGACCGAAGCGGTTCTCCTGTTCGATCAGGGTGTCGCCGACCATCACGACGCGGTCTCCGTCCAGGAGTTCAAACCGGTTGGTGTTGGCCGCCCGGGCTTGGGGAAGGAGCGCGAGCAGGCAGAGGGAGAGTGTGGCGTGCAAAAAAAGTCGTGCGGTCATGATGTCATTCCATCCGTTCTCAGTCAGGGCCAGTGATTGGCATGGATTTAAATCTTTGGAGGCCTGCAAGCAAGTCGTTATGAATCGGCCCGCGCGTATGGGGCTGGAAGACGGACCTGCCATCGGACCGATCCGACGGCTCCGACCGATCGGACCGATCAGCCCCGGTTCATGGGGAGGATGATGCCTCCGCGGCCGTGGCGCCCGAACCGGCTCGGGCCAGAAAAAACTATTGTGCAGGGATAGGATTGCGCATAATCATGCTACGCAGAAAATGGCCGGTTTCCCGTCATCATGCCTCGGCCTGGCAGCGGATTCCATGATCGTGCTGGGTTCTTGGTCGCAAGGCGACCTGATTGCGCCGCTGCTGATCCTTGTTCTGGGCATGGCCCTTGGCATGGGGCTGGTGTGCGTCCTGCTCGTGGCGCACCGCGCCCGCCAACGCTCCGATCTGGCGGCCGAAACGCACCGGCAGGCGGGCGGACTGGTGGACGAGCGCCTGCACGGTTTCATCCCGGTGCCCGGCACATGGATCGCCGTGCGCAGCGACAGTCCGGAACAGGTTCAGGCGGCGCTGGGCCTGCTGACACCCCAACCCTGTTCCTGGGAAGAAGGCTTGGCGGCCGCCCACGAGGACAAGCTCTTCGTCTCGGCTCCCGTCAGGGGCTGGGTGGTGGTCATGGGGGCGGGGCTGCCCGACCCGTTCGAGGATGTGGACCGGTGTTTCCGGCTGGTCCTGGCCCTCAGCCGGAGGGTGGGACGGATGCAGATATTCAGCGTGAACCGCGGCCTGCATCATCATGCCTGGGCCCTCGTCAGCCACGGCTCCATCCTGCGCGCCTATGCCTGGGCCGGATCCACGCTCTGGAACCAGGGCCGCATGACCCGCGCCGAACGCGACCTGCAGATGCACTGCTTCAGCTACACGGACGACGCGCAATCCGACCTCATCACGGCCAGCGACGTGGCCGCGGCCAACTCCGAAAAACTGCACCTCCTGGCGGGACGTTGGAGCCTGGACCCGGCGGGCGTGGATGCCCGCAAACTGCGTCAGGCCCAGGGCGTGGCCGGCAATCTCCCCGAGCTAAACGTCTTTTGACCCAGCGGCCTTGCGCCTCTCAATCCCGAACCCACTGCACCATGTCCATCGAACTCATCCTTGACCAATACCCCAAAGACATCGAGTTGAAAGGGGGATTCCAGTGCACCCTGAGGCCGCTCAAGGAGGACGACGAGATGTCCTTCCACGAGTTCTTCCTCGCCGTGCCCACCACCGAACGCATGTTCATCAAGCACCGCGTCACCGAACCGTCCGTCATCCACGACTGGTGCCAGAACATCGACTTCGGCCGCAACCTTCCGCTCCTGGCGCTGCACCAGGGACAGATCATCGCCGACGCCACCCTGCACCAGCAGTTGGGCGGGTGGAAACGCCACATCGGCCGGGTCAGCGTGCTGGTCCATCCGCAGTTCCGCGGACGCGGACTGGCCAAGACGATGATCGCCGAAATCGTTGAACTGGCCCGGCACCACGGCCTGGAGAAGATCGAAGCCGAGTTCATCGGGGAACAGGAGGCCGCCATCAAAATGTTCGCCATGCTCGGCTTCAGCGAACTCTGCCGCCTCCCCGAATACGTCAAGGACATGCAGGCCGTCGCCCACGACTATGTCCTCATGGGCTTGAGCCTCGTCACCGACATCGAATACGCCGGCATGGGCTGAGGCGGCGTCCCGGCTCGCTGTGCATGAACCCTCCCTCCCACGGACCGCCTGAAGGCGGGACTACAAACGGAGGCCGCCGAGTTCGCAGTCCCGGCTTCAGCCGGTCCGATGTAACCGCCGACGTCAGGAGGTGGTCGGTCATATCTCCTCACGACTGGATCCGCCGCCTCACGGCGGCGGCTACGTGGCCCGCGTTCGTAGTCCCGGCTTCTGCCGGTCGGGGTTGCGCGTGGGGCGCGGGACTCAAGCGGGCCGGTTAGAACCCGAGATCTTCCCATGACCCCACCCGAGATCTGCCCTCAATGCGGCGCGGAGGTGCCCCCCAAGGCGCGCGCCTGTCCGGAGTGCGGTTCGGATGAGGAAACCGGCTGGTCCGAAGAGGCCCGCTACCAGCAACTGGGCGTCCCGACCGAGGCGTTCGATTACGACGAGTTCGTCCGCGACGAGTTCGGCGAGCAGGAACCCCCTCCAGCCCGCCCGCGCGGCATCAGCTTCTTCTGGTGGATCATCGCCATCCTTGTGCTCCTGGCCTTTCTTTCCCTGTATTTCTAAGTTCACCGGGCCACAATCCCCTCAGGGCGCCTTCCTGCCGCGTGCGGAATCAAGCCCGGTAGCCGCCGACGTCAGGAGGCGGAGCCTCACATCACACCTTTCCGGCGTCTCCGCCTCCTGACGTCGGCGGCTACCGACCTCGACGGCTTACAACCGCTTTTCTCCCTTGCCCCGCAGGACGATGAATCGTTTAATCGCCGTGCCAGGGCCCATGGAGTGCGGACTTACGAACCCCGCCAGGGCCGGAAGGCAGCAACGGTAGTTTGCTCCGCATCCGCCGTGGTCACCCTGGCACTTTTTCAAATCTCGAGTTCCAAGTTTCAAGTTCCGAGTCCGAATTTGAGGCACTAGGAATTCGGCATTTGCAAATTGAAACTTGCCTCCCCTTCCCTCACACTGGTCGGCGTCATTTCACCGCTCCGACACCCATGTCTTACCAGGTCATAGCACGCAAATACCGTCCGCAGCGGTTCAGCGACGTCGTGGGGCAGGACCATGTCACGCGCACGCTGGCCAACGCCATCCAGCAGAACCGGATCGCGCATGCCTACCTCTTCGTCGGGCCGCGCGGCACCGGCAAGACCACCATCGCCCGCATCTTCGCCAAGTGCCTCAACTGCACGGACGGACCCCGCGTGGATTATCCGGATGAGGATCCGCGCTGTGTGGAGATCGCGGAAGGGCGCTCGCTGGACGTGCTGGAGATCGACGGCGCCAGCAATCGCGGCATCGAGGAGATCCGCGAGCTGCGCGAGACGGTCAAATACGCCCCGGCCACGTCGAAGTTCAAGATCTACATCATCGACGAGGTCCACATGCTGACCAAGGAGGCGTTCAACGCCCTCCTCAAGACCCTCGAGGAACCGCCCGCGCATGTGAAGTTCATGTTCGCCACCACCGAACCGGAAAAGGTCCTGGCCACCATCCTTTCCCGCTGCCAGCGCTTTGATCTGCGGCGCATCCCCGTCCCGCTCATCGCCCAGCACCTGGCCCACATCGCCCGGCAGGAACTGGTCCAGATCGAGGAACCAGCCCTCCATGCCATCGCCCGGGGGGCCGAGGGCGGCATGCGCGACGCCGAGTCCGCGCTCGACCAGCTCATCAGCTTTTGCGGGAACACCATCGTGGAAGCCGACGTGCTGTCCATGTTCGGACTCACCGCGCGCGGCCAGATCCTGGCACTGGCCCGGGGCATCCTGGCCGGTGAAGTCCAAACGGTTCTGGAGGAACTCAACCACCTCGCCAAACAAGGCAAAGACCTGAGCCGCCTGCTCTCCGATCTGCTCTCCCATTTCCGGAACCTCCTCATCTTCCAGGTCGCGCAAGGGGATCTCAGCCTCCTCGAGGTCGGCGAAGCCGAGGTCGAGGCCCTCCAGGAACAGGCCTCCCTCACCGATGCGGACACGCTCACCCGCCTCATGGAAATCCTGACCATGGCCGAAGGCCGTTTTCGCGACGCCGCGTCCAAGAAGATCTTTCTCGAGGTGACCCTGCTCCAGGCCATCCAGGCCCGGCAACTGGTTCCCATCGGCGCCGTCCTCGAGCACCTGCAGTCGCTCAAGGGAGGCGGCACTCCCCCTTCCCTGCCGCGTCCCCAGACTGCCGCTCCCAGGCCAGCGACAGCCCAGGCCGCTACGCGTCCGTCCGCTCCCGCCGCGCGCCGCACCACGCGGTCGGCCCCGGCCCCCGAGCCGGCCCAGCCGCCGCCCTCCCCCGCGCCGGCCACAGCCCAGCCCACCAACAACCTGCAGTTCTTGTGGGCGCAAATCGTCGATGCCGTGGGCCGTGCCAGTCCGTTCACCCGCACCTACCTGCTCGAGGCACATCCTGTCTCCTTTGCCAGGCAGGTCCTGACCATTGGGTTTGATCCCGAGTTCTCGGACCAGCTTGAATTGGTCAACAACCAGCGCACCGCCACGCTCCTGCAGACCAAGCTGAAGGAACTCGGGCATCCCGGCGCCCAGATTCGCTTTGTCCAGGACGAGCGCCCCGCAGACTGGTCGGCACCGGCCATGCCCGAACCGGAGTCCGGGCCGCCCGAAGCGGCCGAACACGCCGAAAGCCCATCCCGACTTCCCGCCCCGCCCGCCGCACCCGCCGCGCTGCAGGAGACCGCCGCCACCCCGCCCAAGGCGGAAAAGCTCAACATTGAAGAGTTCAAGAACGACCCCCTCATCAAGCAGGCCCTGGACATATTCAAGGGCCAGATCGTCGAGGTCCGCGGCTGATCGCCTTTCACCTCATGTCGTCCCGCCCCGCGCGATGAGATACGCCTGACCCAACCGCGACCCGGTGCTGCATCCCCAACCCCCATTCCTTTATGCCGAACATAGTCAAACTCATGAAGCAGGCTGCGGAAATGCAGAAGCAGATGCAGTCCATCCAGGGCGAGCTGGCCAACCGCACCGTCGAAGCCACCGCCGGCGGCGGGATGGTCAAGGTCACCGCCACCTGCGACGGCACCATCGCCGCCATCAAGATCGATCCTCAGGCCATCCAGCCCGAGGACCCCCAACTCCTGGAGGACCTCGTCCTGGCTGGCGTCAACCAGGCCCTGCGCACCGCCAAGGAAACCGCCGCGCAGGAAATGAGCAAGGTCACCGGCGGCCTGGGCGGCATCCCCGGACTGACTTAACCCCGCACGCGTTGTGGCTGTCCTTCCGGATCCCATCCTCGACCTGCAACAGGCGCTGGGCAAACTGCCCGGCATCGGGCCGCGCTCGGCCGAGCGTCTGGCGCTCTACCTGGTCCAGACTGATGCCGCGGCCGTGCGGCACCTGGCCCAGACGCTGACCCAGGCGCGTGAGCGCATCCAAACCTGCCCCAAGTGCGGCGGCCTCACCGAAAAAATCCCCTGCGGCATCTGCGCCAACCCCCGGCGGGAAAGTTCCCTGCTCTGCGTGGTGGAGCATCCCGTGGATATCTTCACCTTGGAAAAGGCAGGATCCTTCCAGGGCCTCTACCACGTCCTGGGAGGTCGCCTCTCGCCCCTCAATGGTGTGGAACCCGAGGACCTTCGCATCGCTGAACTGGAACAACGGTTGGAAGGCGCGGCCGTCAAGGAAATCATCCTGGCCCTGGCCACCGATGTGGAGGGCGACGCCACGAGTGTCTATCTCGCCAAGCGCCTCGCCCCGCGCGGCGTCCGGGTCACACGGCTGGCGCACGGTCTTCCCGCCGGAAGCGGCCTCGAATTCGCCGACGACCTCACCCTCTCCCGAGCCTTGGAAGGACGACGCGACGTGCCGGCCTGACCCCCGCAACACCCAACCCCTTCATGCCCCCAAGTTCTTGCTCTTACCCCTTGCGCGAAAAGAACGACCTCCATGTTGTCGTTTTGTCGGGGCCCCTCACCCTGACCCTCTCCCGCCTGCGCGGCCGAAGCCGCTACGGCGTGGCGAAGGCCCGCAGGGAGAGGGAACAGCATACCCCCTGGAGGGCGCGGGTTCAGATCGAAAGCCTTTCTCCGTGCGGAAGGCGATACTCCCTCTCCCACCGGGAGAGGGTCGGGGTGAGGGGCCCTTTATATGGTGCGATGTAGAGTGCTCTGGATGCCCATGCTTCAACTTGTGACGCCATCCACTGCGCAGCCTTCTTTCCCCAGTCGCGTCTGGGAAACGACGCATTCTTACTCCTGCCCCATTCGATTACGAGCACGAGCACGAAGGGCGCTCCGCACTCGACATGCATCCCTTGACACACGCCGTGCCCGCACCTGACACCATTGTCTTTGACCTGGGCCGCGTCCTGGTGGACTTCGATTACTCGATCTCCTCGCGGCGCATTGCCGAACGAAGCCGCATCCCCCACGAGCGCGTCCGCGAGCTCATCGAAATGTCCCCGCTCCTCTTCGAATACGAGACCGGAACGATCACCTCACGGCAGTTTTATCGGGCGGTCCAGGACCACACCGGATTTGCCGATTCCATCGACGCCTTTGCACAAGTCTTCGCCGACATTTTCACGCCCATCCCGGAGATGGTGGCCCTGCACCGCCAACTGCGCGAGGCCGGCCTGGCGACCTACATCCTGTCCAACACGAACGAAATTGCGGTCGGCCACATCCGTCGCAACTTCCCCTTCTTCGCCGAGTTCGACGGCCACATCCTCTCCTACGAGCACGGCAGCATGAAGCCCGACGCGCACCTCTACGAAGTGACCGAGTCCATGACGGGCAAACGGGGTCCGCAACTGCTCTTCATGGACGACCGGCTCGAGAACGTGGAAGCAGCCCGCCAGCGAGGCTGGCACGGCATCCATCACACCTCCCACGCCGACACCGCGCAACGCCTGGCCGAACTCGATCTGGTGCCGCGCCCCGATTAACGCCTGCCGGCAAGTCCCCGCCGAAACACCCGCCACGTACCACGTGGTCACGAGGTGGAAGCATGTCGCCGCCGACGGCAGGAGGCGCCCGGGCGTGATTAAAAGCGGGTGACCCAATGGAGTAGGAGTAAGAATACGTCATTCCCCAGACGCTGCTGGGGAAAGAAGGCTGCGCAGCGAGAACAATGGGCGGCCAGAGCACTCTATATCGCACCTTATCAAAGGCCCCTCACCCCAACCCTCTCCCGGCGGGAGAGGGCGGCCCGTCTTCTCCGCGGAAAAAGGCCCCTGCACTCATCCCTCTCACCTATCCCGGCTCGCTGTTCCCTCTCCCCGCGGGCCTTCGCCACGCCGTAGCGGCTTCGGCCGCACAGGCGGGAGAGGGTCAGGGTGAGGGGCCCCGCCAAAACGACAACATGTTGGTCGTTCTTTTCGGGTAAAGGGTAAGATAGCAATTCTTGCTCTTACTCTTACTCCTACTCTTACTCCGTTCCTAAACCAGCGGTTGAATGACATCCCAGCATCACCCATTTCCAATCACACCCGAGGCGCCCCCCCCGCCAAACCACGATTGGCATCCGGCTGCGCCCGGTGTTATACCGCACCCATGTCCTTCGCTCACCTCACCCTCGCCACCCGCGACGTCGCCGCCACCGCCGCCTTCTACCAGCAGACCCTCGGTTGGACTCCGGTGGATCGCCCCGGCAACATCGGACGCGACGCGGCCTGGTTGTCCATGGGACCCGATCAGGAACTGCATATCCTGCGCGTGGAGGACTTCCAACCCTCGCCGTTCGAACGCGAGTTCGGCCGACATGTGGCCGTGGAGGTGCCGCTGACCGAGTTTGGCGCGCTGAAGGCGAGACTGACCCAACACGGCGCGGAATTGATCGCGGCCGAACGCCCCACTCCCTTTGAGCGGTTCTTCTTCCGCGACCCCAACGGCTACGTGTTCGAAGTGGTGGACGCTGGCCGCGAACCGGAGACCCTCCCGCCAAGCGGCTAGGGATGATCGGCTCCCGCCAAGGCGCAAAGGCGCAAAGGTGCGACATGGCATGCTCTTTCTTTGCGGCTTGGCGCCTTTGCGGGAGATCACCCCTTTCCATCTTGGCGCCTTCGCGTCTTGGCGGGAGGAACATTCCTTCGCGCCTTGGCGGGAGTCCCTCCACCTTTGCGGGCGCTTGCACGACATCGGCTCCTCATTGATACTCGGCAACGTGATGACCATGGCGCCTGAACTCTGGAAACGACCCGCCCTGATGCTGTTCCTCTCCGCCTCCCTGGCGGGCGCTGCGGTTTCCGCCACGCCCGGCGCCGGTTCGGATTGGCCGCGCTTTTTGGGTCCCAACGGGGATGCCACGTCGCCGGAGACGGGGTTGCTGGACGGATGGGGCAAGGAAGGTCCGCCCCTGGATTGGTCGCGGGAGGTGGGCACCGGCTACGGCGCGCCGTCGGTGCGGGAATCCCGCCTGGTGCTGCATCATCGGATGGGGCCGGCCGAGATCGTCGAGGCGATGGACGCCGTCACCGGAAAAACCGAGTGGCGCCATGGCTACCCCAGCGCCTACGTCGATCCCTACGGATACAACAACGGACCTCGTTGCACGCCGCTTCTCACCGAGGACTACTGCTATACGTTCGGGGCCGAAGGCCGGTTGCTTTGTCTCGGGCTGAAAACCGGGACCGTGGTCTGGCAACGGGAAACGGCCCGTGACTGGACCATTCCGGAAGCCTTCTTCGGCGTCGGAAGCACGCCCGTGCTCGAAGGGAACCGGCTCATCGTCATGGTGGGCGGACAACCCAACAGCGGTGTCGTGGCCCTGGATCCCGACACGGGGAAGACCCTCTGGGAAAGCGTCGGCAAGGACAACTGGGAGGGTGTGCCCAAGAAGGGGTGGCCCGGCGAAGCCCCGGTGGTGTGGAGTGAGGCCTGGAAGCAGGCCAGCTATTCCAGTCCGGTGGCGGCCACCATCCACGGTCAACGCCACATCCTTTGCCTGATGCGCCAGGGCCTGGTGTCCCTCAACCCCACCAATGGCCACGTCAACTTCAGTTTCTGGTTCCAGTCACGCGTCAACGAGTCGGTCAACGCCATGAACCCCGTGGTGCAGGACGACTTGATCCTCATTTCCGGCGCCTATTACAAGGTCGGTTCGGTGCTGCTGCGCGTCGCTCCCGACGGCGCATCCGCGGAGGAGATCTGGCGCAACACTTCGCTCGAACAACATTGGATGACTCCCCTGCTGGTGGAGGGCAACCTCTACGCGTTCAGCGGGCGCAACGAGCCGGATGCCGAACTGCGCTGCGTGGAGTTCGCGACCGGGGAACTCAAGTGGAACCGCAACGAGCGCTGGGCCACACACAGCTCCAAGCAGCCCGACGCCTACGGGCGCGGCTCGGGTATCCGGGCCGATGGCAAGTTCATCGTGCTGGGCGAAGGCGGGCTGCTGGGACTGTTCCGCTTCCACCCGTCAATGGCGGAGGAACTCGCGCGCCACCAGGTGCCGGCACTGCATTACCCCTGTTGGGCCGCCCCGGTCCTGTCGCGCGGCCGCGTGTATCTTCGCTCCGAAGACCATCTCGTCTGCTACAACCTCACCCGCCCGCGTTCGTAGTCCCGGCTTCAGCCGGTTGGATGTGATTATATGTGGGTCGTCCAAGGGGGGCATGAGTAAGAGCAAGTCATTCCCCAGACGCTGCTGGGGAAAGAAGGCTGCACAGCGGGTTGGGACACAAGGTGAACCATGTGCGGCCAGAGCACTCTACATCGCACCCTATCAAAGGCCCCTCACCCCAACCCTCTCCCGCGGGGAGAGGGAGAGTCGTCCTCCGCGCGGAGAGAGGCTGAATTCCTGATTCCTTCACCCCGGGGTGGCACGCTGTTCCCTCTCCCCCTGGGAGAGGGTCAGGGTGAGGGGCCCGGCAAAACAACAACATGTGGGTCGTTCTTTTCGGGTAAAGGGTAAGAGCAAGATGTGCACCTCTTACTCTTACTCCATTCATCGTCCTTCACCTTTATAGCACTCGAATACCTCCCCCTGAAAAAACCCTTCCGTTGCCCCCTCCTTTTCTCCACACTCCCGCCTGACTTTCCCGACCGATCCGGAGCAGGGACAACCATTTTCACGGCAGAGACGAGCTGGCATGAGTGTGGACAAACTGGCGGAAGAAAAGCAGCTATTGCGCGAGGCCAAAGGCAAGGGCGGCCTGGCGGTGTTCAAGACCTACCTCAAATGTTCAGGGCCGGGCTGGCTGCAGGGGGCGATCACCCTGGGGGGCGGCTCGCTGGCGGGGAGCCTTTACCTGGGTGTGCTGGGCGGCTACTCGCTGCTCTGGCTCCAGGTGCTGGCCATGATCATGGGCGTGATCATGCTCAGCGCGATCACCTACGTCACGCTCTCCACGGGCAAACGTCCTTTCAAGGCCATCAACGATCACCTTAATCCCGTCCTGGGTTGGAGCTGGGCCATGGCCACCCTCATGGCGAACGTGGTCTGGTGTCTCCCTCAATTCTCACTCGGAACGGCGGCCGTGCAGCAGAACCTCCTTCCCGGACTCGACGGCAATGCCGGCAAGACGGGCATCTGCATCGCCCTCCTCGTGCTGGCCATCACCGTGATCTGGTTCTACGACCGGGGCAGCAAGGGAGTGATCGTCTTCGAGCGGATCCTCAAGACCATGGTTGCCGTCATCGTGGTGGCGTTCTTCGGCGTGGTGCTCAAGATGACCCTGAGTTCGGAAGGATTACCCTGGGGTCACATCCTAGGCGGTCTGGTGCCGAACCTCAGCCTGCTCAGCCAGCCGGCGCCCACCTTCGATGCCACCCTCGAGGCGACCGGCGCCTTCCGCAATTACTGGAGCGGACTCATCGTCGGCCAGCAACGGGACGTCATGATCACCGCCGCCGCCACCGCCGTCGGCATCAACATGACCTTCCTGCTCCCCTACTCCATGCTGCGCAAAGGCTGGGACCGGGAATCGCGCGGGCTGGCCATCTTCGACCTCGGCACCGGTCTCTTCATCCCCTTTGTCCTGGCCACGGGTTGCGTGGTGATCGCCTCGGCGAGCCAGTTCCACGCCGCGCCGCAGCCCGGCGTCATCGAAGGCACCGCCAAGGCCAGTCTCGTCGGTCAATACCGCGGCATGCTGGTGGCACGTGTCAATGCCGACCCCGTCCTGCAAGCCCAAGTCACGGCGGCGCCCGAATCCGAGCGTCCAGCGCTGATCACCGAACTGGCCGCTGCCCTGCCCGAGGGGGACAGGCGCATGGCCGCGATGCTGGTCAAGCGCGACGCCTTCAGTCTGGCCGCCTCGCTGGAACGGCTGTTAGGCAAGGGCTTCTCCCAATACGTCTTCGGCATCGGCGTGCTGGGCATGGCGCTCTCGACCATCATCATCCTCATGCTCATCAGCGGCTTCACCATCTGCGAGATCTCCGGCCGGCCTGACGATCGCCGACTGCACCGCATCGGCTGCATGCTGCCCGCCTTGGGCGCTCTGGGCCCCTTTGTCTGGTCCGGAAAAACGCAGGTCTGGCTGGCCGTGCCCACTTCCGTCTTCGGCATGGCCCTGCTCCCCATCGCCTATCTCGCCTTCTTCCTCATGATGAACAACCGGCACATCATGGGGACGGAACAACCCAGGGGCGGACGCCGCGTCGTGACCAACCTGCTCATGCTGGTTGCATTGGCGGCGGCCGCCTTCGGCGCCGGCTGGTCCATCTGGAGCAAGACCCACTTGTATGGCGTCGGGCTGGTCGCGCTCCTGGTGCTGACGGCCCTGATCGTCCACTTCGCACGCCCTCCCAGGCGGGCCTGACCCAACTCGCCCCGTCATGCCCGCCGCTTCGCTCGCCAAAGAAGTTCTGGCAGCCGCCTCCCGCCTGCACCGCGACACGGCCCGGCTCCGGTTCGGCGCCCCCGTCGCGTTGGTGTATCGTCCGCTCGACTACGCCTGGGCCCTGCACGCGGCCTACCTCCACCAGTTCGCCAACAGCCGCAAGAAGGTGATCTTCCTCGGGATGAATCCGGGCCCGTTCGGCATGATGCAGACCGGCGTGCCCTTTGGTGAGGTCGCCGCGGTCCGGGACTGGATGAAGCTCACCGGCGAGGTGCTTCCACCCACGCAGATGCATCCGAAGAAACCGGTGCAGGGCCTGGCATGTCCGCGTTCCGAGGTCTCCGGGCGCCGGCTATGGGGCTTGTTCGCGGAGCGATTTGGAACGGCCAGCGCCTTCTTCAAGGATCACTTCGTGGTGAATTATTGCCCGCTGGGCTTCCTGGATGCAGGCGGGCGCAACATCACCCCGGACAAGCTGCGCCGCTCGGAACGGGAACCCATGCAGGCGGCCTGCGATGCGCACCTGCGGCGATTGCTGGAGCTGTTGGAACCGAACTGGGCCGTGGCGGTGGGTGATTTCGCGGCGGCCTGCCTGGAGTCGGTGTTGCCCACCTTTGACGGACGCATCCGGCCGGCCCGCGTCCTGCATCCCAGCCCCGCCAGTCCCGCCGCCAACCGTGGCTGGGCCGGACAGGCCATACGCCAACTGCAGGACCAGGGAGTCTGGCGTTGAATCCGCCGCGCCACGTAGCCATCCCGCGGCCGCGGGATGAGGCGGTGGATTCGGTCGTGATTCGATTCGTCCTAGTCCGCCTCGTAACCTCGGCGGCTACTTGCCCGACCTTTCCGCCCGACCCGAGATGCACGCTCCGCACGTAGCCACCGCCGTGAGGCGGTGGACCCTGTCGTGGAACACTTCGTCACGAACCCCCTCGTGACCACGTGGAACGTGGGCACGCGCGCCAGGTAACGCCCGCCCGCCTCGCTGCTGTTGTCCAGCCCATGCACCTGGTCGTTGGCGAACCAAAAGCGGAAGCCCTGCTTGACGAGGTGCGATTCGTTCAGGTGCCGGGTCAGGCCCAGGACGCGCGTCAGGAAATAGGCGCTGACCTCGACGGTCGCCTCGCCCACGCGCGCCGGCCCAGGCGCTTGGAGCGTTCGATGACGAGGATGCGCAGGCGGGGACATTGCCGGCGCAGGAGGAGTGCGGTCGCGGCGCCGGACAAGGCTCCGCCCACCACGACCACATCAACGTCGGTGATCTGCTCGTGGGACTGGGGGCTGGAAGGCATGAAGGGGCTCAGCGCTTGCTCAGCGGCTTGAGGTCGAGGTCCACCAGCATGACCTCTCCGGTGGAGGGCGAGACAAAGAGGTCGCCGATCTCCACCTTGGCATCCGTGAAGTAGTGTTTCGCCCAGAGCTTCACCTTCCACACCGGCTGGCCCTGTTCCCACTTGAGCCACATCTGGCTGGAGAGGAGTTTCAGGTCCTTCACCTCCGGACGGGCGGCGACGATTTCCAGCACCTTGTCGGAATCGACCTTCCGCCAGCGCAAGGGAATCACCGACTCGGTGCCCTTGAGAGGCTGGGTGGGACGAAAGGGTTTGCCGACCTTTTCCAGGCGGTTGTTCTGAAACACGATGGATCGAGAATCGAAGGCCGTGGATTGATCGTAGTAAACGATGCGCCAGATGGTGGGCACCAGGCCATACTCGGACGGCTCGGATTCCATGTAGAGCACCTGGTCCCGGGCCTTCGGCGCCAACTCTTCGTTGCCTGCCTTGATCAGTTCAAAGGCGGTCTTGGGGTTGGCCTGCTCGGGAGCCGCCGCCAATCCGGCCACTCCCAGGAGAAACGTCAGTGTGATCCATCGAAACGTCGTTGCATCCATGCGGGGGAGCTTACGCAGCCCCGGCGCGCCTGCCAACCCGATTTCCCGAGGCGCGGCCGGGCCCGTCCAGGGCTGCTGACAAAGTCGGAGAGTCGAGGCGTTGTCGCCATCAGACCCGCCGGTTTCATCTTGCTCTTACTCTTTACCCGAAAAGAACGACCAACATGTTGTCGTTTTGCCGGGGCCCCTCACCCTTGCCCTCTCCCGCCTGCGCGGCCGAAGCCGCTGCGGCGTGGCGAAGGCCCGAGGGGAGAGGGAACAGCGAGCCGGGATCGGTGAGAGGGTTGAGCGCAGGGGCCTTTCTCCGCGGAGAGGACGGGTCTCCCTCTCCCGCCGGGAGAGGGCTGGGGTGAGGGGCCTGTGATAGGGCGCAATGTAGAGTGCTCTGGCCGCCCATGTTTCACCTTGTGTCGTAACCCGCTGCGCAGCCTTCATTCCCCAGCAGCGTCTGGGGAATGACCTATCCTTACTCTTACTCGCCTCTGCAGAGTAAGAGTAAGAGCAAGCGCAAGCGCAAGAACCTGCGCCACAGGCGCCCTGCAGGGCCCGTCCGGGAGCCGCCCCGGTTGAGGTTGTGGCGACGGGATGGGTGGTGCCCATGGACCACGAACCACACGAAAACGGGAATGGCCCAGTTTCGTGTGGTTCGTGTGGTTCGTGGTTCGCTTCCTTTCCCTTCCTTTCGTGGTTCGTGGGGAGGAGGCAGGCGCTGGACGTCGCAACCCCGGCATCACCCCCTTTCGCCCAGCATGTTCCCGTCCCAGGCTTCCACAAACAGAAGCGACACGTGTCGTTCCTGTTTGTACGGCCCGGTTCCAGGCGGAGCCGAGCGCCGGCCATTGACTTGGCCCAAAGCGCTTTCCTACTGTTCCCGAAAGCCCGTTCGTGTTGCTCCATGGCGAACCTCCCAGGATCCCGTCCGTCCGCATCCCCCATCGGGTCGTGGTCACGGGCCTTGGCATGGTCACCGCCCTTGGCCTGAATGTGCCCGGCAACGCCCGCGGATTTCGCGGAGGACGAACGGCTTTCCGGCCCGTCACGCTGTTTGATGTCTCGCGGCAACGTGTGCGCCGCGCCGCCGAAGTGGATCTGCCCGGCAACCTTCCCCCGGCGGTTCCGCAACTCCGGGGTTTAGTCCCGCCATGACTTGGGGCATCATCCGGCCCATGGCAGACCGAAGCATCCTGATCACCGGCGCCAATGGCGGTTTGGGCCAGGCGTTGGCCCGGGCGTTTCTGGAGGAGTCCCCTGAGAATCATCTCTGGCTGGGAGTGCGCGCGCGTCGGGAGCAGGCCGGGGCCCTCGTCGAGGCCCATCCCGGGCGCTGCGATCTGGTGGATCTGGAGGTGACCGACCCGTCCGCCTGGGACCGGGCCGTGGAGCGCATCAAGCAGCGCGACACCCGTCTGGAGGTGCTGGTCAACAATGCCGGGCACCATGACGATCACCTGCTCGCCACCATGCCCGAAGCGGCCTGGCGCGGCGTGATCGAGAGCAACCTCTCCGCGGTCTATCTCGGCTGCCGGTCGGCGCTGCGCCCGATGATCGCGCAGCGCAGCGGGCGCATCGTCAACATCGCCAGCCTCAGCGCCCTGCTCGCCCCGGCCGGCCAGGCCAACTACGCCGCGGCCAAAGCCGGCGTCGTGGCGCTGACCCAGAGCCTGGCCAAGGAGGTGGCCCGCATCGGGATCACCGTCAATGCCGTCTGCCCCGGATACATCGACACCGAGGCGCTGGCGGGCTGGCCGCAGGAACAGCGTCAGCAGGCGCGCATGCGCGTGCCGATGCGGCGGTTCGGCAAGCCGGAGGAGGTGGCGGCGGCGGTCCGGTTCCTGGCCCGGCCGGAGGCGGGCTACATCACCGGGGCCGTGCTCAAGATCGACGGGGGGATCCTTTAGCGGCAGGGGTCAGGGCCGTTGACAAAGTCCACGGGTCGAAGCGTTGTCGCCTCTCGACAGGCCGGCTTCATCTTGCTCTTACGCTTACTCTTACTCCTACTCTGCGGAGGCGAGTAAGAGTAAGCGTAAGAGTAGGAGAAAGAACCTGTGCTACAGGAGCCCGTGCCGACTTTGTCAACAGCCCTGGCCCCCTCCCTCCGGCTGGACGATTCGCGATTGCGTTGCTCGCCGGAAGTTGAGTATCAACTCTGTACCCCATCCGCTTCGAGGGGCCAACACGATGGACGACACGACCCCAACCAGGATCAAGCGACTGCTGGTGGACAACCTGATGCTGCAGGTGACCGCGGAGGAAATCGGCGACGACCAACCCCTCTTCGGGCCGGAGGGCCTCGGGTTGGACTCGGTGGACGCGTTGCAGATCGTCGTGGCTCTGGACAAGAACTTCGGCCTCAAGATCTCCGATCCCGACGCGGCCCGAGAGGTCCTGAAGAACGCCCGCACCATCGCCGCGGCGGTGGATAAGGCCCGGCAGTAGCCGCGATCTTTGGAACGCGAACTAAAGTTCGCGGCTACAGGTCAGACCGATCGGTCGGATCCATCGGATGGGAGGGGCGAGTCACGTCGCCACCGCCGTGAGGCGGTGGATCCAATCGTGATGCTCCACGTCACGTTCCCACCTCGTGACCTCGGCGGCTACGGACCTCGGCGGTTACGGACCTCGGCGGTTACTTCTTACTCCTGCCGGGGCGTGACCAGCCGGTAGTAGCGGGTGGCGGTGCCATTGAGGTCCATGATGGTCACCACGCGGTCCGGTCCCGACACGACGTCGTCGAGCTTCATCCAGGCGGGGATTTCGAGGGAATCGGTGTACTCGATGGTGTAGGAGCGTTCCGCCACGGCATTGAACGTGAGAGTGGTGCCCCCACCCACCGCGATCGACTCCACCCGCAGGTAACTGTTCTCGTCGTTCGGGTCCGTGCCGGCGACGTATTCCTCCCCGGCGGTCATGCCGTCCATGTCCTCATCCGAATTCTCATCCCCGGGCGTGGTGGAGTCCAGGCCGTTGTCGTCCTCCCAGACATCGGGCAACCCGTCGCCGTCGCCATCGGTCAGGACGGTGATGAAGGCGGATGGGCTGAGGACGCCGGGGGTGTAGCTGGCGGCGTTGGTGAGCACCACCGTGTAGCGGATGCCGGTCCCGCCGTCCACAACGGGCTGCACGTTGTCCAGGCGCACGAAGCTCTTGCGTGAGTTGAGTTGCTCCAGCTTGAGTGTGGCGAAGTTCTTGCGCCAGCGGTAGCTCATGGGGATGGAACCACCAGCCTCGACGCTCAGGATTACCGAGCCCCCCTGGACCACGGAGTATGCCAACTGCATCAGTTCCACGGTCGGATCGATGAGGATGGTCAGCGTGGCGACGTCGCTTTCGATGGTGGCAACCAGGTCGGTGATGAGGACGGAGTAATCCCCGCCGTCGGACTCCTGCAGGTTGTCCAGGATCAGGGTGTCATTGGTGGCGCCCGGGAGGACGCCGCCGTCCTTGAGCCACTGATAGGTCACGCCGGAGGGGCTGAAGGCGCTGACCGTGAAGGTCACGTTGCTGCCCAGGCGGCGGGCGGCGCTCTCCGGCTGTTGCACGATGACGGCGGGGATGAGCACCTGCAGGAGCGCGTTGGAGCTGATCGTGGCGCCGACTTCGTTATAGACAGCCACGTGATAGAACCCCGAGTCGCCCGGGTCCAGGTCCGTGAGCAGGACCGTGGAGGAGGTGCCGTTCGGCACGGGGCCGTTGGGCGACATCCATTGGTATTGGAGCAGCGGAGTGCCGCCGGCCTGCACGCTGAACGAGGCCGTCTGGCCCGAGACGCCGATGGTGTCCTGCGGCTGTTCGGTGATGGCGGGGGCCGTCCCTGTGCCGGAAGCGCGTCCAGGCGTGGGGGCGGCGCCGCGCCAGTTGGCCGGGTCGTTGCCATAGGCCGTGTCATCCTCGCGCACGAGGGAGGGGCCGTAGCCGTCCGGGACGGTCGGCCAGGGTGCCTCGTCGCGGTAACGCACCTTGTCCACCCGCACCAGCGGCACGGAGCCCGGCTCGGGCGGGTCGGGCTTGTAGAGCTCGACGCTGTCCCCGCTGTTGTCGAGCTGTCCACCGAACGGGCCGAGAATGGGTACGCCGGCCGGGACGCTGAACTTGGTGCGGAAGGCGGATTCGAGGGCCGGGTTCATGGCCGGGGAGAATCCGACCACGATGAGGTAGCCGTCGGCGGGCAGCGTGGTGCCGGAGGGGAAGACGAATTCCACGGCATCATCGAGCACCCATGAGTTGGTGGCGTTGAGCGGGTCATAGAGCGGGGCCGGGGCGCCGGAGATGTTGTGCAGCTCGATGAATTCGTCATCGTCGTTGTCCTGGCCGCCGGCCAGGTCCACGGGATGGTAGTGGACCTCGCTGATCACGATCGGGCCGACCAGAGGCCCGGCGTTCTCGCCCGGCAGCGTGGTCTGGACCTGGGCCACGAAATGCTCCTCCCCGGTGCTGATGACGTGGCGCCCGAAGGAGACGCCGTTCTCCGCGGCGCCAAAGTCGAAGCCGTGGAAGTAGCCGGTGATGTCGGTGCCGTTGCCGGAGAACAGGTAGATTTCATCGCCCAGGGAGCTGAGGGAGAAGCTCTGTCCCATGCCGGGCGTGGGGTTGAACGCGGTCTCGAAGAACAAGTGATGTCCCCCGGCCGCGATGATCGTGTTGTCCGGGATGCGGAACTTGCGCGGATCGAAGAAGTCGTCGGACAGGAACCAGCCGCCGACATCGACGCTGTTGGTGGTGGGGTTGCGCAGCTCGATGGCGTCCACTTGGGGCGGGTCGGTATGGGTCAGGGCCTCGTTGAGGAGGACGGGGGCGACGATGACGGGGTCGGGATCAAGGTCGCCGGGGGATCCGTTGTAGGCGCCGCTGGCCCGCCAGCTTTCCTTGAGGTCCCAGGTGCGCCAGTCGGCGGTGTCGTCGATGATGACCAGCGAGAATCCGAGCCCGTCGGTGGTGGCGTACCAGTCGTCGTCGTAGCGGAAGTCCAGTACCTTCTCGCCGTGGATGTCGTCGATGCGGATCGACTCGCCCCCGTTGTCGAGCTGGCCCGTATATTCGCCGGCAATGAGGGCGCCTGCCCCATGGCGGGAGGTGTAGGCGGCGAGGCTCTTGACAACGAGCACGCGCTGGCCGGGCTGAAGCTGGGTGACGGCGCTGCCGGTGAAGTCAAAATCCACGCCGTTGGTGAAGCGGACCCCGGCCAGGGAGAGCACCCCGGCGCCGATGTTGCGCAGCTCGATGTATTCATAGTCCTCGGTATCAAACGGCCCGCCCATGGTATCGGCGGCCGGATGGTACATGATCTCGGTAACGCGCAGTTGGTTCTGGGCCGGGCTGGGGTTGCCGAGATAGGTCTGCGTGGCCACCATGTGCCCGTCCTTGTGCACGAGGTTGATGGTTTCCCCGCGGGCCGTGAGCTGGCCGCTGTAGTTGCCCTGGACGAAACGGCCCTGGCCCGCCATGGGCGAGATGGGCCGAGACCGGAACCCGTTGACGTCGGGTGAGACGTAGAGGCGTCCGTTGCTGGGGATGACCGTGCCGCCACGGAAGGTGTGCTGGACGCCGCCCGTGATCTGCCAGCCGGAGATGTCCACCGCGTAGTTGTTGGGGTTGAGCAGCTCGAAGTATTCGTGGGCCTGGGTGCCGGTGCCCGGGTTGTATTCGATGGCGCCGATGTTGACGACGGCATCGGCTGGTTGCGCGCCTGGGAGATCCGCCAGGGAGTTGTACATGAAGTTGCGGCGGTCGGCGAGAATCTGCTTCATGCGGCCGACGGCCTCGTCAAGGGTCTCGTAGTCCGGATGGGAGGTGTTGAAGTTCTGGCTGCCGGAGGTCTGGGTCCATGTGCCATTTTGCTGCAGGTCCTGGGCGGCCTCGACGCGGATGACATCGACGATGTCGTCGATCATCTTCTCGTAGCGAAGCTCGGCGAGCGGGGTGCCGGGCGGCTGGAGCAGCTCATCCATGAGGGTGCGGATGCGGCGCAGGTACATCTGCCGCGTCTGGGGGCTGGCGGTGCCCAGGACGAAGCCGAAGACCCCGTTGTTGTTGCCCACGTAGAGTCCGTTGTTGAACTGGAGATTGTTGTCCCAGTAGGTGTCGGTGCCGTTCCAGTTGCGGCCGAAGCTGAGGTCCACGTCCCAGGCGAAGCCGGTCCACTCCCCGTTGCCGGTCGTTTCGCGGTAGAAATAGTAGTTCTTGTGGCAGCAATCCCGGTCCTGGGTGAGGATGCGCGCGGCGAGGTAGTTGATGGTCCCGGGAACGTCCATGTTGTCCCACATGTAGTTGGTCCGGGTCTGGGTGGTGCCGGTGACCATGCCGTTGTAGAGGTCCACCAGATCCGCGTTGCCCTCGTATTTGCGGCTCTTCTTCTCCGCGTTGGCGTTGACCGAGATGGTCGCGTGGCTGAGGGCCGTGAAGGTGGCGTACATCTTGTAAAGCGCGTCCTCCGTGTCGAACCCAAGCCGGTCCAGCCAGTTCTCGTCCCCGTTCTCCATGAGGAACCAATAGCCGAGATAGTTGCCGTTGTGCTGGACCCGGACCGGGAAGACCCAGTGGTAGGCCGCGTCTGCCAGGCGGTAGGTCTCGTAGGCCAGCACGTTGCGCATGTAGGCCTTGTCCGGGTAGGCGGTCATCATGTTGATGTCGTCCACGCGATCCTCCCCTTCCTTCCAGCGGAAGTTGTAGTTGCGATGGAAATCAACGTCGTAGCTGCGCTTGGGGAACCCGCGGCTGGACTGGCCGTGAAGGTTCACGCCCAAATTGTCGTAGAACTCGCCCTCGTAGAGCATCGAGCAGCGCGTGCCGGCGTCCGTGCCGGCCGAGCCGATGTTCTGCACAAACCAATAGAGGATGGGAATGTCACTGGCGATATTCTGGCCGACGATGGTGCCGTCGTACTCGGGCGAATTGATCGGATCCTCGAACGCGGGCAGACGCGAGGTGTTCCCGTTGGCGTCGGCCGCGGTCACGTACCAGCGCACCATCTCCCCGGGCACGGAGGCCGCCGCCGGTATGAGGGCCGAATAGATGCCGTCGCCGGCCACCGCATCGGCGCCCAGGCCGTTGTCCGCCATGGAGACGGTCGATTCGGCGCCATACATGACGCGGTAATGCAGGGTGACCGAGCTGACCGCAGCAAAGGTCTGGGTCACACGCACGCTCACGGCGAGGTTCTCGTTGTCCTGGGGAATGGCCGGCTCGTGTTCCAGGTCCGACAGCACCGGGCCCAGGGCGTCCGTGCCGGTGCCGTTGGGCCCGCCGGGCGTGGGCGCGGTGAAATAGCGGGGGTTCGCCGTGTCCACGTTCTGCGAGCGCCCATCCAACTCGAAGGCGGCCAGGAAATCGTCGTCACTGACCGCGCTGTTCAGGCCGTGGATGGCCAGCACGTTCGGGCCCTGGGCCAGGCCGGGCAACGCGCCGGTGGCGTTGTCCTCCTCGAACACCACGGCCTCGGCATCGCTGTGGGTGGCCGAGGCGGCGATGTTCCAGTCCGCGAACAGCCCCTCGTCGTGGGTGATGCGGATCGAGGTGAACGTGCCGTCGTTGCCGTCGCTGGAGACGCCGTCGGTGCCGACGGGGCTGATGGCAAAGTCGATGACATCTCCCGGGCCGACGCCGGGGATGCGGACCAGGTTGGTGGAGGCGCTGCTCTGGTTGAAGGCGATGGTCCGGGAAAAGACCTGCAGGCCGTTGTGGAACACGTAGCCGGTCACGCCGTTGCCGCCGCCGACGTTCTGCTTGGCGAACCAGAAATAGGCGGTAAGCGTGCCGGTCACATTGACGTTGAAACGGCGCACGGTCCAATGTTCATCCCCGTTGTTGACGCCGTTGGGATGCACCTGGTCGGCGAGCATGCTGGTCCAGGGCGCCGCCGAGGCGGTGTTCAGGTCCCAGGCCGTCCCGGTCCATTGCTGCGAAAAGCCGTTCCACGCCCCAAACCCCGCCCCGCCCTGGAAGGGCAGGAAATCCGCGCTGGCATAGCCTGGCATCCCGTCGAGCGTCTTGTTGTAATAGCCATACTGCCAGCCGCCCGACCCCTGCGTGCCGGAGAAGTCGGTTCTCGAATCGGCCAGTTGCACGTAGGCGTTGCGCCGCGTGAACTCGGCGCCGTTGAGGTAGGCCACGAACCCATCGTCATACTTCATCCGCAGGGTCAGGAAGTCGAATTGGCCGGGGTCCTGGACCACGAAGGGGATGCGGAGATAGACCGATGAATTGATGTTGCGCATGGCGCCCATGACGTCGGTGTTGAAGGCGCCGACCAGGTTGTCCGACGCGCCGGGACTGCCCTCGAACCCGATGCCGTTGACGGCCGGGGACCAGGCCGCGTCGTTATAGTCCAGAAAGGTCCAGTCCATCCCCAGCGCCCCGTCCTGCGGCACCAGATAGCTGGCGGCATCCCCCTCCTGCAGGAGCGTGACGGGGGCCGAGACGGTGGGCAGGCCGTAGGAGACGTCGGTCACCTGCGCCGGGAAGGCCGGATCAAAGGAGGAGGCGATCGTCTCGCCGTCCGGGTGGACCAGGGCCAGGAACTCCCCGTTGTTGGAGAGGCGGAAGTTGGTGTGCAACGGCAGGCCGGGCGTGGTGCGGTCCTTGTTGGAGGCGAACACCACCAGGTAGCCTCCGGAGGGCAGCACCACCGATGGGAACTTCCACTTCTCCAGATCCTCGTCGTCATCGGTCAGGAACCACCCGTCCAGATCGGCGTCGATGTCGCCGGCATTGAAGATCTCGATCCAATCCTCCGCATCGCCGTCCTCGTCCAGAAGCACGGACTCGTTGGCCGCCATGAACTCGGTGATGTAGAGGAGCGAGGCGACGGCGTTGGGGTCCAGGACGTATTCCCAGCTTCCGCCGGCGAAGGCGTTCGGGACCGCCGCGGTGTCCTGGATGCCGTGGCCGGCGATCCACTCGACGGTGACGGGACCCGGCGCCGGCTCGGCGAACTGGAACGTGTAGAGGGCGGGGCTCAGGGCGACGAGGTTGGTGCCCGGGCCGCCGTTGATGAGGAGATCGGAGAGCTGGACGCCGGTCACATCCTCGTTGAAGCGGATCTGGATCTCGCCCAGGTTGCGCACGGTGGTGTTGATGGTGGGAAAGACCGACTCCATGACGGGCGGGAAGATGTCCACCAGGGTGTATTGCCAGGAGGCTTCCGGCACGGCGTGGTTGAACGCATTGGGGGGAACGGCGAGGTCGGTGATGCCGTGTCCGGGGTTGAAGCCCACGGTGACGTTGCCGAAGGCGGGTTGGGGAAAGAAGAAGGTGTGGGTGCTGCCCGCGCCGGAAACGGAGCTGGCCGACTGGCCGTTAAGGAGCAGGTCGCCGGCATCGACGCCCTGGACCGGCTCGCTGAAGCTCAGGGTGATCTGGGTCAATTCATTGAGCGTGCCGGGCGCCGGGGACTTGTCCACCAGCGTCGGCGGGATGGGATCCACCATGACGAGGTCCAGGAAGCCGTCGAGGAAGATGTCGCTGCTGGTCAGGGTGCCGTTGAGGAGCTGGACGGCGACGACGTTGGCGCCGGCCTGGAGGACCGAGCCGATGGCGGGCGAAGTGGACGGGGAAAGCTGGACGGTGTTCTCCGACCACTGGGTGGGTGCGGTTGAGGCGAACGTGCCGATGGGCAGTTCCCCGGCGGGCGCGTTGAAGCGGCCGACCTCGACGCCGTTGATCCAGACCACCGCGCCGTCGTCCACACGGACGATCAGCGTGAGCTGGCTGATGTCGGCAGGGTCGGTCACGGTGAAGGTTTTGCGCAGGAAGATGACGGAGTAGTTCTGCCCGGGGATTTCGTCGCTCTGCGGCACGGTGGTGGCGATGTCCGGCTCGCCGTAGCCGATGGGGGTGGGCCCGTTGGACCAGGTGCCGTCGGGAAAGCCGACCTGGCGCCAGGCGGTGGTGGGATTGGAGGCTTCGGTCACCCCCAGGAAGTAATTCCACCCGGATCCGAAATCGAACACCGTGGCGGCATGGGTGGGTGACGAGACCAACCCGACAGCGGCCATGAGGGCCAAGGCAACCCGATCAAACATAGTCTTCTTCATAAGGCATTAGCTAGAGCTTCCATTCCGTCCATGAACGCCCGTTCCGTCCGGAGACAGAACTCCGTACGCAATCCATTCCCGCTTCCCCTTCGTTCCGGTGTGATCGTCCGCGATTGTAGGCGAAGTGTGTCATTCACGCAACGAAATATCAGGGCCACGCCACCACGGAGGCCTGATTCGAATGGGGTGACCCAGAGCACGAGCAATAATAATTCATTCCCCAGACGCTACTAGGGAAAGAAGGCTGCGCGGCGGATTGCGTCACAAGATAAAGCATGGGCGACGAGAGCACCCTACATCGAACCCTATCAAAGGCCCCTCACCCCTGCCCTCTCCCGGCGGGAGAGGGAGACCCGTCCACTCCGCGGAGAAAGGCCCCTGCACTCATCCCTCTCACCCATCCCGGCTCGCTGTTCCCTCTCCCTTCGGGCCTTCGCCACGCCGTAGCGGCTTCGGCCGCGCAGGCGGGAGAGGGTAAGGGTGAGGGGCCCCTGCTAAACGACAACATGGTGGTCGCTTTTTTCGGGTCAAGGGTAGGAGCAAGATGACCACTTCATGCTCTTCCTGTTACTCTCTTCATAATCCTGCAGCCGCATGGCATTGAATTATCACCCGTTTCCAATCACGCCCCCGCCGCGGCTCAGTCGTAATCGGACTGCCGCGGGGTCACCACGCGGTAGTAGCGGGCCGGTCGTTCCATCGGATCAAACGCCTGCTCGACCCGGTTCGTGGCGCGCGCCACGAAGTCGGCCAGGCGATGCCACAAACCAAAGCCAAGGTTGTCGGTGTACTCCACCGTGTAGGTCATGTTCGAGACGGCCTGGAACAGGATCAGCGTGCCCGTGCCCGGCTCGAGCGACTCGACTTGCAGGAAGCTGCCCGCGTCCGTCGGCACCGTGCCGGAGCGATGCTCCTCCAGGTTGGTCATGCCGTCCTGGTCCTCGTCCTCCCCGGCATCCCCGGGAAAGAACCGATCCAATCCATACTGGTCCTCCCAGGCGTCGGCCATGCCGTCGCCGTCGCCGTCGGGCAGGACCACCACGTCCGCCCCCCCGCTCAGCACGCCGGGCAGGTAATAGGCGGCGTTGGTCAGCACCACCGTGTAGCGGGCGGCGTCCGCGGGCGTGGCGTTGTTGACGGTGTAGAAGGACTGGTGCGCGCTGAGGATCATGTTGGTGACCGAGGTGAAGCCGCGCCGCCAGCGGTAGCTCATCGGAAGGGCGCCGGTGGTCTGGATGCTGAGCGTGAAGCTGCCCCCTTCGACCACCGTGAGCGGGACCGGCTGATGCACGATCACCGGCGCGGTCAGCACCGTCAGGATCGCGATGTCACTGAGCACGGTGCCGATCGCGTCCGAAACCACGACCCGGTAGTTGCCCACGTTCGCCTCCTGCACGTTGAGCAGGGTCAGCGAGGAGGAGGTCGCACCGGGGATGTCCACGTCGTTGAACTGCCATTGATAGCTGATGGGGGTGGTGCTGAAGGCGCTCACGATGAAGGTCACGCTGGCGCCGGGATCGACGACCTGGCTGAGGGGTTGCTGCGTGATGGTGGCCGGGATCAGCAGGTTTAAAAGGGCGCTGTCGCTGACCACCGAGCTGACCGGGTTGAAGACCTCGACGGAGTAAAGCCCGCCCTGGTTGGGCTGCACATTCGGGAGGGCGAGGATGCTGTTGGTTTCCCCGATCAACTCCACGCCGTTGAGCCGCCACTGGTAGGTGAACGGCCCCTGCCCGCCCGCCAGCACACTGAAGAAGGTGTCCTGATAGGCCACCACCGTCCGGGGCACCGGCTGCTGCACAATGAGAGGCGGACTCAGCACCGAGAGGTTGGCCGCAGCGCTCGTCACGGTCCCCGTGTCGTCGGTCACGTCCACCGTGTAGTTGCCGCTGTCGGAGGACTCCACGGTGTCGAGGGTGAGGATGGCGGAGTTGGCCCCGCCGATGGGTTGGCCGTTGAACCTCCACTGGTATTGGAGGAGGCCGGTCCCGACGGCAAAGACGCTGAAGGAAACCGAGCTGCCGACGTCGGCGAACTGGCTCAGTGGCTGGGCCTCGATGGCCAGGGCCTGGTTGACCGACAGGCGCGCCGTCGCACTCCGCTCGAACCCGGCGGCGTTGAACACCACCACCCGGTACTCGCCGGCGTCGGAGGGCTGCACGGTGGACAGGACCAGCGTGGGCCCGGTGCCTCCGGACACCAGCGCGTTGTTGAACCACCACTGGTAGGCCAGCGGCCCAGTGCCGGTGGCCGTCACGTCGAACGCGGCCGACTGTCCCGCCGCCACCGTGACATCGTCCGGCTGGGCCGTGATGACCGGCGCCACCAGCACGTCGCCGACGAGGCCCGGATCGGTCCCGTCCAGAAACTCCTCCCGCGTCGTGCGCCCGTCCCCGTCCGTGTCCAGCACGGCATCGGCGGCGCTCCCCGAATCAAGCTCTTGGGCATCCTCGTAGTCATCGGGCAGCCCGTCGAAGTCGGTGTCGGCAAACCCATGGCCCGGCACGTTGGCCCGGCCGGCGGTTGGCGCGGCCGCGCGCCAGTTGACCGGGTCGTTGGCGTATTCCAACGGGCGGCGGCGCTGCAGCGAGTCACCCAACCCGTCGGCCTCCACCGGCCAGGGATAGGCGTCGCGGTACCGGACTTCATCCACCAGCACATAGGGGACCGTGCCGGCGTCCGGGCTTCCGGGCGCCTGGGGCGCGTCGGGCCGGCGCAGGCGCACGGTCTCGCCGCTGTTGGCGAGCTTGCCGCTGTAGGGGCCGAGGATGCGGAGCGACACCGGCAGTCCGTGCAGGGCGCGGAAGGAGGCCAGGGCCACGGCGTTGGTGTCGGGATCGAAGTTGACCAGCAGCGCGTAGCTGTGCGGAAGCAACTGCACGTTGGGCGGGAAGTCGAAGTCCACCCCGCCGCGCAGGTGCCAGGTGTTGGTCGGGTGGGCCGGGTCGAAGAGCGGCGTGAGGGCATCGCCGGCGTTGTGGATCTCGATGTATTCATCGAGATCATTGTCGTTGGTGCCGCCGATGTCGGGCGGACGGTACATGATCTCGTTGATCACCACCGGACCCACCAGGGGGCCGGCGTTGGGCAGGCCGGTTCCGGTGCGGAACGCGGCCTGGTTGACGGGCTCATCCACCCCGAAGGTGCGGGCGGACAGCGGCGGGAAATCCTCCCCGAAACTCGTCTCGTGACGCCCGAAGGAGACGCCGTTGAAGGCCGGGCCAAACTGGACGGTGTGCCGGTAGCCGGTCAGGTCGCCGGCAAGGTTGGCGGCGGAGAGATGCACCTCGTCGCCGTTGACGGAGCTGAGTGAGAAGGGCACCAGGGTGTTGTTGGTGTTGAACTCAAGCTCATAGGCCACATGGAACCCGTGCGCGGGAATGATCGTGCCGTTCGGAATCCGGTAGCGCTTGAAGTCCAGGTCCGAATCGCTGAGGAACCAGCCCCCGACATCGACGGGCGCATCGGTGAGGTTGTGCAGCTCAATGGCGTCCTCCAACGGCGCATCGGTGTGGGTGAGCACCTCGTTCACCACCACGGTGCGGGCGCCGGTGCCGCCCGGGCGGCCGGGGGAACCGTTCTCGTCGGCGCTGTCGCGCCAGTTGGCCCCGTCGTTGAGGTTGCCGGCCGGATCGAGCAATTCGAGGGACCGCCCCCCGCCCGCGGCGCCCTCCGGCCATGGCAGGGAGGTGCCGTAGGTGACCGAGAGAATGACCACCCCCAGCGGATCGGAGAGCTCAATGGTCTCGCCGCTGTTGCTAAGCTGGCCGGCGAATTCGCCGGGAGCCACCTGCAGCAATGAGGTGTCGTAGCGCGTGGCAAAGGCGGCCTGGTTCTTCACCACCACCAGCCGCTGGCGCGGGAGCAGGACGGTGTCCCCGAAGGTGTAGTCGATGCCGTCGGAAAAGACGACGCCCGTGAGGTCCAGCGGCGTGTCGCCGATGTTGTAGAGCTCCACGAACTCGAAATCGCCGCCGCCGATGGGGTCATACATGATTTCCGAGATGCGCAGGTTTTCGCGCAGCTCGGAGGTGGCGGCCGGGTCCACCAGCAACGCGTAGTCAAAGGCGACGAGCAGGCGCTGCGGGGTGTCGGTGGAGGCAAAGAGCCCTCCCCGCAGCGCGGCGGTGCCGGCGGGCAGTCCCGTGCTGTGGAAGTTGATCCAGGCATCGCCCTCCTGGTGGTCGAAGAGGAGCGAGTTGCCGGAGCGACGGATGCGGACGGCAACCTCCCGGTTATCCAGCACCTGGGAGCGGAGCGTGGTGGCGGCGCCGGAGGCATTGATGCGGCGCACCGTGAGGTTGGCGCCATCCTCGATGCCGAAGGCGTAGCGGACGGCGCCGCCCTCCTCGGTCTCGACCAGGAGTCCGGTGTTGTAATCGCCGAAGACCAGGCCGCGCACCGCCACCTTGGTGGCCAGGGTCCAGTCGGTCAGCGCGGGCAGGTCGCGCCAGACGAACGGATAGGCGGGCGCCGAGGTGGCCAGCGGATAGGCCGAGGTGTCCTCGATGCGCAGGGTCAGGTGCCCGTCCAGATCGCGCAGCGAATACCAGCGGCTGCCGGGCATGTTGCCCCGCTGCTCGAGGTTCTGCAGGTCCCAGTACGGTTCCAGGAGCGTGTCGTTGAAGGGGCTGAACCCGTCGGGCGCATGCACCATCGCCTCGCGCTGCAGGGTTGCCATGCCGCCGTCCCCATCCATGGCGGTGACGTTGAAGGTGTAAAGGCCGGGCCGGGGAAAGAAGGCGGTGGCCCGATCCCCCTGGCTGGCATCCAACTGCACGCCCAGCGGGGCGGCGGACCAACTGAAGGAAAGCGGCGTGCCGTCGGGATCGAAGCTGTCGCGCGCGTCCAGCTCGAGGGGCTCGAGCACCGAGACGCGCCACGCGTCGGGGTTGGCGTCCAGGTCCACCACGGGCAGGGCGTTGCCGGACTTGTTCACCGTGATGCTGTCGGAGTGCACGATGCGCCCCTCCTCGTCCACGCCGTTGACGACGAGCACATTCACGCCGGTGGCAAGGCGGATGCCGCTCAGCGACCAGGTGGTGTCGCTGGTCCAGGTGAAGAGCGCCTCGGGATGCCCGGCCACCTCGACGGCGAAGGCCAGGAGCGGGGCGGTGCCGGAAAGGGAGATGGTGGCGCCGGCGGTATTGATGGGATTGCCGCTGTTGGAGGTGATGTTGAAGGCCACATTGCGGTTGGCGCCGATCCAGTTGAGGGCCGGGGTCTGCCGGCCGGTGAACCAGCTCTGGTAGGCCCCGCTCACGGTGTACTGGCTGCTGGCGTTCTCCTCGGCCTGGAGCCAGGCGTTGATGCGCGGCGAGTTGAGCGCGAACTCATCGACCAGCCGGGTCATGTAATGCTTCATCTGCCGGAGATGGTAGGCGCGGTTGGCGAAGGTGTTGAACCCGGGCATGCCGTTGAGGAAGGAAGCGCCGGTGTTGTCGAAGGCCAGGTCGCTGTCCCAATGGTAGAAGACAAACCGCCCGTCGGTGCTGCGCCGGTAGAGGTAGCCGTTCTTGCCCCGGTCCAGCGAGAAGCTGTCCCAGTCGTGGATGTAGCCCCGCACGGCCGACATCTTGGCCACCTCCGTGATGTCCACCAGGCGGGAGATTTCCGACTCGGTGTAGCCGGTCCCGATCTTTCGAAAGAGGCTGACCAGGGCGCTGTAGTCGTCCTCGTCCTCGCGGGTCCGCTTCATCCACTCGGTGCGGTAGCGGCCCGGGTTGTCGGTGCCCTTGTAGCTCCAGTCGGCGTTCCGGTTGGCCCGGCCCCAGGCGTCGGTGAACCACCACTCGTCGTCGATGCGGTAGAGTTCGCCGTCGCTGCCGTTGCCATAAATGCGGTCGAGCATGTCGTTGCCGAGCGGCTCGACCTCCTCGCGGAGGTTGCTGCCGGCATTGTTGACCTCGACCAGGATGTACTCGTGCTCGTTGGCGGGATGCCCGAACAGGTAGAGCCAGTGGCGCACGATGCGGTTGTGGTGGCGGCTGCCGCCCGCCGCGTCGTTGTCGAAGGAATACTTCTCCTTGCCCCGGAACAAGTGGTCCTTGGGCAGCTTGTACTTGCCCCGGTCCAGGCTGCCCCCGCGCGTCCAGGGACTGCCGCTGTTGCGGACCTCGCAGTTGTAGATGATGTCCTGCTCGTTCACGATCAGGGTCATGTTCCAGTAATGGTTGGAGAGCCGCGGGAACCGGTAGCCGCGGGTCCCGGTGGGGCTGTCCTGGTCGCTGATGGTGCGGAGGTCGAAGGCGGACACCACAAAGCGCAACCGGCGCAGGTCGCCCTGGGAGCTGGGCGTGTCCACGACATACATGGCGGGACGTTCGGAGCCCCACTTGGGCGCCATGGTCGAGCCGGCGGGCGAGCTGGCCTCGACGTAGAACTGCACGAGCTGGCCGTTGCTGCCGTATTCGGTGAGCGTGCCGGTGTACTCGCCATCGCCCGCCACGGGATCGCCCCCGTTGAGGCCGTCGTCATACATCGACTTGAAGGTCCAGGCGCCGTTGCCGTTGTTGTTGTCGAGCCGATGGAACAGGCGCACCTGCGGAGCGGTGCCGTGGGCGGAGACGCGGACCGTGACCCGGACCGGCTCGCCCGCGGCGGGCACGGCGGGGGCATGGCGCAGGCCCGCCACGGCAGGCAAGGGTTGCGCCACGAACTTGCTGTTGACCTGGCCGGGACTGCCCAGGTTGTCGGGAATGGGGAGCCCGAGGCTGGTGGCGATGCTGTGGTCCCAGGTCTGCACGACCAGGCGCGGCGCGCCCGCGACCCAGCGCGCATCAAAGCTCACCTGGTAGCTCTGGTTGGCCGTCAGCCCGATGGTGTCGATCTCGACACGGTTGGGCCGGTTGTCGCCGTGCCCGTCGGCGATGAGGTTGAGGTTGCCTTCCAGGTCGATGCGGCTGGCCCAGTGCGTGCCCTGCGCCAGCCAACCGCTGGCGCTGGCGTTGTCCTGCGACATCTGCCCGCCGTTCAGGATGAGGTTGGCCCCGGTGCCGTTCTGCTGAAGCTGGATGTTGCGCAGGATCACGTGGCTGTCCCCCACCAGGTGCAGGTGCAGTTCCTTGTAGTCGGTCTGGCTGCCGTCGGCGCGCAGTTGACGGAACAGGTCGCCGTAGGTGTAGCGGACGAAGGAGGCCTTGTTGGTCTCGTTGCTGTCGCTCCAGGAGGAGGCCAGCGCGTTGTCCATCCAGGGATTGCGCAGTTCCATGCTGCTGCCGTCGCCGTTGGACAGGGTAGGCCAGGCGCCGCCGGGCAGATAATCCACCTCATCGACCAGGTTGCCGAACTGGTCCACCAGGCGCACGCGCTCCCCGTTGTTGTTGAGGCTGCCCGAATAGTTCCCCACCACGGGTATGGCCCCGTAGGCCTGGCGGATCCAATCCTCGTCGGCCGCCACCACCAGATAGCTGTCCGCCGGCAGAATGGTCCCGGCGGGAATGATGAAGTCGATGCCGTCCACGAACCGCCAGTTCGACAGGTCGAGCGGTGCGCCCCCGCGGTTGTAGAGCTCGACATACTCGCCGGACACCTCGTCCGAAGGCGGGTCGAACATGACCTCGTTGATCACGATCGAGTCCTGGATGGGCGGCGTGTTGGGCAGGTCGCGCGTGCCGATCGGCGAACCGTAGAACTCGCGGCCGCCGTCCGGAAACGCTTCGAGGGAGGCGCCGATCGGCGAACGCTCGAAGTGGCGCGCGGCCAGGACGGTGCCCGATCCGTTGACAAGGTAGAGCGTGACGTCGCTGCCGGCGGCGGGAAACCCGGTGGTCACACTGAGACGTCCGCGGGGCGCGATCATGCCGGCCAGGGCCTGCTGGTCGGTGAGATCACGCTCCGAGGCGAGGAAGAGCCCGTCCAGGGAAAAGCCTCCCTCGTCGGCGTTGTAGAATTCCACCCAGTCCACGGTGTTGGTCTCGCTGAAGTGGACCTCGTTGAGGCGCAGGGCGGCGGCGAGGCTGTCCTGGCTGGCGTTGGGGGCGCCGGGTGTCGGGTCGGTGAAGAGAAACCATTGCTGGCTCCCGGTCGGCTTGCGGCCAAGGGACCGGCCGTCCAGGGGAAGGCTCGCGCTGAGGGCATTGATCGTGGTCTCGCCGTCGGGCGAGGTGAGAAACACGGTGACCGGGTTGGACAGGGAAAACCCGGACTCGACAAACCCCACCGTGGCCAGGCCCATCGCGGGCACGATGACATCGGCGTTGACGCGGAACTGGGTGAGGGTGCCGGCGTCCCCGCTCAGGTAATGATCCCGCAGGTTCACGGAAACGGAACCGGGATTGTAGATCTCGATGAAGCCCTGCCCGGCGGGCCCGGGGAACACCTCGTTGAGGAGCAGGCTGGCCTGGGTCGGGGCGGAGATCTTGAGCCGCGCGCCAAACACCGCGTCGCTGCTGGTGGTGTTGACCTGGTGCACCTCGGCCGCAAGCACGTTGCGGCCCTGGACCAACAGATTGCCGCCGGCGGTGATGATGTTGGCCTCCTCGATGGCGTTGCCCGTGGTGCGGCTGGCCGTGTCCGAATAGTTCGCCACCCCATTGGCCCCCACGCGTCCCAGCTCGACGCCATTGAGGTAGAGGATCACGCCGTCGTCGAGGATGAGGTCCACGGACAGGCTCACGCCTGCGGTGGGGCCGTTGTAGGTGAATTCGGTGCGGAGATAACGCGTGATGCGGTCGAAGTCGGCGAGCGACGTCTGGATGCCGGGCGCCGGCAGGCAGCCGCAGTCCTCGAAGCCGAGCAGGCCCGGACCGGAAGGCCAGGCACTGTCGTTGTAACCCGAGGCGCGCCAGGAGGTGCCCAAGTCGGTGCCGGTGTCATTGTATTTCCAGATGTCGCCGTAGTTGATGTAAGGGATGCCTTCGGAAAGGTCGAGTTCGGGGTCGGCCACGGAGGTCTCGGCCTCGGCCACCGGAGCGGTGCCGGGCGTGCCTCCCCGCCGCTGGCTGAAGGTCCAGTTGTGCCAGTCATCCACCCGGCGATCGGGGTTGATCAGGATGAGGCTGTGCCCCGCCCCGTCAGCAGCCACGGGCCAGGGATCCCCGTCGCCGTAGGCCACCGTGCTGAGGTCCAGCCCGTTCTTGTCCTTGAGGGTGACCCGTTCCCCGTCGTTGTCCAGGTTGCCGGTCCAGGGTCCGTAAATGCGGATGTTGGCGGGGATGCCATAGGCGGCGCGGAGCTGGGCGGGATCGATGGGGGAAAGGACCAGGCGCTCGAAGGGATTGAGAAAGGTGTGGGTGGGCGTGGCGGCGGAGAACTCGGGGAAATCATAATCCACCCCGCCGCGCAGCCGCCACCGGGCCATGTCGAAGGGGGTGGCGGTGTTGTTGTGGATCTCGATGTACTCCGGCAGATCGTCCGGAGGATGGTACATGATCTCGGAGATGAGCACCTGCTCTGCGCGCACCGTCCCGCACAAGATCGGGCCGGCCAACGCCACGGCTAACAACCAGTTGTTACGAATCATTCCAGAAGGGGTCTTTACATCGGTTTTCCACGGATTCCACCCTGCTCGGGTCAGGATAAGACAAACCGGTCTTTAACCGTGAGCCCGGTAAAAGACCGGTCGTTGGATCCAGGGAATGCCCGGCCAGTATGCCCTAGAACAGCATTTACTGCGAGAAAAAGTTTACGGAATTGTGACAATCCAAAACCCTGCGCAGGCGGCACTTGGCCCGGATTTCACCGGGGCGACACAAGAGGCGTCGATGGGGCGGATGCATCAATGAGGATGCCCCCCTTCATCGGTCGGATCCGACCGATCGGACCGATCGGACCGATCGGACCGATTGGCTGGCCGCCGGCCTCATGAGGCGAAGTCGCTGAAGATGCAACAGGGCTCGAACCACCTCGTGACCTCGGTGGCCAACACGTAGCCACCGCCGTGAGGCGGTGGACCCCAGTCGTGACTTGTCACGTCACAAACCACCTCCTGACCTCGGAGGCTGCTTGGCGGGTCCCCAGCCTACCCGCCCGCCGGCAGGGCCCAGCGTCCGCTCAGCCACCATTCCATGAAGCGGTCCCCGCCGAACATCCAGATCACGACGGCGGCGACGATGTAGGGTCCGTAGGGAATACGGCTCGACCACTCGCGCTGCTTGAGCAGGATGAGGATCACGCCCACCGTGCCGCCGATCAGGGAGCTGACCAACAGCGAAAAGGCCACCGCCGACCAGCCAAAGAAGGCGCCGATGGCGGCCATGAACTTCACATCCCCAAATCCCATCGCCTCCCGGGGCAGCACGATCTTGTCGGTCAACACCTCCATGTGGTGGACCTGCTCGGGATCCAGCGCCTCCTCCCCGATCAACAGCTTCTTGGGTTGAAGTCGCACCGGCACCGACCAGCGGCATCGGTCGGACAACTCCAGGCGCTTGGCCTCGAGCTGGATCACGTCCGAATCCCGGTAAAACAGGTCCTCATACGGGATTTCCTCGTCAGGCAGCACCAGCGAGGTTTCGGTGAACACCACCCGGGAGTCGGGCGGCAAACTCACCTGCTTGCGGCCGAAGAGCAGCTTGCCCCCGCGCAGGACGGCATACAGGACGCCGCCCCCGACCGCCATGCCGATCGCGCTTTCCTTAAGCGCGTTGACCGCCAGTTCCTGATCCTGGATGGCCGGCACGGCGAAGGAGCAGAGGAAACCCACGATGATGCCGCCGATGGTGATCTCGTCCGGAATGATGAAGTGCTCGAAATCGATGAAGGTCGCGACCACGAATCCCGAGAGCACCAGGCAATAGACCAGGGCCACCCCGACGGACTCCCGCCCCATCACCACCCAGCTCAACAGAAACAGCACGCCGGTCAGGAGTTCGACCATGAAATAACGGACGGTGATCGGCGCCCGGCAGTTGGCGCAGCGGCCGCGCAGCCAGATCCAGGTGATGAGCGGCACGTTCAGATACCAGGGGATGGCATACCCGCAATGCGGACAGTGGGAGGGCGGATGCACGATGCTCAGCCCCTGCGGCATCCGGTAGATGCACACGTTGAGGAAGCTGCCCACCATGGTCCCGAGGACAAACATCACCACCGACCAGAAATGAAACGGCAGCATCCAGTTCTCAGGTTCGAAGATGGCGCTAATCCCCATAGATGTGACTGGCCAGGGCGTCCCGCATCGCGATTTCGGGCGCCGCCACCCCGGACCAAATCTCCAAGGCGCGAGCCCCCTGATACAACAGCATCCCCAAACCGTTGGAGGTTCGGCACCCGGCGTTCCGGGCCAGCATCAGGAAGGGCGTTTCGGCCGGCTGATAGATCATATCGTAGGCCGCCGCCGCCGCCTTCAATGAAAACCGTCCGGCATCGAAGGGTAACGGGTCGCCCGTCTTGAGCCCAAGGGAGGTGGCGTTGAGGACTAAATCGATGCGTTCCCCAGCCGAATCCGTGGGATATCCCAGCGCCACGGCCACCTCGGGATGCCGGGCCCGAACCTCCTGAGCCACCTCTTCCGCCCGGGCTTTGGTCCGGTTGACCAAATACAGCCGCGCCACACCTTCGGCCGCCAGCCGAAGGGCCGCCACGCGCCCCGCCCCGCCCGCTCCCAGGATCAGAATGGACTGCCCGGACACAGTCAGCCCCAGATCCTCGCGCAGCGAGCGGATGATCGCGTCCGCGTCGGTGTTGAACCCGTGCAACCGCACCTGCTCGGGGGGGACGTCGTCAAAGTCGGCCAGGGGCAGCCACGTCCCCCCGGCGTCGAGACCCTCGAAACGCACGGTGTTGACCGCGCCCCAGAGCTGGGCGGTGTCATCGAGCACATCCATCATGTCCAGGGCCAGAAGCTTGTGGGGCACGGTGAGGTTCACCCCGATGAAGTGCATGGATCGCGCGCCATCGAGGGCTTCGGCAAGTGCTTCTGGCCGGACGTCAAATGCCAGGTAACGCCAATTCAGGCCCAGGGTCCGGAGGCCGGCGTTGTGCATGGCCGGAGAGGCGGAGTGCCGGACCGGGTGTCCAAAGACCGCGCAATACCTGGTGGAGGCATTGATGGGCGGCATGTCGGTTCCCGGCACGCGCCGGTTATAGCCCGTCAACAAGGCATCAAGCAACGCCTAGTGCGCGGGCGGGCGGAGTGGGGCCAATCGATCGGACCGATCGGACCGATCGGACTGATCGGTCGGATGCGGATCCTACCCATGGTGGTAGCCTTCCTCGCCGTGCTCGGCGAGGTCCAGGCCGACGGTCTCCGTCTCGGGCGAAGCGCGCAGGCTGCCGATGACCGCGCGCACCAGGGAGGCGATGAGGAGCGTGGCGATCACCGACCAGGCGGCGATCACGATGCCGGCCTTGAGCTGTTCCAGCCACAGGCTGCGGACAAAGTCCTCGGTGAGGGCAGGGTTGGCGGCGGGCGAGGCCAGCACACCGGCCATGATGACCCCGATCGAGCCGCCCACGGCGTGAACGCCGAAGGTGTCCAGCGCATCGTCGTAGCCCAACCAGGTCTTGAGCTTGGTGCAGGCCAGGTAGGTCCCCACGCCGGCCATGAGGCCGATCACCACCGCGGAACCGGGAGTCACGAACCCGGCCGCCGGCGTGATGGTGGCCAGGCCGCCGATCGCGCCGGAGCAAAACCCGAGCACGCTGGCCTTGCCCTTGGTGATCACCTCCATCGCCGCCCAGGCGAAGCAGCCCACCGCCGCGCCCAGGGTGGTGGTGACAAAGGCATTCGCCGCCACGCCATCGGAGGCAAGCGCGCTGCCGGCGTTGAACCCATACCAGCCCACCCAAAGCATGCCCGTGCCCACCATGCAGAGCACCATGCTGTGCGGCGGCATCGGCTCGCGGCCAAACCCGTTCCGCTTGCCGAGCAGGATGCAGAGCGCCAGGGCCGAGAATCCCGAGGTCATGTGCACGACCAGGCCCCCGGCGAAATCCACGGCCCGCACCAACGCCTGGTCGTTGCCCAGCCCATTCATCATCCCGCCCGGCCCCCAGACCATGTGCGCCGCCGGGAAATAAACCGCGAACATCCAGAGGACGGAAAAGCACATGATGGCCGAAAACTTCATCCGCTCGGCGATGGCCCCGATCGTGAGCGCCGGCGTGATGATGGCGAACATCATCTGGTAAATGCAGAAGATGTTGTGCGAGACCCAGGGCGTATAGGTCGGGTCAGGGGCGGAATCCACGCCGCGCAAAAACGCAAATTGAAGTCCACCCAGGATGCGGCCCCCCTCGGCAAAGCACAGGCTGTAGCCCACCGCCCACCAGAGCAGCGTCACCACGCCCGCCAATCCCAGGCACTGCGCCAGCACCGACAACACGTTCTTGCGCCGGACCAATCCTCCGTAAAACAACGCCAGGCCCGGCAAGGTCATGAAAAGCACCAGGGCCGACGCGGTCATCATCCAGGCATTGTGCCCCGGACCGGGTCCCGCCACTTTCGAGTCGGCCAGGTCGGCCGTGGCCCGCCCCTCGTTGTTGATATAGGCCTCCAGATCGGCCACCCGCTGCTCCAGGGACGGCTCGGCCGCCCACGCCAAGCCCGACGCCCCCCATGCTACCAGGGCCAGCACCATCCACACGCAACCTCTCCTCATGTCGCCACTCCCTTTCCTTGAAAGTTGGATTGAAGACCCGGCCTACACCGCGCGGTCACCGGTTTCCTCCGTCCGGATGCGGATCGCCTCCTCCACCGGCAGGACAAAAATCTTTCCATCCCCAATCTTGCCGGTTTTTGCACTCTTGAGGATCGCCTGGCAGGCGCCTTCCACCTGCTCGTCCGGAATCACGATCTCGATCTTCAGCTTGGGCAGGAAATCGACGGTGTACTCGCTCCCGCGATAAATCTCGGTGTGCCCCTTCTGGCGCCCGAATCCCTTGACCTCGCAGACCGACATGCCTTGAATCCCCAGTTCACCCAGTGCATCCTTGACATCCTCCAGTTTGAACGGCTTGATGATCGCTTCGATTTTCTTCATGGCTAGCTGATGGTTTGAGCCCCGGACACAAGGCCAGCCAAGGACGGCAACCCTATCCCGAAGGCGGTGGACGGCCGGACGATGGCATGAGGGCAATGAATGAGGCAATCCATTTTAATGAATGCCCTTCATGCTGGGCGTATCCCCATGACGCGGAATAGCCTGGACGCGGGGATTGGCTGGGGGTTCGTAGTCCCGCCTTCAGGCGGTCCGGGCCCTTCCTTTTCGGGATCCTCTGCTGTCGGAGCGCGGCTCTCCTGAGCCGCAGCAGCCTGGCTCATCGGCCACGGCTCAGAAGAACTACACTCCCCAGCCTGGACCGTCCTGCCGAGACACGTAACGTGACTCCGCGCTGCGCCACCCCGCTTCAGGGCTTGTCCAGAACTCCAATCCTCCACACACTCCATTCCCGACGGCACCATTCAACCAAATGAAAACCCCTGCCCCTTCCCGCACGTTGCCCCTGTTGACCCTAATCCTGTTGTGCCTTCCCCTTTTTGGGCTGATTGGCTGCGGTTCCGGCCAGACCGGGTTGGATCGATCGGTCCTTTCCCAATGGGTGGGCAAGCGCTGCACCGTCCAGGTGCGGCGGGATGCCCTTGGCAGCGCCCACACCCTGCCGGTGGCTCCCCTGACCGATGAAATCAACGGCGCGGCCGTCTCCATCAGCGGCACACTTGAGCGGGTGGACGCGCATAGCATCGTCCTGAACCACGCCTCCAAGTCCCACTTCATCCCGGAAGCCTCGATCCTCCTCATCCGCCTCAACGAGTAAGAAGGGGCGCGCGACCGACGCGCCGTGTCCCCCTTGAGGCCTCGCAAACTGGCCCTGGCCCGTCCTTGCTTCGCTCTGTGGCCCTCTGCCTTTCTCCGTGATCTCTGTGTTAAGAGAAAGTGGGCGACGCCCCCACGCCCTGCTCCAACCTGCAACCCCGAGTGAAGCGCCTACGCGTTCGCTTTATCGCAGAGGTCGCGGAGAAGCGCAGAGGAAGAGAGCGGAGAGCTGGGAGCGATGTCGTGGTGGGGCTTCTCCTTGGCGTCTTGGCGTCTTGGCGGGAGCCAAGGAATCCTCCCGCCAAGACGCCAAGACGCCAAGGATTCATGAAAGCGAAGGAATTCCTTGGTTCCTGCCCTGCGCCCCTGCGCCTCTGCGGGAGACGTTTCGGTTTATGGAGCGCCTCCACCGCCCGACGGGTGGTTGGACACGCCATGGGTTCATGAACCCAGCCAATGACTGCGCTGCCTAAAGGCAGGACTACGAACGTGAACCGCCGCGTTTGTAGTTCTGGCTTCAGCAAGTCCTGCGGGATGCGTGAGGCATCTGCGCAAAGGCCGAGCCATGACCCCACCTTAGCCAAGCCGCAGACAGAACGTAAAGTGTTATTTCGAGGGCTGACCCTGATAACTCAAGGCCACCCATGCCAGGTGCCATCCAAGGGAAATAGGCGGCTCTGCAGACTGATTTGAGGCTCGCATTTAACGTTGTGCACGGTAAGTTCATCACGCCATGGCAAGCATGAAGAAGAAATCCACTCGAAGAAAGCGTCGGCTGACCACACGCGTCGAACTAGGCCGGCATACTGTCGCGGATCCAGAAATCTGCCACGGCAAGCCCACCATCAAAGGGACGCGAATCTTGGTACGGCAAATCTTGGAAGAACTGGCGCAGGGGATGTCTCCGGATGACATCATCGGTGCCTGGGGAGGAGCGGTTTCGCAGGCATCCATTGCCGAGTGCGTCCGGCTGAAAGGATCGCCTACCAAAGGATTAAAGCGATTCAACCGCGCCACGTATTCCACTCTTACTAAGAAGCAGTTTAAGGCGGCCATGGACTCCGATGTTTTTGAGCAATGAAGCGTGTGCGAGACAGCTTAGCCCCATGAACATCACCGAACTGCCTGTCAAAGTTGATGCTGGCAAAGTGCAAACGTTTTGTCGGCACAGGCAGATTCGGCGGTTGAGTCTTTTCGGGTCGGTGCTACGAGAGGACTTCGATCCGGCCAGAAGTGATGTCGATGTGCTGGTCGAATTTTCCCCAGGACATGAACCAGGCTGGGAGTTCTTTCGCTATGGAGAGGATTTGAGTCGGCTACTAGGTATCCGCGCAGACTGCCACACGCCGGCCATGATCAGTCCGTTGTTTCGTGATGAAGTGATGAGGGAATCCATGGTGCTCTATGAGCAAGCATGATCCCAAGGTGATCCTCGCGCAGATCGCTCTTTATGCCGAGCGTGCCCAGGAGCTTTCTCGAGAGCATTCGATTCATGATTTCACTGCAGATTGGAGGCAGGGAATGCTGTTCGAACGCGTGATGGAGAATCTCGGTGAGGCCGTGAAGCGGCTGCCGGGTGAATTGCGCGAACGCTATGATGCGGTCGATTGGAAGGCGATTGGTGGAATGAGAGATCGTCTGAGTCACGGTTATGATTCGGTGGATTACGATATCCTCCTGCGCGCCGTCGAGCGGCAGATTCCCGGCCCGCTTGAAACCATTGTCCGAATGCAACGTGATTTGCAGAACCCATCCTGAGACAGCCCGGGCAGCGCATGAAGCGCGAAGCGTCGCAGGGGCGCGGAGGTTCGACCACGGATTTCACGGATGGCACGGATGAGGGGATTAAAAGGATCCGCCGCAACGTGTGATAGTGCATGCGCTTGCCTTCCTGGTTCAGCAAAAGGGCCTGCTCGTCTCCCGGCTTCACTCTGTGGCCCTCTGCGCGTCTCCGTGATCTCTGTGTTGAAGGTCAGGCGATGTTGATATTGCCCGTTAATCCCTTGTCACCTGCCCGCCTGATCAAGGCCAGAAGATGCGCACACTCAGATTGGCGGCTTCTTCGCCGTATGAGCACAATCAAACCTGACAACGATCTGCCAGCGGCCAATGCCTGGCGAGCTAATCCCAGGAAGTGATCGCGATTGCAGGTGATGATGACGCTCCCTCATTCTGAGCATGGGCGAAGATGGCTTCGTCCGGCGAAGTTACGGGAAGAACTTCACGAAGCTTGGTAACCTCAAATTTCCAGTGACGCAATGACTTCGCAACCTCGTCTGGCACATCGGCACAGGTGGCTCCCCCCGGGGACAAGTGACACCCTATTCTTCGCTAGTGCGTTCCCTCGGATGGCACCGGGCATGGGTAGCCTTGAGGTCCTCGATGGTCAGTTTGGTGTAGTGCTTGAGGGGTTCCAGGCTTGGGCGCCCAAGGAGTTCCTTGACGTGGTAAAGGTTGGCACCGCTCCGGATTAGCTCGGTGGTGCAGCTCCGCCGAAAGGTATGGGGAATCACGGAAGTGCTACGCGCTCAGCGAGCCGAGGAATGCCAGGCGCTGCCTCCAGGCAAAGGTGAGTGCTAAGTGTTAATTCGAGGGCTGACCCCAATAACCGCAAAGTGGCTTCACAACGGTTGACCTCCCTCGTTGAGGATTTTGAGGTAGTCGTCATAGACAAACACGCGGTTGCGGCGCTGGCCGGTGAGTTCGCGGGCGATGTCGGCGGCCACGAGACTCTGCATCGCTTTCGCGGCGGTGGGAAAGGTCATGTCGTGGGTGTCGCACACGTGTTTCAGCGTGAGCACGGGACGCTGCCGAAGCGCGGCCAGCACACGCAGGGCGTTGGCGGCGGCGCGTCCTGATTGCTGGATGCGGCGTGTGTCCGCGTCGAAGAGGTTCACCAACTGCCGGGCGGTCTGCACCGCGCTGCGGGCGGTTTGGTCCACACCTTCGAGAAAAAAGTCCACCCACGCTTCCCAGTCGCCCGTGGCGCGGACACGGTCCAGGAGTTCGTAGTACCCCGGGCGGTGTTGCTTGAGATAAAGCGAGAAATAGAGCAACGGGTCAGCGAGCAGTCCGCCATGGTGGAGCAGCAGCGCGATGAGCAGGCGGCCCAGACGACCGTTGCCGTCGAGGAAGGGATGGATGGTCTCGAATTGCACGTGGGCCACGGCGGCCTTGACCAACACGGGCAGGGCGCTCGTTTCGTCGTGCAGGAATCGTTCGAGGTCGCTCATGCAGGTTTCGACCTCCTCGGGCGGAGGCGGAACATAATGGGCGTTGCCGGGGCGAGTGCCGCCGATCCAGTTTTGGCTGCGACGGAATTCGCCCGGCTGTTTTTCGCTGCCCCGGCCTTTGGCCATCAGCGCGGCGTGCATTTCGCGCAGCAGACGGTTGGAGAGCGGGAAGCCTTCGCGCAGCCGCTGCATGCCGTGATTCAACGCGGCGACGCAATTTGAAACTTCCACGACATCGTCGATGGGCGATCCCGGCGCTTCCTCCAACTCGAAAAGCAGGAGGTCGGAGAGGGAAGATTGTGTGCCCTCGATCTGGGAGGACAACACGGCCTCGCGCCGGACGTAGGAGTAGAGGAACAGATGCGGGTCGGGCAGCAAGGTGCTGATGCTGTCCAACCGCCCCACCGCGAGCGTGGCCTTTTCGAGGAGAAGCTGACGCGGGCCGGTGATCTCCAAGGGCGGCGTTGGGGGCAATGCCAACGGCACGAAGGCACGCACCTTCTCCCCCGCCGTGGCGGTGACGCGGTAAGTGCCTGTGGCTTTGCGGTTCATGACCGAAACTTGAATAAGATCCCGGACTATTAAAGAAATAGCCAGTAATCTTTAATAGAACCCGAAAATCCCATCTTTTGGAGGTGTTTGCCGACTTTGGCCGCCAAGGAATCCACCTCCGTTACGAGTTGCGGCAGTGGGGTGGCGTAGCGTTCGGCCAGTTGGCGGATGCGCCCGGTGAGGGTTTGGGAGACGCGGTCGAGTTCGCCCTGCACGGCGGCGGCCAGCGAGGCCAGCCACTTGCGACAGGTGGAAATATAGCTGCGGATGCTGGCGAAGACGCGGGCCCCGTGGAGGGTCCTGAATCCGCCGGAAATCTTCTGCCGAATCTTGATCATGCGAATGTCCTGCTCGGCTTGATTGTTGGTGAAGGGGACCTTCGAATCGAGCAGGAAGGCCAGGACGCAGAGATCATAGCCCTCGAGGCGGTCGAGCAGATTGG
>Ga0302046_10000358_pt1 | contig 47180 bp, 32 predicted proteins | sample RVTome_11_FD_200261 | JGI IMG/M metagenome (GOLD analysis project Ga0302046, IMG submission 200261) | Soil microbial communities from uranium-contaminated site in the Upper Colorado River Basin, Wyoming, United States - RVT147D111 (version 2) ...
TGCTTTGGCGCATTCAAATCGAACCCCCTTCGGGCTCTTCCTTAGCAAACCTTCAGCCGCCACCTGCCTGACAACCCAATCCCTGGACCGTTCCGCCTGCATTCCGGTTTTCTTGAATCCGCCGTAATGCCCCCCTGCCCTCCCTATTGCAAACTTTGGCAATAGATTGGCAATGCGCCAGAAAAGTGCCGTTTTATTGGGGAACGATGGTGCGCGCTGCAGGACTTGAACCTGCGACCCCTTCCGTGTGAAGGAAGTGCTCTACCACTGAGCTAAGCGCGCCGCCAACATCGAAAGACCTTCGAGAGTCGTTGATCTTCATGGTCTTTCGCAAGAAGCGTCGAGGCCATATCTTCGTTTAACTGAAGCGACATTCAAGCAGAAAAGCGGCGGAGGTCAGGACGGATGTCAGGACAGATAGGGCTCCCGAGTTCCGGGCTGCATCGGACGGTTTAGCGTCTTCGAGCGGTTGTGCCCATCAAGAGCCAAGCGGAGGGGAGCAAGGGTAGGAAGGGTGCTTGGCATGCTCAAGTGGCGGACCCATTCGCCGCCCAACGCCGATACAGGTGATCCGACAGAGACCATCACCACGGTCAGGCTCAGTCCACTCGATGTTCATAACGCCTCGGATCGATTTGGTCATCGCGCAGCTGGTCTCCGTTCGTGTCCAGCGACTGGTTCGGCCCCGGCTCATTCACCTGTGGTTGACCAACTCATCTACGGTGATTCCAATGTCTCGAGCGATCTGTCGAAGTAGTATCGGAGAAACATCTCGCCCCGCGTGGTTCGGCACAGTGGTCCCGCGACCGTCAGCATGTCGATACTGCATGTGGGAACCACTCTGTCGAACCATTGTGAAACCCAAAGTCTCAAGAATACGGCACACCTCTCGCGGCTTCAGGACTGGCAACTTCCCCATGGCCTACCTCACCCGAATCGTCTGGGTTCCCACAAACTCGGCTTGCAAGGGTGGCTCCCCGTCCTCTAACAGAAGCCCAACCACCTCCTCTAGGTTGAGTCGCAACTCATCCAATGAAGCTCCCTGCGAGTGTGCTCCAGCAAACCCCGGCACGTAACCAACGTAGAGCCCCGTATCAGGGCACTTCTCGACCACTGCCGTAAAGGACTTCATCGTGGGAGATTACTCGGCGCCGTCTTGGACGTCAATGGCGCTGGGCTAGAGCAGCAGTGATTTCCTTTGTGGCCGAACGTCAAGGTGACCGACAGAGACCGTCGCCATGGTCGCCCTACCCAACCGATGCCTCATCAAGCCTGCGCTGCGGCTTTTCCAACGGTCAGGACCGGGCTTCGATCATGCCGGTTTGCCGGGCGAAATTGAAGAGCCCGCCGGCATCCACCACCGGTCGCACCTCGCCCAATGGCTTGAAGGCATACACCTTGCCGGACCCCTCGACCGTGACGGCGGACGCGTCCAAATCCACGGTCACCACGTCGCCCGTCTGGAGCACCTCGCAAAGCCGGTCCACGCACTCGCAGGGATACAGCTCGCCAGTGGCCACGCAGTTGCGGAAGAAGATCCGGGCAAAGCTCTCGGCCAGCACCACCTTGCAGCCGGCCGAACCGAGCGCGATGGGGGCGTGCTCGCGCGAGCTGCCACATCCAAAGTTCCGTCCGCCCACCACGATGGCATACTCGCTGTCCAACTGGCCGGGCTCGACATAGCGCGTGCCATACAGGGACTCCGGCAATCCGCAAAGCGCGTGGCTGCCCAACTTCTCATACTCCTCCGGAATGGTCGGGACGAGGTTGAGGAACTCCGCCGGAATGATCTGGTCCGTGTCGATGTTGTCCTTTACGACGAAGACCTTGCCTGTAAACACCGATTGCATGCGGCGCCAATGTGGGGGTTGGTCCCGCCTTTTTCAACGTGTTTTTCGCCCCCCCTCAGGAGCCCGCCCCGCGCAGGAAGGCAACCAGGTCCGCCATGTCCTGGGGCTTGAGCATCTGCTCGAATCCCTCCGGCATCACCGAGAGCGCCGAGCCTCGCAGCTCCTTGAGCTGGGAACGCCGCACCTCCTCCTCCATCCCGCCAGCCCCCTTCAACACAACACGATCCGCCGTCTCGGACACCAGCACTCCCGACAGCTCCCGGCCATCCTCTGTCACCGCCGTGTAATTCACAAAGGGCGCCTCCACCGCCTGGTTGGGATCGAGAATGGCCGCCACCAACCCCTCCGTCGTCCGTCCCGTGACCGTCCCCAAATCCGGCCCCACCGCCACCCCTTCGCCTCGCACCTGATGGCAGGTCGCACAGTGCTCACGGAAAAGCCCAGCCCCCTGGTCGGGATGCCCCGTCAGACGCGGCACATCGCGATAGGCCTGCATGACCGCAGCACGCCCAGTTGCCGCGGCACCAAAGATCGCCGCCGCACGCTCCCGGACCGCTGGGTCCGGATGCTGCAGCAGCTTCTGACGTTGCACCGTGTTTACCAGCCGCGCCGGGATGGTGTCACTCTCGATGACCTCAACCAGCCAACTCGCTCGTTCCGGCCGTTTCAACAACTCGTCGATCGTCGCCACCTTGATGCCCGGACTCATGACATCCCAGCGTGCCAGGAGCTGTTCCGCCACGACCGGATCGGCGTCCCGCGAGAGAAGCTCCAGCGCGGTGCGCTGCAACTCCGGCGCTTGACGGGCGTCGAGCAGGGACACGACCAGCGCGCGGTCCTGCTCCCATCGGGGATTGCGCCAGCGCAGGATCCGAAGCGAAGCCAGGCGCGCGTCAAGGACGTCCGCTTCCTTCACCTGTTCGCGAGCGCGCGACAGCACCCGCGCATGCCAATCCTCCATGGCTCGTCGCCAGGCAACCGAAGAAGCGGTCTGGCCCCCTTCAAAATCACTCCAGTCCACCCCCTCCTCCGCCAAGGCTTCCACCAGCCTCGCGGTGGCCTGCCATTGCCAGGACTCGGGCGTCGCCACATCCATTGGCTGCAGCCGCTGCGCCAGCATCCCCAGGGCCTCCCCATTCCGCTCCGCCAAAATGCGCTCCCCCAGCGCCGACGCAAAGGGCCGTGCGGTGTGCTCGTGCGTCATCAAGCGGTCCGCCAGTGGAGCCAGGTGCTTGGCACGCCCGCTCAACACCGCCGCCCGCACATATGCATCCTCCGCATCGCGTGCCGCGAGGCGGGCCAGAGCATCGGGCACCTGAGGACTCACGGCCTGGCCAAGGGTGAACGCCAACTGGTAACGGACACGCACCGCGGGATCCTCCGCCATCTCAATCAGCCTTCGGATCAATACCCTGGACTCATCCCCGGGCAGGGCCGCCTCCGCAATGCGGACCGCATGCCGACGCACCTCGGGATGAGGATCCCGGAGGACCCGCAACAGCCAATCCGGGCTGACTTCCCCCAGTCCATCCAACGTGCAGAGGGCCTGCACTCTCACCTGAGGAAGGCTGCTTTCCCTCGCCAGGCGCCGCAACGTGTCGGCCGCCGCCCGATCCTGCCCGCGCACCATCAATCGTTGCACGGTGTCGCGCTGCCACCCATTGGGACTGTCCATCGCCGCGGCCAACTCCGCTCCGGCCAGTCCCGCCAGGGAATGGGGGCGTCGCAACGGTGTTCCCTTCGGCACGACACGGTAGATGCGTCCCCGGTCGTCTCCGGCGCGCAGGTCAATCTGCTGCTTCATGTCCTCCATGGCATACTCGGGATGCTCGATCACCAGGCGATACATGTCCGCCACGTAGAGCGCCCCGTCCGGGCCGGTCTTGAGTGTGATGGGGCGGAACCAATTGTCGGTCGAAGCCAGGAACTCGCTCTCCTCTTCGCCCTCCGCACGGCGGCTGGACCAGGAGACGCCCTCGGGTGTGAGCACTTCACGATGCACCAGGTTGTGGGCGGGTTCGCTGATGAACATGCTGGTGGCAAACTCCGGGCCGAACAGGTCGTCCCGGTAAGGCGTGGGGCTGTTGGCGGACGTGACCGTGTGATGCAGGCCGGGCCAGTTGAAGCGGGCCATGCTGGGACTGATGGCCACGGCCCGTGTGCTGTTGGCGGCCATGTAATGCTTCATGGGCGGCCGCGGCAGGCCGCGCGGCAGGGATCGTTCCTCGATGGGATAATGCCACAGCCAGGCGGGGTTGTTGTTGCCAAACCAATCCCCCCAGTCGTTGCGGTGCCGGCCATACTGTGTCGCCCCTTCAATCAACTCCAACCTGCCCTGGTCCGGCCGAAAGCGGAGGTCGTGTCCGCGCAAACTCAGGCTGCCTTCCACACCGGGCCCGCGAAGGGTGCCGCCCGACTCGCCGTTGGCCGCGTAGATCCAGTTGTCCAGGCCATACTCGAAGCCATTGACCCGATGCTGCTGGTTGCCGGGCCGGAATCCGGTCCACAGCACGCGCTTCAGATCGGCGCGCCCGTCCCCGTCGGTGTCCTCGGCGTAAAGCATGTCCGGCGCGGCACAGACCAGCGCCCCGCGTCCCCAGGGCATGATGCTGTTGGGAAATGGAAGCTCCTCCAGGAACGTCGTGGCGGTGTCGTAGCGCCCATCATCGTCCGCATCGTCCAACACCACGACGCGCCCCCCCGGCTTGTCCCGACCATCCATGCCACTGGGATAATCCCCCATCTCCACCACCCAGAGGCGGAGGTCCTCGCCCCAGTCGAAGGCGACGGGATCCTTCACCAGCGGTTCGGCGGCGACCAACCGCACCTCGAAGCCATCCCGCACCTGGATGGCCCGCAGGCTCTCCTCCGGACTCCTCGGCGGCGGCGCCTCGAACGCAATCAGGTCTTGAAATGAGCGACGATCCACCTTGTCCGGCAGGTGCGCCGTGTCCTCGTTCTGGATCCAGAGATGCCCGTCCTTGAACCAGGCGCCGTTGTTGCGCTGCGGCCCCTCCCGCACGATGGCCGGAATCGCCCCGGGCGCACTCCGCGACCCGCCCTTGACGCGGCGCGTCCAGCCCACCTTCCAGTCCCAGCCCGGAATCGGATCCGCCACGAACAGATGCACCGCCCACGATTCGCCGTTGGAAAAGACCATGTCCTCATACGTGTCCCCGTTGAGATCCACAAAGCGCAGGCCGTTGTCCCGCCCTGCCCCGTCCACCAGCGACACCTCCTCGGGGAATCCAAAATCGCGCCGCGTCCACCTTCGCTCCTCGTCGTTCCAGGAAAACACGGCGTTCTGGTCCGGGTTGGACACCAGCACCTCGCAGCGACCGTCGTGATCGACGTCACGCAGCCGGAAGCCCGCGTCCTGCCCGTTCCGTTGCGTGGCCGGCACTTCGCCGTCAAGACTCAGGCCATTCCAGAGTTCAGGCGCCGGTTCCCATACATCATCGCGAAGGATCCATGCCCCGGCCGTTGCGCCGTCGCGCATCATCGCCACCGTCGTCCCCGTTCCCTCCAGCACGCCAAACCGTACCGCCGGGCTTCGCAGAGGATCGTTCCCCGCGGTGATGCGGGTCGGGAATGGGAATTCGCGCCAGGTCCCGGCGTTCGGATCCCAACGCCGCGTCACCTGCATCGACTCGTTGGCGATGATCACATCCTGGTTCCCGTCCGCATCCAGGTCCAGCAGGCGGACGCCGTTGTCCCTGCCGTCGGCCGCGCGCAGCGCCTGGCCCTTGAGCAGGTTCCGACTGAGACGGTCGGCGGCCTCGCGGAAATTGAGGAAACGCACACGCTGTCCGTGCTTGGCCACCGTGCGGTTCACCAGGTCCGCCAGCTGGGTGTTCTCAATCCAGCCGTGCGGATGAAAGATGAGGGTGAAGGTTCCCTGCTTGCGCACCACGATGTCCATCGCCGCCAGCCAATCCTCCACGGTCGCGGCCTGGTTGGAACCGTGCAGGTTCTGCGCCTCCCAATCGCTGGGCACCACGGGGGGAAACTCCCAGCACAACCCGCCCACCACAAACGGATAGGGATAATCCTCCACCGTGGTGGTGAAGGACCCCATGGACACCTTCACCTGGGCATTGGTCCGGGCCGGCAGGTACCTGCCGAACCGTGCCTGCCCGGAGGCCTCCACCACCCACTCGCGCGGCACCTCCGGATCGGCGCTGGTGAAGATGGTCATGATCGAGGTGTCGATGGCGAGAAACTGTCCGGCCGAGCTGGGCCAGTTGAAGATCTCCGCGAAAAACCGGGGACTGGGGCTGTTCATCGAATCGCAGCACGGCATGCGGAACGCCACCGGCACGTTGCCCGGAATCCGATGGAGCAGGTCCACGCATCCATCGAAGGTTTGGTCGGCAGCCGCGAAGTCGCCTTTGGCCAGACAGGGGCACGGGTGCGAAAGCGTGTGCACCTCGATCGAGAGCCCCTCCTTCAACCAGGACACCAGGCGGGGATCGTCAGGATCCAGGGCATTGGCGAAGATGCTGACCGGCGCGCGGCCGTCGATCTGTTTCAGGCGATCCAGAAGGGGCCGCAGAAACGCCTCGTAGCGTTCGGTGGAACGCATGTCGTCGATCGACAACAACGCCACCGCTTCCACCCCTTCCTCCCCCACCCACTGCGGCGTGGTCAGCCGGGCCGTGTGGCGCCCCACATAGAAGGGGTCGGTCTCGTCGAGGTACACCAACCGATTGGCGTCGGGCGCGGCCTGCAGGATCGGGAGTCCGATCATCAAGCCCAGGGCAAACCAAAGCCGGCAGCGAAGAACAGGTGCCATGCCCGGAAGATTACGTCCCTTGAGCCCTGCTCGTCGAGGAGGAGGGGGGGAGGGGTCAGACTTGACTCATTGACTATCCATCGCCGTGCCTTTGGGCACGAAGCGACGGATAGTCAATGAGTCAAGTCTGACCCCTCCTTCACCCGAACTTTCGTTTGACCCTCCTTTGCGAATCTGCGTGAATGATCATGGTCTTTGCCCCGACGTGGAAGGCTCGCCTTTCGGCGGAATTCCAGGCTTTGGTCACCGAAGCCAATGGCCAGATGTCGTCCGCGCGAGGAGGCCAATAGAGGTTGTGCGGCGTACGCTCGAGTGGAGGGTCTAACCACGGTTCCTCACCCAAGCCCTTGTGCTCGGCAAGTACTGCTGCACCACATAAGGTGTTTTGGCTCTTGTTTTGGCTTTACTTGCCAAGGCGATTGGTGTGTTTTTACCCGAACGAATTTCAAGGCATGTACCTAAAGAATTTAACGGCGCTTGGCTTTAAGTCCTTTGCCGACAAGACCTCGCTGAATTTCCTTCCCGGGGTCACCGCCATCGTGGGGCCCAACGGGTGCGGGAAATCCAATGTGTCCGACGCCATCCGCTGGGTGTTGGGGGAACAGTCCGCCAAGGCCCTGCGCGGGTCGGAAATGGCGGACGTGATCTTCAATGGCACGGACAAGCGCAAGGCCATGGCCCTGGCGGAGGTGTCCCTGACCATCGGGGACGTGGACAGCGACCATCTCCGGGCGGCGGGCATCGAACTGGCCTACAACGAGGTCACCCTCACGCGTCGGGTCTTCCGCGACGGAGGCAGCGAGTATTTCATCAACAAGACCGCCTGCCGCCTGAAGGACATCCAGCGGTTGTTCATGGGCACCGGCGTGGGCCGGACCAGCTACAGCATCATGGCCCAGGGCAACATCACCCAGATCCTTTCCAGCAAGCCCGACGACCGGCGCCTGATCTTCGAGGAAGCGGCCGGCATTACCAAGTTCAAGGCGCAGAAGAAGGAGGCCCTCCGCAAGCTGGAACACACCGAGCAAAACCTGCTCCGCGTGCAGGACCTCATCCGCGAGGTCAAGCGCCAGATCGGTTCCCTCCAGCGCCAGGCCGGCAAGGCCCGACGCTACAAGGCCCTTTCCCAGGAATTGCAGCACCTGGAAACGCAGCTGGCCAGGCATCAGTTCGACCTGTTCCAGTCCGAGATCGCCGCCCGCCTGTGCCAGTCTGAAAACCTCCGCGTGGAGATGGAGCAAGCCTCGGGCGGCGTGTTGCGGTGCGAGGATGAAATCCGCCGCCTGCGTGAGCGTCTGGGCGAGATCGAGCATCAGGTCAGTGACGTTCAGCACCGAGGGATGGAACTCAAGGGCGAGGCGGAACGCCACGAGCACCGCATTCAGATCAACGAGGAACGACTGCGCGAACTGGAGCAGCAGAACCAGCGCGCCCTCGAGGAGATCGCCCAGGCCGAGGAACGCCGCCAAGCCACCGAGGAACAACTCCGCACCGTGCTGGAACACCTGGGCGCCTCCGAGGCGGCCGTGCACCATAAGCGCGACGTGCTCGAGGATCGGCGCGGCGCCCTGGCCCATATCGAGGCCGACGCCCGGGACCGGCAGGAAGCCCTCCGCGTGGCCCAGTCCGAAGCCTTCGACAATGCCCAGCACCTCTCCCGCCTGCGGAACGAAGTCAACGCCCTCGATCTGCAGAAGCAGGGCAACCTCGTGCGCCTGGAAAAGCTCTCCTCCGAAAAAATCCAACTCGAGGAGGAACGCACTCATCTGGAGCAGCGCCTCTCCGAGTTCGCCGCCAACGTGGAGGCCGAGCGGCAAACCGCCCAAACCCGCCGCGGCACGGTCGAGGAGCGACAACAGCGCCTCCAGGAGATCCAGGCCCAGCTTGCCACCACGGCCGAGGAACTGGATCGCTCGATCACAGGCCAGGCGGAACTGCGCTCGCGCCTCGAGGTCCTCGAACAGCTCGAATCCAGCCACGAGGGTTTCGGCGCCGGCGCCCTGGCCGCCCTGGAGCAGTCCCAGTCGGTGCTCGGTTCGCTGGCCGACCGCATCCGCGTTCCCGATCCGCATGTGGCGGCCGTGGAAGCCGCGTTGGGTCATCACCTGCAGTTGGTGCTGACGGACCATCCCGAGCAGGCCCGTTCCATTCTGGAGGACTTGCGTTCCCAGCAGAAGGGCCGCGCCAGCATCGCCGCCCTGGACCTGGGCCAGGCCGCCGGCGAGGCATCGCCCCAACTGCCCGAGGGCCTCTCCCGCGAGCAATGTCTTCCCGCCCTGGAGGTGATCAACGCCGACCCGGCCGTCCTCCCGCTCCTGCGCGGCCTGCTGGGCCGCACCGCCATCGTCCCCGACCTTCCCACCGCGACCGATGCCTGGCGGGCCTGCGGTGGCGCCTGCGATTTTGTCACGCGCGACGGCGAACTGCTCACGCGCCACGGGGTCTATACCGGGGGCTCCTCCAACGGCACCGGACAGGCCGCATCCATCCTGGGCCGCAAGAACGAGATGGCCGAACTCAACCGGCACCTGGCCGAGGTCCAGGAGCGCGTGGCCGAATTCAGCCGCCGCAAAGGCGCCCTGCAAAGCGAGCAGACCGCCCTGCAGGCCGGGCTCCAGGAAGCCCAGTCCGAATTGCGCGCCACCGAGGTGGCCATCGCCACCCACGAGGGCGAGTTCAACGCCCTGCAGAATTCACTTCACTCACTGCGCCAGAAGATCGAGACCGTCGTCTTCGAAATCCAGAGCCTGGCCGAGCAGGAGGCCTCGATCCGGGACAAGCGCGGCGTGCTGTCGGGGCGCCTGGCCGAACTGGAAGCCAGGGAGCAGGCCTCCGGCGCGCGCGTGGCCGAACTGACGCAGGAACTCGAAACCCTCCGTCACCGCCGCGAGGAGGCCAACACCGGCCTCACCGAAGCCAAGGTGGACCTGGCTTCGGAGGAACAGCTCTGCGCCGGCCACGCCAAACAGAAGCCGCCCCTGGAGCAGCGCCTGCAGGAACTCCAGCACCTCGTGGATCAGCGCCGTTCCGAAATGGGCGGCTTCGAACAGCGCCGAGGCCAGTTCCTCTCCGAGAACGAGGAATCCCGCCGCCAGATCGAGCGCCTCCAGCACGAACGCGGGATTGTCAGCCAGCAGGCCGCCGATCTGAACCACCAACGCGGCGAGCAGGACCAGGAAATCACCGCGCGCGAACAACGCCTCCGCCAGCAGCGCGCCCGCCTGGACGAACTCCAGCAACAGCGCGGCCAGGTGGAGGTCGAGCTGGCTCAGAAAAACATGGCGGTGGAGAACCTGCGCGAAAAGATCCTCACCAAATACCAGATCAGCCTCGACGACATCCGCAGCGAGTGCATCACCATCACCTACGTGGACGAGGGACCGCCCCGCATCCAGACCTTGTCCCCCGAGGAGATGGCAGCGGAAGGGGCCGCCACGGACTGGACCGCGGTGGGCGACCAGGTTGCCGCGCTGCAGAAGCGGATCGACGAGATGGGCCCGGTCAACCTCGTGGCCATCGAGGAATACGAGGAGACCGAGCAGCGCTACGAGTTCCTCAACAGCCAGAACGAGGACTTGGTCAAGGCCAAGGACCAGCTCCTCGAGGCCATCAGCCGCATCAATGTCCAGACCCGCGAGATGTTCATGGAAACCTTCCAGCGCATCCGGGAAAACTTCCAGGCCACCTTCACGGAGATCTTTGGCGGCGGCAAAGCCGACCTGATGCTGGTGGACGAGAACAACGTGCTGGAAAGCGGCATCGACATCGTGGCACGCCCGCCCGGCAAGCAGTTGCAGAGCATCTCCCTCCTTTCAGGCGGCGAACAGACCATGACCGCCGTCTCCCTGCTCTTCTCCATCTACCAGGTCAAGCCCAGCCCGTTCTGCGTGCTGGACGAGCTGGACGCCCCGCTGGACGAGTCCAACATCAACCGCTTCATCCGCATCCTGAAGCGCTTCCTGGAACACTCCCAGTTCATCGTCATCACCCACAACAAGCGGACCATCGGCATGGCCGACGTCCTCTACGGCGTGACCATGCAGGAGCACGGGGTGAGCAAGATCGTGAGCGTGAAGTTCCACAAGGCCGACGAGGAGGTGACCGATCACAAGCCCGCCTCGCTCGAGACCCCCGTCCCCGATCACGCCATCGAGGAAGCCGAGGACCGGGTACAGGAGGAAACGCTCGAGGTCGTCAAGTAGGATCTCACATTTCAAATCTGAAATCTGAGATCCTCAAAAGTGGCTCCACCAGTTGGCCACCGCCGCATACTGGTTCAACTCCTTGTGCAGGACCTCGTCCAGCAACTTGCGTCCGCCGCGGCGCAGGAGTTCCCTCCCCACCTGTTCGGCGGTTTCGCGTCGTTTCTCGTAGGTGTCGAAGTAGGGGGCCAACAACGGGGTGCGTGATTCGACCTTGGCCCAGGAAATCTCCTCGCTGGCCGAAACCAGGTCGTGCATGACCTCCACGAGATCACGCTCGCCCAGGCGCCTGAGTTCACCCGCCAGCTTGGGGTGGTGATCCGCGACCTCCTTGAGTTCCGATTCCATCCGCGCCACCTGTTCCTCCAGGGTGCCGCTGCCGCCGGCGGCTTTCTCGCCCAGTGGATCGCCCAGCTTGTGCAGGGCGATCCGGGCCGCCTCCTGCAGGACCGCCAGGGCCTGCTGCTGTTCCGCGGTCGATTCGTCACGCATCTTGAGCGTCGCCACCAGAACCCAGATGGCGCGCTGATCCTGGATCTCCCCCAGGGCCTGCGCCGCCGCCACCCGCACGGCATAGGCGTCGTCATGGGTAAGGACCTGGATCAATGGCTCGGTGGCGTCGGCATGACGTATCTTGCCCAGCGCCTCGGCCACCGCGCAGCGCAGGTTGGGGGAAGGATCCTTGAGGAGACCGGTCAATTTCGGGACGGCTTCGGCACCCATGACACTGAGCGCTTCCAGCACGGCCTTGTGCAGTTCGACCGTGGGGAGATGCCGGGCCAGCGCTTCAGCGGCTTCGGGGCCGCCCAGGCGCCCCACTTCCCGGGCCGCGCTCCGGGCGACACCATCCTTGCGATCGAGCGCACTCACCAACAGGGTCACAGCCTTGGGTCCTCCCATCCGCCCCAACTCCTTGACTGCGGAATAGGCCTCCGTTGCGTTCCCGCGGGCCTTCAGTGCCGCGCCCAGCTTCCATGCCTTGATTGAAGAGAACATATTACGACTCGACCCGCACTCCGGCGCCGAACAGCTTTATCCTACCAGCATGCCGCCCCTGGCGCCATAAGTAGCCGCCGACATCAGGAGGCGGTTGGGGCGTGCCTCCATTCAGGACCCACCACCTCGTGATCCCGCGTGGCGGGACGGCTACTCCCATTCGCTCCTCCTACGCACTTTGTGCTTCGGAGGACAAGCCATTCACCCATTCGCCTATTCGCCTATTCCTCCGACTGGCTCAATCGCGCCAGCACCGAAAAATCCTCAAGCGTCGTGGTGTCCCCCTGGATCTCCGATCCCTCCGCAATCTGCTTGAGAAGGCGGCGCATGATCTTGCCGGAACGGGTCTTGGGCAGGGCTTCGGCGAACCGGACGTCGTCGGGCTTGGCCACCGGGCCGATCTCATGTCCCACGTGCTGCCGCAGGATGTCCCGCAGGTGGGGGTCCGGTTTGACCCCGCTCTTCACGGTGACGAAGGCCACCAGGGCCTGGCCCTTGAGGGGGTCCGGTCGTCCCACCACCGCGGCTTCGGCCACCTTGTGGTGGCTGACCAGCGCGCTCTCCACCTCGGCGGTGCCAATGCGGTGACCGGACACGTTCAACACGTCGTCGATGCGCCCCACGATCCAGAAATACCCGTCCTTGTCCTGGCGACAGCCGTCGCCGGTGAAATAGGCCCCCTTCACTTCGGTCCAGTAAACCTGCCGGAAGCGCTTCGGGTCGCCCCACAGACCGCGCAGCATGCTGGGCCAGGGTTTGCGAATGATGAGCTTGCCGCCGGTGTTGGGCGGCACCTCCCTGCCCTCGTTGTCCACCACCGAGGGCTCCACCCCGAAGAACGGGAGGGTGGCCGTGCCGGGCTTGGTCGGAGTGGCGCCCGGGAGCGGGGTGATCATGATGCCGCCGGTCTCGGTCTGCCACCAGGTGTCCACGATCGGGCAGCGCTTCCCGCCAATCACCTCGTGATACCACATCCAGGCTTCGGGATTGATCGGCTCTCCCACCGTGCCCAGCAGGCGCAGCGAACGGAGGTCGTGCTTCCGCGGCCACTCCTCACCCCATTTCATGAAGGCGCGGATGGCGGTGGGGGCGGTGTAGAGGACGGTGACGCCATATTTCGCGACGATCTGCCAGAAGCGGTCAGGCCCTGGATAATTGGGAGCCCCCTCATACATGAGGCTCGTGGCGCCGTTGGCAAGCGGCCCATAGACCACGTAGCTGTGCCCCGTCACCCAACCCACGTCCGCCGTGCACCAATAGACATCCTGGTCCTTGAGATCGAAGACGTAGTGGGCGGTCATCTTTGTGCCGAGCAAATAACCGGCGGTGGTGTGAAAGATGCCCTTGGGCTTTCCGGTGGAACCGCTCGTGTAGAGAATGAACAGCGGCGCCTCACTGTCCATGGAAGCGGCCGGACAGTCGGTGCCGACCGACTCCAGCTCCTCATGCCACCAGACGTCGCGGCCCCGCTTCATCTTGACCTTGGTGCCGGTGCGATGCAGGACAATGACGGTCCGGACGGAAGCACCGAGACGTTCACGGCCGGACTTGAGCTTGAGCGCCTCGTCCACATTGGCCTTGAGCGGCACGACCCCACCGCGGCGGTAGCCGCCGTCAGCCGTGATGACCATCTTGGCCCCGCAATCATGGACACGGTCGGCGACGGATTGCGCGCTGAACCCGCCAAAGACGACGGAGTGCACCGCCCCGATGCGGGCGCAGGCCAGCATGGCGATGGCGGCCTCCGGAACCATGGGGAGATAAATGATGGCGCGATCCCCGGCCTTGAGCCCGTGGCGCTTGAGGACGTTGGCAAAGCGGCAGACTTCCCGGTGCAACTGGCGATAGGTCAGCACCCGCTCCTCACCCGGACGTCCATCCGTCGCCGGTTCGCCTTCCCAGATGAGGGCGGCCTTGTTGGCCAGGGGGGTGTCGAGCCATTTGTCGAGGCAGTTGTGGCTGACATTGAGGCGGCCGCCCAGGAACCATTTGGCATTGGGAACCTTCCACTGCAGCACCTTCCCAAACCTCTTGAACCAGACCAGCTCCTTGCGGGCCTGCTCCGCCCAGAACTTCTCCGGATTTCGGATGGAGGCGCGGTAGATCCGGCGATACTCGGCCAGGGACTTGATGTGGGCCTGCCGGGCAAATGGAGCGGGCGGAGGAAACACACGTTCCTCGTGCAGATAAGAGGTGATGTTGATGGATTTGTCGTTCGAGGCCATAGGCTTGGAGATGATAGGGGCGCATTCTAGCCACCCCTCCCCGCGCAGCGTCAACCCCGGAAACCCCATCAAGGACCCCGCCTCGTTGCCGATGTCCCATATGATGAATGTCCGGTTCCCATTCCCTTCCGGCCCTTGGGTGGTGCTGCTGCTCAGCATGGTGTTCGCCCGGGCGGACAACTGTTTTTCGTGCGCTCAACCGCTCCTCTACGGCCATTACACGATGCAGAGCACCGGCTTTCTCGATCCGCAGTTGGTCTGCAAAACCTGCTATGACATCAAGGAGCGCTGCGCGCTCTGCCGGTTGCCCAGCACGAAGATGACGACGCTCCCCGACGGCCGGCTCCTCTGCCGCTTCCACGCCGGCGCCGCCGTCTTGAAGGATCGCGACGCGATCCGCATCTTTGAATCCGCCAAGCGGGAGGTGTTCCCGATCCTGAACGGGCTGGGCAAGCTCCCCACCCGCAACGTCTCCGTCCACCTGGCCGATGCCAACAAAATGACCATGCTGCGGCGCCAGCTCGGCCCTGCCCAGGCGGGATACGACACGATGGGACTGACCCACTCCAGCCGATCCCCCCAAGGCGAGTGGTCCCATCACATCTTCCTCCTCACGGGCCTTCCGGAATCCAAGCTCATCGCCGTCATGGCGCACGAATACACCCACGTCTGGCTCAACGAGAACCTGCCCGAGGATCGCAAAGTCCAGGTGGATACGGTCGAGGGATTCTGCGAACTGGTGTCGCACAAGGTGACACAGCAGCGCCGGGATGCCCTGGAACAGCGCGTCATCCAGGAGAACGCCTACAGCAAGGGCCAGGTCTCCCTCCTCCTGCAGGCCCAGGACCAGCACCAGTTCCATCGCGTCGTGAACTGGATGCTCCATGGCACCGAGCCGGCCATGACCGCCAACAACCTCAATCGCATCAGCAAGGAAACCGCCGCCCCCGCCCGCCCCGCCGGGCCGGTCCCGCTGCCCCAAGCCGTGGCCACCCCGGTGCCCGATGAACTCACCCTCAAGGGCATCTCCGGCGTCCCCGGCCGCTACTTTGCCCTCATCAACGACAAAACCCTCACCGTGAATGACACGGCCAGGGTCCGCGTGGGCCAGGAGACGGTGTCGGTGCGCTGCCTGAAGATCAGCAGCGACAGCGTCACGCTCCAGGTGAAGGGCCAAGCCGAGCCCGTCACCCTTCGCCTTCGCACCGGCACCTGAGGCCGGTCAGTTCTCGATCCATCCCTTGCCCGGGATGAATTCCCGGCTGCCCGGATTGCTCTTGCAGCCCACCATCGCCAGCGTCAACACCAGCAGAACGCACGTAAGCACTTTTGCCATGGGCCCAGCTTAAAGAAGATTGCCTTGTCTGCAAGATCAACGCAGGATGGTTCCGAGCTTGGACACGCCGGATGCAACGTTGTCACTGAAAGGCCAGCTCCTTTTGGACCAGGGCAAGCTGCAGGGAACCTATTTCCACCGGACCGTCATCCTCGTCTGCCAGCACGACGCGGAGGGCGCCTTCGGCCTCGTGCTCAACCGCACCATCGGCCGCAACCTTGGTGAGGTGCTGGCTGGCGACCTCACCGATCGGCTCAGGGAACTGCCCCTCTTCAACGGCGGCCCGGTCCAGGAAGAAGTGGTGAGTTACCTGCACAGCGACGCGTTCCTGCCCGAAGCCAACGTCCTGCCCAACCTGGCCCTGGGCCATTCCCTGGACCACCTTCTCGAACTGGGCGATTCCTATTCCCCCGCCCAGAAGATCAAGGTGTTCTCCGGCTACGCCGGCTGGTCGGCCGGCCAATTGGATGACGAGATGCGCCGGGACACCTGGATGACCCATCCCGCCTCCCTGGATCTCATCTATTCCGCCCATCCCGACCGACTTTGGTCCTCCATCCTTCGGCAGAAGGGCGGCATCTACCGCCTCCTCGCCGACGCCCCCGAGGATCTCTCCTGGAACTGAGCCAACGCGCCGCAAGGGTCGCCGCCTGAACCACGAATGGAAGGATGGAATCGGGAAAGGAACAAGGGAAACGTCCACCGTTCAACGTTCAACGCCCCGTAGCCGCCGCCGTGAGGCGGCGGATCAGTCGTGCTGAATTGAGGAAAACGCTCATTTGCCATTGGATGGGGTTCATCGTCCATCGACGCCACCCATCGCGTTTGGTGGTGCGGGCTATCGGGAATCCACCCCCCCCTCCCCTACGCCCGCCCCCTCTTGCCGCCGCGTCGTCTCGGTCCCGGCGCCGGGCCGGGATCGCCGCCGGTCATGCGCTTGAGTTCGCGGATCTGGTCCCGCAACAGCGCCGCCTTCTCAAACTCCAGGTTCTCGGCCGCGGACATCATCTCCGACTCCAGTTCCCGGAGCGTCTCGGCCACATCGAAGTCGCCTCCGGCATCATTGATCACCGAGGCGGCCCGCTCGCCGGTCGGGCGATGGGCAAGGCTTTCCTCCACGGCGCGCGTCACGCTGCGGGGCGTGATGTGGTGCTCCTGGTTGTAGGCAAGCTGCTTTTCCCGGCGATAGTCCGACACGGTCAGGAACTTCTGGATGCTCTGCGTCTTGACGTCGGCATAGAGGATGACCTCCCCGTGCAGGTGTCGTGCGGCGCGGCCCGCGGTCTGGATGAGGCTGGTGGCGGAGCGCAGGTAGCCCTCCTTGTCGGCATCAAGGATGGCCACCAGGGACACCTCCGGAAGATCCAGCCCCTCACGGAGCAGGTTGATGCCGACCAGCACATCGAATTCCCCCTTGCGCAGCGCGCGCAGGATCTCCACCCGCTCGATGGCGTCGATCTCGCTGTGCAGGTAGCGCACGTTGATGCCGATGTCGCGCAGGTAATCGGTCAATTCCTCGGCGGTGCGCTTGGTCAGCGTGGTGACCAGGACGCGTTCCTTGCGGTCCACGCGCTTGCGTGCCTCCTCGATCAGGTCGTCGATCTGGCCCTGCAGCGGCTTGAGCGTGATCACCGGATCCACCAGGCCCGTCGGCCGCACCACCAGTTCCACCACCTGCCCGCGCGACCATTCCAGCTCCCTGGGGCCCGGCGTCGCGCTGACGTACACCGTCTGCCCCTGCATGGACTGAAACTCGTCGAAGTTCAACGGACGATTGTCCAGCGCGCTGGGCAGGCGGAATCCGTGCTCGACCAGCACCATCTTGCGCGAGCGATCCCCGGCATACATCCCGCCGATCTGCGGCACCGTGGCATGCGACTCGTCGATGACCAGCAGGAAATCATCCGGGAAGAAGTCGATGACCGTGTGCGGACGCGATCCCGGCGGGCGCCCGCTGATGTGCCGTGAGTAGTTTTCGATCCCGGAGCAGAAGCCCATCTCCTCCATCATCTCGAGGTCGTATTCGGTGCGCATCTTGATCCGCTGCGCCTCAAGCAGCTTGCCCTGGGATTCGAACCACGCGATGCGGTCGCCCAGCTCCTCGCGAATCGAGAGGATGGCCCTCTTGAGCTTGTCGGTCGGGGTGACGAACTGTTTCCCGGGAAAGATGGTGGCCGCCTGCAGCGTTTCCAGGTTGGCGCCCGTCAGGGGATCGAACCGCGTGATGCGCTCCAGCTCATCCCCGAAGAACTCCACCCGCAGCGCGTCCTCCGTCGAGGCCGGGTGGACCTCGACCACGTCGCCCCGGACGCGGAAGGCGCCCCGCTTGAACTCGATGTCGTTGCGGGCATACTGGAGGTCCACCAGGCGGCTGAGAAACTGGTCGCGCGAGATCGCCTGCCCGACGCAGAGCGGAATGACCATGGCCTCGTAGTCCTCCTTGCTGCCGATGCCGTAGATGCAGGAAACACTGGCCACCACCACCACGTCCCGCCGGCTGAACAGCGAGCTCATCGTGGAGAGGCGCATGCGCTCGATCTCCTCGTTGATGCTCGAGTCCTTCTCGATGAACGTGTCGGTGCGGGGGATGTAGGCCTCGGGCTGGTAGTAGTCGAAGTAGCTGACAAAATACTCGACCGCATTCTGCGGGAAAAACCCCTTGAACTCCGCGTAGAGCTGGGCGGCCAGGGTCTTGTTGTGGGAGATGACGAGGGTCGGCCGGTTGACCCGCGCGATGACGTTCGCGATCGTGAACGTCTTGCCCGACCCCGTCACGCCCAGCAGCGTCTGGTGCGGTTGCCTGGCCAGCAAGCCGCGCGTCAAGGCGTCGATCGCCGCGGGTTGATCCCCCGCCGGTTCATACGGTGCCTCCAGGTTGAACTTCAAGCCGCCAACCTTGGCGAGCGTTCAAACCGGTGTCAACCGGGTCCTGCCGGCGGCCGCCATGGCAGGCATGGCTGCTGACAAAGCCCGCGAGTCCAGGCGTTGTCGCCGTCAGACCTGCCACCTTCCTATTCTTACTCCTACCCCTACTCTGCAGAAGCGAGTAGGAGTAAGCGTAAGAATCTTTGCCTCAGGCGCCCGTGCCAACTTTGCCCATGGCCTTGCCGACGGAAGGAGGCGGACGCCGGCTCGGGCTGCCCGCCCCAGACCGCCTCCTGACGTCGGCGGCTACTTGTCCTCCCGCGCGCCTTCCATGATCTCGGCGATGGGGACAGCGCGGCCCTCGGCGGCACTGCGGTAACCCGCCTCCACCAGCGCCATGGTCTTGAGGTTGTCGCGTCCCCCGATCAAAGGCTCCTCGCCGCGTTCCAGCGCCACCAGGAGTTGCGCCATCGTTCCCGCAAACGCGTCGGGAAACCAACTCTCCTCCCAGGTCGGCGACTCGAAGGTCTCCATCCCCTTGGTGGCGTAGCGGATCGTGGAGGGCGTGGTGAACGGATCCTTGCACCAGCCAATGTCCCCGATCGCCAGGCCGTTCAGCCCTTCGATCCGCCACTGGATGCGGAGGTCGCCCGGGCAGCCTTCGCGGGCCGGTCCCGTCCAGGTGTCGTCCAGCCCCACGCAGCGCATCTGGTTGGGGTATTCCAGGATATACATGCAGATGCCATCCTGGTGGGGAAAGCGGGTTCGCGGATCGTTGCGGACACTGCAGTAGATCCTCTCGGGATCCCCAAACCAGTAACGGAAGCAGTCCAGATGATGGATCGACATGATGCGGAGGGTCACCCAACCCATCTTGGCCTGCCACGGCATCCAATGGGGAATGCCGCGCATGTCGATGCTGGCCAGCACCGGCTCGCCCAGCGCGCCTTCATCGAGCAGGGTCCGCGCGGCGCGCACCGACTGGTCGTAGCGCATGTTCTGGTTCACGGCCAGCGTGATGCCGGCCGCCTCGCACGCTTCCACCGCGCGGACCGCCTCGCGGTAGTCCATGCCGAGCGGTTTCTGGGCCAGGATGCCCTTGACGGTGCCCCGCGCACACGCCTCCTCGATCAGGGCGAGCTGCACGTTCGGCGGCACGGCGATGTCCAACACCTCGATCGCGGGATCGGCCAGCAGATCCTTGTAATCGTCGTGCACCTTTCTAATGTGATGCCGCGTGGCCACCGCGGAGGCCGTCGCTTTGTTGCGGGAGGCGATGGCGACCGGGTTGAAACCCGCCTTGCGATAGGCCACCAGATGACAGTCGTTGACGATGAACCCGGCGCCGAGTATGCCGATGCGGACGTCCCGCCGGAGGGGTAATTCGGGGTGAATGCGAAGATCCATGGCTGTGAGGGGCAAGGGTAGTGGATCGGACGGGGCGACGGCAAGACTGGGAGACCCGGCCCTGGGAAACCGACATCGCCCGGACCGCCTGAAGGCGGAACTACAAGCGGGCGCAATGAAAAGTGGGTGACCCAGAGGAGTTGGATCAAGAGCAAGAGCAGGAATCACCCATCTTGCTCCCTTCATCATCCTGAATTTGCATGGCAGTTCAACATCACCCCTTTCCAATCACGCCCAGTTCATGCTCCTCACCCCATCCAGCTTGACACCGTGCCATCGTTTCGGAAGCCTTCCGCCATGCTCCTGCCTGTCCGCCCGATCGTGCTCGCCCTGGTCCTGGCCAGCGTTCCATTCGCCCACGCCGCCGAAACGTTTCAAACCGTGTCGCAAGGTGAGGCCATCCTCCTGCGGGACGCAGATGGGAAAGAAGTGCTGGCTTACCAGCGAAGCAAGCCCGCCGACTCCCTGCTCGCGGTGGAAAGCGGCTGCTACGCCCATCCCTTCCGCACTCCCAAGGGTTTCGTCGTGACCGACGTGGCCCCGTCCGACCACCTGCATCACCGCGGCATTTTTCTGGCCTGGGTGGAGATGCACGGGGACGTGGATGCGGACTTCTGGGGCTGGGGCGAGCACGCCCCCATCAAGGGGAGGGCGATCCGCAACCGCGCCTGGAAGCCGCGGACAAACGGGTTCGAGGCCGCCAACGACTGGATGGCCGGCGACACCCGGGTCATCGAGGAGAACCTCACGGCCTCCCTCACGCGGGATGGCAACGCACACGTCCTCGACCTGGATTACCGTCTCAAGCCGCAGTTCGACATCACGGTGTCGCAATGGGCCTTCAGCGGGTTCTGCGTCCGCTCCCGCAAGGATGTTCCGGGGCGGATGTTTGATCCGGACGGTCCCGTGAAGCTTCCCGCCCCCAGCCATCTGGAGCCTTCCTCGGATTGGCCGGACCGCTCCTGGTATGCGCTGCACTTTGAAACTCCTGAGGGAGGCGCCGGCGTGGCGGTGATCCCGCATCGCGACAATCCCCCGGCCCTGTGGCACAACCATCCGGACCTGCGAATGCTCAACCCCGCCACCTGCGCGCCCGGCCCCATGCAACTCAAGTCCGGCACGGTCGTGACGCTGCGCTACCGCGTGGTGGCCTATGACGGACCACTCGACCGTGACCACCTCTCGACGCTGTCACGCGGCTTCCAGCCATGAAACCTTCCCGCGCGGTGCCGTCCCCGTCATCCAGTCCGTTCGAGCGCCCAATCGCCCTGCTGCTCCTCCCGCTCCTGTGTAGGTGCGCCCCCCTGCCCGTTCTCCAACAACACCAGGACCGCGCGCGTTTCGAGTTCGCCCTGATCGGTGACGCATCGCATCACGACCAAGTCCACCTCCTGACGTCGGCGGCTACCAAAGCCCCACCCATTCACCCACTCACCCATTCACTCACTCCCCCCCCTTCCCCGCCCCGACCGTCTGGTCCCCGGACGGGTCCCAGAACTCGGTGGTGTCGGCGAAGAGGCGAGCGCCGATCTCCTTGAGGCGCGAGTCGGGCACGCGTTGGAGCGGTTCGTAGCCGGGATGATGGGAGGCCTTGTAGGGGTTGTTGTGCCGGGTGTTGTAGCAGCAGAGCAGCGACCAGCGCGACTGCGGTGATTTGTTCGCGTCGGAGCGGTGCAGTGTGTTGCTGTGGAAGAAGAGCGCATCGCCCGGGGCCAGCTCGGCATGGACCAATTCCTGCACGCGGGTGGCGGCCTCGACCCGTTCCGGATCGGCGCCGGTCTGCTCCCCGTAGCGGCCGTGCTCAATGCGGCCCATCAGTTGCGAGCCGCGCAGCAACTGCATGCAGCCGTTCTCGCGGGTGTTGGGATCGACCGCGATGAACACCGAGGCCATGTCCGGGTAAAGGCATCCGTTCTGGTACCAATATCCGTAGTCCTGGTGCCAGGCCCAGGCGCCGCCGGTGAAGGGCTCCTTGATGCTCATCTTGGAGTGGTAATGATAGACCTCGTCCCCGAGCAACGCCTGCATGGCGGCGACCACGCGTTCCATCCGGGCCACGGTGCCAAAGACGTCGTCACCCGCCTGGTTCCACAGCACCAGCTTGGCCACCCCGCCCTCGCCGTCTTTGAGATCGTGCGCATGCTTTTTGAAAGCCGCATCGGCCCTGGCGGCCTGGCGCAGGATGTCGGTCTCCTCCCGGTCGAACAAGCCGGGCACAATCAGGAAACCGTCCCGCTCGAAGTGCCGGACCTGTTCGTCGCTCAACGTGGAAATGGACATGGGCTAGTCTTGGTTTGGGGATGATGAGTTCAGGGCGACTCTGGCGTTCCGGCATGGATTCGTCAACGACGGTGAACGCCGAACCACCTCCTGACGTCGGCGGCTACTGGGGTCAGACTTGACCAAGTGACTATGAACCGAGTTGACCAGGGCTGCATGTCACGACACGAACCCGGTTCAAAGGCACTTGGTCAAGTCTGACCCCGTCCCCAGCGAGCGGCGCTCGCCCGCCCTCAGGACTTGGCAGGGCTGGTTCAAGTCCCGGCAGGACTTCTCGAACAGATCGGGGGTGGCCGTGTTGAACTCGAACATGTCGAAGTGGCAGGGGATGACCAGCCCGGCTTCGATGTCATGGGCCAGGCGGGCGGCCTCGCGCCCGTCCAGGTTGCCCGCCACGCGACGCTCCGGCACGTTGCCGTTGATGGGCAGCAGCGCCAGGTCGATGCGCCAATGCCGCAGCCAGTCCTCCATCCCCTCGTAGTGCAGCGTGTCGCCGGAGTGATAGATGGTCCATGGCCCCGCCTCGACCACGTAGCCCAGAAACTTGTGGCGCCCGCCCTCATCCTTCTCAAGCGTGTTGTGCGCGGCGGGAACGGCATGCAGGCGAAACCCGGACAGTGTCACCGACTGCCCCGCATCCAGCCCGTGCGGCACCTCGGCCATGAGATTGAGCCGGTCCACGACGAATTCCCGGTTCGCCTCGGGTATGACCAACTGGAGCCTGGGATTCACGCGCAGGAGCGGCAGCAGTGTCTGGGCATCCAGGTGGTCGGTGTGGTTGTGGCTGGAGGTCACCACGTCGATGAACCCAAGCCGTTCGGGTGCCACCACCGTCTCGGTCATCCGCACGTGGGGCTTGTCGGTGGCGGCATACTTGCGGGTGAGCGCATCGGACAGGTAGGGGTCAAAGAGGAGATGGCGCCCCTCCCATTGCAGAAGGAAGCCGCTTTGGCCCAGCCACCAGACGTGCAATTGGAACGGCTCGGTCCGCGCGGCCTCCACGTCTTCCAGGAAGGCGTCGTCCTGCAGGAGCGGGCGGATCATGGTCAGTCCCGGAAATTGATGAACTGAAGGTCCACGGGATAGTCCTGCCCGCGCACGGCGGCGATGACGGACTGGAGGTCGTCGCGGCTTTTGCCGGTGACGCGGAGTTCCTCGCCCTGCAGTTGGGCGGTCACCTTGAGGCCGAGGGCGCGGATGAACTTGCCGATCTCCTTGCCCAGGTTGCCGTCGATGCCCTGCTTGATGTTCATGACCACGCGGGCATGGCCCAGCGGGGAGATTTCCGGTTCGCCGATCTCCACGTTCTTGAGGCTGATGTCGCGCTTGGCCAGCTTGCCCTTCATGATGTCGGTCAAGGCCTGGATCTTGAACCGGTCCTCGGCCGACAGCTTGATCGTATTGGTCTCCATCACGATCTCGGCCTTGCTCCCCTTGAAGTCGAATCGGTTGGCCAATTCCTTGCGGGCCTGGTTGACCGCGTTCTCAATCTCCATGCTGTTGATGCGCGACACGATGTCGAAAGTTGGCATGCGCCCAGCCTACCAGATGCCCCTCTCAAGGGAAGCGGGAAGGCGCCGGGCGACCGGCATGGGGCGTGATTGGAACGGGGCGATCCTGAATTGCCATGCGGCCGCAGGATTGGGAATAGAGCAAGAGTATGAGCAAGAAGTGCCCATCCTACTCTTGCTCTGACTCATGCCCTTTATCCGAAATGAACGACCCACATGTTGTCGTTTTGCCGGGGCCCCTCACCCCTGCCCTCTCCCGCTGGGAGAGGGAGCCGCAAGCCCAGCGGAGGGTACGGTTTCAGATCGGAAGCCTTTCTCCGTGCGGAAGACCATTCCCCCTCTCCCAGCGGGAGAGGGCAGGGGTGAGGGGCCTGTAAACGGTACGTACAACGCCGGGCGACCGGCGTGTTTCGCCTTGCCTCCATCCCGCCGGCCCGACCATATGGGGGCATGAAACCTCTCCTTCCCCTGCTCCTCCTGTCCGTCGTCCTGCCCGCGCTCCAGGCCGCGGAGCTGCGCATCGGCATGATCGGCCTCGACACCTCCCACGTCATCGCCTTCACGCGCCTCCTCAATGACGACTCCCACAAGGACCATGTCCCGGGCGGACGGGTCGTGGCCGCGTTCAAGGGCGGGAGCCCGGACGTCGAGTCGAGCCGGACGCGGGTGGACGGGTTCACGCGCCAGTTGGAGTCCGAGTTCGGCGTGCGCATCCTGTCCACCATCGAGGCGCTCTGCGCGGAGGTGGACGCGGTGCTTTTGGAAAGCGTGGACGGACGGCCGCACCTGGAGCAGGCGCGGCCGGTGATCCTGGCCGGCAAACCGCTCTTTATCGACAAGCCGGTGGCGGGATCGCTGCCCGACGCGGTGGAGATCTACCGCCTCGCGGCGGAACACAAGGTGCCGGTCTTCTCCTCCTCCTCGTATCGATTCTACGAAAGCATGCAGACCCTGCGCCGCGAGGAGGTGGGGGACATCCGCAGCGTGATCTCCTACGGCCCCTGCTCCAAGGAACCGCATCACCCCGATCTCTTCTGGTACGGCGTCCATCCCACCGAGGCGCTCTTCACCATCCTCGGTCCGGGATGCGAGAGCGTGGTGCGCACGGCCACGGAGAACACCGACGTGGTGACGGGCGTCTGGTCCGACGGCCGCGTCGGCACGCTCCACGGCCTGCGCAATGGCAAGACCCCGCATCAGGTCATCGTGTTCGGCACACAGAAGGTCGCCATGCAGGAGGGCAGCGGCAGCTACGCGCCGTTGGTCGCCGAGATCATGTCCTTCTTCCGTACGGGCACGCCGCCGGTGACCCCCCGGGAAACGCTGGAGATGTTCGCCTTCATGGAGGCGGCGGACGAAAGCAAGCGGCAGGAGGGCCGCCCGGTCTCCATCCGCGACACGCTGGCCCGGGCCGGGTATCGGGAGTAGCGGGGCATCCCCAAAAGGCCCCACCCGCACTTTCTTGCTCTTGCTCTTGCTCTTGCTCTTGCTCTTGCTCTTATTCTTACTCCTGCCCCGCAGAGTGAGAGTAAGAATAAGAGTATGTCATTTCCCAGACGCTGCTGGGGAATGAAGGCGGCGCAACGGGTTACGACACAAGGAGACTCATGGGCGGACAGAGCACTCTACATCGCACCCTATCAAAGGCCCCTCACCCCTGCCCTCTCCCGCGGGGAGAGGGTGACTCGTCTTCCGCGCGGAGAGAGGCTGCTGCCCTGATCCCTTCACCCTGGAGTGGCATGCTGTTCCCTCTCCCGCCGGGAGAGGGTCAGGGTGAGGGGCCCGGTACAAAGACAACATGTTGGTCGTGCTTCTCGGGTAAAGGGTAAGCGTAGGAATAGGATCAGGATGGCTCGACCAGGGGAGGGCCGCCGCGCTTGATGAGGCCGGCCAGGGCGCGTTGATAGGCCGGCTCGGCCTCCTCGGCTTGGTCCACGCAGAGGTCCAGGTCGCGCAGCAGGCCGTTGCCGACGTTGTAGATCCACCCGTGCACGGTGAGCTCATGACCGGCAGCCCAGGCGTCCTGGACAATGGAGGTCTGGTAGAGGTTATGGACCTGCTCGATGACGTTGAGTTCGCTGAGGCGGTCGTTGCGGAGCTGTTCGTCTGCGATGGCGTCCAGGCAGGCCCGATGCTTTTCCACCACATCGATCACGTGGCGCAGCCAGTTGTCGATCAGACCATGCCGTTCGCGGCCCAGGGCGGCCGTCACGCCGCCGCAGCGGTAGTGGCCGCAGACGACCACATGGCGGACGCGCAGCACATCGACGGCGAACTGCAGCACGGACAGGCAGTTGAGATCGGTGTGCACGACCAGGTTGGCCACGTTGCGGTGTTCGAACACCTCCCCGGGCACCAGGCCGACCAACTGGCTGGCCGGGGCCCGGCTGTCGGAGCATCCAATCCAGAGAAGCTGCGGCGACTGCTGGGCGGCCAGGCGGTCGAAAAAGCCCGGGTCCCCCTGCTTCACGTCCCGGACCCAGTTCCGGTTCTGCTCAAAGAGGCGATGGAGTTTGCGCATGGGTTCAGCCCGGATCAGTCAAGGTTCACGGCCTGCTTGTCCCCGCTCCGCACGGAGCGTTCCTCGGCCTCGCAGATCGCGATCGACCGGATGGCGTCCGCGACGGTGACCACGGTCGGGGCCACGCCCTTCTCGATGGACTCCAGCAGGTGCTTGAGTTCACGGACGTAACCGTCGGGCCCTTCGCATCGGACCACTTCCGGACCGCGTCCCTCGGCAAAGAGCTTGAGGGCCTCCTCGCCGCGCGCGATGTCGTAGTCGGCGGTGGCACGTTCGAAGTTCACCGTGTAGGACATGTTGAATCCAAACCCGGGTGTCATGGCCCAGCCTCCCTCGGCCACAACCGCCGCGCCCCCGGGGACGGTGTATTGCGTCGTGACGTGATCGATGGCGCCGCTGAGCTTGGCATAGCCGGCGGCATAGACGTGGGTGGGCACGCCAAAGCAATACTGGACAAAGTCCGTGTCATGCACGTGCAGGTCAAAGAGGGCGCCCCCGGAGGTCTTGCCATCGAAGAAATACTTCTGTCCCCAGGCGGGGGGCTCGGCCACGCGCCGGAATCGCGCGCCCAGGACCCGGCCGAAGCGTTCCTCCACGATGGCCTGCCGCAGCCAGGCCCATTCCGGCCAGAAGCGAAGGCACATGGCCGGCATGCAGAAGCCGCGCGCGCCCTCCAGGGCGGACGCGATGGCCCGGCCGTCGGCCACGGTGCGGGTGAGCGGCTTTTCGCAAAGGACATGGCGCCCGGCGCGCAGCGCCCGCGTGGCCAGCTCCACATGGCTCGCGGTGGGCGTGCAGATGTCAATCAGGTCGATCGCGTCATCGGCCAGAAAGGCATCGAGGTCGCGGTAGGCCCTCACGTCCTTCATGTCGAGACGGAGCGGGGCGCCGGTATCGATGTTGCCGCTGACCTTGGAGAAGTCGCCGTCCAGGTTGCGCCCGCTGGGATTGCACAGCGCGGCGATGCGGGCCCCGGGGATCTGCTGATAGGCCCGGAGATGGGTGGCCGCCATGAAGCCCAGTCCGACGATGCCGACGTTGATCATGATCTGGATGCGGGACGGGTTGCGGGATTCATGCTTGGTGTCGGGTCAGTGCGCCTCACAGCGCAAGCCCCTCGACATGACGGCGGGCGGTGCAAATGTCCTCGAGACGCTGGTCCCCCGCCTCGCGTTCGATGGCCAGGAAGCCCTCGAAGCGAAGGTCGTTCAGTGTTTGGAGAAAGCGGGTCCAGTTGACCTGGCCCTCTCCGACCGCCACTTCCTCGCCCCAGGTGCCCGGGACGCGCGCCTTGGTGGCGTCCTTGATGTGGCACTGCAGCAGGTGCGGCCCCAGCAGGCGCAGGGCCTGGATGGGATCCCCCTTGTCGTAGAGGAGCATGTTGGCCGGATCGAAATTCACCCCCACATTGGGCCGACCCAGCTTCTCCAGGAAGGTGGCCAGGTGCCCGGCGGATTCCTGCCCGGTCTCCAGCCCGAGGGAGAGCCCCTTCTCACCAAAGAGATCGGCCATGGCGGCCAGGCGATCGCTGAGCTTGCGATACTCGGCGCACCCGGTGTCCTCCGGCAGAAACCCCGCATGGAACGTGACAAGCCGGAGTCCCAGCCCCGCTGCCAGGTTGGCGTTGGCCTGGAAATGGGCCCAGTTCTGCGACCAGGTCTCGTCGGGAACGACGCCTCCCGTGCGCCGGATCGATTCGAGAGTGCTGTAGTCCTCACCCACGGTGGTGACCATGCCCGAGACGGTGGTGACACCCGCGGCCTGCGCAAGGTCCGCCCATCTGTTCCAGACGCCCGGTTGGGTCCGGAGCGGATCCAGGGCGAGTTGGACGCGCGGCAGGCCAATGCGCGCGACACAGGAAAGAAGTTGTTCCGGGCTCGTCGGCTGGAGGGACCAACTGCAGACGGCCAACCGGTCAAAGAGTTTGGATGAAGTCATAAGGCAAGACGGAACAGCGGACACGGACACGGTCCGGCAGGAACTGCTGGGCAACGACGCGTCATGGCTGGGCGTTCTTGGGAGCCGAGGCGAAGGACTGCACGAAGGCCAGGAAGCCTCCGGCCTGGGTCCGCAGGCGGTCGAGCAACTCGGGGTCCTTGAAGTGACCCTGGTCGTCCAGCTCATGCTGGATGCGCGGGATGAAGACCCGCTCGGGATAGAGGTAGGCGTTGCGGTAACCGAAAATGGTCTGCAACTGCTCGACCGGACGCAGCGCGCCCCACATGCCCGCAGCCAACCCGACGAAGCAGACGGGGCGCCGCTCGAAGCTCTCTGGAAACTTCAGCATGTCGATGAAATACTTCAGTACGCCGGGCGGGCCCCCATTGTATTCGGGGGTGACGATGACAAGGCCGGAAGCCTCAAGAATGGCCTCGGAGAAGGGAGCAAACGCGGCCGGCTTTTCGGCATACGAGGCGGGCGAGAAGATGTCATCCGGCAACGCCGCCAGATCCACCACGCGAGGCGGAGCGCCCAGGTCGGCGTAAAGGGATTCCAGGACGGCGACCACCTTGCGCGTGTTGCTGCCGGGCCGGTTGGTGCCTGCGAGAATCGTCAGCATCGCGGGAGCATGGAGAAAAGGAAGGTCCGGTTCAAGCGCGGGCCGCCTGGAGACAATCCTCCAGTGCGGCGAGGAACCGATCCACGTTGGCCGGCGTGGCGGTTTCGCCCATCAATCCCACGCGCCAGATCTTTCCCTTCATGGGACCCAGCCCCGCGCCCACCTCGATCTGGTGGGTGTCGAGGAGGCGCCGGCGCACGACCGCCTCATCCACGCCTTCAGGAACGGTGACGGCGTTGAGTTGCCAGAGCTGGTGACCTTCCTGGGAGGCAAGTCCAAGCCCCAACGATTCCAGGCCGGCCCGAAGCCGCAAGTGGGCTGATTCGTGGCGTTCCCAGCGTCGCTCAAGTCCTTCCTCCAGCACCAGGCGCAGCGCCTCGTGCAGGGCGTAGTTCATGGAGATGGGCGCGGTGTGGTGATAGACGCGCTCCTCGCCCCAGTAGCTGGACAGGAGGTTCACGTCGAGATACCAGCTTTGCACCTTGGTCCGGCGGTGGGTGGCCGCTTCCATGGCCCTCGGGCTGAAGGAAACAGGCGCCAGACCGGGCGGGCAGCTCAGGCATTTCTGGGTGCCGCTGTAGAGCGCGTCCACACCCCAGCCGTCCACCTCCACGGGACACCCTCCCAACGACGTCACGGCGTCGAGCAGGAACAAGGCGCCGGCGTCTCGCGCCATCCTCGAAATGTCCGCCGCGGGGGTCAGGGCGCCGGTGGACGTTTCGGCATGGACAAGGGCCACGACCTTCGGACGAACCTTCTTCAGCGCCTCCGCAACCTGGCCCGGTTCGATGATGCGACCCCAGGGCGCCTCGACACGGGTCACCTTGGCACCGCAACGCTCAGCCACGTCGGTCATGCGGGTGCCGAAGACGCCATTGACACAAATCAGCGCCTCGTCGCCGGGTTCGATCAGGTTCACAAAGCAGAACTCCATGCCCGCGCTGCCGGTGCCACTGACGGGAAAGGTCATGGGATGGGAGGTGCGCATGACCTGCCGCAGCATCTCCTTGATCTCCTCCATCATGCGGATGAACACGGGATCCAGGTGGCCGAGCAAGGGCAGGGACATGGCCTGCAGCACCGACGGGGCCGCTTCACTCGGGCCCGGTCCCATGAGCAGGCGCTTGGGCGGCTTGAAGGGAGGAGGCACATGCATGGCCGGAGGCTACCCGCCGAACCCGTGAGCGGCAAGCGGGTTCTGGCGCCGCATGCGCTTCCATGGGGCGAACCAGGCGTGATCGGAAATGGGTGAGCTCGTACGCCATGCAGCCGCAGGATGAGGAATGGAGCAGGAGTATGAGCAAGAACAAGCAGGGCACGTTTTACTCTTATCCTTTACCCGAAAAGCACGACCACCATGTTGTCGTTTTACCGGGCCCCTCACCCTGACCCTCTCCCGCCGGGAGAGGGATGGGGTGAGGGGCCTTTTATATGGTGCGGTGTAGGGTGCTCTCCTCGCCCATGTTTCACCTTGTGACACAATCCGCTGCGCAGCCTTCATTCCCCAGTCGCGTCTGGGGAACGACATACTCCAACTCTTGCTCCTTGGGGTCTCCCACCTAAAGTCACGCCCCGGCCTGCCAGGCCGCCGATGCAACGCTCGACAGCCGCGTGGGATTTGCGTAGCTAAGGGGCCATGTCCGAACATGCGGATGTCATCATCGCGGGATTGGGCGCCATGGGCAGCGCGGCGGCCGCACACCTGGCGGCGCGCGGCGTGCCCGTGCTGGGCTTTGACCGCTTCACGCCGCCGCATGCGCTCGGATCCTCGCACGGCCAGACGCGCGTCATTCGCGAGGCCTACTTCGAGGACCCGGTGTATGTGCCGATGGTCCAGCGCGCTTACGACCTGTGGCATGATCTGGAAACCGCAAGCGGGCAGCAACTCTACCTGCCGACGGGAGGCCTCATGATCGGACCGGCGGACGGAGTGCTGGTGTCAGGCGCCCGGCGCAGTGCGGAGACACACCGGCTGAAGCACGAGGTGCTGGAGGCGCAGGAGATCCGCAGACGGTTTCCAGCCTTTCACGTGCCCGACCGGATGTCCGGCATCTGGGAACCGCGGGCCGGCATCCTGTTTCCGGAACGGTGCATCGAGGTGCTGCTGGAGCAGGCCCGGCGCATGGGTGCCGACCTGCATACCGAAGAGCCCATCGAGCGATGGGAGGCGACCGATGACGATGTGACCGTCACGACGGCACAAGGTCGCTATACGGCGGGCCAACTGCTCCTGACCGCGGGCAGCTGGCTCCCGGGCCTGTGGACAGCAGGCCACCGCCATCTCCAGGTGGAACGCCAGTCCCTGTTCTGGTTCGATCCACGCACCCCCGATCTGTTCCGGCCGGAGAAGTGTCCCATCCACATGTGGGAATACGGACCCGGCCGGCATTTTTATGGCATGCCCGACCTGGGGCACGGCGCCAAGGTGGCCGTTCACTACCAGGGGGAGGCGACGCAACCGGACGAAGTGAGGCGCGACGTCAGCCGGCGCGAGATCCAGGCGATGCAGGAACTTGTGGCACCCTACCTTCCGGGCCTGGGCGATCGGTGCGTGGAGACCGCAGTCTGCCTTTACACCAACACGCCCGACGGCCATTTCCTGATCGACCGCCACCCCGACCATGCCAAGGTGTGGCTGGTGAGTCCCTGTTCGGGCCATGGATTCAAGTTTTCGCCGGTGATCGGGGAGATGCTGGCCGACTTGGCGACCGGCACGCCGCCCCGGTATCCCTTGGAGGCGTTTCGGCTCAATCGCCTTGGGCGCAGTCTGTTCGGGGCCACCTGACGGGGGCGACGGCGCTGGGAGCGCGGTCACGCGCCAGGACCCGTGAATCGATCCTCCCATCAGACCGATCCGACGGATCCGACCGATCGGTCCGACCAGCCACGGCTCATCCAGTGGGTGGCGCGGAACGCTTTATCGCGGAATCCCAAGGCTTTCCGCAAAAAGTCTTTACACACCTTTTGGCAATTCACACATTACGTGGCGTGTCACGGATCAAGACGCCGCAGGGCCAGTCCGCCGAGGAGCTGGTAAACACCGAGTTCCCCTTCAGCCGCGAAGTCCCCCTGGAAGACGCCATTCGTCGAGCCCGGGAGAACCTGTTTCGTCTGCGCCAGCCGGGCGGCTACTGGATTGGGGAGTTGATGGTGGACGCCACCCTGGTGGCCGACACGCTTGGATACTACCACTGGAAGGGGGAGGTGGACCCGGTCTGGCAGCGGAAGGCGGTGAATCACCTCTTCTCCAAGCAGCTTCCCGAGGGGGGCTGGAACCTCTATCACGGCGGGCCCGCGGAGGTGAACGCCACCATCAAGGCCTACATGGCCCTGAAGCTGGCGGGGGTCCCTGTCACCGACCCGCGCATGCTGCGGGCGCGCGAGGTGGCCAAGAACCTGGGCGGCGTGCCGCGCATGAACACCTTCTCCAAGCTCTACCTGGCCATCTTCGGCCTGTATCCCTGGCAGTATGTCCCCACCATCCCATGCGAGGTGATCCTGATCGGGAAATGGTTTCATGTGAATTTCTGGGAGATGAGCAACTGGAGCCGCGTCATGCTCGTGCCGCTGGCCATCATCAACCACTTCAAGCCGACGCATCGGCTGCCGGGGTTCACGCTGAGCGAGCTGTATCCCGATGGCTTTCATGAACGGGACCTCGCCCTCTCCCGGGATCCGCAGTTGTTTACCTGGCGCAACTTCTTCCTCTCCCTGGACAAGCTGCACAAGTTCGCCGAGCTGTTTGCCCGGCTGGGCGTTCATCCCTTCCGCAAGAACGCCCTGAAAAAGGCCGCGTCGTGGATGCTGGAACGGTTCGAGGATTCCGACGGGCTGGGCGCCATCTTTCCGGGCATGCTCTACTCGCTCATCGCCCTGCGGTGCCTCGGCTATCCGGAAGACCACCCGCAGATGGAGTACATCCGCGGGTGCCTGCGCAAGCACCAGCACGAGACGGAGGACGAGATCCGCTTCGAACCCTGCCTCTCCCCGGTGTGGGACACGGCCATCGTCTCGATCGCGCTCCGCGAGTCGGGTCTGCCGAGCGATCATCCCATCATGCGCGAAACAGCCGACTGGCTGATGGACCGGGAAATCCGCTTCCGCGGCGATTGGAAGCACAAGAACCCCGCCGACGTGGAGCCGAGCGGTTGGGTGTTTGAATTTGAAAACAAATGGAACCCGGACGTGGACGACACCGCGATGGTGCTGCTGGCGCTGCGCCAGATGGCGGCCACCAGCGAGACGGATCGCCAGGCTTGCTTTGACCGCGGCCTCAAGTGGATGCTGACCTTTCAGTGCCGCGACGGCGGCTGGGCTGCCTTCGACAAGGACTGCACCAAGAGCGTCCTGGAAAAGGTCCCCTTCGCCGACCACAACGCCATGCTCGATCCCGAATGCCCGGACATCACCGCGCGCATCCTGGAGCTGCTGGGACATGAAGGATATGCGCTGGATCACCCGCAGGTGGAGAAGGCCATGCAGTACCTCCGCAACACGCAGGAGGAGGACGGCACCTGGTACGGACGATGGGGCGTCAATTATATCTACGGCACCTGGCAGGTCCTGCGCGGACTGGCCGCCCTCGAGGTGAACATGAACCAGCCCTGGATCCTGCGCGCGCGGGACTGGCTGGAGAGCGTGCAGCACGAGGACGGCGGATGGGGCGAGCGCGCCAACACCTACGACGATCCCGTTTACAAGGGGCAGGGACCCAGCACCGCCTCCCAGACCGCCTGGGCCATCATGGGCCTGTGCGCCTTCGGCGATCCCAGCCGGCCCAGCATCCAGCGCGGCATCGAACACCTCGTGCGGACACAGAACAAGGACGGTTCCTGGTCCGAGGACGAAACCACCGGCACCGGCTTTCCCAAGGTCTATTACCTCAAGTACGACATCTACCGGAACGCCTGGCCCCTGGTGGCCATGGGCACCTACCGGCGGCTTCTCGATCGACAGGCCGCCCCTCGCAAGGTCAATGGACATGTCCGCAAGGCCGAGGCGCCGGAGCCCGCGGCCGAGCCGAAGGAACCCGCCCTTAGTTCCCCGGTACGTTGAACGCCTGCTATCGACGCCTGCTGCGCCCGCTCCTGTTCGCACAGGACTCCGAGTCCATCCACAACCAATCCCTCGCCGCCCTGGGTTGGGTGGCCCGGTCACCCGCGCTCTGCGAGTGTCTCCATTCCCTCTTCGCCGCACCGCCATTGCCGGTCCGACTCTGGGACCTGGACTTTCCCAATCCCATCGGACTGGCCGCCGGCATGGACAAGCAGGCCCAGGCCGTGCCCGCATGGGAGGCCATGGGCTTTGGCTTCTCGGAACTGGGCGGCGTCACCGCCCTGCCCCAGGCCGGCAATCCCGCCCCCCGCATGTTTCGCTGCGTGCCGGCCCAGGCGCTTGTCAACCGAATGGGATTCAACAACCCCGGCGCGGCCGTCATCGCACAGCGCCTCCGCCATTGGCGCGAGAGCGGACGCTGGCCCGGCCACCCGGTCGGCATCAACCTGGGCAAGTCCAAGCTCACGCCCCTGACCGAGGCCGCCCGCGATTACCAGGAAAGCTTCACCCACCTTCGCGACCTGGCCGACTTCTTCGTCGTCAATGTCAGCTCCCCCAACACCCCCGGTCTGCGGCAATTGCAGGACAAGTCCGCGCTGGATGAAATCCTCTCCGCCCTGCAGGCATCCAATCCGGACCATCGCCCCATCCTGGTCAAGGTATCGCCGGACCTCTCCTTCCAGGCCATGGATGACATCCTCGAGTTGGTGGCGCCGCGACAGGTGGCGGGCCTGGTGGCGACCAACACCACGCTGCAACGACCGGCGGAAGACGATCCCACCTGGCGCCCGGTGCTGCGGGAGGAAGGTGGGCTGAGCGGACGCCCTCTGGCCCAGCGCAGCACGGAGATCATCCGGCACCTCCATCGCCAGACCCAGGGCCAACTGCCCATCATCGGCGTGGGCGGCATCTTCAACGCCCAGGATGCCTGGGAAAAAGTCACGGCTGGCGCGTCCCTGCTCCAGACCTACACGGGATTTGTGTATGAAGGCCCCGCCCTGCCCTCCCTGCTCGTGCGCGGCCTGGCCGAACGCCTCCATCGCGGGGGTATGGGTTCAATGTCCGAGGCGGTCGGGACGGCGGTGTGACCTCGGCGGTGGCATCACTAACCCCTACTTCAACCGGTCCGGGTTGAGTGGCTTGAGGTCTTTGGGGAGGAAGAGGCCGTCCTTGCGGATCAGTTCATTGTCGAACCAGACCTCGCCCCCGCCCCAGTTCCTGCGTTGGATGAGCACCATGTCCCAGTGGACCGCCGAGCGGTTGCCGTTGTCGCAGTTCTCGTAGGCCTGGCCCGGTGTAAAGTGCAGCGAGCCGGCGATCTTTTCGTCGAAGAGGATGTCGCACATCGGGTTCAACACGTAGGGATTGAAGCCCAGCGAAAACTCGCCCACGTAACGCGCCCCGGCATCGGTGTCCAGGATCTCGTTCAGGCGACGCGTGTTGTTCGCGCTGGCCTTGATCACTTTCCCGTCCTTGAACTCCAGCCGCACATTCTCGAAGCGCGTCCCGGCGTAAAGGGTGGGCGTGTTGAACTGGATGACGCCGTTCACCGAATCCCGCACCGGGCAGGAGAAGACCTCGCCGTCGGGGATGTTGCGGTCGCCGGCGCACATCTGGGCGCCGATGCCCTTGATGCTGAAGGTGAGGTCGGTGCCGGGCGCGGTGAGGTGGACGCGGTCCGCCTTGCGCATGCGCCGCACCAGCGGTTGCATGGCCTTGGCCATGCGGGGGTAATTCATGGTGCAGACGTCGAAGTAGAAATCCTCGAACGCCTCCGTGCTCATGCCGGCCGCCTGCGCCATGCTCGGCGAGGGCCAGCGCAACACCACCCAGCGGGTCTTGTTGACCCGGTAATTCAGCACCGGACGCATCGTCCGCGAATAGAGCGAGAGCTTGGGTGAGGGCACGTCCGACGTCTCGTTGACGTTGGCACTGCCCCGCAGCGCGATGTAGGCCTGGACGCGCTTCATCCGGTGCATCTCCACGTCCCGCACCAGCACCGCGTGCGCCTGGTGGGTCTGCATCAGAAGCTCCCGCGTGATGCGGCCCCGGCGCACCTCCACCAGCGGCAGCGCCCCGACGCGGCGCGCGGCCCGCATGAGCTCGACGGTGAACTCGTCCGGAATGTCGATGGCATCGATCAGGACCTTGTCCCCCTTCTTCAGGGCGGTGGAATACTTGACCAGCAGGTCGGCCAGTTTCTTGTAGCGCGGATCTGTCATGATGATTGGCGTGGAACGTGAATGAATTCCCTCCTCATGTCGAGCGATGAGTGGCGGACGATGGAGGTGGGGCAGGACGCTTGACAAAGTCGGCAGGGGCGCCTGTGGCGCAGGTTCTTACTCTTACTCTTACTCTTACTCTTACTCTTACTCTTGCTCTTGCTCTTGCTCTTGCTCCTTCTCCTTTGGCTCACCCACTTTTAACCACGCCCCGGGTGGTGGGACGCGCGTCTCATTCGAGCGGCCAGCGCCCCAGCAACTGAAGGTCATCCACCCAGAAACGATCCGGACCATCCCCGAGGAACTCGACGGCAAGCAGATCGGCCTGGCCCGGCGCCAGACCGCGAAAATCGCCGAAGGCCAGGTCAAACCGGCGCCACGCCTCATCCACCTCCACCTCCATCGGGTTGGGCGCGGCAAGCAGGTTTACGGGCGAGAGATGGGAGAAGAGCGTGAACCGGGCCCGGCCACCGGGTCGCTCACAGCGCAGCCAAAGGCTGAAGCCCGAGGCGTCCTGCTGCGTCACCTGCCAGCCCCGCACCCTCGTGGTGGCGATGGTCACGGAAGCCTTGCCCGCCGGGATCGTGAGGGACAACGCCCATTTCCCGTTTCGAGACGGTTCGCCGCGTTCCATGACAAACCCCTGACTGGGATCGGACACCAGCCGCCACCCAGTCAGGTTCTCCTCGAACCCATCCAGGAACGGCCAGAAGACCCGGGACGGCCGCTCCAGACCCAGTGCCATGGGACGCACCACGCGCAACGGTGAAACCATGCGCGGCGGCGGTTGTTCGGAGAGCGCCCGGTCGTCCTGAAACTCTCCCACCGCCACGAAGTACACGATGGGCACATCCACGCGATCTACCGGCACGCTTGCTTCCCATCGCCCCGGCCCTTCCTGGAGGTCCAGCGTCCGCCAGTCCCGCGCGGGCCAGCGTCCTGGCGCGTCCGCGCTCAGGTAAAGTTTCGCCTCCTCCCGAGGCACCCCCTGGGGCGGAACCCAATGCACCTTCAATCGCCCGACCAACACTTCGGCTTGCAGCGTGGCAAAAGCGGCGGCATCCACCCGGTTGGTCTGAACGAAGTCCGGATGGCGTCCTTCGGGGAGCCAGGCGTCGCCCGGCTCGGCACCTCCGGCGGCACCGGCGACCGCCGTCAGGGAAAGCTTCACGAGGCACCAGGTCCAAAGACCTGTAGCCGCGAACTTTAGTTCGCGCTTCATCGGTCCAAGGTGGTCGTAAAGGAGCGGTTCCTCTCGGGAACGCGATCTGAAGATCGCGGCTACAGGGGACGAATTCATGCACCGGTTCATGGCCTCCGAACATTGTCGGCATTGGGCGTGACGTCGTCGAGCCAAGGTTTGCGCTCCTCCCGCAAATGAAAGAGACTGGCCGGACCAAACCGATGAGCATTGCAACCATGACAGGCGACGACGGGCGCACGGGGCTGATGTACGGCCGGCGCGTCAACAAGTGCCACCCCCGCGTCGAGGCATATGGCACCGTGGACGAACTGAACGCCGCCCTGGGCATGGCCCGGGCCACCGCCATCAACCAGGCGACCCGGGAGGACATTCTCCGCCTGCAGAAGGATCTCATCACCGTGATGGGCGAACTGGCCACGCCGGTGGAGGAGCTGGGTCGTTACGAGAAGGACGGCTATCCCCGGGTCCGGCCCGAGATGCTCGAGCCGATCGATGCGGCCATCAAGGAGGTGGAATCCATGGCGCTCACCTTCAAGGGCTGGGTCTTGCCGGGGGCGTCGATCCACAGCGCCGCGCTCGACGTGGCCCGCACAGTCTGTCGCCGGGCCGAACGACGCGTGGCCATCCTCCGCGAGGACCGGCAGCTCGAGAATGACACCATTCTTGTCCTGCTCAACCGCCTTTCCGACCTGCTCTGGCTCTGGGCCCGGCTGGAGGAGTCGCGACTGTAGGGGCGCGGCATTCGTCCTGATAGGGGCGGCGCGGGGCGGGCGTGATGAAAAGTGGGTGAGACTCGATGGAGGAGGAGTAAGAGTCAGATACCAATTCTTACTCTTACCCTTCACCCGAAAAGAACGACCAGCATGTTGTTGTTTTGCCGGGGCCCCTCACCCTAACCCTCTCCCGCGGGGAGAGGGAACCGCATGCCACCCCAGGGTGAAGGGATCAGGGCAGAAGCCTCTCTCCGCCCGGGAGGACCGGTCCCCGCTCGACTGAGCTCGTCGAAGGCCTCTTCCGCCGGGAGAGGGAAGGGGTGAGGGGCCTTTTATAGGGTGCGGTGTCGGGTGCTCTCCTCGCCCATGTTTCACCTTGTGTCGCAACCCGCTGCGCAGCCTTCATTCCGCAGTAACGTCTGGGGAATGACTTATTCTTACTCTTACTCATACTCCTTCTCCGTTCCTAAACCAACGGTTGAATGGCATCCCAGCATCACCCATTTCCCATCACACCCGCTCCCGGGGCATCGGCTCCAAACCCAGATTGACTTCCCCGTGGTTGGCCGGTTAAATCCCCGGATCATAACCAATCCGGAAGCGGCTCCCATTCGGGACGTTGCCTCTCTCGACGACATAACCGATCAGACGCCGTCACGGCCGGCTCCGCGGCCTTCGCCTTAACGGCCTGGCACCCTGTTGAACCTAGGGCATGAGCAAAACACCTCCAGCCTCCAAGACCGCCACCAATTCCACCAAGCCCGCGAAGAAAGCGAAGAAGACCATGGCGACGACTGAGGATCTCAAAACCACCTGCGCCGCGATCAAGCAGGAACTTGGCAAAGCGATCGTAGGCCAGGAGGAGGTCGTCGAGCAGGTGCTCATCGCGATCCTCACCCGGAGCCACGCCCTGCTGGTCGGCGTCCCCGGCCTGGCCAAGACCCTCCTGGTCTCCAGCCTTTCCGAGACGCTGCACCTGACCTTCAAGCGCATCCAGTTCACGCCCGACCTCATGCCCAGCGACATCACGGGCACGGAGGTCATCTTCCAGGATCCCCAGTCCGGGGCGCGCGAGTTCCGGTTCCTCAAGGGGCCCATCTTCGCGAACATGATCCTGGCCGATGAGATCAACCGCACGCCGCCCAAGACGCAGGCGGCCATGCTCGAGGCCATGCAGGAACGGAAGGTCACCGTGGGCGGCACCGATCATCCCCTCCCCAACCCCTTCTTCGTCCTCGCCACCCAGAACCCCATCGAGCAGGAAGGCACCTATCCCCTGCCCGAAGCCCAGCTCGACCGGTTCATGTTCATGATCTCCGTGGACTACCCTTCCGGCGACGAGGAGTTGCAGATCATGAAGATGGCTACCGGCGTGGGGGGCGGCAAACCCGAGCCCATCCTCACCGAGGAAGCCATCCTGGAACTGCAACAAACGGTCCGCGGACTGCCCGTGGCCGATCACGTTTACGAATACGCCCAGAAGCTGGTCCGCGTCACTCGTCCCAAGTCCGAGGAGGCCCTGGACTTCTGCAAGAAATGGCTCACCTGGGGCGCCGGTCCCCGCGCCGGGCTCAGTCTCATCCTCGCCGCCAAGGCCCGGGCCATGCTGCACGGGCAGAACTACGTCAGCTGCGACGACGTCGCCGCCGTCGCGCCCCCGGTCTTCCGACACCGCATTATCCCCAACTTCTCGGCGCAGAGCGAGGCGGTCACGCCCGACGACATTGTGCGGATGATCCTGGACGCCGTGCCCAAGGATGAGAAGCTGGGCTGAAACGCCGGGCCCGGCGCTCCGCCACCAAGCCCGTTCCACCGGCACGTCCGCGCGACCCTCTCATGGCCACTGAACCTCCCCGTCACGCCGAGTTCCTCCTGGATCCGGAGACCATCTCCCGCGCGGAGAACCTCGGGCTCAACGCGCGGTTCATCGTGGAGGGCTACATGGCCGGCGAGCACAAGTCGCCCTACCACGGCTTCGCCATCGAATTCGCCCAGCACCGCGAATACACACACGGGGACGACCTCCGCCACCTGGACTGGAAGGTCCTGGGCCGCACGGACCGCTATTACATCAAGCAATACGAGCAGGAGACCAACTACGTCGCCCACGTCCTCCTGGACGGGAGCGAGTCGATGCAGTACGCCTCCGGCAAGGTCAGCAAGTTCGTGTATGGCAAGGTCATGGCCGCCTGCCTGGCCTATCTCATCCTGCACCAGCGCGACGCCGTGGCCCTGGGACTCTTCGACACCGAGGTGCGGGACTACGCCCCGCGCAGCGACAGCAAGGCCTCCCTGCACAAGCTCATGTCCACCCTGGCCGGCTTCCAGCCCAACCGCCAGACCCAGATCGGGACCGTGCTCCACGACATGGCCCGCCAGATCCGGCGCAAGGGCATCGTCATCCTGATCAGCGACTTTTTCGACGATGAGCAGAAGGTGATGGAGGGCATCCAGCACCTCCGCTTCGGCGGCAACGAGGTGGTGGTGTTTCAGGTCCTGGATCCCTACGAGCTGGAGTTTCCCTTCACCGGGCTGGTGGAGTTTGAGGGGTTGGAGGAGGCCGCCAAGCTCATGACGCGCCCCGCCGAGATCCGCAAGACCTACCTGCGGGAGATGCAGGCCTTTTGCGACCGGCTGCGCCTGGGCTGCGAACGCAACCAGTGCCACTACACCCTCGTCAACACCGCCCATTCCCTGCATGAAGTGCTCAGCGCCTATCTGGCGTTTCGCCTGCGGACCCACCAACGCTGAGCCATGTCGTTCCTCAACCCCATCCTGCTCGCCGGCCTCGCCACCGTCGCCATCCCCATCATCATCCACCTGCTCAACCGGCGCCGGTTCCGCAAGGTGGCCTGGGCGGCCATGCGCTTCCTGCAGATCAGCGTCGAGCAGAACCAGCGCCGCATGCGCATCGAGGACCTCATCCTCCTCATCCTGCGCTGCCTCCTCCTGGCCCTGCTCGCCCTGGCCCTGGCCCGGCCCGCCCTCCTCTCCAACTCCGGCGCCTGGCTCGGCAACGCCAAGGTCACCGGCGTCATCGTCCTGGACAACTCCTACAGCATGGCCATGAGTGACGGCACCCACACCCGCTTCGAACGCGCCCAGGAAGCCGCCGTCCAGGCCCTGAACTCCATGCCGCCCGGCTCCGCCACCGCCCTCATCCTGGCCTCCGACATCGACCGCCAGGTCATTCCCGAACCCACCTTCGACCTCAACCTCGCCCGGCGCCTCATCCAGGACGCCCCGCTCACCGACCGTCCCACCGATCTCTTCCCCGCCATCGACCGCGCCGTGGCCATCCTCGGCGACCGCCTCGCCTTGCGGAAGGAGATCTTCGTCATCACCGACGGCCAGGCCGCCGGCTGGAGGCAGCTCGCCGAAGTCCAGCAACTGCTCGAACGCGCCCGCAGCGACATCCAGACCCATCTCATCGTCGTGGACGAGGGCGAACAGCAGAACCTCGCCCTCTCCAGCCTCCGCCTGGCCAGCGGCCTCTCCCCCGTCGATCAACCCCTCCGCTTCGAGGCCCGCGTCGCCAACCACGGCCTCGAGGAGGCACGCGACGTGCGTGTCACCCTCCATGTCGATGACGCGCCCGCCAGCGACGAGTTCCTCATCGATGCCATCGCCCCGGGCGCCAGCCGCAGCGTCTCCCTCTTCAGCAAGCTCAGGCAACTGGGCTACCACGCCCTCTCCGCGCGCCTCGAGCCGGACCGCCTCGCCGCCGACGATGCGCGCGTGCTCGCCATCCGCGCCATCCGCCAGGTGCGCGTCCTGCTCGTGGACGGCAATCCCGGCGTCGAACCGCGCGACAGCGAGGTGTATTTCCTGCGTCACGCCCTCCAGCCCGTGCCGCTGGAAGCCCGCGAGGGTTACTTCATCCAGACCGACATCCTGGCCAGACCGGAACTCGGGCAGGCCCGCCTGGAAGACTACGACGCCGTGATCCTGGCCGATGTGGCCACCCTCTCCGACAACACGCTGGAAAGCCTGGGACAATTCCTGCGCCGGGGCGGCGGCCTGATGATCTTCACCGGGCCGGAGGTGAACGTGGACTTCTACAACGACGCCCTTCACGACCAGCGCCGCATCCTGCCCGCCCGCCTGGCCCTGGCCGAGGGCGACGCCGACCAGGCCGACGTGTTCTTTGAATTCCAGGCCAAGAACTACGCGCATCCCGTCACTGACCTGTGGAACGATCCTTCCGCCGGCACCCTGGCCTCGACCCGCATCTATCGGCGTCACCCCATGCTGACGGCGCCTCCCGAGGACGCCGCGGCACTGTCGGAAGCCTCGCGCGACGCCGGCGTGCCCAACGTGGTGCTCGCCTACACCGACGGTGTCCCGGCGGTCATGGAACGCGACTGGGGCCTGGGCCGGGTCATCATTTTCGGCACCACCGCCAGCACCCGCTGGACCGACCTGCCGGTGCGTCCTTCCTTCCTTCCCCTGCTCCATCGCAGCTTGGGCGCCCTGGTCCAGCGCCAGGACGAAGGACTCAACCTCCAGGTGGGCGAACCGTTCCGGCGCCGGCTCAAGCCGGAGTTTCTCGGCAAGGACGCCACCTTCGTGCAGCCCCGCCAGACCGAGGCGGTGGGTGACCTGCGCCGCGTCGAGTTGGTGGATGCCTGGCCCCGGCTGGAATATGACGAGACCGACTTTGCGGGGCTCTACGGGGTGAACATCGCCGATCCGCCGCTGGAGATGCGCTTTGCCGCGCAGGCCGACGGGCGCGAATCCAGCCTGGACCGGCTCTCCGAAGCCCAGCGTTCCACCCTGGGTGAGGTGGCCAACGTGATCGACTGGTCTCCCGGCATGGCCTTGCGCGACCAGGTCGAGCAACAGCGTTCCGGGTTGGAGTTCTGGCTGCCCATCATGGTGCTGGTCACCCTGATGGCCCTGGTGGAAACGTTCCTGGGCCAGTGGTTCAGCCGCTCGAAGTAAACGATGACCGACACCTTCCTCAGACTGCTCGGAGCCGGCGCCGAAGATGTCGAGCGCATCGCCGAGGCGTCGCTCGCCTTCCGCGGGGGGCTGGGTCCGGTCTGGGCGGTGCTGGCCATCCTGCTCATGGGCGGCCTCTCCTGGTGGATGTACCGCAACAGCCCCGCGCTCATCACGCCGGCCCGTTGGCGGACGCTCATGGCGCTGCGCTTTCTCTTCCTCGCCCTGCTCGTGATGCTCTTCATGCGCCCGGTTCTCTCCCTCATGGTCGAGGGCACGGTCCGGCGCATCCTGGTGGTGCTGGTCGATGCCAGCTCGAGCATGCAGATCGAGGATCCGCGCGTCACCCCCGAGGACCAGGTGCGCGCAGGCATCGTGAGCGGCGAACTCCCGGCCACCAAGGGCCTTGACCAGACGCTGACCGCCTCGCAGGTCGGCATGTTCCGCGAGGTGCCGCGGGTGGAGCTGGTCCGCCAGGCGCTGAAGAACCCCGACCTCAACCTCCTGCCCCGGCTTGACCGCGAGTTCGACCTTTCCGCCTACACGTTCGGCGAGGGATTGCGCGAGCTCTCCGCGCGCCCCACCGCCGGCGCGACCAACGACGATGAAGCGAGGCGTGAAGCCACCGTGGACCAGTTCACCTGGGTGAACGGACTCACCGCCGAACAGCCACGCACCGCGCTGGGCGATGCGGTGCGCGAAATCCTCAACCGCAAGCGTGGCCAGCCCCTGGCCGGCATCCTCCTGCTCAGCGACGGCGTCAGCAACAGCGGCAGCCAGCCCCGCGACGCCGCCGCCCTGTGCCGGCAGGAAGGGCTGCCCCTTTACATCTACGGCGTCGGCATCACCTCCCCGCGCGACATCATCGTGGCGAGCCTCTTCGCGCCGGACGTCGCCTTTGTTCGTGACGAGGTCCCGATCTCCGTCCGCGTGCGGTCGCAGGGCTTGAACGGGCAGAGCGCCAACCTGCAGCTCAGCCTCGACGGCACGGTCATGGCCAGCGAGACCGTCACCTTCGGCGAGGACGGCGAGGTCGTGGTGCCCATGACGCTGGTCCCCCCGGTGGAGGGCGAGTTCGACCTCGTCGCCTCGATCGAACCCCGCGAGGACGAGGCCGTGCGCGACAACAACCAGGTCACCCACCGGGTCAAGGTCATCGACGCCCGCATCAAGGTTCTCCTGGCCGACCAGGCGCCCCGCTGGGAATACCGATATCTCCAGGCCATGCTGCTGCGCGACCGCCGCGTGGATCTCAGGACCTGGCTGGTCGAGGCGGATCCGGACGTGGCCCGCGCGCCCGACAGCCCCTACCTCGAGCGGTTCCCGACGCGGAAGGATGAGCTGTTCGAGTATGACCTGGTCATCTTCGGCGACATCGATCCCAAGGCCATCAGCGCCGCCCAGCTCGAGAACCTCGGCGAGTTGGTCTCGCGCTTCGGGGGCGCGCTGGTCGTGGTGGCGGGCAAGCGGTTCACGCCGCACGCCTATCGGCGCGGCCTTTTGGAGAACCTCCTGCCCGTGGAGTATGACTCGCCCGCCCTGGCGCCTTCCGGGGAAGTCATTGCGGAGAAGCCGATCCAGCTCGAGCTCACGCCGGCCGGCCGCGCCAATCCCATGCTTCAACTCTCCGACAGCGCCGAGGAGAACGCCGCACTGTGGCAGGCCCTGCCCCCGCTCTATTGGGTGGCCCGCGTGGCGCGCCCCAAGCCCGCCGCCCAGGTGCTTCTGGTCGATCCGGATCCCGCCCGCGAATCGCGCTTCGGCAAGATGCCCGTCATCGCGCTTCAACAATACGGCCTCGGCCAAGTCCTTTACGTGGGCACCGACAACACATGGCGCTGGCGCAAGAACGTGGGCGATGTCTATTACACCGCGCTCTGGGGCCAGATCGCCCAGCGCGTTTCCCTGCAACGCCTGCTCGGCGGTTCCAAGCGCACCCAGCTCACAGCCGACCGCCAGAACTACCTCACCGGCGACCGCGTCTCCATCTACGGCCGCCTTTATTCCACCGGCTACGAGCCGCTCGACGAGGAATCGGTCAAGGGCCTCTACGCGCTCAAGGACGGCACCGGCAGCCGGACCGAAGTGACGCTGCGGCCGGTGCCGGAGCAGCCCGGCCTGTACCGCGGGGAATTCATCGCGCCCGCCGCCGGCTCCTACCAGTTCACCGTCGGGCACGACCCGGAATCCCCGCTCGACTTCAACGTGATCCAGCCCCGATTCGAACTGGGCGAGACGGCCATGAACGAGCCGCTCCTGCGCGAGCTGGGCGACCTCAGCAACGGCGCCTTTGTGCGCGAGGAATCGCTCCACGGACTGCCCGAGCTCATCCGCTCGCGTACCGAACGTGTCCAGTCACCCCTGGAAGTGGAGTTGTGGTCGTCGCCGCTCTGTTTCCTGATCCTGATCGCCCTCGTCACGGCGGAATGGCTTCTGCGCAAATGGTCGCACCTGAAATGAGCCCGGCTCCTCTCCAGACCGGCACGTCGCCGGATGTGGCCGCCAGCGCCCTGCTGCGCGGGAAGCTGGCGGCGTTGCGGCAACGGCACCTCATGGTGGCGGTGCTGACCGGCGCGGGCCTGGCGCTGGCCATCGGCGTGGAGATCCTGGCCCTGGCCATGTTCCTGGATTGGTGGCTGGAAATGCCCTGGGGCGTGCGCCTGGCGCTGCTGCTCGGCCAGCTCGCCGTCCAGGCGTGGATCCTCACCCGCTTCGTCTTCCTCCCTGTCCTGCGTCAGCCCGACGAGGACACCCTGGCGTTGATGGTCGAAAGGGCGCGGCCGGAATTCCGCAGCCGCCTCATCTCGGCGATCCAACTCAGCCGGCCCGGCGCCATGACCCCCGGCACCGCCACCGACCTGGTCGGCAGCCTGATCGAGGAGACTGAGTCGATGTCCCGCGCCCAGGATTTCCGCGCCATCGTGCCGACGGATCGCCTGCAGAAGATCACCCTCCTTGCCCTCTCCGTCGCCCTGATGGCCGTGGCCGGCATGGCCTATGGCCGGGCCACCTGCTGGGATCTCCTCCAACGCGCCTTCCTCTCCAACATCCCGGTCCCGCGAAAAACACAGGTGGTCGTGATCGACGGGGACAAGACCATCGGCCAGGGCGACGCCGTCCGGCTCGAAGCCTACGCCAACGGCATCATCCCCGAAACCGGCACCCTCGAGATCAAGTATCGCAACCGGCGCACCCAGGAGCTGCCCCTGGAACAGAACACCGACAACCCGCGCCACTTCGGCCGCACACTGGAAAACATCCAGGCCTCCTTCACCTACGTGATCCGCCTCAACGATGGCACCAGCATGCGCCATGAAGTGCGCGCCCTGCCACGGCCGATGGTGCGGGAGATCGATTGCATCCAGTTCTTCCCGGCCTACACGGGGCTGCAGCCGGTTCCCCGCCCCATCGGCGACCTGGTGCTGCTGGCCGGCAGCCGCCTGCAACTGGACGTCAACGCCACCAAGGACATCCAGTCGGCCTTCGTGCACCTGGTCGGACCCGACCAGCGCGAGCCGTTGCAGGTGGACGGCGGGGATCGCCATCGGTTGACCGGTTCCTTCCAGGTGCCCAAGGAGGGACTGAACGGGTTCTCGATCGAGCTGCTCGACACCGAGAACATGGCCTCGCTCGACCCGGCCGTGTATCGCGTTGAAATCTTGCCGGACAAACCGCCCAAGGTGGACATCACCCACCCGGAGCGGAAAGAGGAGCTGGTCACGCGCCTGGCCACGCTGTTGGTCGGGATGCGCATCCGGGACGACTTCGAGATCCGCCAGGTCAGCCTCCATTACAAGGTGGACACGCTCGACGACAACGCGGAGAAGACCATCCCCCTCGAACTGGGCACCAACAAGGTCTTCGAGCTGCAGCGCGCGTTCCCATGGGACCTGGGCACGATGCGTCCGCCGCTGGCGGAAGGATCGCTCATTGAGTTCTGGATCGAGGCGGTGGACTCCAACGACACCACCGGCCCCGGCGTGGGCTCAAGCCTGCATCAACTGGCCCGGGTGGTGTCGCGCGACGAAAAGCTGGCTGACATCCTCAACCGCGCCAGCGACTATCTGAGCGGCCTGGAGGACGTGGCCGAAGACCAGGCCCGCGCCAACCGCAATCTCGGCGAATACATCCTGCAAAAGGTCGAGTCGGGCCCCCGACCCTGAAGAGGGGGAAGGGAGAAGGCAGAGTGTAGAATGCAGAGGGCGTAATGTTCTGTGGTTTTTAATGGAGCGCTCGCAATCTTGGACGAAGAATTCAAAGGCCCCTCACCCCAACCCTCTCCCGGGGGGAGAGGGAGGATCGGCTTCCGCGCGGAGAAAGACGTTCGATCTGAACCCGTACCCTCCACGGGGCGCGCGGCTCCCTCTCCCGCCGGGAGAGGGCTGGGGTGAGGGGCCCCTTCGCACATCCATAGCAATTGCTGTTTCTTCCCTAACCAACCCGACAACGTCGGGTGCTGGCTCTTAAGAAACTCCTTGTGAAACGTGTTGGAGT
>Ga0302046_10000359_pt1 | contig 47134 bp, 40 predicted proteins | sample RVTome_11_FD_200261 | JGI IMG/M metagenome (GOLD analysis project Ga0302046, IMG submission 200261) | Soil microbial communities from uranium-contaminated site in the Upper Colorado River Basin, Wyoming, United States - RVT147D111 (version 2) ...
GAGCGCGCGATCGAGCCGGCGGCGGGCCGGCCGCTCGAGGCCGGCGACGTGCTCCTGGTCCAGGGCGACCCGGACGTGCTGCTGCGCCTGACCCGGGGCAAATCGCTCGCGTTCCCGGCCGGCGAGGGGAACGAAGAGGCCGAGGAAGGCGCGGCCGCCGGAGTCGAGGGGCTCAGGATCCACGAGGTGATGCTGCCGGTCAACTCGCGGCTCGCCGGCTCGTCGCTGCGCCGGATGCGCTTCCGCTCCCGCTACGGCGTCGACGTGCTCGCGGTCTATCGCCGCGGCCAGCCGCGCTACCGGCGGGTCGCCGACCTCCGGCTGCGCGACGGCGACGTGTTGCTCGTCCAGGGCGATCCCGAGCGGCTCGGCTGGCTGATCCGCTCGGGCGACCTGATCCTGCTCGAGGAGCTGGAGGAGCCGCACCCGGGCTGGCGCGCCGCGGTCGCCGGCGCCACCTTCGTCGCGATGCTCGTCGCCGGCGGCGCCGGCTGGCTGTCGTTCCCGGTCGCGGCGCTGGTCGCGGCGACGCTGCTGGTCCTCACCGGCTGCATCCGCACCTCCGAGGCCTACGCCGCGGTCGACTGGCGGATCCTGATCATGGTCGCCTCGCTGCTCGGCCTGGCGACCGCGATGGAGACCAGCGGCGCCGCCGAGACGCTCGCCGCCGGACTGGTCGACATCGCCGGCGGCGCCGGCCCGCTCACCCTGCTCGCCGGCTTCTACCTGCTGACCATGCTGCTCACCCAGCCGATGTCCAACCAGGCCGCGGCGCTGGTGGTGCTGCCGTTCGCCGTGCGCACCGCGCTCGCCCTCGATCTCGACCCGCGCGCCTTCGCGGTCGCGGTGTGCCTCGCCGGCTCGTGCTCGTTCATCACCCCGCTCGAGCCGGCCTCGCTCCTGGTCTACGGTCCCGGCCGCTACCGCTTCCGCGACTACTTCGTGGTCGGCTTGCCGCTGACGCTGATGGTCTTCGCGCTGGCGATGCTGATCGTGCCGCGGGTGTGGCCGCTGTGAGCCCGCGGCGGGCCGGGAACGGCTGATCGCCCCGATCGAGCCCGTCCCAGATTTACGCCTTGTTCGCGCCTGGACCGACCCCTCGGGTGGAGTGCCCGGGCCGGCCGCGACCTCCGACGCAACGGTGGGTGGACAAAAGTGGACAAAAGTGGAACTCTCGTGGTACGGTCCGCTGAATCACCTGCGCGAGCAGTGTGGGCGGACCTGCGATGTTTCGAGGCAGCGCGCCAGCAAAGATCGACGACAAGGGCCGGCTGAAGCTCCCGACTCAGTTCCGGCGCTTCGTCGACGAACGCTACGGGGCCGAGATGTTCGTCACCTCGGTGCTCGGCGACTCGGCGCTCCTGTATCCGCTGCCGGTGTGGGAGGAGATCGAGGCGCGGCTGGCGGCGATGCCGTCGACCGACCGCACCAGGGCGCGCTTCCTCGAGCGCGTCAGCTACTACGGCCAGCAGGTGAAGCTCGACGCCCAGGGGCGGCTGGTGCTGCCCCCGATCCTGCGCGAGAGCGCGGGGATGGAGGGCGAGGTGGTGGTCAGCGCGCAGATCGACCACCTGGTGGTGTGGAACCGCGAGCGCTTCGAGCGGCGGCTCTCCGAGCAGCCGTTCACCGAGGACGACTTCCGCGCCCTGGCCGAGCGCGGGATCTAGGCGCGGAGGAACGGGCGGCCGGAGTGCCGCCCCGGAGTGCCGTTGGAGGATGTCGACCACGTACCGGTGCTGCTGGAGGAGACGCTCGACTACCTCGCTCCCGAGCGCGGCGGTCTGTACGTGGACTGCACCGTCGGTCTGGGGGGACACGCCGCGGCGCTCCTCGATCGCGCCGCCCGGGCCCGGCTGGTCGGCATCGACCGCGACCCCGAGGCGCTCGCCGTCGCCGGCGGGCGCCTCGCGCGTTTCGGCGACCGGGTGCGGCTGGTCGAGGCCGACTTCCAGCGTCTCGGCGAGGCGCTCGCCGCGGCGGGGATCGGGGGGCAGGTCCGTCCGGCCGGCGTGCTCGCCGACCTCGGCCTCTCCTCGCTCCAGCTCGAGCGCGCCGCGCGCGGCTTCAGCTTCCGGCTCGAAGGGCCTCTCGACATGCGCATGGGGCGCGGCGGGCGGTCCGCCGCCGACATCGTGAACCGCAGCCCGGAGGGAGAGATGGAACGGATCTTCCGCGACTTCGGCGAAGAGCGCCAGGCGCGCCGCATCGCCCGCGCCATCGTCCGCGCGCGCGACCGCGCGCCGCTCGAGACCACGACCGAGCTGGCCGAGCTGGTCCGCGACGCCAAGGGGACCGCCGCCGGCCGCCGCGAGGGGCGGGTCGATCCCGCGACCCGCGTCTTCCAGGCCCTGCGGATCGCGGTCAACGAGGAGTTGGACGGCCTGCGCGGCTTCGTCGAGGAGGCGGCGCGGCTGCTCGAACTGGAGGGGCGCCTGGTGATCATCTCCTACCACAGCGGCGAGGACCGGATCGTCAAGAACGCGCTGCGCGACCTCGAGCGCGGCGAGGTCGACCCGGTGACCGGCCGGCCGCTCGCCGAGACGCGGCTGATCGAGGTGTTGACCAAGAAGCCTGTGCGCCCGAGCGCCGCCGAGGTGGCGTTCAACCCGCGCTCGCGCTCGGCGCGGCTGCGCGCCGCCCGGCGGATCTGAGGAGCCGTCGACGACGAGGACCCGAGCCGTGAACCGCGCCTACTCCTACCGCCGCCCGGTCGACAATACGTTCCTGGTGCGCGAGCGCGACCGCCGCCGGCTGCGCGAGCTGGTGCTGGTGCTCGCGGCGCTGCTGCCGCTCGGGCTCGGGCTGCTCACCTACACCTGGGTCCACACCGAGGTGATCGGCACCGGCTACCACATCCGCGAGCTGGAGAACCTCCTCGAGGCCGAGGGGCGCCGGCTCGAGCGCCTGCGGCTGGAGGCGAGCTACCTGGCGAGCCCGGCGGTGGTCGAGGAGCGCGCGGCGGCCGAGCTGGGGATGGAGCGGCCGCGCGTCGAGCGGGTGCTCTTCTGGGAGGAGCTGCGGTGAACCGCCGCCTCGCCCTGGTGCTCGCGGTGGCGGCGCTGTGGATGCTCGCCGTCGCCGGCCGTCTGGCGGCGCTGGCCGTGGTCGACCACGAGCGCTACCTGGCGCGCGCCGCCAGCCAGCAGCAGCGGCGCATCGAGCTGCCGCCGTCGCGCGGCACGATTTTCGACGCCCGCGGCCGGGCGCTCGCGGTCTCGGTCGAGGTCGAGTCCGCCTGGGCCGATCCCGCCGAGGTCGCCGACCCCGAAGCGGTCGCCGCCGCCCTCGCCGGCGCGCTCGGGCTCGACCGCGACAAGCTCGCCGCGGAGCTGTCCGGGCCCGGCCGCTTCGTCTGGCTGGCGCGCCGGCTCGACCCGCCGGACGCCGAGCGGGTGCGCGCTCTCGGCCTGCCGGGCGTGCGCTTCCAGCACGAGACCAAGCGCTACTACCCGAACCGCGCGCTCGCCGCGCCGGTGCTCGGCTTCGTCGGCACCGACTCGGTCGGCCTGGCCGGCGTCGAGCAGCAGTACGACGGCGGGATCACCGGCCGCGCCGGCCGGCAGACCGTGCTCGCCGACGCGCGCAGGCGGCGCGCGGTGACGCCCCACCTCGCCTTCACCGCGCCGGAGCCCGGGCGCGACCTGGTGCTCACGCTCGACGTCGCGATCCAGCACGTGGTCGAGCGCGAGCTGGCGCGCGCAGTCGCCGAAAGCGGGGCCAAGGGCGGCACCGCGGTGGTCCTCGACCCGTGGAGCGGCGCGGTGCTGGCGATGGCGGCGGTCCCGGGCTTCGATCCCAACCGCTTCGCCGGCTACCCGGCCGAGCGGCTCGGCAACCCGGTGGTCCAGGAGGTCTACGAGCCGGGCTCGACCTTCAAGATGGTCACCGCCTCGGCCGCGCTCGCCGCCAACCTGATCGACCCCCACGACGTGATCGACTGCGAGCTGGGTGGCATCCGGCTCGGCTCGGTGCTGATCCGCGACCACAAGCGGTTCGGCTACCTGAGCTTCCGCGACGTCATCGCGCGCTCGAGCAACGTCGGCGCGATCAAGGCCGGGCTGCGGGTCGGACGAGACCGGCTGCACGCCCAGGCGGCCGCCTTCGGCTTCGGCAGCGCGACCGGGATCGACCTGCCGGGCGAGGCCGCCGGCATGCTCCACCCGCCGGAGGCCTGGCGTCCCAACTCGGTCGCCTACGTAGCGTTCGGCCACGAGGTGACGGTCACCCCGCTCCAGCTCGCCAACGCCTTCGCCGCAGTCGCCAACGGCGGCACGCTGTTCCGGCCGTTCGTCGCGCTCGAGCGGCGCTCGCCCGACGGTTCCGCGGAGCGCAGGGGCGCGCCCGAGGTGCTCGGCCGGCCGCTGGCGCCGACCACCGCGCGCGAGATCGAACGTCTCCTCGAGGCGGTGGTCGCCGACGGTACCGGCAAGGCGGCGGCGGTGCCCGGCTACACCGTCGCCGGCAAGACCGGCACCGCCCAGAAGGTGGTCGACAGGCGCTACGCCCCCGGCCGCTACATCGCGAGCTTCGCCGGCTTCGTGCCGGCGCGGCAGCCGGCGCTGGTCGCGGCGGTGGTGATCGACGAGCCGCGTCCGCCGCTCTACCACGGCGGCCAGGTCGCCGCCCCGGCGTTCGCGGCGATGGCCGAGCCGATCCTGCTCTACCTCGGGGTGCCGCCCGACCGCGCCGAGCCCGAGCGCTGGCCGGGCGAGGCCGACGGCGTGCGGCTGGCCCTGGTGCCCAGCGAGGAGCTGGCGGGGTGACGCGATGAGGCTGTCACGCCTGATCGAGGGGCTGCCGGTCACCGGCGACCCGGCGCCCGACCCCGAGGTCGAGGGCGTCGCCCACGACTCGCGGCGGGTCGCCGAGGGCGACCTCTTCGTCGCCTGGCGCGGCGCCCGCTTCGACGCGGCCGAGTTCGCGCCCGCCGCGGTGGCGCGCGGCGCGGTGGCGGTGCTCGCCGCCGAGCGCTCCCGTCCCGAGCGCGCGATCGATCTCGGTGGTGGGGACCTTGGTGGCGGCGACCACGGCGGGCGGCTCGGCCTCGCCGGCGTGCCCTGGCTGACCGCCGCCGACCCCCACGCGCTGCTCGCGCCGCTCGCCGCCCGCGTCTACCGCCATCCCGACCGCGAGCTGGTGCTCGCCGGCATCACCGGCACCAACGGCAAGTCGACGGTGGCGGCGCTGACCGCCCGCATCCTCGACGCCGAGGGGCGCCCGGCGGGGCTGATCGGCACCCTCGGCACCCGCTTCCGCGACCTCCAGGAGTGCCTCGGCCGCACCACACCGGAGGCCTCGGACGTCTTCCGCGTGCTGCGCCGGATGCGCGACGCCGGAGCGCGGGCGGTGGCGATGGAGGTCTCCTCGCACGCCCTGGCGCTCGGCCGGGTCGAGGGCGCCCACTTCGACCTCGCGCTGTTCACCAACCTGACCCGCGACCACTTCGACTTCCACACCGGCTTCGAGGACTACTTCGCCGCCAAGCGGTCGCTGTTCTCGAGGCTCAAGAAGGGGGGTGCCTCCGCGGTCAACGTCGACGATCCCTACGGCCGGCGGCTGGCCGCCGAGCTGCCGGCGGCGGTGACGTTCGGCGCGGAGGGCGCGGTGCGGGTGGCGAGCGCCGAGCTGGGCGATGGCGGCACCCGCGGCGAGATCGCCACGTCGCGCGGGCGGTTCGCCTTCGCCTCGCCGCTGGTCGGCCGCTTCAACCTGGACAACTTGCTGGCGGCCGCGGCCGGCGGGGTCGCGCTCGGCCTGCCGCTCGAGGCGATCGCCGCCGGTCTCGCCTCCCAGCCGCCGCTGCCCGGGCGGATGGAGCCGGTCGACCGCGGCCAGCCGTTCCCGGTGTACGTCGACTACGCCCACACCCCGGCCGCGCTCGAGGCCGCACTGCGCTCGCTCGCCGAGCTGGGCGGCGGCGAGGACCGGCGCGAGGTGATCGTGGTCTTCGGCTGCGGCGGCGACCGCGACCCGGGCAAGCGGCCGCTGATGGGGCGGATCGCCGGCGAGCTGGCCGACGCCGTGGTCGCGACCTCGGACAACCCGCGCACCGAGGACCCGCTGGCGATCCTCGCCGCGGTCGAGGAGGGTCTCCTCGATAGCGGCAACCCTCGCTTCGAGATCGTCCCCGACCGCCGGGAGGCGATCCGGCGCGCGGTCGAGCTGGCGGGCGAGCGCTCGGCGGTGCTGATCGCCGGCAAGGGTGCCGAGGCGGTGCAGATGATCGGCACCGGCTCGGTGCCGTTCTACGACCGCGACGAGGCCGCGGCGGCGCTCGCCGGTGCCGGGTGGGAGGGCCGCTGACCGTGGTGCGCTGGCCGCTCGCCGACGCCGCCACCGCGATGGGCGCCCACTGGGGCGGGGCGCCCGACGCCGCCTTCGACGGCGCCGCGCTCGACTCGCGCGAGGTGCGCGGCGGCGAGCTGTTCTTCGCCCTGCCCGGCGAGCGCACCGACGGCCACCGCTTCGTCCCCCAGGCGCTCGCCGCCGGCGCCGCGGCGGCGGTGGTCGCCGAGGCGGTCGAGGCGCCGGACGAGTCGCTGGTCCGGGTCGGCGACACCACCGGCGCCCTCCACGCCCTGACCCGACGGGTGCGCGAGCGGGTACCCGAGAAGCTGATCGCGGTCACCGGCTCGGCGGGCAAGACCACGACCAAGGAGCTGCTCGGCGCGATGCTCGGCCGCCGCTTCCGGGTCGCGCGCAGCCCGGGCAACCTCAACAACCTGCTCGGCTTCCCGCTGGCGCTGCTCAACATCCCCGACGCCACCGAGTGGATGGTCGCCGAGATGGGGATGTCGGTCCCCGGCGAGCTGGCCGAGGTCAGCCGCCTCGGCCGCCCCGACGCCGCGCTGTTCACCAACGTGCGGCCGGTCCACCTCGAGAACTTCGCCGACCTCGACGCGATCGCCGAGGCCAAGGCCGAGCTGCTCGCCGGCCTCGCCCCCGGCGGGCTGGTGATCGCCAACGCCGCCGACCCGCGGGTCGCCGTGATCGCCCGCCGGGCGCTCGACGACGGGAGCGCCGGGCGGGTGGCCTGGTACGCCGCGGACCCCGAGGCGGAAGAGGTCGAGGTCTCCGGGTTGGACGTCTGGGCCGAGCGGGTCGAGACCCTCGCCGGCGGCGGCAGCCGGTTCGCCCTCTGTGCCCGCGGCGCCGGCGGTGAGGACGTCGCCGTCGAGCGGATCGCCGTCGAGCTGCCGCTGATCGGCCGCCACAACGTCGAGAACTGCGTCGCCGCGGCCGCCGCCGCGCACGCGCTCCGAGTGCCGCTCGCCGGCGTCGCCGCCGCCGCCGCGGCCGCCTGGCCGTCGCCCGGGCGCGGAGTGGTCCACGCGCTCCCCGGCGGCATCCGGGTGGTCGACGACACCTACAACTCCAACCCCGACGCCCTCCGGTACGCGCTCGCCACCGCCGCCGCGCTCGCCGCGGCGCGTCCCGGGGGGCGGCGGTGGGCGGTGCTCGGCTCGATGCTCGAGCTGGGCGCCGGCTCGCCGGGGTTCCACCGCGAGGCCGGCGAGCGGGCGGCGGCGGCGGGGTTCTCGCCGGTCGCGGCGGTCGGCGAGGAGGCGCGCGAGCTGGCGGCGGCGGCGGCGGCGGCCGGCGCCGAGACCGCCTGGCTGCCCGACGCCGCCGCCGCCGCCGACTGGGCGGCGGCGCGGCTGGCTCCGGGCGACACGGTGCTGGTCAAGGGCTCGCGCGGGATCGGGCTCGAGGCGGTCGTCGCACGGCTGCTCGCCGAGGGCCACGACAACGGCTCGGCCGCGGCGGCCGGGGCGGCGGCCGGAGCCGGCGGCGGCGGGGGGACCGGCTGATGCTCTACCACCTGCTCTTCCCGCTCGCCGACCGCTTCGCGGCGTTCAACGTCTTCCGCTACCTGACCTTCCGCGGCGCCGGCGCGATCGTCACCGCGTTGCTGGTGGCGCTGGCGCTCGGCCCCTGGTTCATCCGCACCCTGCGGCGGCTCTCGGTGGGCCAGAACATCCGCGAGGTCGGGCCCGCCCAGCACCACATCAAGGCCGGCACTCCGACCATGGGCGGGCTGCTGGTACTGCTCGCGGTCGTCGTCTCGACCCTGCTCTGGGCCAACCTCCTCAACCCCTACGTCTGGGTGGCGCTCGGGGTGATGGTGGCGTTCGGCGCCGTCGGCTTCGCCGACGACTACCTCAAGGTCCGCCGCCGGCACAACCTCGGCCTGACCGCACGCACCAAGTTCACGCTCCAGATCCTCGCCGCGGCGCTGGCGGCGCTGGCGCTGCTCGGGCTGCCCGAACCCTACGAGTTCCGCCCGACCGTCGCCTTCCCGTTCTTCAAGCAGGCGGTGCTCTCGCTCGGCCTCGCCTACGTGCCGTTCGTGGTCCTGGTGCTGGTCGGCGCCTCCAACGCGGTCAACCTGACCGACGGCCTCGACGGGCTGGCGATCGGCGTCACCCTGGTCGCAGCCTCGACCTACGCGGTGTTCACCTATGTCGCCGGCAACCGGATCGTCGCCGGCTACCTCCAGGTCGAGTACGTCTCCGGAGTCGGCGAGGTGGCGGTCTTCTGCGCCGCGCTGGTCGGCGCCAGCCTCGGCTTCCTGTGGTTCAACGCCCACCCGGCCGAGGTGTTCATGGGCGACGTCGGGTCGCTCTCGATCGGCGCCGCGATCGGCACGGTGGCGGTGCTCGCCAAGCAGGAGATCGTGCTGATGCTGGTCGGCGGCATCTTCGTGATCGAGGCGCTCAGCGTGATCCTCCAAGTCGCCTCGTTCAAGCTCACCGGACGGCGCGTGCTGCGCATGGCGCCTCTCCACCACCACTTCGAGCTGGCCGGCTGGGCCGAGCCGAAGATCATCGTGCGCTTCTGGATCCTCGCCATCCTGTGCGCGCTGATCGGGCTCTCGACCCTCAAGCTGCGATGAGCACGGCGATGATCCTTACCGCAATGCACGCCGCCGCCGGCCGCCGCACCCCCGCGCCGGCCGGGCTGGGCGCCGGGCGCGAGTGGCGCCGGGTGGCGGTCTACGGGCTCGGGCTCTCGGGCACCGCGGCGGCGCGGCTGCTGCGCCGGCACGGGGTGACGGTGGTCGGACTCGACTCCCGGCCGGCTGCGGCGCTCGACCTCGGCGAGCTGGCGACCGACCCCCGGATCGACCTGATCACCGGCGCCGAGCCCGAGCGGCTGCCCGACGGGGTCGACGCCCTGGTGCTCTCCCCCGGCGTGCCGCCCGACCGGCCGCTGGTCGCCGACGCCCGCCGGCGCGGCGTGCCGGTGGTCGCCGAGGTCGAGCTGGCGTTCCCGCTCCTCAACGGACCGGTGGCGGCGATCACCGGCAGCAACGGCAAGTCGACCACCACCGCGCTGACCGGCGCGATCCTGCGCACCGCGGGAATCGCGACCGAGGTCTGCGGCAACATCGGCGCGCCGCTCTCGGGCCGCGTCGAGGGGGCGCCCGGGCGCGCCTTCGTGGTCGAGCTGTCGAGCTTCCAGCTCGAGGCGACCGACACCTTCCACCCGCGCGCCGCGGCGCTGCTCAACCTGGCGCCCGACCACCTCGACCGCTACCGCGGCCTCGACGAGTATCTCGCCGCCAAGCGACGAATCTTCCTCCGCCAGACGCCGGGCGACGTCGCGGTGCTCAACGCCGACGATCCCGCCTCGGCGGCGAGCCCGACCGCGGCCCGGCGGCGCCTCTTCACGCGCCGCGCCGCGGTCGCCGACGGCTGCTTCCTGCGCGCCGGCCGGGTGATCGAGGCCGACCCCGGCGAGAACGAGCGCGAGCTGTTCGCGCGCGCCGACCTGCCGCTCGCCGGCGAGCACAACCTCGAGAACGCGATGGCCGCGGCGCTCGTGGCGCGCGCGCTGGGCGCGGTGCCGGAGGCGGTGCGAGCCGGCGTCCGCGCCTTCACCGGGCTGCCCCACCGGATGCAGCTCGTCGCCGAGTCCGGCGGGATCGCCTGGTACGACGACTCCAAGGGCACCAACGCCGCGGCCACCGCCCGCTCGCTCGAGGGGCTGCCCGGCGGCCGCGTCCATCTGATCCTCGGCGGCCGCGCCAAGGGCGAGGACCCCGGGGCGTTGCGCGCCGAGGTCGCGGCCAAAGCGCGGCGCGTGTACCTGATCGGCGAGGCGGCCGGGGACTTCGAGCGCGGCCTCGCCGGCGCCGCGCCGCTCGAGCGCGCCGGCACCCTCGAGCGGGCGGTCGCCGCCGCCGCCGAGCGCGCCGAGCCGGGCGACGTCGTCCTGCTGTCGCCCGCCTGCGCCAGCTTCGACCAGTTCCGCAGCTACGCCCACCGCGGCGAGGAGTTCCGCCGGCTGGTGGCCGCGATCCTCGACCCGGCCGCGGCGGCGGAGGGGCGCCATGGCCAAGAAGAAGGCGGTTGACAAGTGGCTGTTCACCGCCGTCGCGCTGCTTCTGGCCCTCGGGCTGGTAATGGTCTATTCGGCCTCCTCGGCGGTGGCGCGCGAGCGCGACGTCGCGATCAACCCGTTCCTCGCCAAGCAGGCCGCGGCGGCGGTGCTCGGCCTCGGCCTGATGATCGGGCTGATGCACTTCGACTACCGCCGGCTGCGCCGGCCGGCGGTGGTCTACGGCCTGCTCGCGCTGTCGCTGGCGGCGCTCGCGGCGGTGCTGTTCCAGCCGGCGATGAACGGCACGCGGCGGTGGTTCTTGGTCGGCGGGCTGTCGTTCCAGCCTTCGGAGGCGGCGAAGCTGGCTTTGGTGGTCTTCATCGCCTGGCAGCTCGACCGCAAGCCGGACCGGGTCGACCAGCCCGAGGTGCTGCTGCCGTGCGCGCTGGCGACCGGGCTGACCGCCGGGCTGGTGCTGCTCGAGCCGGATCTCGGCACGACGGTGCTGTTGCTGGGGGTGGCGTTCGTGCTGCTGTTCCTGGCCGGGCTGGGATGGAAGCGGGTGCTCGCCTCGGCGGCGCTGGTGCCGCCGGTGCTGTGGGCTCTGGTGCTGGCCGCGCCTTACCGGCGGGAGCGGCTGCTCGCGTTTCTCGACCCGGAGGCGGATCCGCTGGGCAGCGGGTACCAGCCGCTGCAGTCGTTGATCGCGGTCGGCTCGGGCGGGGTGTTCGGGCGGGGGCTCGGGGAGAGCGTGCAGAAGCTGCACTTCTTGCCGCATCCGCACTCGGACTTCATCTACGCGATCGTCGCGGAGGAGCTGGGGTTGGTCGGGGGGTTGGCGGTCTTGGGGTTGTTCGGGTTGGTCTTGTGGCGTGGGGTGCGGGCGGGGGTGCGGGCTCCGGACCTGTTCGGGCGGTATCTGGCTTGGGGGATCACGGCTTCGCTGGTGTTGCAGGCGTTGATCAACGTCAGCGTGGCGGTGGCGTTGCTGCCGACGAAGGGGATTCCGCTGCCGTTCGTCTCGTACGGCGGGTCGTCGCTGGTGGCGACGCTGGCGGCTTGCGGGGTGCTGCTCAACTTGTCGGAGCATGCATGAGTTGGGCACCACCGGCCGTTCCGTGGGTCTCCCTCCCAGGGCACGGCGCCGGCTTTTCGTGTGCGAGTGGCGGTCGGCCGGCGCCTCGTCAGCCCGCGCGCACTCCCGCCTCGCTCTTCCGGAACGATCCGTCGAGCGCGCGGGCTGGCGTCCCTGGGAGGGAGACCCACGGAACGGCCTCCTCGGCGAACTCCGCGGCGGTGCAGGCTGGCGTCCCTGGGAGGGAGACCCACGGAACGGCCTCCTCGGCGAACTCCGCGGTGGTGCAGCCTGGGAGGGAGACCCACGGAACGGCCTCCTCGGCGAACTCCGCGGCGGTGCGGCCTGGGAGGGAGACCCACGGAACGGCCTCCTCGGCGAACTCCACGGTGGTCCGGCCTGGGAGGGAGATCCACGGAACGGCCTCCTCGGCGAACTCCGCGGCGGTGCGGCCTGGGAGGGTGGACCGTGGAACGGTCTCGTCGGCGAGTTCGGCGGGGAGAGAGGCGGGGGCGAAGGAGGGGGTGGGGAGTGTGCTGTTCGCCGGCGGCGGGTCGGGGGGGCATGTGTTTCCGGCGCTGGCGGTGGCGGAGGAGCTGGCCGGGCGGGGGTGGACGGTGGTGTTCGCGGGAGCCGCGGGCGGGATGGAGGAGGGTCTGGTCGCCGGGCGGGGGTGGCCGTTCGCGGCGCTGCCGGCGCGGCCGCTGGTGGGGCGCAACCCGGTGGCGCAGGCGCGGGCGCTGGTGACGGTGGGGCGGTCGACGCTCGCGGCGCGGCGGCTGATCCGGCGGCGGGGGGTCGATGCGGTGGTCGGGACCGGCGGGTATGTGTCGGCGCCGGCGGTGCTCGGGGCGCGGCTGGCCGGGCGGCCGGCGCTGCTGGTGGAGCCGAACGCCGAGCCGGGAGTGGCCAATCGGTGGCTGTCGCGGTGGGCGGCCGGGGCCGCGGTCGCCTATGCCGAGACCGGGGCGCGGCTGCACTGCCCGAGCTGGGTGACCGGGGTTCCGGTTCGGCGCGAGTTCTTCGCGGTGGGCAATCACGCGGAGGGCGGCGGGGGGCCGCGGCTGCTGGTGCTCGGCGGCAGCCAGGGGGCGCGGCAGCTCAACCGGGATCTGCCGGCGGCGCTGGCGCGGATCGCCGGCGGGCTGCCCGGGCTGAGCGTGCTTCATCAGGCCGGCCGCGGACAGGAGGAGGCGACGCGGGGGGCGTACGCGGCGGCCGGACTCGCAGTCACCGCGCCGGGAGACACCCCGGCTCCCGACTCAGCCGGCATGCCGGGAGCGCCGTCGGCCGTCTCGATCGAGGTCGCCGGGTTCATCGACGGAGTGGCCGAGGCGATGGCCGAGGCCGATCTCGTGGCCTCGCGCGCCGGTGCGATCACGGCGGCCGAGCTGTGCGCCGCCGGCCGCGCCGCGCTGCTGGTGCCGCTGGCGCTCGCGGGAGGCCACCAGTCGGGCAACGCGCTGCTGCTCGCCGAGGCGGGGGCGGCGGTGATGGTGTCCGCGAATGCCGGGGCGGAGCGGCTGGCGGCGGCGCTCGGGGATCTGCTCGGCGATCCCGGGCGGCTGGCGGCGATGGGCCGGGCGGCGCGCTCGCTGGCGCGCGCGGGCGCGGCGGCGGCGATCGCCGACCGGGTCGAGGCGCTGGCCGGCCGGCGGACCGGCGGGGCCCCGGGCGGCGGGGCCGGAGCGGGCGCGGAGGGGGACGGGGTCGACGCGGGCGCGGCCGGCGCCGGAGCGCCGGGGGGCGGCACCGGCCCCGACTGGGCGGCCGGCGAGGAGGCGCGCTCGTGATCTTCCAGCGCTTCGGCCTTTCGCGCCTCCACTTCGTCGGTATCGGCGGCACCGGGATGAGCGGCATCGCGGAGGTGCTGCTCGATCTCGGGTTCGAGGTCTCGGGGTGCGATCTCGCGCGCTCGGAGGCGACGCAGCGGCTCGAGCGCAAGGGCGCCACGGTGTACGAGGGACACTCGGCGGATCACCTCTCCGGGGTCGATCTGGTGGTGATCTCGTCGGCGGTCGACGACGACAACCCGGAGGTGCGGGCGGCGCGGGGGCGGGGGATCAGTGTGGTGCGGCGGGCGGAGATGCTCGCCGAGCTGATGCGGCTCAAGTACGGGGTCGCGGTCGCGGGGACCCACGGCAAGACGACGACGACGTCGATGATCGGCGCGGTGCTGAGCGACGCGGGGCTCGATCCGACGGTGATCGTCGGCGGCCGGGTGCGGGCGCTCGGGACCGGGGCGCGGCTGGGCAAGAGTGACTACCTGGTCGCCGAGGCGGACGAGTTCGACCGGAGCTTCCTGCGCCTGCACCCGGTGCTCGCGGTGGTGACGTCGATCGACCGGGAGCACCTCGACACCTATCCGGATCTCTCGGCGATCCAGGACGCGTTCGTCGAGTTCGCCTCGCGGGTGCCGTTCTTCGGGCGGGTGATCCTGTGTCTCGACGACCCCAACATCCAGACCATCCTGCCGCGCCTGCGCGAGCGCCGGGTGGTGACCTACGGGCTGTCGCCGCAGGCCGAGCTGTCGGCGTTCGACCTCGAGCCGTCGGCGGCGACGACGCGCTTTTCGGTCCGCGACTCGCAGCTCGGGGTGCTCGGGACGATCGAGCTGCCGATGGCCGGCGAGCACAACGTGCGCAACGCGCTGGCGGCGGTCGGCGTCGGCCTTGCGATGCGGCTGGACTTCGTCGTCATCGCCGACGCGCTGGCCGGCTTCGGCGGCGTGCACCGGCGGTTCGAGCGGCTCGGGAGCTGGCGCGGCGCGGCGGTGGTCGACGACTACGCCCATCACCCGACCGAGGTCGCCGCGACCCTGGCGGCGGCGCGCCAGGCCTTCCCCGGCGCCCGCGTCCACGCGGTCTTCCAGCCCCACCTCTTCAGCCGCACGCGCGACCAGGCGGAGGGCTTCGGGCGCGCCCTGCTCGGCGCCGACCGCGCCCTGGTGCTGCCGATCTACCCCTCGCGCGAGCGGCCGATCGAGGGCGTCACCGCCGAGTTGGTGATAGAGGCGGCGCGCGCCAGCGGCCACCGCGACGTCGTCCCGTGCGCCGATCGCGCCGAGGCGCGCGAGCGGCTCGCCGAGGGTGTGACGCCGGGCGACGTCGTGCTCACGCTCGGCGCCGGCGACGTCTACAAGCTCGCCGAGGAGCTGGCCGCCGAGGGCGCGGCCGGCGCGCCGTCCGAGGAGAACGACCGCCAGGAGGTGACCGCGTGAGGCGCGAGAGCGAGCCGCGCGCGCGGCTGAGCCCGACCGGACCGCCGTCGGGCGGCCGAGTGCTGCCGTTCCGCCGCGGCTCTGCGGTCAAGCCGCGCCGGCGGCGGGGACTCGCGGCGGCGGTCGCCCGCGGCCTCGCCGGGGCGCTGCTGGTGGTCGGCGCGCCGCTGGCGTTCGCCGGCTGGGCGCTGACCTCGCCGCGCTTCGCGCTCGCCGAGCTGGAGGTGACCGGCAGCGAGCGGGTGCCGGCGGCCTGGCTGCGCGCTCGGCTGGCGCCGCTGGTCGGCCGGAACCTCCTGCTGCTGCCGCTGTCGGCGGTCGACCGGGCGCTCGCCGGCCATCCCTGGATCGGGGATCTGTCGGTGGCCAAGGCGCTGCCGTCGCGGCTGGCGGTGACGGTGACCCAGCGGCAGCCGGCGGCGCTGATCGTCGCCGGCGGCGAGACCTGGTACGCCGACGCCGAGGGCGGGGCGATCGCGCCGCTCGGCAGCGAGGAGGCTCCCGGGATGCTCCTGGTCACCCGGCCCGAGGAGGTCGAGGCGCCCGGCGGCGGCGTGCCGCTGGCGCTAGCGGTAGCCGGGGAGCTGGCGCAGGCGGCGCCCGCGTGGGCTCGCGAGCTGGAACGGATCGACGTGTTGTCGGAGGAGGACGTGCGCCTCCACACCGCCGCCCTGCCCTGCCCGCTGCTGGTCCGCGGCGGGCAGATCGGGGCCCGGGCCGGCCACCTGCGGGCGCTGTTGCCCGAGGTCGCCACGCGCTACCCGGAGCTGGCGGCGCTCGACCTGCGCTTCGCGCGGCGCATCGTGGTTCGACCGGCGGACGCTTCGGAACAAGGGGACGACGCATGAGCAAGCCAGAGAACTACTTCGTCGGCATCGACATCGGCTCGGCCAAGGTGGGCGTGCTCATCGGCCAGGCGGACGAGCAGGGCGACCTCGAGGTCGTCGGCATGGGCGAGGCGCCCAACCGCGGCACCCGCAAGGGCAACATCGTCAACGTCGAGGCGACGGTCGACGCGCTCAAGGCGGCGAGCGAGGAGGCCGAGGTGATGGCCGGGGTCGAGATCTCGCGCGCCTACGTCGGCATCGCCGGCGCCGACTGCCGGTGCGTCAACTCGCGCGGCATGGTCTCGGTCGCCCGGCGCGACCGCGAGATCTCCCGCCAGGACGTCGAGCGCGTGCTCGACGCCGCGCAGTCGGCGGCGCTGCCTTCGGACCGCGAGATCCTCCACGCCCTGCCGCAGGAGTTTCTGGTCGACGAGCAGGGCGGAATCGGCGACCCGATGGGCATGCTCGGAAGCCGGCTCGAGGTCACCGTCCACCTGGTCACCGGCAACCACACGCGGACCAAGACGCTGCTGACCTGCGTCAACCGCGCGGGGGTCGAGGTGATCGAGGTGGTGTTCGAGCCGCTCGCCACCGCCGCCGCGGTGCTGTCCTCCGACGAGCGCGAGCTCGGGGTGCTGCTGATCGACGTCGGCGCCGGCACCACCGACTACGCGCTCTACATGGAGGGCGAGCCGCACCACTCGGCGGTGCTGCCGATCGGCGCCGGCCACTTCACCAACGACCTGGCGATGGTGCTGCGCACCCCGTTCGCCGAGGCCGAGCGGATCAAGGTCAGGAGCGGCTGCTGCCTCGCGCGCATGGTCGGCGACGACGAGGGCATCTCGGTGCCGAGCGTCGGCGGCGGCGGCGAGCGGGTGGTGCCGCGGCGCGAGCTGTGCGCGATCCTCCAGCCGCGCGCCGAGGAGCTGTTCACCCTGCTGCGTGACGACCTCGACAAGCACGGCTTCACCGAGACCCTGCGCGGCGGCGTCGTGCTGACCGGCGGCGGCTCGCAGCTCGACGGCCTGCTCGAGCTGGCCGAGCAGATCTTCGACACCGGGGTGCGCTACGGCCTGCCCCGGGGGCTGGGCGGGCTCTCCGACGTCATCAGCTCGCCGACCTGGGCCGCCGCCTCGGGCCTGCTGCTCTACGGCCGCGCCGCCGAGCAGGGCAAGGAGAAGAAGCGCCGCCCGGGCTTTTCGGTGCGCGCGGTGATGGGCAGCCTGCGCGGCATGTTCGAGGACCTCCTGTGATGGAACCGAGCCACCAACGAGAGATTGCCCGTGTCGTGGCGGGGCGCACCGCGCCCTGGCGCGGCACACCCTGCCGGCCGGTGCCACGCGCCGGCCGGCAGGAACGAAACCCGGAAGGGGGTTGACCATGATCCTGTTCGAAGAGTCCGAGACCCGAGACGACGACGCCGCGCTCCCCGGCGCGGAGCTCCCCGACCACGAGGGCGCGGTGGCCGACGCCGGCGGCTCCGCAGCCCGGGCGGCCGCCCCCGAAGCCGAGCGCGAGCACGCACCGGCGGCCGGGGCCGACGCGGAGGCGACGGCGAAGGAATCGAAGCCCAAGCGCAAAGGGAGCGCGCGCCCGCGGCGCGCCGAGGGCCCGGCGATCCGGCTCGCCGAGGGCGAGGACGCCTTCCCCGCCAAGATCAAGGTGATCGGGGTCGGCGGCGGCGGCGGCAACGCGGTCAACCGGATGATCGACGCCCGGTTGCGCGGCATCGAGTTCATCTCCGCCAACACCGATCTCCAGGCGCTCGCGGCCTGCCGGGCGCCGGTCAAGCTCCAGCTCGGCAAGCAGCTCACCCGCGGCCTGGGCGCCGGCGCCGATCCCGAGGTCGGCCGCAAGGCGGCGCTCGAGGACACCGACCGCATCCTCGAGGTGCTCGACGGCGCCGACATGGTCTTCCTGACCGCCGGCCTGGGCGGCGGCACCGGCGGCGGCGCGGCGCCGATCATCGCCTCGCTGGCGGCCGAGATCGGCGCCCTGACCGTGGCGGTGGTGACCAAGCCGTTCGGTTTCGAGGGCCGCCGGCGGATGCGCTTCGCCGAGCAGGCGGTCGACGAGCTGCGCGGCGCCACCGACACCCTGATCACCATCCCCAACGAACGGCTGCTGACCTTCGTCGAGCGCGGCACGCCGCTCGCCGAGGCGTTCCGCATCGCCGACGACGTCCTGCGCCAGGCGGTCCAGGGGATCAGCGACCTGATCACCATCCCCGGCGAGGTCAACGTCGACTTCGCCGACGTGCGCACCGTGATGACCGGCATGGGCATGGCGCTGATGGGCACCGGCGTCGCCAAGGGCGAGAACCGCGCGGTCGAGGCGGCGCAGCGGGCGATCTCCTCGCCGCTGCTCGAGGAGACCTCCATCCAGGGCGCCAAGGGCGTGCTGCTCAACATCTCCGGCGGCACCGACCTCACCCTCCACGAGGTCGCCGAGGCGGCGCGGATCATCCAGGAGGCGGTCGACGGCGACGCCAACATCATCTCCGGCATGGTGATCGACGAGGGCCTCGAGGACGCGATGAAGGTCACCGTCATCGCCACCGGCTTCGACCACGCGGACGGCGAGCGGACCGAGCCGGCGCGCGACGCCCGGCCGCTGACCTTCTCCACCCCCCGCCGCGAGGCGCCGGTGCGCCCCGAGCCAGTGCGCCCCGAGCCAGTGCGCCCCGAGCCGGCGCGCTCCGAGCCCGCAACCCGCCCCGAACCGGCCGCCGCCGCGGCGCGCGAGCAGCCCGCCGACCGCCCCGGCTCCCCGCCCGAGATCCCCTTCTACCGCAAGGCGATCGCCCAGAACCGCGGCGACGACCCGGGCGGCTTCGGGCCGAACTGGTCGAGCGTCGACGACTACGACATCCCGACGGTGTTGAGGAAGCAGATGGACTGAGTTCGCCACAACCGTCCGCTATTATCGGCGCCGTCGTGGCGCTCTTCCGTTCCGTTCTCGAACGCCGGCTGTGGCTCGCCGCGGGTGGGCTGCTGGCGGCGATCTTCCTGACGTTGGCCTGGGTGCGGCCGGTGTCGGCGGTGCTGCGCGATCTCGGGTTGCTGCGGGCGACGATGATCGGGGGCTTCCTGCTGCTGGCGGCGGCGATCACGTGGGCGCTGGCGCGGACGCGGCCGGGGTGGCGGGAGGTGGCGGTGCTGGTGCCGTTCGGGGCGTTCTACCTGGCGGTGCTGGCGATGATGGAGCGGGCCGAGGAGGCGTTCCACTTCGTCCAGTACGGGGCGTTCGGGGGGCTGGTCTACGGGGCGCTGGCGGTGCGGCGGGACGCCCGGCCGGACCTCGCCTCCGCCGACGCGGTCGGACTCGATCCGCCGCCGCGGCGGTCCGCGCTGCGGGCGCTCCTCCAGCCGGCGCTCGGCGCGGCGCTCGTGACCGCACTCGCCGGCTGGGCCGACGAGGGAGTCCAACACCTCCTGCCCGAGCGCTACTACGACCTGCGCGACGTCGGCTTCAACGCCCTCGCCGGCTTGGTCGCGGTGGCTGCGCTCACGTCCTGGCGGCTGGTCCGGCGGCGCTGACGGCCGCGCACCCGCTCACCGCCCGCTCTCAGCCGCCCCCGCCCACCGCCTCCGACCACGCCGAGGTGTCGCCCGACTCGAAACCGTCCGCGAAGATCCCCAGGCCGCTGTTCTGCATCAGGGCCACGACGTCGGCGATCTCGTCGACCAGGGCCATGTCGAGGTCGCCGTCGCGGTCGAAGTCGACCATGATCGAGCACGAGGCGTTGGCGGGGGCGGGGATCTCCTGATCCGGGGTCATCGCGCCGGCGCCGTCGTTGGTGAAGACGTGCCAGCGGCCGCCGCCGAAGGAGGCGAGGACCCAGTCGAGGTCGCCGTCGCCGTCGAGATCGCCGAGGTCGGTCGCCACGGTCAGGCCGGAGGCGGCGTAGGTCACCGCCGGCCCGAGGGTGCCGTCGCCGTTGCCGAGCAGCACCGAGCCGTTGGCGGCCTGGCCGCCGGCGGCGGTGACGTCGAGGTCGCCGTCGCCGTCGAGGTCGCCGAGCATCAGCATCCAGCCGGTGCCGCCCGAGGCGATGCTCTCGACGTTCGTGAAGGTGCCGTCGCCGTTGCCGAGCAGGACCTGGATCTCCTGGTCGAAGCTGCTGCCGACCACCAGGTCGAGGATGCCGTCGCCGTCCATGTCGCCGGCGGCGAGGCCGTACTCGCCCGAGCCGCCGCTCTCGAAGGTGGTCGCCGTGCCGAAGACGCCGTCGCCGTCGTTGAGCGTCAGGGCGAGGTTGTCGCTCTGGCTGGCGGCGACCACGACGTCGAGGTCGCCGTCGCCGTCGACGTCGAGCACCGCGACGCCGCGCGGCGAGTTGCCGACCGCGACGACCTGCTCCGGCGCGAAGGTGCCGTCGCCGTCGCCGAGGACGATCGAGATCGTCCCCTCGCCGACGTTGGCGGTGACCGCGTCGGTGAAGCCGTCGTTGTCGAAGTCGGCCGTCTCGTTGGGGCTGGCGACGTCGCCGATCGGGGTTGGCGGGGTCAGGAACGGGTCGTAGAGGCCGGTGCCGTCGGCGCGGTTCATGAACACCCGCAGGTCGGCCGAGTCCTCGTTGACAATACCGAGGTCGACCCAGCCGTCGAGGTCGAGGTCGGTGGCAAAGCCGCCGTAGGCGCGGGTCGAACCGCCTGGGCTGGTGCGCACGTCGAGGACGTCGATCTCCTCGAACGAGCGCTGCGCCGGCGCCGCGGCGACCGTGAACTGGAAGGCCCAACCGGTGCTCCTCAGCGGCGAGGCGTCGGCGGCGGCGATCGTGTTCGCCAGGTTGATCCACACCGTCTCGCCGGGCGCGAACGGCCGGGTCGGGGTCAGGGTCACGGTCTGGCCGCCGGCCGAGAAGGTGAAGGCGCCCGTGACCGTGCCGCTCGAGCGCCCGAAGGCGCGGAAGCTCGCGGCGGTGATCGAGGCGCGCGCGAGCGGGCGGTCGAAGGTGACCGAGATCGCGGTCCCGACGGCGACGTCGCCGGCGTTTTCCGGCGGGCCGGTGGCGACGACCTGCAGCTCGCCGGCGCCGGCGGAGGCGGCGATCCCGGCGGCCAGAGCGGCGAGCAGGGCGGCGAGCGGCGGCAGCGGGCGGGCGGCAGGCACTGGCGGCACCTCCGGGAGGGCGGTCGGGCGGCGAACGCGGGTAAGGATAGCAGGTTGCGCATGCATCGAGGTTTCTCGGGGCGGTCGCCCGGATCTGTCCCCCCGCGCCGCCGGACGCGCACTTCTGTTGGTGGGCGGAACATCCAGGCCACGCAACGGCCACGCCTGTTACAATTACTTGTCTTTGTTCGCCCGTGGTGCCCTGGATCGGAGGGTTGGGAGTCCTCGACATGCCGTCCGCCGCCCCTGCCGCACACCTTCGCGCCGTGCCTCCCTGCGCCGTCGATCCGTTCACCGAGGAGAGCCACGAGCTACCGCTCGCCGGCGTCGACTGGCTGGTCGAGCACGGCTTCCTCGCTCCCGGTCCGGCCTCGCCGCTCGCCCCGCCGCGGGCGCTGAGCCCGCGCCGGCCGCGCCGTGAGCGCGAGGCGGCGGGCGCCGAGCTGGCGCGCCGCAAGCTGGTCTCGCGCGCCTGGATGCCCGGCGAGCGCCGGCGGCGGCTGCGCGACAGCGGCCCGCTCGGCCGCGGCCTGGCGGTGCTCGAGCGTCCGGAGTCGCGCCTGCGCCTGGGGCGTGCGCGGCCCGGCGAGCCCCCCGAAGAGGTCCAGCTCTACGCTTCCGGCGGGCGGGTCGCCACCGGCTGGTGCGACGGCGACACCGTCCACGCCGGCGAGCCGTTCGCGCTCGAGGCGCTGCTCGCCTACCTCGCCGACGAGCTGAGCAGCGAGGCGATCGGCCCGGGGCGCGACGCGCTCTGCCTGTGGCCGATGCTCTACCGCCTGACCACGGCGCTGTGGCCGCAGCGCGGCAAGCGCGCCGACGAGGCGCTGTCGGTCGCCGAGGTCCGCACCCTGCTCAGCGGCGACGGCAGCGGCGAGCGCGCGCACGGCCTGCTCCACGAGATGTCGGCCGCCGGGCTGGTCGAGGCCGGCGGCGGCGGCGTGGTGCTCAGCCCCGCCTACCGGGGCTGGCTCGAGCCGGTCTGGTCGGGCCACGTCTTCGAGATCGAGGTCACCCGGCTGGGCCCCGGCGGCGGAGCCACCGCCGCCGCCGAGCGCCTGCTGTTCGCCGGCCCCGCCGGTCACCGGGTGCTGTGCGAGGACGCCCGCAGCCGGGCGCTCCTGGCCGGCGCCGCCGCCTGCGGCCCGGCACCCGCCGACGCCTCCGAGCCGCTGCCCGACGAACGGCTGATGGTCTTCACCCGCCCCTCGCACCACGAGCTGATGAGCCTGATCGGCGCCCTGCTCGGCCCCGGCCCCGCCCTCCGCGCCGCCGCGCTCTAACCCGCCGCGGCCCACGGCCCCGCCCGGCAGGCTAGAATTCCGCCCCGCCCGGTACGTCCGGAGGAGGCTGCTTCGTCGTGTACCAGCCCGGCCACGTCCTCGACGGCAAGTACGAGGTGCTCGAGCCGCTCGCCACCGGCGGCATGGGCACGGTCTACCTGGTCCGCCACCGCCACCTCGAGGAGCTGCGGGTGGTCAAGGTGCTGCGCCAGGACGTCGCCGCCGATCCCGCCGCCCACAAGCGCTTCCTGCGCGAGGCGCGGTTGGCGACCCAGGTCAAGCACGCCAACGTCGCTATCCTCTACGACTACTCCCAGCTCCCCGAGGGGGCGTTCTACATGGTCTGGGAGCACGTCAAGGGGCGCGAGGTCGGCGAGTGCCTGCGCGCCGAGGGGCCGTTCGCGCTCGCTACCGCGCTCGACCTCGGCATCCAGGGGCTGCGCGGGCTGGGGGCGATCCACGCCACCGGCGTCATCCACCGCGACGTCTCGCCCGACAACCTGATGATCACCGAGGACCGCCGCGGCCGGCCGCTGCTCAAGATCATCGACCTCGGCCTCGCCAAGACCCTGCAGCCGGAGCCCGACTTCGAGATCACCCAGACCGGCACCTTCATGGGCAAGCTCCGCTACTGCTCGCCCGAGCAGGCCGAGCCCGGCCGCGGTGAGGCGCTCGACAACCGCAGCGACCTCTACTCCTTCGGCCTGGTGCTCTACGAGATGATCTGCGGCCGCTCGCCGTTCCCCGACGGCGACGGCCCGGTGTTCATCTTCCAGCGCCTCAAGGAGGACCCGCTGCCGCTGACCGGCCGCAATTCGGCGATCGAGGTGCCGCGGGAGGTCAGCCGGGTGGTGCTCAAGGCGCTGGCGCGCAAGCGCGAGGAGCGCTACTCGGACGCCGTTCGCTTCATCGAAGAGCTCGAGCGGGTCGCGCGCAGCCTCGACGAGGCCGCCACCCGGCGGGTGCCGGTGCCCGAGGGGGCGGTGCCGCCGCGCACCGCCTCGGGCGGCCGCCCGAGCACCAAGGAGCTGTCGCCCGAGGAGCGCCGGCGGCTGCTCGAGCGGATCGACCGCGCCGCCGAGCGCGCGCGCGAGACCACCGAGTCGGCGAGCCGGGTCGACCTGGCGCTCGACGCCGGCCGCCTCGACGACGCCGTGCGCCTGCTCGCCGAGCTGGAGGAAGCCGCGCCGCTCGCCCGCAACCTGCCGGCGCTCAAGCGCAAGCTGGCCAAGGCGCTCGCCAGCCACGACCGCACCGCACGGGTGGGCGAGATCGAGAAGATGCTCAACCGGTACCTCAAGGCGCGCCAGCTCCGGCTCGCCGAGCTGGCCTACGACTCGCTGCTCGAGGTCGCCCCCGCACACCCGCGCAAGTCCGACTTCAACGACTGGATCGAGCTGCTGCGCGGCGAGCTGGTGCAGGACGAGCGGCTCGAGCGCGAGCTGGCGTCCGGCCGCGAGGCGCTCGGGCGCGCCGACTTCAAGGCCGCGCACAAGCGGCTCGAGGCGGCGCGCAAGGTCGACGGCGAGGCCGAGGCGGTGCTGGCGTTCGCGCGCGAGGTCGAGGGCGCCGAGGCCGCGCACAAGAAGAGCGCCGGGCTCGACCAGACCCGCCAGCGCTTCGACCGCCTCCTCGAGCGCGGCCAGCTCGACCAGGCGCAGGCCGAGCTGGCGGGGATGGGCGCGCTCGGCGCCACCCGGGTGTCGCTCGACCTGCTGCGCGGCCGGCTCGCCGACGCCCGCCGACGCCAGGCCGAGGACCTGCGCGCCCAGGGCTTCGAGCGCCGCTTCCGCCAGCGCATCGAGGCCGGCGAGTTCCAGGCCGCACGCGAGGTCGCGCTCGAGCTCGAGGCGGCGCTGCCCGACCACCCGCGGCCGGCGGCGATGTTCGGCGAGACCGCACGCACCGAGGAGGAGCACCGCAAGCGCCAGGCGGTGGCCCAGGGCGAGCGTCAGGTCGAGACGCTGATCGAGCAGGGCCGCGCCGACCAGGCCGCCCTGGCGCTCAAGATCCTGCTCCAGCTCGATCCCAAGAACCGCAACCGGCGCAGCTTCCAGCGGCGGCTGCGCTCGCTCGGGGGCTAGCGATGGCGGTCGACACCCGCATCGCCCCGGCGAACGCCGCCGGCGAGGCCGTGGCCGGCTCCGAGGCCACCGCGCGGCTGCTCCGCTACGCCTTCATGAAGCTGACCCGCGACCTCGACGCGCGGTTCGAGTCGCTGCTCCTGACCGGCAGGGTCACCAAGTGGTACAGCGAGGTCGGCGGCGAGGCGACCACCGTGCCGGCCGGCCTCGCCCTCGCCCCGGGCGACGCGCTGTGTACGCTGCACCGCGACCTCGGGGCGATCCTCGCCGTCTACCTCGACCCGGCGCGCGCCTTCCCGGGATTGGGCTTCGGCGAACCCGACGGCCGGCGGCCGGAGCCCGTGGCGCTGCTCCACCGGCTGTGCTGCCAGCTCCTGGGCAGGGACGAGGGCTTCTCGCGCGGCGTCGAGCGCTCGTTCCACTACGGCTACTTCGACCCGGCTGCGGGCATCCGCCACGCCGGTATGATCAGCCACCTCGGCTCGATGATCCCGGTCGCCGCCGGCTGCGCCTTCGCGCTCCAACGCGAGGGGCGGGGCGGGGTGGCGATCAACTTCATCGGCGACGGCGGCACCTCGACCGGCGACTTCCACGAGGGCCTCAACATGGCCGCGGTGTGGCGGCTGCCGCTGGTGCTGATCGTCGAGAACAACCGCTACGCCTTCTCGACCCCGACCCGGCTGCAGTACGCCTGCGAGCGGCTCTCCGACCGCGGGATCGGCTACGGCGTCGCCGCCGAGACCGTGGACGGCAACGACCCCGACGCCATGGCCGAGGCGGTCGGCCGCGCGGTCGAGCGGGCGCGCGGAGGAGGCGGACCGACCCTGCTCGAGGCGATGCTCGGCCGCATGCGCGGCCACAGCGAGGGCGACGACTCGCTCAAGGTCGTCCCCCCGAGCGAGCTGGAGCGCTACGTCGCCGAGGACCCGGTGCCCGCGACCGCCCGCCGGCTGGCCGCGGACGGCGTGCTCGACGAGGCGACCCGCGAGCGCCTGGAGGCGCGGATCGCCGAGCTGGTCGAGGAGGGGATCCGCCGCGCCCTCGCCGCCCCGCCGCCGCGGCCCGAGACCGCGACGAGGCCGGTGTTCGCGCCCGCGGGGACCGCGGCGCCGGCGCCCGTGGCGATCCCGGGCGAGGCCGGCTCCTCGGGCGTTCCGGATGCCGCCGAGCCCGCCGAGACCACCTACGTCGACGCGATCAACCGCGCGCTCGAGGAGGAGATGGCGCGCGATCCCTCGGTGGTGCTGATGGGCCAGGACATCGGCGTCTTCGAGGGCGCCTTCCGCTCGACCCGGGGGCTCCACGAGCGCTGGCCCGACCGCGTGCTCGACACCCCGATCGCCGAGAGCGGCACCCTCGGCATCGCCGCCGGCGCCGCGATGCTCGGCTACCGGCCGGTGATCGAGATGCAGTTCGCCGACTTCGTCACCTGCGGCTTCAACCAGCTCGTCAACGTCGCCGCCAAGCTCTACTACCGCTGGGAGGTGCCGTGCCCGCTGGTGGTGCGGCTGCCCTCGGGCGGCGGCGTCGGCGCCGGCCCGTTCCACTCCCAGAACCCGGAGGGCTGGTTCGCCCACGTCGCCGGCCTCAAGGTCGTCTGCCCGGCCACCGCCGCCGACGCCGGCGCCCTCCTCAAGGCCGCGATCCGCGACCCCAACCCGGTGGTCTTCCTCGAGCACAAGTACCTCTACCGCCGCGCCAAGGAGGCGCTGCCCGCGGGCGAGCTGCCGGCCGGCGTCCTCGGCGAGGCGCGCATCGTCCGCCCCGGCCGCGACCTCACCCTGGTCGCCTACGGCGTCGCCACCGCCACCTGCCTCGAGGCCGCCGCGCAGCTCGCCGCCGAGGGCATCGAGGCCGAGGTGATCGACCTGCGCACCCTCGTCCCGCTCGACGAGGCGACCCTCCTCGCCTCCGTCCGCAAGACCGCCCGCGCCCTGATCGTCCACGAGGACCAGCTCACCGCCGGCTTCGGCGCCGAGCTCGCCGCCCGCCTCGCCGACGCCGCCTTCCCCTGGCTCGACGCCCCGGTGCGGCGCGTCGCCCACGCCGACCGGCCGTCGCCGTACGCGAAGAGCCTGGAGCGGTTGCTGCTGCCGACGAAGGAACGGGTGGTGGAGGCAGCGCGCGCCCTGGCGGCTTACTGAGGCAACTCTCAACCCGCCAGCGGCACCAGCTTCGAGGTCCGGATCATCGCGTCGCGCGTGACCAGGGGGACACGGTGGACGAGGCTGGTGGCGGCGATCAGCTCGTCGGCGAGATCGCTCTTGAAGTCGAGGTCGTGGATGGCGCGGCAGACCTCGAGCGTCAGCGGCCAAGTGTGGATTCTCGACAACGCGCGGACGACGTCGGGATCGCGCAGTTCCATTTCGATTCTCTTGAGCTGGACGAGCTTCGAGATCTCCCACAGGACGATCCCGGAGATGCTCCAGGTATCGGCGGACAGGATCTCGCGCTCACGAGGGGTCAGCTTTCCCCGGAGAGAGTGGACCAGGATGTGGGTGTCAAGGCTCAGCATCCTGCTCGCCATCCCAGCTCAAGCCCGTGGTCAGGATGTCTCCGTGGACCTGGATCTTCCCTGCAAGGCTACCGATGAGGTCGGCGGATCTGCTCTCGACCGGCACCAGCTTCGCCACCGGCTTGCCGTGTTTGGTGATCAGGATCCCCTCGGGACCGACCCGATCGAGGACGGCGAGGCACTTCTGCTTGAACTCGGTGGCGGCGATCGTCTTCATGCAGCAAGCCTAGTACTGGACAGAACTTCTGTCCAGTTTCTCGGTTGACCGGAGGGCCGCCGGAGAGGGAGCATCTGCGGGGAGGACACATGATCACCACCGCCCAGTTCGCCGTAGGCGTCGTCGCCGCCCTGCACGCCTGGTTCCTCGTCCTCGAGATGTTCCTGTGGACGAAGCCGTTCGGGCGCCGGGTGTTCCACCTGTCGGCGGACTACGCCCGGGCCTCGGCGCCGCTGGCCAAGAACCAGGGGCTGTACAACGGGTTCCTCGCCGCCGGGCTGGTCTGGGGGCTGCTAGCTGGGGACAGCGCGTTTTCGATCCAGGTCTTCTTCCTGAGCTGCGTCGTCATCGCCGGCGTCTTCGGCGCCCTGACCGCGAACCGGGTGATCCTGTGGGTGCAGGCGCTCCCGGGCACGGTCGCCCTCGCGCTCGTGCTCCTCGCCCGCCAGCCGTGATCCGCGCGAGCCCCTCCGAACGCTACCCTCCTCCGGCCGCCTCCGGCTACCCCGCCGGCCGCGCTGCGGTGCGCGCCGCTTCGGCGTCGTAGGCCAGCCACAGGAAGCCGGCCGGGCCGGAAGGGCCGACGATCGGGGACGCGATCTGGACGACGCCGGCGCGGGCGCCCTCGCGGGCGGTCAGCTCGGTGGTCTCGAGCACCCAGGCGTCGCGGTCGTCGAGGCGGCCGGTGGTCTGGAGCTTGCGGTCGCTCGAGGCGAGCACCCGGCCGTCGGCGCCGAGGACGTGGACGCCCTCGATCGCCGGCAGCTCGAGCAGCGCGGCCACCGCCTGGTCGAGGGTGTCGCGGCGCTCGGGCAGCACCAGCGGGTGGATGCCGGCGGCGAACGCGCGGAAGACCGCCGTCGCCTCGCCCTCCGCCAGAGCCTCGGTCCAGCGCGCGGTCTGCGCCTCGGCGGCGGCCACCCGCGACTCCCACGCCATCTCGAGCTGCTCCCGTTCGTCCGCCGCCCGGCGGTCCATGAACCACCAGACGCCGACCATGGCGATCAGCAGGACGACGATGATCAGGGTTTCGATGCCGAATCGCTTGCCGTTCATACGACCCTCCCTCCGGCCATTGTAGCGGGCGCCCGGCCAGCCGGCCGGCCCTCAGCCGCCGAGCGCCTGGTCGAAGTCCGCGATCAGGTCCTCGGCGACCTCGATGCCGACCGAGACCCGCACCAGCTCGTCGGAGATGCCGGCGGCGGCGCGCTGCTCCGGGGTCATCCCGCGGTGCGAGGAGCGGGCCGGCGAGACGACCAGGGTCTCGACCCCGCCCAGGCTCGGCGCGTGGACGGCGACGCGGAGGCGGCGGAGCAGCCGGTCGGCGGCCTCGACGCCGGTTCTCTTGGACGAGGCTGCCGGCTCGAACGCGAGCATGCCGCCGAAGCAGTCGAGCAGTCGCCCCGCCCGCAGGTGGTCGGGATGGTCCTCCAGCCCCGGGTAGGCGACCCGGGCGACCGCCGGGTGGCCGGCGAGGAAGCGCGCCAGCTCGAGCGCGGTTGCGCACTGGCGCTCGAAGCGCAGCTCCAGGGTCTTGAGGCCCCGGTGGAGCAGCACGCAGGCGTGGGGATCGAGGCTGCCGCCGAGCAGGCGCAGGGTGCCGTCGACGGCGGTCACCCGCTCGCGGCCGCCGATCACCGCGCCGGCGACCAGGTCGCTGTGGCCGTTGAGGTACTTGGTGGCGCTGTGGAGCGAGAGGTGGAAGCCGTGCTCGACCGGCCGGAAGCCGGCCGGGGTGGCGAAGGTGTTGTCGATCAGCGCGACCAGGCCGTGCTCGGCCGCGAAGCGACCCACCGCCTCGAGGTCGCCGACCCGCATCAGCGGGTTGGTGATCGTCTCGACGTAGATCGCCCGGGTGCTCGGCTTCAGCACCGCCGCCCACGACGCCGGGTCGCCCGGATCGATCAGGGTGTGCTCGATGCCGAACGCCGGGAGCTTGCGGGTGATCAGGACCTGGGTGCCGCCGTAGAGGCAGTCGCCGGCGAGCAGGTGGTCGCCGGCACCGAGCACGGTCAGAAGCGCCGCGGAGATCGCCGCCATCCCGCTGCCAGTGACCAGCGCCGCTTCGGCGCCCTCGAGGTCGGCGAGCTTGGCCGCCAGCATCCGGTGGTTGGGCAGGTTGCTGTAGCGGATGTACTTGAGGTCCTCGTACCCGCCGGCCTCGTCGACCGCGAAGACCGTCGACTGGAAGACCGGCGGCGCCACCGCGCCGCCGATGCGCTCCTCGCCGGCGTGGATCAGACGGGTGCCGAAAGAGCCCGGCCGGCGGCCGGAGCCGCCGTGGGTGGAGTCGTCGTGGCTCACCGGGATTCCCCTCTCCGCCGCCCGCCCGGCGGCGAGCCGGGGAAGGCTCGCGCTGGGGCGGCGGCCGGGGGCATCATAGCGGCGCCGGCGGTTCGGCGCCGGCGCCGCGCGAGCGGCCGGCGCCTACTCCTCCGGCGGCGCCTCGCGCTCGAGCGTGCCCTCCAGCTCGGCGATCCTCTGCTCCAGCTCGACGATCCGGCGCTCCAGCTCGCCCTCGGCGCCGCGCAGGCGAACGACGTCGCGGCGGATCTCGGGGGCGGCGAAGCGCTCCTTCAGCTCGACCACCGCCTCGTTCAGCGCCTCGGGGTCGAGGTGGTAGACGAACGGCTCGTCCGGCCGGCCGCCGGCGCCGGGACCGCGCCACAGGAAGCGGCGGAGGTCGACCTCGGGCTGCTCGCGCTCGGCGACGGTGACGGTCAGCGCCAGCACCCGCCCGCCGCGGATCACCTCGAGGGTGGCGCGCTCGCCGTCGTCCATGGCGCGCACCCGGCGCCTGAGATCGAAGCCGCCGGCGACCCGCTCGCCGTCGATCGCCGTGATGACGTCGCCGACCGCCAGGCCGCCGGCCGCCGCCGGGCTATCGGGTTCCACCCGCGCCACAAGCACGCCGGCGTCCTCGGAGGCGCCGAAGTGCTCGCGCAGCTCGGGCGACAGCTCGGTCAACCCCGCGCCGAGGTAGCCGCGGCGCGCGCCCAGCCCCTCGGGGTCGAGGAAGTGGTAGCCGAAGCGGAAGCCGGGCGGGCAGTCGGCGGCCTCCTCGCCGGGCCCGCACTCGACCGCGAACGGCGCCGCCTCCCGGTCGCCGATGAAGACCGCGCGCACCCGCGGCTCGCCGGGGGCGGCGATCTCGTCGAGCGGGCGCACCGCGACCACCTCGCCGCCTTCGCCGCGCTCGACCCAGTGGAAGCCGCCCTCGCCGTCGGGCTCGACCTCGAGGCGCACGGGCTCGCCGTCGGAGCCGACCATTAGCACGTGGGCCTGGACGCCCTCGCGGCCCTCGACGCGGATCCTCGGAGCACGGACGATGATGCGCTCGATCCGGCGTTCGCCGGGCTCGGCGGCGCCCTCGGGCTCGCCGGGCTCGCCGGGCTCGCGGGCACCTCCGGCGACCGCGGCAGCGGTCCCGCGGGACCGTCCCGAATCCTCCGGGCCGCCGGCGACGGCGAGCGGGACGAGCGCGAGCGGAAGGGCGGCGAGCAGGGCGGCCACCGGCGCGACGGCGGCGCGGCGCCACGGACGCCGGGCGAAGACGGCGCCGGGGGCGGCCGCGGCACGGCGGCGGGATTCGTCGGTCAGGATCGGCTGCAGGTTCATTGTCGGTTCTCCTGGTCGTAGTCGCTGCGGATCGGGTTGCTCGCTGAGATCCTGTGCCGGCCGTGCCCGCTCACAGCGACGGCCTGCGCTCTCCGGCTTCCGCCACCTCGCCCGCCGTGGCCTCGCGGCCGAGGTCGAGCACCAGCCCGAGCCCCTCGTCGCCGCCGAGGAAGACCACCGGCTGGCCGTCGCGGCCGATCTCCGGCAGCTCGGCGAGGGCGACCTCGAAGCGGCGGTGCTCGCGGCGCAGGGCGTCCAGCTCGGCGCGGACCCGCGCCAGCGCGGAGCGCGGATCGACGGACGGCGCCACGGTCGCACCTCGATCGGGAGCGCGCCGGCGCGAACCCGCGGCCCCGGCATCGGCGGCGGCCAGGCGAACGGCGTCGGCCGGGCGCGCCGACAGCGCCGTCCGCTCGCGGTCGCCGGCCGGCGAGCCGGCGGCGTCGGAGCCGGCGCGGCGGGTGCCACCGGGAGCGAGCGGAAGCGCCGACCCGGTCGTCCCGGCGGACGAGACCTCTCCCGGAGTCACCGAACCGGCGGACGCGGCCGACTCCGGGATCGCCGCTGAAGGCGAAGCGGCCGTGCCCTCGCCGCCTGGGTCGCCGCGCACCTGCCTGGTGTCTTTGCTGGTTGGCACCGTCACCGCCGGAGTCTCTGCCAGCTCGGATTCCGAGCTCGCGATCAACTCGCCGGGCGGCGGCCCCGAGCCGCGGACCAGCGCCAGCCCGAGAGCCACCGCCAGCGTGGCCGCCGCCAGCGCCGCCCATGCAGCCGGTCGCAAACGCGCGGGGCGCAACGTGCGCGATCCGGACCGCCCGGGCCCACTCCGGCCGGCGGTACTGGTCTCGTCGAGCCGCGCCAGCATCCGGCCGGTGAAGCCGGCGCCGGCGCGCTCGGCCGGCAGGGCGCGCAGCGCGGCGCCGAGCGGGTCGTCCTCCCCCGCCGGCCGCCGCGCGCCCGGACTCGCTGCGTCCCGCGGGGTCTCCGTCGCGCGCTCGTCGTTCACGATCGACCTCCTTCGAAGTAGGGCGCGAGCCGTTCGCGCAGGCGCCGCCGCCCGCGGTGGATGCGCGACTTGACCGTGCCCTCGCGGCAGCCGGTCCAGCGGGCGACCTCGGCGAGCGGCCAACCCTCGATCTCGTGCAGCACCAGCGGCACGCGGAAGGCGATCGGCAGGGCCGCCAGCGCCGCCGCCAGCTCGCGCTGCGCCTCGTCGGCGAGCACCCGCTGCGGCGCCCGCGCCGGCTCGGAGCCGTGGCCGTTGCGCGAGACCAGCGCCGGCTCGAGCAACCGCCAGCGCCGCGCCCGCCGCTCCTGCGAGCGCAGGCGGTTGGTCGCGATGCGGTAGAGCAGCCCCTGGAGCCGCCCCTGCTCGACGTAGCGGTCGGCGTGCTGGTAGAGCGCCAGGAAGGCGTCCTGCGCCAGGTCCTCGGCGCGCTGCCGGCAGCCGGTCAGCCGCGCCAGGTAGCCGACCAGCGGATTCTGGTAGCGATCGACGAGCAGAGCGAAAGCGTCGCGGTCCCCCTCGCGGGTGGCCGCCATCAGCTCCTCGTCGCTCGGCGCGCGCTCGTCCACTCGGAGTGCCGGCTCCTGCATCGCCCCCCTCGCAGGCCATAACGCCGCAACGGGCGGCGGGTTCCCGGGGCGGCTCGCGCGGCTCAGCGGCCGTCCGACCCGCCGCCGCCTACCACTCCACGTCGCAGTCCGCGTAGGCCCGAATCAGCGCATCGGGGGTGAGCACCGTGAGACCCAGGAGCTGGGCGGTGGCGACGATGATCCGATCACACGGGTCGGAGTGCAGCGCCGGCAACGTGGTCGAGTGCGCGGCAATGCGGGCGCTGACCGGGATCTCGGCGAGCCCGTGGAAGTCCATCGCCTCCTCGAACCACGGCCCGGGCTCGAGCGGCAGCGCGAGCTTCCCCTTGCGGTGCTTGATCCCGATCTCGAACGCCGAGATGGCCGAGACGAACAGCTCGCCGGCGTGCTCCCGCAGCCGATCTCGAGCGCGTGGCGACAACCGCTCCTGGTCACCGACGAGCCAGAGCAGCGTGCAGGTGTCGAGCAGAATCATGCGCCGAGGTCGGCGCCGGGCCAGTCCTCGGGATCGAGCGGTGCGGCCGGATCGGTGTGGAACTGGATCCGCGACAGCTCGGGGTGGACGCGCAGCGGGTCCTTCGCGCGTGGCAGCGGGCGCAGCTCGGCCACCGGCCGGCCGTTGCGGCAGATCAGCACCGTCTCGCCCGTCCGCTCGACGCTGGCGAGCAGCGCGGACAGCCGGGTCTTCGCTTCGTGGGTGTTGACCGTGATCATCGCGCCGAGCTTAGTCCGGTCTAGTCCTGTCGTCAAGGCCGCGGAGCTTACGCATCGCGCGTGTAGAGCACTGCGCAGTCCTCGAGCCGCGCCCCGGCGGCGTCGGCGACCGCGTACTGGGCCGGGCCCCACATCGAGACCCCGCCGTGCTCGCCGCGCGGGCCGATCAGGTAGAACTTGAGGCCGAAGTTCGGGCGGCCCTCGGCGTCGAGCAGCCGCGGCTCGGTGGTGGCGGCGACCCGGCGCAGGACCTCGAGGCCGGCGTCGGTGGCGTTCATGCCGCCGCGCATCAGCTCGACCGCGGCGAAGCTGCACAGGTTCTGGAGGTTGGCCTCGCCGCGGCCGGTCGAGCCGCACGAGCCGACCGTGTTGTCGCAGTACAGGCCGGCGCCGACGATCGGCGAGTCGCCGACCCGGCCCGGGATCTTGAAGGCCAGGCCGCTGGTGGTGGTGACGCACGAGATGTCGCCGGCGGCGTCGATCCCCGAGCAGTGGATGGTGCCGGTCGGCCGGCCGAGGTTGAAGTGCTCGCGCACCGCCGGGTCGAGCATCTCGGGCGGCGGCGGTACCCAGTCGTCGTCCGCCGACAGGCTCTGCTTCCAATAGAGCCAGATCTTGCGCGCTTTCTCGGTCAGCAGCTCCTCCTCCTCGAAGCCGTGGGCGCGGGCGAAGCGCAGCGCGCCCTCGCCGACCAGCAGCACGTGGTCGGTCTGCTCCATCACCAAGCGGGCGACCTTCGAGGGGTTCTTGATGCCGCGCAGCGAGGCGACCGCGCCGGCGCGGTGGGTGGGGCCGTGCATCACCGCGGCGTCCAGCTCGACCACCCCCTCCTCGTTGGGCAGGCCGCCGTGGCCGACGGTGACGTCCTCGGGGTCGTCCTCGACCAGGTTGACGCCGGCGATCACCGCGGTCAGCACGTCCTCGCCGGCGACGATGCGTTGGTAAGCGAGGCGGGTCGCCTCGAGCCCGTTGGCCGAGGAGACGACCTTGACCGCGAAGTCGCTGCGGCCCTCGGGTGGCGACTTGACCCGCGGCGCCGGCGCGGCCGGGGCGCCCTGCGCGGGCGCGGCGCCGGCGCCGGCCGCCAGCGGCAGGCCGAGGGCGGCGAGACCGCCGGCGGCGAGGAAGCCGCGGCGGCTCCATTCGGGAGGCTCGGCGGCGGCGCGGGCCGCGGGGTGGGGCTCGGCGGCGCGGTCGGGGGCGGCTGTGCGGCGGGCGGTCGGCGCCATCTGGTCGCCGCGGCCGGAGCGCCGGCGGGCGGCGTCCGGTCCGGGCGCACTCGGGGTGGACAGGCTCATGGGCTCCTCCTCGGTCGGATCCGATCGGGTCGCTGAACGGCGGCGAACGTCCAAGGATACCCGCACCGCCGGGGTAAGCTCACACCGGAGTTCCCGGAACCGACGGTGGACCTCGATCACGCACGAGGAGGAGGCGATGGCGGAAGCTCAGGGGCCGGGCACGGCCTGGCTGGCGTACGCGCTGATGACGGTGGCGGCGTGGGGGCTGTACGGGGTGTTCCTGCACACCGGGCAGGCGGGGATGGCGGACCCGGCGCACGGGCGGATGAAGGCGTTCCTGTTCGTCGGCATCGCGTACTTCCTGACCGCGGTGCTGGCGCCGCTGGCGCTGCTCGCCGCGAGCGGCGCGGGGTGGGACTTTCCGGCGCGCGGGGCGCTCTGGTCGCTCGCCGCCGGCGTGGTCGGGGCGGTCGGCGCCTTCTGCGTGCTGCTCGCGTTCGGCGCCAAGGGCAGCCCGAGCGTGGTGATGTCGATCGTCTTCGCCGGCGCCCCGATGGTCAACGCCGCGGTGGCGCTGGGGCTCCACCCGCCGGCCGGCGGGCTCGGCGCGCTGCGCTGGCCGTTCGTCGCCGGCATCCTGCTCGCCGCCGCCGGCGGCTGCCTGGTCACGCTCTACCGGCCGGGGGCGCCCTGATCGGGCGCTGACGCGCAGGCGGCGATGGACCTCACGTTCCGCGAACCCGCGCTCACCGTCCTCGCCTGGTCCGCGATCTCGGCCGCGGCGGCGGTGCTCGGAGTGCTGCCGGTGGCGGCGCTCGGGCGTGGCGGGCGGGAGCTGCCGACCACCTGGCTCGGCTGGGCCAACGCGCTCGCCGCCGGCATGATGCTCGCCGCCGCCTACCTGCTCGCCGAGGCCGGGCTCGCCGGCCCGGCACTGCCGGCGGCGCTCGGGGCCGCGCTCGGGGCGCTGGCGATCTTCGCCACCCACACCGCGCTGCGCCGCCGCCGTGCCGCCGCCGGCCGCACGGCGTTTCTGATCGGCGCGCTGCACTCGGCCTCGGAGGGGGTGGCGATCGGGGTGGCGATGGCGGTCGACCTGCGGTTCGGGATCTTCCTGGCGCTTGCGATCGCGGTCCACAACGTCCCCGAAGCGACCGTCCTGTGCGCGGCGCTGACCGCCCGCGGCAGGCGGCTGCCGGCGGCGGCGGCGCTCGCGGTGGCGGCCGACGCCTCCCAGGTGGTCCTGGCGGTCGCCGCGTTCGCGCTCGCCTCGGCCGCGCCGGCGGCGCTTCCCTGGGTGAAGGGCTTCGCGGTCGGCGCGCTGGTCAACCTGGTGCTGACCGAGCTGATGCCCGACTCCTACCGCGAGGCCGGCCACACCTCGATCGCGCTGGTGGCGAGCGTGACGATGGGCATCGTGGTGCTGCTGCGGGGGCTGGCGCCGTGACCACGGCCGCTGCGCTCGCCGCCGCCGCGCCGGCGCTGGTGGTCTTCGCCTACGGCCTGGCGACCGCGCTCGCCACCGGCCTCGGAGCGGTTCCGTTCGCGTTCGTGCGCACGATCTCGCCGCGCGCGGTCGCGGTCGCCAACGCGGTCGCCGCCGGGCTGATGCTCGGCGCGTGCTTCGGGCTGGCCGCCGAGGGCACCCGCTACGGCGCCTGGCAGACGATCGCCGGGGCCAACCTCGGGGTGCTGTTCATCCTCGGCACCCAGCGCTTCCTCGGCCGGCGCGAGATCCGCTTCGGCGCGACCGGCGGCGTCGAGGCCCGGCGCATGGTGCTGATGGTGGTGGTGATGACCGTCCACTCCTTCGCCGAGGGGGTGGCGGTGGGCGCGGCGTTCGGCGGCGGCATGGAGCTGGCGACCGTGATCACGATCGCGATCGCGGTCCACAACGTCCCCGAGGGGCTGGCGATCTCGGCGGTGCTGCGGCCGCGCGGCACCTCGCTCGCCGCCTGCGCCGGCTGGAGCGTCTTCTCGTCGCTGCCGCAGCCGCTGATGGCGGTGCCGGCGTTCCTGTTCGTCGAGGCGTTCCGCCCGGCGCTCCCCTGGGGCCTCGGCTTCGCCGCCGGCGCGATGGTGTTCATGGTCTTCGTCGAGCTGCTCCCCGAGGCCTACGAGGACGCCCCGCGGCCGGCGATCGGCCTTCTGGCGAGCCTGACCCTGGTGGCGATGCTGCTCTTCCAGCGGGCCCTGTAGACGTCGAGGCCGCCGTCCCGAGCCGCCGCCTACTCCTCGTGGTGCGCGGTCGCCAACGTCTCGGGCGGCACGGGGACGACGGCGTAGGCCCGCGGAGTGCCCTCGCTGATGACGAAGACCGGGCTGCCCGGGCCGGCGCCGAGGTCGTCGTTCGTCAGGTAGGGGACGTAGAACATCACGTGCGGCCGGTACGGCCGCACCGTCCCCTGATCGTCCACCGGAACGCGGTTGCGGGGCGAGAGCATGTAGTTGATCCCGGGGCGGCTCGGGGCGCGCAGCCGTCCGTCGGCATAGGCGCCTGCGACCTCCCGGTCGACCTCCGCCGGGCTCTTGCCCCGGGCGCGCAGCTCGGCCGCCATCAGGATCTCCCGCAGGATGCTCGCGGAGCCTTCCGCGTCGAAGCACTGCGGCTCGAAAGCGCCGGCCGCGCTGCGCGTGACCAGGCAGTGGTAGCCGTTGCCGCTGTCGCGCACCCGCACGTAGCCGCCGGCCTCGAGGACGTAGACGCCGGCCCGGCCGGCGATCGACGCCGGGCCCGCCTCGAGCGCGGCCGCGATCTCCTCGTCGCGCGGCATCGGCTCGGGCTGTCCGGTCGCCGTCGCCGGCGGCAAGCCGGCGGCGGTAAGGGCGAGGGTCAGTGTGACGGTGCAGAAGACGGCGGCGGCGAGCGCCGTCGTCAGCGGCCCGCGGCGGATCTTCATTGGTTGGCTCACGAGGTCCTCCTTCCGGTTGACGGACCTCCGGGGTCCCGGTTCGCGCCTGAGTGAGCGCAGCCGCCTCCGGGGTTCGCCCTCAGGGTTCCCGCCGCCGCGGGCGAACCCGCGACGTCCCGTGCGACACTCACCGGCGATGAGCTCCGCGGGCGAGCGGACGACGGCCGACGACGACTTGGTCCGGCGCTACCTCGCGACCCGGGACGAGGGGGCGTTCCTCGCTCTCTACCGGGCCCACACGCCCTACCTCTATGCCCTCGCGTCGCGGTTTCTCGGCACCCGCGGCGCGCGGGTGGACGAGGTCATCCAGGAGAGCTGGGTCCGGGCCGCGGAGCGGCTGCCCAGCTTCGACCGGCGCTCGGCCCTGCGCACCTGGCTCGGCGGCTTCGTCGTCAACTGCTGCCGCGAGGAGCGCCGCCGGACCACCGCGCGGCGGGTGGAGGACCTTCCCGGCGAGCTGCCGGCGCCGGCCGCCGGCGCTCAGGACGGTCTGCGCATCGATCTCGAGCGGGCGCTCGGGGCGCTGCCGACGGATCTCCGCCGCGTGCTGGTGCTGTTCGACCTGGCGGGCTACAGCCACCAGGAGATCCACGGCTTGCTGGACATCGCCGCGGGGACGTCGAAGAGCCGTCTGTTCGCCGCCCGCCGCGCCCTGCGCGACCTGCTCGCCGCCGGCGCGGCCGGTACCGAGGCGCGACCCGAGACGAGGTGAGGACGCCATGAGGTCACCGCAACACGAAGACGAGCCGCGGGTCGATGAGATCGCGTCGCTGCCGGACGAGGTCGCGCCGCCGCCGGCGCTCGAGCGACGGGTGGTGGCGGCGTTGCGCGAGCGCGGACTCCTCACCCCGCGCGGCGCCGCGGCGCGCCGGCTCGCGGCGGTCGCCGCCGCCTGTCTGCTCGCGTTCCTGGCCGGCTGGATCGCCCGGGCTCTCGCTCGGGGTGGCGAGGCGCCGGACCCCGACGACCGCCGGCCTCGGTTCCTGCTGCTGCTGAGCGAACCCGCAGAGCACGCCGCCCCGGCCCCGGAGGAGCTGGCCGCCCGGGTGGCGGAGTACCGGGCCTGGGCGCTCGACCTCGAGCGGTGCGGCTGGCTGGTGACCGCGGACCGGCTCGAGCCGCGCAGCGTTCCGCTCGGTGCGGGACCGGGCGCGACCGCCGCGCGACCGCCGGGCGAGGCGCCGGCGGTCAGCGGCTTCTTCCTCCTCCGGGCGCGCGACCTCGACCACGCCCTGGCGCTCGCGCGAACCTGCCCCCACCTGCGCCACGGCGGCGAGGTCACCGTCCGGCCGATCGCGCGCGGGCGGTAGCCGGGGCGGGCCGGACCGGCCCCCCTGCGCGCCCTCGATCGAGGGGGCGATGCCGCTTCCGGAGAGCCGCCGGCGCGTAAGATGGGCCGCCATGGCCCGGCTCCCACCCGCTCCATCCACCGTTCGGGGTCACGTCCCCGCCGAACCGCCCGAGCCCCGCCCGCTCGAGCCCTCCGGCGCCGAGATGCGGCGGCTGGTCTCGGCGGCGATGGAGCGGATCGTCGCCCACCACGCCTCGCTCCCCGACCAGCCGGCGGCGGACGTCGAGGGCGCGGTCGAGACGGCGCGGGCGCTCGCCTCGCCGCTGCCGCGCGAGGGGACGCCGGTCGAGGAGCTGCTCGAGCTGCTGTTCGAGCGCGCGGTGCCGAAGTCGTTCAACACCGCCGGACCCGGCTATCTCGCCTACATCCCGGGCGGCGGGCTGTTCGCGAGCGTCCTCGCCGACCTGATCGCGGGCGCGGTCAACCGCTACGTCGGGGTGTTCGCGGCGGCGCCGGCGCTGTCGCAGCTCGAGGCCGACGCGGTCGCCTGGCTGGCCGAGATCGTCGGCTACCCGACCGGCGCCGGCGGGGCGCGCGGGATCCTGACCAGCGGCGGCTCACTGGCCAACTTCTCGGCGGTGGTCACGGCGCGCCGGGAGAAGCTCCCCGAGGACTTCCTCGCCGGCACCCTCTACGCCTCCGACCAGGTCCACCACTCGGTGACGCGGGCCGCGGCGCTCGCGGGGTTTCCGGCCGGCGCGGTGCGCATGGTCGAAAGCGACCGCGAGTTCCGGCTGCGACCCGACCGGCTCGCCGAGGCGATCGCCGCCGACCGGCGAGCCGGCCGGCGGCCGTTCCTGGTCGTCGCCTCCGCCGGCACCACCAACACCGGCGCGGTCGATCCGCTGCGCGTGATCGCGGAGCTGTGCCGGCGCGAGGGGCTGTGGCTGCACGCCGACGCCGCCTACGGCGGCTTTTTCATGCTCACCGAGGCGGGCCGGCGGGCGATGGACGGCCTGGCGCTCGCGGACTCGGTCTGCCTCGACCCGCACAAGGGGATGTTCCTGCCCTACGGCACCGGCGCGCTCCTGGTGCGCGACGGCGCGGCGCTGGCGCGCGCCCACCATGGCGGCGCGGAGTACCTGCCGGCCGTGCCCGACGACCCCGACCTGGTCGACTTCCACGAGCTGTCGCCCGAGCTGTCGCGGCCGTTCCGCGGCCTGCGCGTCTGGCTGGCGCTCAAGCTCCACGGCGTCGAGGCCTTCCGCGACGCGCTCGAGGAGAAGCTGGCGCTGGCGCACCGGCTGTGCGACGGAGTGCGGGCGATCCCGGGGGTCGAGGTCGCCGCCGCGCCGCAGCTCAGCCTGTTCGCGTTCGCGCTGGCGCCGCCCGGCCGCTCGTGGGCGGCCGCGGCCGACGACGACGCGGAGGCGCTCGACCGGCTCAACCTCGACTTCCTCGACCGCGTCAACCGCCGGCGCCGGGTGTTCCTGACCGGCACCCGGCTCGGCGGCCGCTTCGTCCTGCGCGCCTGCGTGCTCCACCTGCGCACGCACGGCGACCGCATCGACGCCGCGCTCGAGGACCTCACGGCCGCCGCCGCGGAAGCCCTCGCGGCACATCGATAGAACGATGGAGCCGGTCCGACGTACTATCGACAGCCCCGCCCGGCGCGAGCGCCCCACGGCGCCCGCCGCGCGCGTCCGAATCCAACGACCCGGAAGCCCTGTTCCGACGGAGACCGATCGATGCCACGTTACCGCCCGCTCGCCGTTCTCGTCCTGGCCGCCGCGCTCGCCGGCTGCGCCACCGAGCCCGCGCCGTCGACGGTCGCGACCGGACCGCCCGAGCTGCTCGACCGCGAGATGCTGTTCGGCAACCCCGAGCGCACCAACGTCCGGATCAGCCCCGACGGCACCCGGATCAGCTACCTGGCGCCGGTCGACGGCGTGCTCAACGTCTGGGTCGGGCCGCTCGGCGACCCGTCGGCTGCCGAGCCGGTGACCCACGACACCGGCCGCGGCGTCCGGCGCTACTTCTGGGCCCACACCAACCGCCACGTGGTCTACCTCCAGGACACCGGCGGCGACGAGAACTGGCGTGCCTACCGCGTCGACCTCGAGAGCGGCGAGACTACCGACCTGACCCCGATCGACGACGTCCAGGTGAAGATTCTCGCCAGCAGCCACCGCAAGCCGGGCGAGATCCTGGTCCAGATCAACGACCGCGACCCGCAGCTTCACGACGTCTACCGCATCGACCTGGCCACCGGCGAGCGCACCCGGCTGATCGAGAATCCGGGCTACCTCGACTTCGTCGCCGACCTCGACCACCGGGTCCGGCTCGCCATCCGCTTCGAGCCCGACGGCGGGCAGTCGTGGTGGCGGCGGACCGACGGCGGCTGGGAGGAGCAGCTCCGGGTGCCGAGCGAGGACGCGATCACCACCGGGCCCGCCGGCTTCGACGCCTCGGGCGGACGCCTCTACATGGTCGACAGCCGCGACCGCGAGACCGCCGCTCTGGTGGCGCTCGACCTGGAGAGCGGCGAGCGCGAGGTGCTGTTCGAGGACCCGAAGGCGGACACCGACGACCTCCTGATCCATCCGACCGAGCGCACCGTCCAGGCCGCCGCGTCGACCTACACCCGGCGCGAGTGGAAGGTGCTCGACAACGCCATCCGCGGCGACCTCGACTACCTGGCGACGGTCGCCGACGGCGAGCTGGAGGTGGTCGACCGCAGCCTCGACGACCGGCGCTGGATCGTCGGCTACGGGCTCGCCGACCACCCGTTCTCCTACTACCTCTACGACCGCGACCCCAAGCGCGCCACCTACCTGTTCAGCGTCCGGCCGGCGCTCGAGGAGGCGACGCTGGCGCCGATGCACGCGGTGGTGATCCCGTCCCGCGACGGCCTCGAGCTGGTCAGCTACCTGACCCTGCCGGTCGAGTCCGACCCCGACGGCGACGGCCGCCCGGCCGCGGCCGTGCCGATGGTGCTGATGGTGCACGGCGGCCCGTGGGGGCGCGACTCCTGGGGTTACGATCCCTGGCACCAGTGGCTGGCCAACCGCGGCTACGCCGTGCTCTCGGTCAACTTCCGCGGCTCGACCGGGCTCGGCAAGGGCTTCGTCAACGCCGGCGACCACGAGTGGGGCCGCCACATGCACAACGACCTGATCGACGCCGTCGAGTGGGCCGCCGCCCAGGGGATCGCGCAGCGCGACAAGGTGGCGATCATGGGCGGCAGCTACGGCGGCTACGCCACCCTCGCCGGCGTGACCATGACCCCGGAGGCGTTCGCCTGCGGCGTCTCGATCGTCGGCCCGTCCAACCTGATCACCCTGCTCGAGTCGATCCCGCCCTACTGGAAACCGCTGTACGAGCTGTTCGCGGCGCGCATCGGCGATCCACGCACCGAGGAGGGCAAGGCGCTGCTCGTCGAGCGCTCGCCGCTGACCCACGCCGACAAGATCGTCCGCCCGCTGCTGATCGGCCAGGGCGCCAACGACCCGCGCGTCAAGCAGGCCGAGTCCGACCAGATCGTCGACGCGATGACCGCCAGGAACATCCCGGTCACCTACGTCCTGTTCCCCGACGAGGGCCACGGCTTCGCCCGCCCCGAGAACCGCCTCGCCTTCAACGCCGTCGCCGAGGCCTTCCTCGGCGAGTGCCTCGGCGGCCGCGTCGAGCCGGTCGGCGACGACTTCGAAGGGTCGTCGATCACCGTGCCGGCGGGGGCGGAGGGGGTCGGAGGGGTGGCGGCGGCGCTGGTGGCGAGGAACGGTGGGGGCGAGACGGCGGGCGAGGGTGCCGGGGAGGCCGCGCCGGCGGGGGCTGCCGGAACGGCGGGCGTAGAATAGGAGACATGACCGAGGCACTCGAGCAGACGATCGTCTCGCCGGCCGACTACCTCGCCTTCGAGCGCGGCTCGGAGGAACGGCACGAGTACATCGACGGCCAGATCGTCGCGATGACCGGCGGCACCTTCGCGCACGCAGTGATCGCCGGCAACGTTGCGCGCGAGATCGGCGAAGCTCTCCGTGATCGCGCCTGCTGGGTCTGCCCGGCGGATATGCGGGTCAAGATCGAGGCGTCGGAGCGCTACACCTACGCCGACGTCGCCGTCGTCTGCGGGACGCCGCGCTTCGAGGACGACCGCCAGGACACCCTGCTCAACCCCTCCGCCCTGTTCGAGATCCTCTCCGACTCGACCGAGAAGTTCGACCGCGGCGAGAAGTTCGCCCACTACCGCACGATCCCCTCGCTCACCGACTACGTGCTGGTCTCCCAGAAGCAGGTGCTGGTCGAGCACTTCCAGCGTCAGGCCGACGGCGGCTGGCTACTGCGGGCTCTCGGGCCGGGGGAACGGCTTGCCCTGCAATCGCTCGGCTGCGAGGTGGAGGTGGACGGGTTCTATCTGAAGGTGTTCGAGGATCGGGGCGGGGGCTGAGCTATAGCGACCCCAGGGGACGGCAGCCTCGGAAGGCCCGTCCCGCGTCGCGCGCAGCGCGGGCTAGAAGGACCATCGATCAGTCCAGTCCCGTCGCCGATCCCCAAACCACCCGAAAACCGAGGCGACCGCTCCGGTCGTCGGGAGGCAAGCGGTTGCGAAAGGCACTCCGCAGGGCCCCCGGATCACCGACGAACGAGCCCCCGCGCAACACACGGGACACACCACGGTCCGGTCCCAGCGGGTCGCGCTGTTCTTCCTCCGGGTAGGGACCGAACCAGTCTCGGCACCACTCCCTGACGTTGCCAGCTAAGTCGCGCATCCCCTCCGGCGTGGCGCCGGCGGGGTAGGCATCGACGGGCGTCGTGCCGCCGACCTGTTTGCCGAAGTTCGCCCGCCGCTTGTCCGGTGGCTCGTCCCCCCAGGGATACTCACGCCCGCTCTCGCCGCGGGCGGCGAGCTCCCACTGCGCCTCGGTCGGGAGCTGGGCCGCCCCTTCACTTTTCTTGGCTTGGAGACGCCGGGTGAGCCAAGTGCAGAACGCCTCCGCGTCGCTCCAGGCGACATTGACGACCGGATGGCTCTCCAGGCCTGCGGGGATCTTCCCGTCCTCCCAGTGCACCGGCGGCCGCTTCCCCGTCTCCTGCACGTAGGACGCGTATTCGGCGTTGGTCACCGGGAAGCGGGAGATCGAGAAGGGCGAGAGAGTCACGCGGTGGACCGGGAGCGCGTCCTTGCCGCCGTTCTCCGACCCCATGGCGAAGGTCCCTCCCGGCAGGTGGACCCACGCACCGCTGTCGAGGTCGAGTAGGTCCACCCGCCCGACCGCCTGCCCCCGTACCTCCGCCGCAGCCGGCGAGGCCAGATGGACGAGCAGATGGAGCTGGCTGTCCGTGAGCCCGGTGAGCGCCGTGAGTTGCAGCGCGCCGAGCCGGCCACCTGTCGCCACCCCCTCGCCTGTCTCCGCCCCCTTCTCCCGACCCAGCTCCTCCTCCTGCCGTAGGTACGTCCGGGCGTTGACCGTCAGCGCCCGCACCTCCCGCCACTCCGCCGGCGGCAGCAGCTCGGACACGAGGTGCCAGGCAAGCACCGCCCCCTCCGGGACCTGTTCCGCCCCCGGCCCCAGCTTCCCGGCGTTGCGCAGCACCGCCAGGGTCAGGGCGAGGTCGTTCAAAAAGCGCTTGATGTGCCGCGGGTGCCGGCTCGCCAGCGCCGCGGCGACCGCTCCGGCCGCGCCGGTCTCGCCTTCTCCCAGCACCTCACCGAGATGGCCGCCGCCCACCAGCGAGCGGATGTACCCCTCGGCCCCGCCCGCGCTCACCGCCGGCAGGTCGAGCGCCACCTGGACGATCTTCTCCAGGTACTGGTCTCCCTGCGCCCGGACCGGCTCGGGCAGAGCCGCGACCAGCCGGCCCCAGTCGATCCCCAGGTAGAAGCTGACACCCGGCAGGTCGAGGAACAGGTTGATCGCCTCCAGAACCTCCGCCACCCGCTCGGTGCGGCAGCGGTCGAGGTCGTCGAGGAAGACCGCCAGCGTCTGCTCCCGCTGGCGCGCGCGGGTCCACAGCACGTCCTCCGCGAGGCCGCCGGTGTCGCGGACCGCGACCGCTCCGCGGAACAGCAGGTGCGAAACCTGGCAGAAGAGGCTGCGGAAGGTGTCGTGGAACGCCCGCTTCGCTTCGACCGGGGTGAAGCGGCTCTCCAGGCCGCCCTCGGCGATCAGGTCCTTCAGCGGTGCCGGCGCCGCCAGGTAGAGGACGCTCTTGACGATCGACCCCTTGTACGAGTCGATCAGGATCTTGAGCTGGTCGCCGAGCTTCCCCTTGTGCAGCTTGTCGAGCAGCGCCCCCAGGAGGCCGGCCAGCACCGTGTCCTCGCACGGGTACTTCCAGGCGTTGAACCAGAGCGCCTCGACTTTCCGCCGCGAGCCCGCCGGCGCCACCTCATCCGGGTGCTCCAGCAGCCACTTCGCCCGCCGCAGGAGCGTCGTCTTGCCCCGCCCCCACCCGCCCTTCACCACCACCGTGAACGGCGTCCGGTTGTCCGGGTTGAGCGCCAACTCCGCCAGCGTACGGGCCGGACCCTCGAAGTCGAACTGGAGCTTCTCGCCATCGTCCACCGGCAGGTCCGGGAACAGCCGAGCCAGCACGGACGGCGCGGCCGGAGCGCCGGGCTTGTCGACTTTCGCCATCAGCTCATCCCTCCCAGAGAACACCACACCGCGCCCGCGCACAGCGCGGGCTTCAAGGGCCACGGTCAGTCCAGTCCTGGCACCGACCCCCAAACCACCCGAAAACCGAGGAAGTCGCGCCAGTGGTTCGAAAGGACGCGGAAGCGAGAGGCACCCCGCAAGGCCGTCGGAACGTTGTAGAACGAACCCCCGCGCACCACACGGGGCGCCAACTGGGCGGGTCCGGCGGGATCGGTCAGGTCCCCAGAGGCGTAGGGCTGGGCGAACCAGTCTGCGCACCACTCCCAGACGTTCCCGGCGAGGTCGAAGATGCCCTCCGGGGTGGCACCCCGGGGATAGATTCCGACGGGCGTAGCCACGCCCCCTCCGTTCGCGAAGTTCGCGTGCCTGGCACCGGGTGCGTCGCCGCCCCACGGGAACTTCCGCCCTTCCGCCCCGCGGGCTGTGTACTCCCACTCGGCCTCGGTGGGCAGGCGACCGGCAACCCAGCGGCAGTAAGCGTCGGCCTCGTACCAGGAGACCTCGACGACCGGCCGGTTGGGGTGGGGAAGCTGCTGCTCCCAGAAGCCGGGCGCCAGGAGACCCTCCTTCTCCCGCCACGCCCACCCTTCGGGCGCCCAGCGCCGCGGATCGAGGTAGCCCCGCTCGCCGGCCTCGACGAAGCGGCGGAACTCGGCCACCGTCACCGGGTAGCGGCCGACGCTGAACGGGCTCAGCGTGACGGCGTGGACCGGCGCCTCGTCGGAATCCGCCTCGGAGTCGTAGCCGGGTGCCTGCGGGGCGTCCTTCTGCGCGCCCATCAGGAACCGGCCGCCGGGCAGCGCCACTCGGTTCTGTGCCTCGAGCCGAGGATCGCCCGCCTGGCCCAGCGCCTCGCCCACCTCCACCCGGATTCTCTCCTCGACCTCCGGTCCGCCGGGGGTGAAGAGAGCCAACGTCTCGGCCAGCGCCGCCTCGTAGCCGGTCCCCACCGCCGGGTCGCCGCCGAACGGCCGCACGTCCTTGAGCACGCGGCCGAGCAGTCCCACCGCCCGCGCCTTGCCGGCGAGATCGGCGCCGGTCGCGAGCACCCGCTCGATGAAGCGCTTGACCGGCCGCGGCCCCTGCCGCCAGCGGAGCCACCCGGCGAAGAGCAGCACCACCTCGCCCCAGCGATCGTCGAAGAGGCGGAGGGCGAGCGTGCGCCAGGGGTCGTCGCCCCGCGCCAGCTCGACCGCCGCCAGGTACTCCTGGAAGGTCAGGTGCCAGAACTCGAACTCGCCGCCGGTGCGCGAGACGAGGAGGCCCGAGTGGAGCGACTCGGCCTCCAGAAAGACCTCGGCCTCGCCGACCGTCACCGCGAGGACCGGCGCTACGGCCACCGCGGCATCGCGCCGGCCGAGGCTGCGCTGCACCCCCTCGGCGTCCTCGAACATCGTCAGGGCCATGGCCTGGAGCGCCTCCCGCCGGAGGGTGGCAGGGAACGGGCTTTGCTCCTTGCGCGACTCGAGGAGGTAGTCGACCGCCGCCTCGTACAGCTCCACCCGCTGCTCCGGCAGGCGCTTGCGGTTCCAGTGCACGACCGCCAGCATGGTGAGCATCAGCGGGCTTTCGGTGAGCGGGCCGACGTTCGGGTGGGCGTCGATCGCCTCCTGGAGGGTGCGGCGGTAGTCCTCGGCGCGGCGGAGCGCCTCCTCGCCGGGGTCGACCGGCGGCACCCGAAAGAGCGCCCGCGACCAGGCGGCCACGAACCGGGCGACCTGCGCGGGCTCGAAGGGAGCGAGGCGGAAGCTGGGCAGGGCCGCGAGGCGGGTGCTCCCCTCGTAGGCGCGGGTGCGGCAGGTGAGGAGGTGCCGGTTCGCCCGCGGGTTCTCGATCACCAGCCGTTCGACGATCCGCGCAACGCGCGGCCGCAGCGCCCCGGGCACCTCGTCGAGTCCGTCCAGCAGGAGGAGGCAGCCGCCGGCTTCGACGCGCCGGCGGAGATACCCCTCGGGTAGGCCGAAGGAGTGCCCGCGGAGGGCGAAGTCGAGGTAGCGCAGGAAGTGCTCCGGAGCCTCGGGCGGCCAGGCGGCGTCCGGGTGAGCCGGATCGGCCAGGAATTCGGCGAAGCGGCTGAGCGGGACGAAGACGGGGAACGGCGGCGCACCGGCCAGGCCGAGGTGCTCGGCCGCCAGCTCCGGCCGGTCCGGAAGCTGTGCGCGGGCGAGCACCTGGGCGGCGAAACGCAGGAAGGTGGTCTTGCCCGAGCCCGGGTCGCCGATGAGGACGGCGTGGCGTTGGTCGCGGAGCACGTCGGCCAGCTCAAGGTCGTGCTCGCCGGGCTCGCCGGGCTCGCCGAGGGCGGTGTGTTTGTCGCCCTTGCGCGGCGCCTTGTCCGGCGGATCCGGCGCGCCGCGGCCGGACGGTCCCACCCGCAGGCGGGTGTAGACGCGATCGAGCGGCATCTGCTCGACCACCTGGGCGCCCATGCCGCGGATCTC
>Ga0302046_10000360_pt1 | contig 46931 bp, 44 predicted proteins | sample RVTome_11_FD_200261 | JGI IMG/M metagenome (GOLD analysis project Ga0302046, IMG submission 200261) | Soil microbial communities from uranium-contaminated site in the Upper Colorado River Basin, Wyoming, United States - RVT147D111 (version 2) ...
ACCGACTGCGGGGGCCGTTGCCGGTGCCGTTGTCGGCGTATTCCACGAGTTCATTGACGCCGTCGAAGAAGTAGCGCGTGGTGGTGCCCAGGGCGTCGTTGGTATGGGCTATTCTACGGCCCAGGGCGTCCCAGGTAAAGGCCGCCTTGCGCGTCGTGTCGGTGCTGTCGAAGACGCCGGTCAGGCGGTTGTGGTGGTCGTAGTGATAGACGTAGGCCAGGTCGCGGTTGACGGAGTGGCCGGTGAGCTGATTGCCGGCCGCGTCGTAGCTCTGCGACTGGCTGTCGATGGCCGTCATGCGGTTGGCCTTGTCGTAGGTCATGTCGTAGGCCGTGGGGCCGCCGCCGGCGTTGTAACGATAACGGTGGCTGTTGCGATTGCCGACGTCGTCCATCTGATACCACGACGTGCCGTTGTAGCCGGAATCGACGACCCAGTCCTGCTCCTCGTCGAGTTGGCGTCGCCACTCGATGGCCTTGCGGAGCATCTCGGCGATGCGCGGTGGGCCGGCCGGGTTGGGCGGCCGGGGCTGGCGTGCCGTGCGGCGGGACACCCCCGTGCCCACGTCTCTCAATACTGAAGCACTCGGCGCCGATGAGCCGCCACGGTCCATTTCATGGCGATACGTGCTATTCTGCGCGTCTATACGTGGAGAGACGATCAACCAATGGTCCCCCGTCTGTTCAACGCCTGTCTGTGTCGGCCCGGCGACCTTCGACCGTCGCGCGATGATCTCGAGATCGTCGGGACGTTTAACCCCGGGGCGATCGCATTCAGTGATGAGGTGATTCTTCTCGTACGTGTGGCCGAGCGGCCGCGCGAGCGACGCGTGGGATACACCGCTCTGCCGCGCTGGCAAGCCGGAGCGGGCCTCACGGTGGACTGGATCGCCGACGCCGAAATCGACTTGCTCGATGCCCGCGTTGTCCGGCGAAAATACGACGGTCTGGTCCGCCTGACGTTCGCGTCGCACCTGCGTATCCTTCGCAGCCGCGATGGGCGGTCGATCGACCGCGAAGACGACGTTCGGTTCGAACCACAGACCGAGTTCGAGGAGTTCGGCGTCGAGGATCCCCGCATCACGCGCATCGGTGACACCTACTGGATCACCTACGTTGCCGTCTCGCGTCACGGCCCCGCAACCGCGCTGGCGTCAACGACGGACTTTCAGACGTTCAAGCGCTACGGCGTGATCTTCCCCACCGAGAACAAGGACGTCGTGTTGTTCCCCGAAGCGATGGGCGGCGCGTACGTCGCGCTGCATCGCCCCGTCGGCGGGACGCCTTTTACGCAGCCGGAAATCTGGCTGGCCCGCTCCGCGGACATGATGCACTGGGGTCGGCACCAGGTCGTGCTGGGGGCGGGCACAATGTCGGACGATTCCGGTGATTCCGGCTGGGACGCCGCTCGAGTCGGGGCGGGAGCGCCGCCCATACGCACGCCCGACGGCTGGCTTGAAATCTTCCACGGCAGCACCAAGCCGGCCGGCGACCGCCGCGGCAGCGGCGTGGGCAACGACAGCGGCGCGAGCGGCGTGGGGGCGTACTTCGCCGCCGCACTCTTGCTCGACCTGGATGAACCGCACCGCGTCGTCCGCAAGTCGTCGGTGCCGATTCTCGTACCCGAAACTGACTTTGAACGCGAGGGCTTCGTGCCGAACGTGGTGTTCCCGACCGGCGTGGTCGAGCGGGGCGATACGTTGCTTGTCTACTATGGCGCCGCCGACACCGTGTGCGCTGTCGTGGAACTGTCCAAGGCCGACGTTCTTGCGGCCATGCGTTAGTGCCTGCGGGAAACGGCTGGCGGGCATGACGAATCAGCCCTTCCCGAGGCGTTCCCTTCGGCGGGGGCGGCGGCAGCGTCGCGGCCGCGTTCGCGATGGTCATGTCGAAGATCGGCGCTCGCCGCCGCTGGCGCTACGCGGCTGCGCAGGCCACCCACCCTTCTCGTGCTGAGGATCCGGCAGACCCGGCCTCTCGTATCGCAGCGGCGCGGCAACAGGTACAATGCCGTGCGCCCGCTTCACGGGCCTCGTCGGGTCCGCCGCGCTGATAGCGCGATTCCGACACGGCGTCTCGGAGGAATGATGGCGACACGGAACACGATGCCGCAAAACGACAGGCCCGGCACATCACGGACTTCGGTCGCGCTGATCGGTTCGTATGTTCCGCGCCGCTGCGGCATTGCGACCTTCACGCATCACCTGGCCTCGGCGATGGCCGAGCGCATCTATGATCAGCCGCTCGAGTCCACCGAACGCGTAAGAATCGTCGCGGTCAACGATCAGGACGACCACTATCAATACGGCCCCGAAGTCGCGTTCGAAATCGGGCAGCACCGCAAGTACGACTACCGCAATGCCGCCGACTTCCTCAATGACAGCAGGTTCGAGACGATCAGCCTGCAGCATGAGTTCGGGTTGTTCGGCGGCGAAGCCGGCGTGTACCTGCTCGAACTGCTGGAGCGGGTCAAGAAGCCCGTCGTCTCGACGTTGCACACGGTGCTGGCCGAACCGAACGATAGTCAGCGCGAGGTGCTCAAGCGCATCTGCGACAGGAGCGCCACGCTGGTCGTGATGGCCGAACGAGCCCGCGCGATTCTCAACGATTGCTACGGCGTCCCACAGGAGCGGATCCGCTTCATCCATCACGGGGTTCCGGACCTGCCCTTCGGGAACACGGAGGTGTTGAAGGAGCGCTTCGGCACGGCCGGCAAGCCGACCATTCTGAGCTTCGGCCTGCTGAGCCCCAGCAAGGGCATCGAGATCATGGTTGACGCCCTGGCGCAGGTTGCGCCGGACCATCCCGACGTCGTGTTTACCGTCCTCGGCGCGACGCACCCGCACGTCAAGCGCGATTCGGGTGAATCATACCGCCTGTCACTCGAACGCCGTGTCCTCGAACGCGGCGTTCAGAAGAACGTCATCTTCCACAATCGCTACGTTTCCGAGGAAGACCTTTGCGAGTACCTGGCGGCGGCTGATATCTACGTGACGCCGTACCACAACAGGGAGCAGATCGTGTCCGGCACCTTGGCGTATGCCCTCGCCGCCGGAACCGCCGTCGTTTCGTCGCCCTACCGGTACGCCCAGGAGATGCTCGCCGACGGCCGCGGGCGCCTCGTGGAGTTCGGCGACGTCGACGGGTTCGCCGACGCCCTCCGCGCCCTGCTCGAAGACCCCGACGAGCGCGAGCGGATGCAAGCGGCGGCGTACGAATTCGGGCGCGCGATGATCTGGCCGCGGGTCGCCTTGCAGCACCACGAAACCTTGACGGAGGCCCGCGCCGACGCCGCGGAACGCGCCAGGGTCCGGGCGCGCGAGGAGAAGCGCCAGCTCCGCATGCGCCTTTCGTTGCCGGAAGTGCAACTCGGCATTTTGCTGGCGATGACCGACGATGTGGGCATTCTACAGCACTGCGTGTACGCGACCCCGGACCGGTGCCATGGCTACACCACGGACGATAACGCCAGGGCCCTTATCGTGGCCTCGATGGTCTGGTCGCACTTCCAGGACGATCGCGTTCTGGCGCCGATGCAAACCTACCTTGCGTTCCTGAACCACGCGCGACCGGGTGGCGGCGGGCGTTTCCGCAACCTCATGAGCTACGATCGCTGCTGGCTGGAGACGAATTGGAGCGATGACTGTCAGGGTCGCGCCCAATGGGCGCTGGGCTACCTGATCGCCCATGCCCCGCACAAGTCCATGCGCCTGCTGGCCGAAGACCTCTTCCGGTTGTCGCTCGTGAACTTTGAGTGCATAGCGAGCCCGCGTGCGTGGGCGTTCGCCGTCGTGGGCCTGTATTACTACCTCCGAAAGTACCCGGACGATCAGACTGTCCGCGCCGTGCTGAAGACGCTTGCCAGGCGCTTGGAGACCGCGTTCCAGGAGCATGAGACCGCCGACTGGCCGTGGTGCGAAGACGTGGTCACGTATGAGAACGCCCGCGTGCCCCAGGCCCTGATCCTGGCTGGACTGGCGCTCGACGAGGAGGGCTTGACGCAACGGGGGCTGCGCGTGCTGAGTTGGCTGCTCGCGGTTCAAACCGCCGGCGACGGACATCTCTCCGTGATCGGCAGCGACGGCTGGCTTCGTCGTGGAGGGTGCCGCGCCCCTTACGACCAGCAGCCGGTCGAGGCGGCGGCCCTGATCGAGGCCTGCAAAGCCGCCCACCGCGCCACTGGCGAGGAGCGGTGGCTGATCGAGATGCGCCGCTGTTTCGCCTGGTATCTGGGTCAGAACGACGCCGGCGTCTCCCTTATCGAGTTCAAGTCCCACGGCTGTTACGACGGGCTGGTGCCTGGCGGGGTCAACCAGAACTTCGGCGCCGAATCTTGCGTATCCTGGCTGCTGTCCTTGCTGACGATGCACGAGATGCAGCCCGGTGAAGCGCCGGATCGCTCCTGGGAGACCGTCGCCGCCGAAGGCGGAGCGGGATCTCCACATCGCGCGCAAGAAGAGCCCCATGCCGCGACATAGTCCACTGAGGGTCCTTCGAGGGCCGGAGCGGTTCTTCGCGGACAAGCGGCGCGTGATCACGCGACCCTTCATTCCCGGGAAAAAGGGGCATCTCAAATCGGTGCTGAATCGTGTTCTCTGTCTCTCCGACGCCGACGTCAGCCATTTGTTGTCCGAAGTGGTCGCGGATTTCTCGACTCGCCACCGGGACCTCATGGGGGCGTTCGCGGCCCACTACGAATTGGTCCGGCAGCACGTCGACGGCCGCCCCGTGTCCCCCGAACGACGCCTGCTGATCGGCGCCTATTTCACCAAGGAGTACTCCGTCGAGTCCGCCGCGTTGTTCAATCCATCGATCGTCCCGCATCCGGACCAGAACGGTCTGTCGCCGGGCGAATGCCGAATCATCGTCAGTCTCCGCGCCACCGGCGAAGGACACGTTTCATCCATCGAATTCCGATCCGGGGTGATTGATGCGGCCGGGGGGGTCGCCATCGACCCCGCCAGCCGCTACGTCACGACACCGGAGATCATTAACGCCCCCGTCTTCCACAAGCGTACTTTCGATCTCAAGCTCTCCGAGATGGGCATCCACAACGACATCGCGACGATCGTGGTAGAAGACCTTCCGCCACAATTTACCGCCGACGATCTCAAGGTAGGCATCGCCAACCTGCGCAGACGGGGCATCGCGCCGGCGAATTTTCGCAAGACCGTCGCTGCGATTCGATGGCTCGCCCACAGCAACTACGTGGCCGTATTCCCGCCGGACTGCGCCTTGTCCGAGAGGGTCATTTTTCCCGCCAGCGAAAACGAGAGCCGCGGAATTGAAGATGCTCGTTTCGTCCACTTCGTCGACGACGACGGGGCGGTCACGTATTATGCAACTTGCAGCGCCTTCAACGGCTTCGAGGTTTTGCCGCAGTTGATCGCGACGCCGGATTTCCGGTCGTTCAGGATCTCGACGCTCAACGGTAGGTACGCAGTGAACAAGGGCATGGCGCTCTTTCCGCGCAAGCTTGCCGGAAAGTACGCGTCGATCTCCCGCTTCGATGGCGAGAACCTCTACCTGCTCCAGTCCGACAACATCGACTTCTGGAACACGGCGAAAAAGATCCGGGGACCGCAGTATCCTTGGGAGTTTTTCCAGATCGGCAATTGTGGCTCACCCATCGAAACCGACGAGGGTTGGCTCTTGCTGAATCACGGCGTCGGGGCGATGCGTCGCTACACGATCGGCATCGACCTGTTGGACAAGGATGATCCGTCGCGCGTGGTCGCCCGGTTGGACGAACCGATCCTAATTCCCGAAGACGACGAGCGAGATGGATATGTGCCCAACGTCACCTATTCGTGCGGCGCGATGGTGCATAACGGCCAGTTGATTATCCCGTATGCCATGTCCGATTCGGTCGCGGGAATCGCGCGCCTCTCCCTGGCGGAGCTCCTGGCGCTGCTCTTACGAAGCCGTATTCGTACGTAGGCACAGAATACGTTTGTCTTTGTCAGAATTGAGCCGTAGTTCCCCAACCATTCTGTCATTCAGCCGCGTAAAGGGCGACTTCAACGGCAATGGCATGGTGGAGAGCTTGGCGCCCAACGCCAACGCCTTGTGATTCTTGAAGTAACGCTCCCTTTGCCCGGCGTGATGCAGCGTCTCGTGCTCCTCGTAATAGATAAGTTCTACCGGTCGCCGAGCTCGCGTTGAAGGGACGCGACCGGCCGGGTGCCGGCGAAGACGCTGCATCAGGTCGCTCGTGATGCCGAAGTAGTGCCGCCGATCTGCGCAGTGCAGGATGTAGAAACAGGCAGACATCAACGAGCCAGTGTAATCACGAGCGACGCCGCGTGTCCCGGACAAGCCCGCATGACGGCCATCGACAGCCAGAGCCAGAGCTATGATCCTCGACTCGCCGCGGCGCGCGTGGTCCCAGACGTGCTGGCTGAGAAACTCCTACAACGTACGAACCGTCGTCCCGCTGGCCAGGGCGATGGGTTCGACGCTTTTCCGCGGCAGGTCGCTCATCAGGCCGCGACATTAGGTGGACACAGGTGACCGCGTGTCTCGCGACGCGAAAAGCACGCGGCAAACGACTGGGTAGGCCGCCGCATCGAGCCGGCGGCCAACTCGACATCTTCGCCGGACGACCGGCCGGGCGCGGAGCGCACGTCGGCGTGGGCGCACCCTTGACATGCCGCCTGCCGCGAAGCGGCAGCGACCGCTTTGCGGTCGGCGAGCGAAGCTCGCCGCGTCACGTCAAGGGCAAGCGGATCGCCTGGAGGCTCCAGGGCCATCCACGAGGGCGACCTTTCCGAGCGGGCCCGCCGCCGCGACGGATTGACGGTCCGCCGACCGCTGTCTAACGTATCTGATTCGTACCCCCAAGCGGGAGTGTGACTGTTTGATCAGAAAAATCGCCTCGATCATCTCGCTTCTCCGACCGCCCCAGTGGATCAAGAACATCTTCGTCTTCGCCGCCCTCGTCTTCGGCCCGCGCCGCGGCGATCCGGAGGCCATCCAGCTCTCGATTGCCGCGTTCTTCGTTTTCAGCATGCTTTCCGGGGCCATCTACGCCTTCAACGACCTGCGCGACCGCCGCGAGGACGCCCTCCATCCGACCAAGAAAAAACGTCCCGTCGCCAGCGGCGCCATCACCCCTGCGACGGCCGGCATCGTCGCCGTCTTGCTGGCGGCGGCCGGAGTCCTCGCATCGCTGCGCATCCACCCCGGATTCGCCGTCACCGCCGTCACTTTTCTGCTGCTCAACTTCATTTACACCGTCTGGGCCAAGCAGCGCGTCATGCTCGACGTGATCCTCATCGCCATGAGCTTCGTCCTTCGGGCGCTGGCCGGCGCCCAGGCGATCGAAGTCGAGGTCTCGGCCTGGCTGGTCATCTGCACGTTCACGCTCTGTCTGTTTCTCGGTTTTGGCAAGCGCCGCTGCGAACTGGCGGTCATGCAAAACGGCGCCGCCGCCGCGGCCCACCGCCGCACGCTCGCCCGCTACAATCCCGCCCTGCTCAACCAGCTCCTGTCGACCAGCGGCGGAATCGCCGTCGTCACTTTTCTGCTCTACACCCTGGACCCCAGCACATCGTTTCACTCCCTCGTTTTCACTACGCCGCTCGTCTTCTACGCCATCTTCCGCTACGCCACGGTCATCGAGCTGGGCGAACGGACCGGACCGACAGACGTGCTCATCAATGACCGCCCGTTCCTGCTGACCGCCGTCGCCTGGGTCGCCATGACGCTGGCGCTGATCATCTACGGCGATCGAATCGAGCCCTACTTGCCGCCGCTGCGCTATCCCGGGAATCCCCCTGCCATGCCGATCGATCCGGACGCACTCTAGTTTTCTGCCGAATTCAGCGCCGTCGCCCCGTACGCCATAACCGATTACCATTTCCGATGTTATGACGTGTCGCCGGCACGCAATCGAACCCGCCGGAAACGCTTTGCGATAATACTGAAAGGGCCAGGGGTCTCAGAATCGTCAAGGTCATCAGAGTGGACGTGATCGCGTTGGAGAGAACGGACCAGGTGGACCACGATCTGATCGTGGCTGCGCAGCGTCGCGACAGCGCCGCCTGGGACGCCCTCGTCCGCCGTCACGACCGCTGGGTCCGCGGAATCGTTTACGCCCAGTTGGGCAATCCGGCCCAGCTCGACGACGTGGTCCAGCACGTCTGGATGCGCGTCTGGCAACAGATTGAAACGCTCGTAGACCCCGCGCGCTGGCGTGGCTGGCTCTATTCCCTCGCCAAAAACGCCGCGATCGACGCCGGCAAGAAGGCGGCCCGTCACCGCGGCCGGCACAACGGTTTCGATCCCGACGCATGGTCGAGGTCGACCCAACCGGAGCCCGCGAAATCGCTGATGGCCCGCGAGCGGCACGATCGCGTCCTGGCGGCCATCAACGGCCTGCCGGCCATCTATCGTGAGCCGTTTATGCTCAAGCATCTGGAAAACTGGAGCTATCGCCAGATCGCCGATGCGATGTCGCTCCCCGTGGATACGGTCGAGACGCGCCTGGTCAGGGCCCGACGGCTGCTGCGCTCGGCGCTGCAGCGAGACGGATGGAACGGATCCGAGGAACCATGAACCCCAACGACCCCGACAATCCGACGGACGTCAGTGAATCGACGGAGCGACTGATCTGCCGGGTGCTGGACGGCGAGGCATCGGGCGGCCAGCGGGCGGAACTCGACGCCCTGCTGGGGCAAGACGCTTCCGCCCGGCGGCTGTTTGACGCCTATCGACGCACCGATGCACTGTGCCAGAATGCGTTGCGCCGCGCATTTGACCGCGCCGCGCCGCGCGTTGCGGTCCGCCGCGACCGCGGCTATCGCCTTGCCGTGGCCGGCGCCCTGTTGGCCGCCGCCGCCGTCGTGGGGGCCTCGTTTCTGCCCAATCTGTGGACCACCGCGACGCCGGCCTGGCGCTCGTTCGCGACCTCCAATGCCCGCAAACGGCCAGTCCCCGCCGTGACCCCCGTCGCGCCTCCGGCGACCTTTGTCGACTACCGCGACGCGGACTATTACCCCCTGCGGCAACAGCGCGACGTCGTTCGCGACCTGGTCGGCCTTCGCACCCGGGACCACCGCGACAGGGAAGTCATCATGATTTTTGAAAGGAATGCCGAGGCGACGCACGTCATACCTATTACGGGCGAGTTCTGATCGACCCGCGGCAAAAGCGCCCAAGGGCTTGCCCGCGAAATGCCCGCACGGGTTCGACGATGTGCGTCGTCGGGACACGCAGGCCATCGCAGGAATCGAAAAGGAGAAATCGAAAATGTCGATCGTCCAATCCATGTTGATCTTGGCAACGAGCATGGGGTGGCCCCAGGTGGCGATGGCCGAGCCAGTCGGCGCCCAGGAAGGCAGGCGCCGCGTCATCGTCAAGGCCCTCGCCGAGAACGACGCCCAGCAGGTCGTGCTGACCAAGGTGGAGGTGGAAGGCGAAGACGGCGAGAAACAAACCTACGAGGTCGTCACCGACCAGGTCGTCGGCCATCGTGCAAGGAACATCGAGGCCGGCGGTCCCTGGCTCGGCATTCAGTTCGGTCCGGTCTCCAAGCCCCTGACCAGCCAGTTAGGCATTGCCGACGGACAGGGGCAGATGGTGCTCAACGTGGCCAGCGGTTCGCCGGCCGATGTCGCGGGCATGCAGCAGTACGATGTGATCACCCAGGTGGACGGCGCCCCCGTCGCCTCGGATATCCACGCGTTTCTCGATCAGGTCCGCGGCTTCGCCCCGAATGAGCTGCACACCTTCACCATGCTTCGCGGCGGCCGCCAGTTGACCGTCAGCGTCAACGTCGGGATGCGGCCCGGGGACCTTTCGGAGCAATCCTACAAGTACAAATCGCCGGTCGAAGCGCACGAAGACGTCGGCCGCCTCTTTGGACGCTTCAATCTCCTGGAGAAGGACGACGATGGCAACTGGACCTTGCACGGCCACCAACTGAAGGATCTGCCCGACGTCTGGGCGGCGATCCCCCAATTGCAGGAATTCGATTTCAAGGTCGACGCCGCCGGACCGGGCAACAATCTCTTCGTGATGAAGAGCCAGGGCCATACGCTTCGCATTCACCGCGACGAAAGCGGGAGCGTCACCGTCACCAAGACCACCGTGGAAGACGGCAAGGAGAACACGACCACGACGACGTACGATTCCGAGGATGAGTTTCGGGCGGCCCATCCGGATCTGAAAGTCCACTGGGCCGGTGACGACGGATTCGCCCTGGACTTTTCCAAGGGCTTCAAGTTCGATTTCGCTCAGGACGGCAAGTCGTCTCTCGGCGTCTTCATGCCCAAGCTGCATGACAAGGAATGGCGGGAGAAGCTGCACCAGGCCATGAAGTATGCCGACAACATCGACAGCGAGGCGATTCACAAGGCCATGGAGAATGTCCATCGGCAGATGGAGGCCGCCGGCGTCGGACTCGGCTCGGATTACCTGTTCATCGGCAAGCCCGCGACGCGCTTCGAGACCGACGAAAGCGGAGCAATCAAGGTGATCACGCGGGGCGGTGATGCGGAACTGGTGCAGACCTTCACCGGCCCCGAGGTCCTTCGCGCCGCCCGGCCCGAGCTATACGAAAAATATGAGCGGCTGCAATCGGCCGCCGACGAACAGACGCCCTGATGCGCCGGCGTCCGATGAATTGACCAGGACTCCCACTCCACTCTGTTGGCCGCGGATCACGGAAGGACCCGCACGGCGTCCAACCGTGATTCGCGGCCACGTTTTTTCCCAATCTACGAAAGCAGATGGGCCGCGTCGCTGCCTGCCCATCGGCCCATCGAAAAACGTTCCGACCGATGCCTGCCGTCGCCGCCGCCGGCCTCAGGCCGCCAGGTAATCATCCTGTAACTTTGCCCGCAGTTTTTCCAGCGCCCGGTTCTGTATCTGGCGGACGCGCTCCTTCGTCACCCCGATCAACAGCCCGACCTGCTCGAGCGTCTTCGGCCCGCCGTCGGCGCTTTCGGTGACCTGATTCAGCGCGAATCGCGCCTGAATCACCCGCGTCTCGACTTCGTTCAGATCGGCCACGTTGTCCGATAGCATCTCGCGGAGATCTTCGAGGCAATCCAATTCCTGTCGGGCCCGCAGTTGATCGAGATGATCGCTCTTCTCCAGGGTGGGATCGAATTCGGTCGGAAAGCGGGATCGATACCGCCCGGTCCGCAGGGCGACGCGCGAAAAGCTCTTGAGGATGGCCCGGCAAGCATAGGTGCTGAATTTGAAGCCCCGTCCGCAGTCGAACTTATCCACGCTTCGCAACAGCGCCATGTTTCCTTCGCTGATGAGCTCGGCGTAGTCCATGTTGCTCAATCGCGTCCGCTTCGCCATCGCCAGAACCAATGGAACGTTCGCCTGCACGATCGAGCATCGCGTCTGAACCGCCTCGGCATGCCACGCCAGCAGCTCCGACGTCGCCCGGGCCGTCAGCCGCTTGCCGGCGAATCGTTTGAGTATCCGCGTCATCACGCGTCTGGAATAGTTCAGTTTGAGAAACAGCGATCGCTCTTCGTCGGTGCTGAGCGTCGACGATGGGCCGGCGGAGCGGTCCGCCAGTCGCCCGGCCTCGTTGCTATTGAGCCAGGGGACCACGCCACCCGCGCCGAACAGGTCCACCTCGATGCCGTGGCGATCGAAGCTCTCGTGGAAAAGGAACTCGATTGGCTCGCTCAGGATGCGCCGCAGCCGAACGACGTCTTCGTTCGTCAACTGCCCCAGGACCGCATTGACCGGCAGCCGTGCCGTCGGCTCGTACATCGAGCGGGGAGAGGTAACCGAGATCGGTTCTTCGTTGGACATCGACATCGCTCCCAACGGCCCTCCCAGGGGGCCGATTCCGGGCGGACCATCGAAGATCGATCCAGCGGTGTGGGAGCCCCCGCTCGGTGAAACTGTTCACCGAAACAACGGCGCACCGTCGATCGACGACAGATCGCTCGCGATTTCAAACTCGGGGTCGAAACGGATAATCGCTCTCATTCATCCGTCGACCGCTTGAACCCGGGTGGTTCGGGCCCAAGTTGGGGGGAGCTTTGGTTGCTGCTTCCAAGTCGAATATAGCACGGGAAACTAGCCCGGCAAATAAAGCTAACGATAAATCTCCGAAAAATCGGACCCTGAGCGTCGGTCATCGATGTAACACGTTTTCTTGAACATAGTTATATAAGCAACTGCCCAAGAAGATCGGCCAGAAATCGTGAACGCCAGCCCCCAATATACGGATGCGTAACACTTATTATACCAGAAGCCCGCACACATCGGGCTATAATACCCCGATTCGCCGGACATGACCACCATTCTTCGCGGAATGATTTGTCTGGAATTCGGATTGGCCATGTCTGAGACCTGGGAAGCCCCGATCCAAGACCAGCGGTCTCTGATCGCAGACCACGGATATCGGACCTCCCCTCTACTCTCGCTCCTCTTTCACCGCCCAGGACAGGTATCTGCCGAGCAGCGCCACCGTTTTCGAGTCGCCGATCGCTGCCTTCCCAAATCCCGGGACCCCGCCCGCCGCCACCGAAGCTCGCTGCGCCTCGGCGAAGTTGCTTAACATCATGATCGGCACGCCCTGCAAGTCCGGATCGCTATTCGCCTGCCGCAACAACTCAATCCCCTCGCTCCCGTCGGCGAAAATCAGCCGATTAAGGAGCACCAGGTCGTAGCGGCAATTCCTCATTTTGCCGACGGCTTCATGCACGTGCATGACACGGTCGATTTCGACCGAAAAATGGCCTTTGAGCATCGCCGAAATGGACGCATGGTCCGGGCCACAATTCCCAACTTCCAGCACCCGTGCCGTTTTGCTCATGATCAATCTCCCTCGCCCTCCGACGTGTTCGCGCTGCCGCGTCGCGCTGCCCGCCTTCCCGCCACTTGCGATAATCTCCGCGGTGCGTATCTTTCCGCGTGCGACGCGATCATTGCGCCGCCGTGAGGCGTCACGCATGAAGCTCTCTACCCGGGCATTGAACATCCATCCATCGGCAACGCTGGCCGTCAGCGCCAGGGCCGCCGAAATGCGCCGCCAGGGCCGCGACGTCATCGGCTTCGGCGCCGGCGAGCCCGATTTCGACACGCCGCCGCACATCAAGCAGGCCGCCGCCCGTGCCCTGTCCGAGGGGCACACCGGCTACGCCAAGCCCTCGCACGGCATTCCCATCGCCCGCGAGGCGGTCTGTGAAAAGCTCCGCCGCGACAACTCGCTGAGTTATGCGCCGGACCAGGTCATCGTCACCGTCGGCGGCAAGGAAGCGCTGTTCCTCGCCTTCGCCGCCCTGATCGATCCCGGCGACGAGGTCATCTTGCCCGTCCCTTACTGGGTCAGCTTCGCCGAGCAAATCCGCTTCTTCGGCGGCATGGTCGTCCCCGTCATCGGCGCCGCCGCCAACGAACTTCGCATCACGGCGGACCAGCTCCGCGACGCCCTGACGCCGAAGACCCGAGTCGTCGTGTTCAACAGCCCGTCGAATCCCGGCGGGTTTAGCTATGCCCCCGAAGAAGTGCGGAAGCTGGCGGCCGTCGTCGCCGATCGCGACGTCGTCGTCTTCAGCGACGAGATGTACGACCGGCTTCTCTTCGGCCAGGGCCGCGCCCATCTCAGCTTCGCCAACGCCTCTCCCGCCGTCTTCGACAAGACCATCACCATCAACGCCGTCAGCAAGTCGCACGCGATGACCGGTTGGCGGGCAGGATTCGCCGCCGGCCCCAGGGAGCTCATCAGCGGCATGGCCCGAATCCAGAGCCACAGCACCAGCGGGACCGCGACGTTCATCCAGTACGCCCTGGCCGAGGCGCTGACCGGCGATCAGTCCCACGTCGAGACCATGCGGCGGGAATTCGAGCGCCGCGGACGCCACATGTACCTGCGCCTCTCGTCGATGCCCGGCGTAAAATGTTTCGCGCCCACCGGCGCGTTTTACTGCTTCCCCGACGTGTCCGAGACGTATCCGCGACTGGGCGTGGCAGACTCGTCGCAGTTCTGTGCCAAGGCGTTGGAAGAAGCGCATGTTGCCCTCGTGCCCGGCGCGGCCTTCGGCATGGACACCCACGTCCGCCTTTCGTTCGCCACCGATTTGGAAACGATTGACCGCGGTCTGGACCGCTTGGCGAAATTCCTGAAGCAATAGAAGCGGCCCGCCGATGCGATTCGGCCCCTGCCCGGCCGTTACATCTCCAACGGATACCCCGCCTCGCGCCAGGCGCGGATGCCGCCGTCCATCGAGATGACGTTGCGATACCCCATCTTCATCAAGCTCTCGGCGGTCAGCGCCGAGCGAAACCCCCCGCCGCAGTAGAGAATGATCTCCACGTCCGGATCGGGGATCGCGCGCTCGATGTCGCGCTCGATGACGCCCTTGCTCAGGTGCACGGCCCCGGGAAGGTGGCCGGCCGCGTATTCGCTCTCCTCGCGGACGTCCACGAGCACGAACGAGTCGCCCCTCTCCATCCGCGGCTTCACGTCGTCGATCGTCGCCTCACGAATGCCCTTCCTCGCTTCATCCACGAGGTCCAGAAACCGTGACGAATGATCGGGCATGATCCTCTGCTCCCGAGTGTTGGATTCCACAAAAGGACGCTGCTGTTGCGCATTGTCGGCCCGTCTTCACCGTCGGTCAATGCCCCGACCGCCTCGCCGTGGACCCCGGTGCCGCCGCGGGCCCGTTGCCGCCCCGCGCAACGACCATTCGATCCAGCTCCCCATCCCACCCGACGCCGAGCCCCAACATCGCCATACGCCGTAGAATACCCCCAATGGGTCTCGACGACCCGGAGACTTTTCCCATGCCCATCGCCCTGTCCGTCACGACCGACTTGATCTTCTCGTCGCGCATCTCCGCCGCCGCCGCGGCATGCGGGGTAGATTGTCGCGCCGCATCGTCGCCGGACGCCGTCGCGACAACCCTCGATGATCTCGCCGTCGGCCTCGTCCTCGTGGACATGACCATCAACCGGCAGGTCGCCGCCGAGGCCGTCCGCCGCGCCGCTGCCCACCCATCGACTCCTACCGTCATCGCCTATTACCCGCACGTCCAGGCCGACCTGCGCGACGCCGCCGTGCGGGCGGGCGCCGATCAAGTCCTGCCGCGCTCGCGTTTCGTCGAACAGCTCCCCGGGTTGCTCGCCGCGCTGTCGGGGCCGACGCGACAGGCCCCTACTGGACGCGAAGCCACAGACACTTGAGATACCCCGACTCGGGGCATTCTGGGGCGACCGGATGGTCGGCCGCCGCGCCCGACTCGTCGAACACCTGGATCTTCCGCCCCGCTGCCCGCGCCGAATGGCCGACCGTCGCGAAAAATCGGTCACGCGACACGAGCCCGCTGCAACTGCACGTCAGCAGCACGCCCCAGGGCTCAACGACCTGGCACGCCAGGCGATTGAGGTCGTGGTATTTCTTCAGGGCATCGTCCAGCGCCGGCCGCGAGGTGGCGAACTTCGGCGGATCGACGACGACCGCCCCGAAGCTCCGCCGGTTCTCGATCATCTGGCGAAGATAAATGAACGCGTCGCTATGGACCGTCTTGACGCGGACGTTGTTGAGCCGCACGTTCTCACCGGCCACCGCCAGCGCCGCCTCGTCCAGATCGACGCAGACCACCTCCGCCGCCCCGCCCTGCGCCTTCGCCGAGATGCCGAAGCCGCCGGTGTAACAACACACGTCGAGCACGTCACGCCCGCGGCACAGCCCGGCGAACCGCCGCCGATTGTCGCGCTGATCGCAGAAAAAGCCGGTCTTGTGGCCCGCCGCAACGTCTACGCGGTAGCGCACCCCGCTTTCGCGAATCGTCACCGATCGCCGGTTGGCAACCTCGCCGCCCCGATCGATCCGAAACCCCTCGATCCGCTCGATCTGGGCATCGGCCCGATGCACGATGCGCCACTGCACCGCCAAACCACCTGCGGCGCTGGCCGCCGGCGGCGGACCCATCGCCTCGCTCAGCAATCGCCCGATCAACGCGCGGCGCTGATACATCCCCAGCGAGAAAAACTCCATCACCAGGCAATCCGCATAGCGCTCGACGACCAGGCCGCTGAGGCGGTCGCCCTCGGCGTGAATGACCCGATAGGCGTCCGTGGTCTCATCGAGGCCCAGCGACCGGCGATGCGCGACGGCCCGACCGATCGCCGCCCGCCAGAACGCGTCGTCGATCGGCGCGTCGTCATGCGCGAGCACGCGAACGGCGATCTGCGAAACCGGATGGTACAATCCCTGACCGAAGAACCGCCCGGCCTTGTCGTAGATGTAAACGACGTCGCCGGCCGTCGCCGCCGGGTCCACGGCCCCGACCATCCTCTTGTAAATGAAGGGGTGCATGGTCGCGGAGCGCAATTGCACCCACGGCGACTTGGCGCCGTCCGGGCCGCCGCCGCTTTCGCCCGCCGACCCGCGCGCCGCTCGACGCTCCAATCCGCGCGCCGACCCGCCCGCCGCGCCGCGCTCGATTCCGCCTCGTTGTCGGCTCCCCGGCCTTTTTCCCCGAGTCGGCTCCATCCACCAATCGTCCGGCGCCGCCACCGCCGGAGCAAGACGCCCGCGGTCGGACAATGTCCGTGATTCGCGATGCGTCGAGTCTTGTCCGGCGCGGCCCCGGTGCGATATGATCGAAGCCCAGCAGGTCCGACCTCACCGATCGGCCAGGCCTGGTTGGGTCTCCGCAGGCACGAAGCGGCGGTTGCCAATCAGGAGGGCGAATGACATGTCTTTCGTGCGTCGATTCGCGCCATGCGCCCTCCTTGCGGTCGCATCAATTTCCGCCGCGCCGGGCGCCCTATCCGCTCAGCCGAGATCGCCCGGCGCCGCCGACGGGCCCGCGGCCGCGACGGCCCATCGCGAAGCGCCCAACGATCCGTTCATCCCCTCCCCCCGGCCTCTGCGCACCGGCCCCATCCATTCCGCCGCCGGCGTTCAGCGCGGAACCAGCGTCTTTTTCACCCAGGTCAACGTCGCGGAAGGTCCGGTGAACATCTTTGGCGATGCCGCCAATGAGCCCTCCATCGCCGTCGATCCCACGAAGCCGAATCGCATCGCCATCGGCTGGCGCCAGTTCGACACGACGTCCTCGGACTTCCGCCAGGCCGGCCGCGCGTTCAGCCGCGATGCCGGGCGAACGTGGACCAATCTTTCCGTCTTGACGCCGGGCACCTTTCGCAGCGACCCCGTCCTGGCCGCCGGACCCTACGGCACGTTTTACTACAACAGTCTGCGTTCCAATTTCCTGACCGACGTGTTCATCTCCGTGGACGGCGGCCTTTCCTGGCCCACGATGGTGCATGCCTACGGTGGTGACAAGGCATGGATGGTCGTCGACTACACCGACGGCATCGGACGCGGCAACATCTACGCCGCGTGGAGCTCCAATGCGGCATGTTGCGGCAATCGAACTTTTACGCGCTCGACCGACGGCGGGCGAACTTGGCTCAATCCGATCACGATCCCCAACAATCCGATCTTTGGAACGACGGCCGTCGGGCCGGACGGCGCGGTCTACGTCGCGGGCGTGAATCCGGGCAACTTCTCCCAGTTTCGCGTCAGCAAATCATCGAATGCCCAGGATCCGACCGTCGCGCCGACGTTCGACTTCACGGTGAACGTCGATATGGCAGGATCGATGAGTTTCGCCACGGGTCCCAACCCCGTCGGCCTCCTGGGACAGGCCAATATCGCCGTGGACTGTTCGGGCGGGCCGAATCACGGAAACGTCTATCTCCTCTGCTCGGTCGATCCCCCCAACAGCGATCCCCTGAACGTCAAATTCAGACGGAGCACGAACGGCGGGTCGAGTTGGGACCCGGTCAAGACGATCAATACCGACGCCGCGACCGGCAGCTATCAGTGGTTCGGCACCCTGTCCGTCGCCCCCAACGGGCGGATCGACGTCGTCTGGAATGACAACCGGTTCAACATTTTCCAGCAGAACGCCGTGTTGTTCTATTCCTATTCCACCGATGGCGGGCTGACCTTCTCGCCGAACGATTCGATCACGCTCGACTTTAACCCGTTCCTTGGATATCCGCAGCAGCAGAAGATCGGCGATTACTACCACATGGTCTCCGACAACGTCGGCGCCAATCTCGCCTTCGCCGCCACCTTCAACAACGAGCAGGACGTCTACTTCATGCGGATCGGCGACTTCGACTGCAACGGCAACGGCGTGGGAGACGCCGACGACCTGGCCGCCGGCAATGTGACGGACTTCAACGCCAACAACGTTCCCGACGTCTGCGACGCCGCCGGCGACTTGAATTGCGACGGTATCGTCAACGCCGACGACGTCGGCCCCCTGGCCCTGGCCCTCGTCGATGAGGCCGCCTATTTCAACGAAAACTCCGACTGTTCCGAACTGACGGGCGACGTCGACGGCAATGGGGAATTCGACGCCCGCGACCTGGCGCTTTTCGTCCGCGTCCTGCTCAACGATCCTTGATGACCCCGCCCCCGCCGGCCGCCCGGCGCGCCGCGCCGTGGTCTCGATCCCCGACTGGCCTCCCGCGACTCAGGCGTGGCCCTCGGTCGCAAGCAGAAGAGCCGGCCGACGCCGCCGGCGGCGCTTCTTCGGGGCGTTCGGATCGATCGACTGGGGCGTGCGCGGCGTGGCTTCCAACGCCAGCTCCAGCGCTTCGCCCGCCGTTGCGGCAAAAAGATCCGCCTTCACCTCTTTCCACAACTCGCCGGCCCGATTGAACACCCCGCCGGAGACCATCACGTTCATCGTCGGGCAGGCGTTGATCTGATGCACCGCCTCGATCAGCGCCCGCACCCCCGGCGCGTCCTGCGGCCGGCTCCCGACGACCAACAGGATATCCGGGCGAATCTGTCCGACGAGTTCCACGATCTCGTCCTGCGGAACCCCGCCGCCGACGAGGAACACGTCCCACCCCTCCGCCTCGAACAGGTCCGAGCACATCTGGGCGCTGAATTCCTCCGCTTCCCCCTCCGCGCTGGTGATCAGTATGCACCGATTGATCGCCGGCTTGCGGTCCAGCCGCGTCTGAAGATGGTCCGCCACCGTCCGGTTGATCCGAGTCGCCATGTGCTCGGCGGCGACGTTGATCTGGTCGCCGCGGTACATCTGGTCAACTCTTGCCATCGCCGGCCAGAGCACATCGTGATAAAGATGCTTCGGGGCGATGCCCTCGGCCAGCGCCGACTTGACGATGTCGCGGCAATCCTTGCGCCTTCCTCGAAGCAGTGGATCGAGATACTGACTCAACAGTTGGTTCATGGACGACATGGACGACCTCATTCCGTTGGGAAGGACCCAGGATGGCCGGGCCGCTGACCCGCGCCGCGCCCGCCACCTCCGGTGACCGACGCCCCTGACACTTCCGGTCTAACAATGAGCAAGCCCATCCTCCGGATGGAGCGCACGCGCAATGACTGCAACAGGCGATGCGAGTTGATCGCGGCCCGAACTGTCGCTAGTAGGTATTTTGCGAAGCATAGGTAGTATGGAGAATATTGGTAATTTAGGTAGTTTTAGGATCGGGTGGATGCCGGAAAAAACTTTAGGCCCCGGTAGGAATCTGCGCGGAGGCCCCCCCCGAACTGCGCGAACACAGAATTTGCCGGCGGGAATGCCCGAGGTGACGGGGCTCACTTTTTCGCTCTTGCAGGAGCCGACGCCATCAAATCGGCACGATTTGCCGCTCAGTCCGTTGGCAACTCGTCGCGCGCTTATCGGACCAGCCGCGATCCGGCGCAACAATGATATGAAGCGAAGACCGCGCCGGACATCGGCCGATCACCCCATCACGATCCTGCCGACTGGCTCGTCTGGCGCCTGGGCGGCCAGGTCATCGTCGGCCCCGGCCCGATCGTCACGCTCAGCACCCGCCAGACTTCATCGATGTGTTTCAGACGAATCTCGATGCCGACGTCCGTCCGCGGATTGATCCCCTCGGCAAGCAGGGTCTCGCGAATCTTCACCTCGGCGGCGGCATCCGCGCCGTTGATCGCGCCGCGAAGCTCCGCGACGCGTCGCTGCTCGGCGGGATTCGCCGCTTGCAGATAGACCGTCGCGTAGTCCGTCGGATTCTCCGTGATATCCGTCAGGCGCTCGAGCTCGAACCCCTCTACGTAGTGGGCGACCATGGATATCCACGATTCACACACGAGCGTCAGGGCCGCCGCATCGGAAACGTCCGGCGGAATCGTTGGCGATCCGCTGCCGCGCACCTGCTCGCAGATCTCCTTTCGCGCCGCCAGACTCTGCATTCGGGCGATCGCGTTGTCGTAGGCGTCTTTGGCCCTGGCGTCACCCAGCCCGCCGGCTCGAGTTCGTTGCGCATCGCGCACCGCCGCCAGGAACGCCTGGCCGACTTCCAGCGGCGTCGCCTCGGCCCCGATCGGCGCATCCACTTCGCCGAACGTGACCTCCTGACCCGTGCCGTGACGACGCTTGTCGTCGCAGCCGGGCCCGACGAATGCCACCATCGCCAACGTCGCCGCCAGGACCTGTAATCGACTCGATTTTCTCATCATGGGCCGAAAGTCTAGGGACGCCCGGTCGCCGCTGCAACCACGATGAAATCATGATGGGCCGCCCGGTTGGCCGCCGCGCGCTCGACGATGTATCGCCCGATCTTACGAAGCGTCACGGCCCAAGCTAGACTACCGACGAGGGTCCACCGCGTGTCCGTCGTCCCCATTGCCGGCGCCAGGTCATTCGAGCGCGACGTGCGCCGCATCGGCGAAGAAATCTTTCAGCGCGCCGCCGCCTCGTCACCGGCCCCCCTCAGCCAGGAATACTGGCAATCGTCCGCCATGCAGTGGCTCACACGCCACGAATCACTGAGACTCCGCCTCTTCCGCTTCATCGAAGTCCTGCCCGCCCTGCGATCGTCGGCCGCCGTCGCCCGACACATGCAGGACTACCTCGTCCTCGACGAAGACGACGTCGAATCGCTGCCGCCCCTGGCCTCGTTCGTCCTGGCCTTCCGCCGGGCCGATTCCCTCCACGCCCGGATCGCGGCTCGGACAGCGCAATGGGCCGGCGCGATCGCGGCGCGCCGATTCATTTGCGGCGGCACGCCGAACGAGGCCATCGCCGCCGTCCGCCGCATGCGCCGCGACGGGATGGCCTTCACCCTCGACGTCCTCGGCGAAACCGTCATTGCCGATCGCGTGGCCCGCGACCTCCAGGAACTTTACATCCGACTCATCGAGGAACTCGGCGCATCGGCGCCGCACTGGCCCGCCTCCGATCTTCTGGACGACGCCCCCTGGGGCCGAATCCCACGCGTCAATGTCTCCGTCAAGCTCTCGGGCATCGTCTCGTCATTCGATCCGATCGATCCGCCCGGTGCGGCGGACCGCGTGCTCGAACGCCTGCGCCCGCTGCTGCGCGCCGCCCGGCGCCACGACGTCTTCGTCAACGTCGACATGGAGTATTACGCGGTCAAGGACCTGACGCTGGACATCTTCAAACGCGTGCTGAGCGAACCCGAATTCCGCGACTGGCCCGATTGCGGCATCGTCATTCAGTGCTACACGCCCGAGGCCGACGCCGACCTCGCCGGGCTGATCGACTGGGCGCGGCGGCGCGGCACGCCGATCACCGTGCGCCTCGTCAAGGGGGCGTACTGGGACGCCGAGACCGCTTCGGCCTTGAAGAACGGCCGGCCATCTCCGCTTTACGCCGAGAAATGGCAGTCCGACGCGGCGTTCGAACGGCTCGCGAACGTCATGCTTCGCAACGCGGACATCATCCGGCCGGCATTTGCCAGTCACAACGTGCGCTCCCTCGCCACCGCCCTGGCGATGGAATCCCGACTCGGCCTGCCCCCGCGAACCCTCGAGATCCAGATGCTCACCGGCATGGGCGATCAGCTCAAGCGAGCCCTCGTCCAGATGCGGCAGCGCCTGCGCATCTACGCCCCCTTCGGCAACCAGATGAGCGGCATGGCCTATCTGATACGACGGCTGATCGAGAACACCGCCAACGAATCGTTCCTGCGCCAGAGCTTCGGCGACGACGCGCCGGTGCGCTATCTCCTCGCCGCGCCGCGGCGAGACGAATCCCTGCCGCGCTATCCCGCTCCCCGGCCATTCATTCAGGACCCCGACGAGTACGCCGAAATGCACCCGTTTCAGAATCAAAGCGAAGTGGACTTTTCCCGCATCGAAGATCGCCGGGCCATGCACGCCGCCATCGACGCCTTGCGCCGGGCGTTCCCGATCCGCGTATCGGCCAACATCGCCGGCCAGCCCCACGACGGCGCACAGTGGCTCGAAGCCCGCAACCCGGCCAACGTCGGCGAAGTCGTCGGCCGCGTTTCCATGTGCGACCCCGGCGTCGTCAGCCGGGCCGTCGCCGCCGCGCGCGACGCCGCGCCCGATTGGGCGGCCGCCGACGCCGAACAGCGCGCCTCGATGATCGATCGCGCCGCCGATCGGCTCGTCGATCGGCGATTCGAGGCCGCCGCCATGCTTGTGTTCGAAATCGGAAAGACCTGGCGCGACGCCTGCGGCGAGGTCGTCGAGGCGATCGATTACCTGCGTTTCTACGCCTACGAACATCGCCGCCTCGCCGAACGCCCTCGCCGGCGCGACTTCCCCGGCGAGACCGGCGAATACGCCTACCGACCACGGGGAATCGTCGCCGCGATCGGGCCCGCCTCGTTCCCCCTCGCCCTGCTCACCGGTTTGTCGGCGGCCGCCCTGGTGACCGGCAACGCCGTGATCGCCAAGCCCCCGTCGTGCGGCGCGATGTCCGCGTCCATGCTCGACCGGGTCCTTCACGAAGCCGGCGTGCCCTCCGGTGTCTTTCAATTCATGCCCGGCCCCGGCGGCAGCGTCGGCGACGCCCTTGTCCGCCACCGCGACGTGGACATGATCGCCTTCACCGGTTCGGCCCGCGTCGGCCGCCCGATCATCGACGCCGCCCGCGCCATCGACGCCACCGCCGCCTCGCTCAAGCACGTCCTCGCGGAGATGGGCGGAAAGAACGCCATCATCGTCGACGACGACGCCGACGTGGACGAGGCCGTGCAGGCCACCATCGCCTCGGCATTCGGCTATTGCGGGCAGAAGTGTACGTCGTGCGCCCGCGTCATCGCCCTGCCGGCCGTTCACGACGAGTTCCTGGAAAAGCTCATTGAGGCCACGCGCGGCATCCGCCCCGCCGATCCCGCCCTGCCGGCGACCGGCTACGGACCGATGATCAACCAGGACGCCGTGTGCCGGGCCCGTCAGTGGACTGACATCGGCAAGCTGGAAGGGCGCTGCGTTTTCGACGGCAATGCCGAATCGTCCGATGCGCGGCCGGACGTCGGCCACTATTTCCTGCCGGTGATCTTCGCCGACGTGCCGCCGACGGCCCGAATCGCGCAGGACGAGCTGCTCGCCCCCGTTCTGTCGGTCATTCGCGCCGACGATTTCCCGGACGCGATCCGGATTGCCAACCTCTCGCGTTACGCCCTGACCGCCGGCGTCTTTTCGCGCAGCCCCGCCCACCTTGAACTCGCCCGGCGGCGACTCTTCGTCGGCACGCTGTACATCAACCGAAAGACGACCGTCTCGCGCGTCGATCGCCATCCTTTCGGAGGTTTCCGCCATTCCGGCCTCGGCACCAAGAGCGGCGGGCCCGACTATCTCCAGCAATTCACGCTGCCGGTCACCATCTGCGAAAACACCATGCGACACGGCTTCGCCCCGACGGCGACTCCCTCGCCGCGCAATGTCCCCGAACCGCGCCAGCGTGCCGGGCCGTCCGCGGCCCGGTCCCGCCATTGACGAACCGGGTCATTCACGGCCGCCGCCTAAATCGCCGCGCCGAACAGCGCCGCCGCGAGTTCAGTAAACGCCGCCAGCAGCGCGTTGAATGGAATCGTGACGAGGGTCGTCAGCAGCTCGCTGAACGCAATGAACATCGCATCGAGAAAAAAGCTCATGGATTTGCTCCGTCTTGAAAAAACACCGCCCGAATCTCAGAATCGCACGACGAATCCGGCGCCGGTGAAGAAATCCTCCGACTCGCCCGAAAGGCCCATGCCCGATCGAATGTCCAATTGCAGGTTGTTGTGGATGAGATACGTGAAACCTCCGTTGGCGAAATGAGTGTCCGCCTGGTTGCGATCGCCGGGATAGATGCCGAAGTATTCGACGTAGGTGCCGAGCCGGTCGGTGATCGAATAGGCCAGCGACAGCGACGCCGCCGTCTCGAAGTAGCGGCCACGGTCGCTGGTGGGGACGCCGAAATTGACATTGCCGGCTATGGAAAAGTCGTCCGTCAGGTCGTAGGCCCAGAGCCATTTGACGCTCGGGTCCACGTCGCCGGATGTTTGCCCGCTCGCCCCGGTCGGCAGCGAGGCCTCGACGATGACGCCGAAATCCGGAATCCACTGCCTCTGGTCCCACAGGTGCACCTTGAAGCCGACCGACATGTCGGTCCCGCCGTCGTCGCGTTCGGTCACGTTGACGGTTCGCCCGGCGTCGTTTGCCTCGCGGAACGCCTCGCGGCTGTGTGACCATCCTTCCCAGAAGAGCCGAAGCTCGAAGTCCTCGACCAGGCCGATCCGCACCAGCATCTCCGGATACGTGTGGTTCTGCGATCGCACGCCGTCTGCGCTGTCGTAGGCGTAGGTGTACCCGGACTCGATCTGCACGCGGCCGTAAGGAACCGACAGCGTGCTCTCGGTAAAGTCGGGACGGTCCCCGACCAGCGGCTCGTCGATCGGGGCCGCCTTCAGTCCCAGGAAGTTGAACCGCTGCTCGCCGTCCTCCGGCAGCGGCGGATCCGACTGTGCCGATTCGCCGGCGATGTCCATCGGTTCGCCGCTGCCCCGAGCCGCGACCGCAGGCACCACCAGGACCACCGCGATCACCCCTCTTGTCCATTGATTCAAGGCATTCATCGTCATTCCCCAGCGCCGACGTCGTCCGTGCCCTCACTTCTAGCCGATGCGCCGAGAGGTGTCAAGACCTACGACATGTACCATATACTACATCAGGACCGCGGTCGCCGCTCGAACCGTCGCCACGAGTGGTCCGGGCGTCCCGCGCCCCGGGGGGGTACGGGCGCCCCGCCCGTCTGCACGACCGCGATCACCCCCTGGCCCTAACCTTCCCGCTCCGGCGGAATCTCCCGACCGTGCGGATCGACCCCCGGCGCCGTCAGGTCACGGTCCAGCTCGCGACGCAACTGCGGCGTGATGAAATGCTCCGCCCGCTCGGCGGAGAAATGCACGTGATCGAGCGGAATGTCAAAATGCTCCGCCAGGTACGCCTCCCACAGCCGGTGCGAGCGAACGAGCCCCGCCGCCCGCGACTCTCCGCCCCGTGTCAATTCCAACCCGCCCCCCACCGGCAGGCGCAGCTCCCGGCGCCGAACCAGCGAGCGAATCCCCCATCGTGCCATCCATGTGTCACCCACCGCGGCCAGAATATCTTCCCGGACTATCGCCCGTCCCTCCGCCGGCCGCAGCTCGTGCCACCGCAGGAGCAACCCCAGGATATCCTCGCGAACGATGGTCAGACTCAGTCGCCATTGATGCACGGCCCGGCTGACGAGGCCGCGCTGCGGCGCAAGAAATACCCCGACCGCCAGCATCGCCCCCGCCACGACGGCGATCATCGCCGCCGTCTTCACCGAATAATCGATCCCCAATTGCCCGGGCCCGTACTGCGCCGCCCATTGCCCCGCTGCCGCCGCCGTCGCCCCCAACGCGACGCTCAGCGGGAGCATCACGCCCAGCCGGTCCGTCAGCAGATGGGCCAGTACCGGCGGCACAATCAACATCGCAATCACCAGGATCGACCCCACCGCCTCAAAGCTCGCCACCGTCGTCACCGACACCAGGATCATCAGCGCGTAGTGCATCACGCGGGCGCTGATCCCCAGCGACGTCGCCAACTCCGGATCGAACGTGCTGATACGCAGCTCTTTGTAGAACAACCCGACGAACAGGACGTTTGCCGCGAACACGACCGCCAGATGGATCACCGCATGTGGAGCGCCGCCGACCGCCCCCTCGAAACCGATCTGATCCAGATTGCCGTACAGCACGCAGTCCGGATCCAGATCGACGCTGTCGGCCGCACGCCGGATCAGAACCAGGCCCAGCGCGAACAGCACGCTGAACGTCACCCCCATCGCCGCCCCGGGCTCGACCTTGCCGAATTTGTGGACTGCTTCAGTCATCACCGCCGTCACCGCGCCGGCCGCCACGCCGCCGAGAAGCATCGGCCACGCCGAGCGGCTCTGCGTCACGAGGAAGGCGATCGCCAGGCCGGGCAGCACCGCGTGCGAGATCGCGTCGCCCATCAGACTCATTCGCCGCAGCACCAGGAAGTTGCCCAGCAGGGCGCACGCCCCGGCGCTGAGCACGCCCGCCGCGAGTATCCAGCCGTCCATCGACCAGTCCCATGCGGCGTTCATGTGGCCGGCGCCTCCTGCGGATGGGGTGACGGCGGAATGGCCCGCGCTGCGTCCAGCGCCTGCTCCAGCTCGCGCACGATCGGCTCGGAGAGCACGTGCTCGACCTCGTCCGCGTCGCGATCCACGCGGGACGGCGCGATGTCGGCGTATTTGATCAGGTACATCTCCCACAGTCGGTGGTTGCGCAGCATCCGCGTCGCCTCCACCCGGCCCGACGCCGTCAGCCGCAGCGCGTCGGGCCCGGCCCACGCCACCGCCTCGCGACGCACGGCGCGGCGAATCACCTCGTGCAACTGCCGCCTCGTCCAGCCGCGTCGCCTCTCCAATGCGCCCACGCCGGCGGGCGCCGGCCCCAAAGCCGCCTCTTCCATCTCCGCCAGCGCCCGGAGCAGGTGCTGATACGCGATCTTGCGCCGTAGCGACCACTGTCTCAGGACGCTGGCGATCACGCCGCGATGCGGCGCGCCCAACATGCTGACCAGAAACGCCCCGCCGGCGCAAAGGACGATCACCGCCCCGGTCGGCAGCCGCGGCATCAGCGCGCTGAGCGTCGCACCGCTCCATCCGCTCAGCGCCCCGAACGCCCCCGCGAGCACCGTCATCAATGCCAGATCGTCGGTCCAGAACCGCGCCGCGGCCGGCGGGATGATCAGCAGCGCCACGACCAGGATCAGCCCGACCGCCTGTAGCCCGACGACCGTCGTCATGACCACCAGCGCCATCATGGCCACGTCGAGCACGAAGACGGGAGTTCCCTGCGACTGCGCGAAATCCTGGTCGAAGCAAATGACCCGAAACTCCTTGAACAGCGCGATCGACCCGACGAGCACCGCCCCGGCGGTCCCGGCGATGATCCATGCGTCGCGGGTCAGCATCGCCGCCGCCTTGCCGTAGATAAACGTCAGCAGCCCCGCCTCCTGGCCGGTCCGCATCTGTTGCACAATGCTGAACAGCACCATCCCCGCGCCGAAGAAAACGCTCAGCACGATGCCGATCGCCGCGTCCTCCTTGATGCGCGGCACCCGGCGCAGGCCGAGCACCGCCAACACCCCGAGCACCCCGCTCAGCGTCGCCCCGAGCAAAAGCAGCGGCAGGTGTTTCGAGCCGAAGATGATGAACACCGCCGCCACGCCCGGCAGCGTCGCGTGGCTCAGCGCGTCGCCCATCAGTGCCCGCCGGCGCAGATACGCGAACGTCCCCACCACCCCCGCCGCGATGCCCAGCATCGTCGTCCCCGCCACGACGACCCGCGTGTTGTGATCGGCCAGCGACAGCGTGCGAAAGAATGTATCCCAGCTTGGCGACAATGAATCGTCACTCCGAACGGTCAGCGCCGGCCCTCGGCCACCGCCTCCGCGGCCTTCTCCAGAATCGTCAGCCGCCCGCCGTAGGTCTTTTGCAGGTTTTCCGGCGTGAAGACCTCCTTCGTCGGGCCGACCGCCACGATTCGCATGTTCAGCAAAACGACGTGGTCGAAATACGTCGGCACCGTCTGCAAGTCGTGATGCACGACCAGCACCGTCCGCCCCTTGGACTTCAATTCGCGCAGCAGCCGGACGATCGCCGACTCCGTCGCCGCATCGACACCCGAAAACGGCTCATCCATAAAGTAGATCTGCGCGTCCTGCGCCAGCGCCCGGGCAAGAAACACGCGTTGCTGCTGCCCGCCGGAGAGCTTGCTGATTTGCCGTCGGGCATACTCCCCCATGCCCACCTGTTCGAGACATTCCATCGCCATGCGCTTGTCGCGGCGCCGCGGCGGAATGCACCACGGGATGCGCCCGTACCGGCCCATGGTCACGACGTCCAGCGCGCTGGCGGGAAAATCCCAGTCGACGCTCTCGCGCTGCGGAACGTAGCCGACGCGCTGCCGCGCCGCGCCGTACGGCTCCCCGTAAAAGCGAACGCTGCCCGACGCCTTGGGCACCAGGTTCAAACACGCCTTGATCAGCGTGCTCTTGCCCGCCCCGTTCGGGCCGATGATGCCGATCAGTTGGCCCTGCGGCGCCGCGTAGTCTACGTCCCACAGCACCGGCCGCCGGTGATAGGCGACCGTCATGTCGTGAATCGACACCGGACACGCCCGGCTGTGGTCCGCCGGCATCGATCCCGCCGCGGAGTGAATCGCGATTGATGCTTCCATCGTTCGTTGCCTTCAACGGCGGCCCGCCACGCGGCAGGTCCGCTCACGGCTTTACCGGCTCTTGGCGCCCACTGAGCTCGCTGAGCTTGCTGAGCTTGCCCTGCATGCCGCGCGGCGGCGCGCTGCCGCCCAGGGCCCGGGCGATCGTCGTCACGTTATGATCGATCATGCCGATGTACGTCCCCTCGTAGGTGCCGGGCCGCCCCATCGCGTCGGAAAACAACATGCCGCCGACGACCACCTGGTGCCCACGCGACGAGGCCCCTTCGCACAGGGCACGGACGTTCTTCTCCGATACGCTCGTCTCCACGAACACCGCCGGGACCTTCCGCTCCACGAGCAGATCGACGAGCCGGTTGATGTCCGCGATCCCCGCCTCTGACGCCGTGCTGATCCCTTGGATGCCCTCGACCTGAAGGTCATACGCCCGGGCGAAATAATTGAACGCGTCGTGCGCCGTCACCAGCACGCGCCGGTCCCCGGGGATCGTCGCCAGCGTCTGGCGAGCATAGTCATGGAGCCGGTCGAGCTCTTTGGCATATCGCTCATAATTGGCGCGGTACGACTCCGCCCCCGCCGGATCGAACTCCGCCAGCGCCACCGCGACGGCCTCGGTGCACTTCTTCCACAACGACGCGTCCATCCAGACGTGCGGGTCGTGATGGCCCGCGAACTCCGGCGGCTCCAGCAGCGCCGACGGATCGATCTCCTCGGTCACCGCATAGACCGGCCGCTTTCGAGCGACTTTGACCAGGGCGTCCGTCATCTTTCCCTCAAGCATCAGCCCGCTGTAAAAAACGATGTCCGCCTTCAGGAGCGTGGCGAAGTCGCCGCGCGTCGCCTGGTACAGGTGGGGATCGACGCCCTCGCCGATGATCCCCTCAACCGTCGCCCGCTCGCCGGCGACCTGGCGCACGATGTCGGTCACCATGCCGACCGTGCAGACAACCGTGAACGGCACAGCCCGGGGGGGCTCGGCCGACGGCGCCGGGGCCGCCGCCGCCAGCAGCGCCAATACCGATAGCCACGCGGCCGCCGGGGCGACGACCGCGCCGGTTTTTCGGGTGGGGCAGCGTCGGCTTCCCGCAGTCGCCATGGCCAGGGTCACCCTGCCCTCGAACCACCGAACGAGACGGACGACTGGCAGCGACCATCCCGGGAACCCCGCGGCCTCCCGGCGGACGGCTGGACGTTTCCTGCTCATAAGGCGAATATCTCCTCGCTGTTGGAAGTATCGGCAAAAACCCGCGTCGGCGGTCCGTCGCCGAAACCGTTTCGCGGGCTGGACTATATATCGTAGTCTATGCTATACTTTGAAGCAACGGGCGTCAACCGCCGCCGCCGCGCCGGCCCGGCGCTGCCCGGGCCCGCCATGATGTGAGGAGATCGACGGAAACATGCCCGCCAGAGCCCGATCCGCACGATCCGGGGGCGTCCAGAGCGTCACCGCCGCGAACGGCCATCGCCGCATTCGCCAGGACCACGCCACCGAGCTCGCCGAGGATTACGTCGAGCTCGTTGAGGACCTGATCGCCGAGCACGGCGAGGCCCGCGCCGTCGATATTGCCCGACACCTCGGCGTCACGCACGTCACCGTCACAAAAAGCGTCGGCCGCCTCCAGGACGACGGCCTGGTCACCTCCGCCCCCTATCGATCGATCTTCCTCACCCCGAAAGGCCGCCGCCTGGCCCGCCGCGCCCGCGAGCGTCATCGGCTGGTCCTCGCGTTTCTTCGAGCGATCGGCGCCCCGGAAGACGACGCCGAGGCCGACGCCGAAGGCATCGAGCACCACATCAGCCCCGGCACGCTTCGGGCGATGAGACGCTTCCTTGACAAGCGCTGACGCGAACGACACGCACGCGCGGTTTGTTTCACCAATGCAAAAGCCCCAGGCACCGTTGCCTGGGGCTCTACTGTGCAATCGCCTATCCACCGGACAACGCGTCAAACGCGAGCAAACCCATCACCCCAACAGCTTCGGCTTCTTCAACATCCGCCGATTCACCGTAAGCTGCCCGAAGTGCCAGAACGGATGCGTGGCCAGCAGGCCGATGACCGATCCGGCCGTCGGAAACAACTCGGGAAAACCTTGCGGCGCCTTCTCGTCGTAGCGCGCCTCGTCGAACGACTTGACGAACTCGACCGTGCGCTCGTGCCACTGGTCATAGAGCTTCTGCGCCTCGGCCCGCGTCATGCCGTCGTCGGGCTTGCACGTTGAACCCCCGGCATACGCGGTGTGCAGTGCCTCGGAAAGCTTCTTCGGCTCGCCCGCGATCTTGCTGATCATGCTGTCGGCGCTGACCGCCAGATGAACGAGCATCCAGTTCAGATGAATCCCGCCGTCGCACGGCTGATACTTCGCGTCCTCATCGGAAAAATCCTTGGTGAACGTATCGAACAGAAACTTCGCCGCCGCCAGTTGACCAATCACGAATTCTTTGAGCTTCATCGCTTGCTTCTCCTGATTCGGGTCATATGAAAAGCCCCAGGCACATGCCTGGGGCTTGGATCGCGCGGAGCAACTAACAAGCAACGGTGGATCGGGCCGCCGATTGCCCCCGCGGGCCGGCACGATTACATCATGCCGCCCATGCCGCCCATGCCCCCCATGCCGCCGCCGTGACCGCCGGCCGGCATCTTCTCCTTCTTCTCCTTGATCTCGCTGATCGCCGCATCGGTCGTCAGCAGCAGCGTCGCGACGCTGGCGGCGTTTTGCAGCGCGATCCGCTCGACCTTCGCCGGAACGATCACGCCCATGTCGATCATGTCGCCGTACTCGCCGGTCAGGGCGTTGTATCCATAATTCGAGTCCTTCGCCTCGAAGACCTTCTGCGCCACGATCGAGCCGTCGATGCCGGCGTTTTCGGCGATGCAGCGGATCGGGGCCCACAGGGCGCGGCGCACGATATCGACGCCGGTCTTCTGATCGCCCTTGAGCTTCTTCTCTTCCTTCTCCAGCACCGCCGCCAGCGCCCGCAGCGGAGCCACGCCGCCGCCCGGCATCACGCCCTCTTCCACCGCGGCGCGACAGGCATGCAACGCGTCCTCGACGCGGGCCTTCTTTTCCTTCATCTCGACCTCGGTCGCCGCGCCCACCCGAATCTGGGCGACGCCGCCGGCCAGCTTGGCCAGCCGCTCTTCGAGCTTCTCGCGGTCGTAGTCGCTGGTCGTCTTCTCGATCTCGGTCTTGATCTGGGCGATGCGGCCCTTGACGTCCGAGCCGCTGCCGGCGCCCTCGATGAGGGTCGTGTTGTCCTTGTCGATGACGACCTGCTTGGCCTGGCCGAGGTCCTTGAGCTCCATCGACTCCAGCGTGATGCCCAGGTCCTCGAAAATCGCGCGGCCGCCGGTCATGATGGCGATGTCTTCGAGCATGGCCTTGCGGCGGTCGCCGAAGCCCGGCGCCTTCACCGCGGCGCACTGGAGCGTCCCGCGAAGCTTGTTGACGACCAGCGTCGCCAGGGCCTCGCCCTCGATGTCCTCGGCGATGATCAACAGCGATCGGCCCGCCTTGGCGACCTTCTCCAGCAGCGGGATGAGGTCCTTGATGCTCGAAAGCTTCTTCTCGTGGATCAGGATGTACGCCTTGTCGAGGCGGACCTCCATGGTCTCCGGCTCATTAACGAAGTGCGGCGAGAGAAAACCCTTGTCGAACTGCATTCCCTCGACCAGTTCAACCGTCGTCTCCAGCGTCTGACTCTCCTCGACCGTGATGACGCCGTCCTTGCCGACCTTGTCCATCGCGTCGGCGATCTTCTTGCCGATGTCCGGGTCCTGGTTGGCGGCGCAGGCGCCGACCTGGGCGATCTGTTTGCTCTCCTTGACCGGGCGCGACATCCGCTTGTATTCGGCGACGATGGCCTCCACCGCCAGGTCGATGCCGCGCTTCAGTTCCATGGCGTTCGCCCCGGCCGCGATGTTCTTCAGCCCCTCGTTGAAGATGGACTCGACAAAGACCGTCGCCGTCGTCGTGCCGTCGCCGGCGTCGCTCGACGTCTTGGACGCGACCTCCTTGACCATCTGGGCGCCCATGTTCTCGTACGGGTCGGCGAGCTCGATTTCCTTCGCGACGGTCACGCCGTCCTTCGTGACGGTCGGCGAACCGAAAGATTTTTCGAGAACGACGTTTCGGCCGCAGGGGCCGAGGGTGACCTTCACTGCCCGGGCGAGCTGACGCACGCCGCTGCGAATGGCCTCTCGGGCCTCCATGTCAAATGCGATCTTCTTGGCTGCCATAGTCAATACCTCCGAATGGGTTCTTCGTGTGTTTTCCCGGTAGTGGTTTCCATCAATGACCCGGGCGAACAACGCCGCCGTCTGGGTCCGCTTCCATGACAAACTCCAGCGGCTCGAATCCCCGGGCCCGAACGGCGCCGGCCGCCTTGTCCCGAACCAGCGCCAGCGAATCGCCGCAGTTCACTTCTATGTTGCCCGAACCGAGCTCCCGCCGGTCCGCCAGAGACAGCACCCGCCAATGCCGCATTCCGGCACGGCCCAGCTCGCGGCTGCCCGGCATCGCATCGGGGCTCAGCGCCAGCCGGCAGGGCGTCATCGACGCGGTCTTCTCCCCCGATCCGTCACCGGCATTCGTCCGCGCTTCGCTCATGACTCGTCTCCCTCGTCGGCCATCCCCTGAAAGGGCTCGTCCTGCCAGACGCTGCCCTGCTGCTTGACCTGCAACTCGGCCGTCTCGATGGCCCCCGCGTCGAGAAAGATCACGTCGTCGACGACCTCGTCGTCGTCGTATTTCGACACGCGAATCTCGATGCGAAAGCCCTTGTCCGCGATCCGGTTGTAGGCCAGCGGATGCATGTGCATCGCATCCTCGTTACCCGGAAACGTCAGGATCAGCCGCGCGGCCGGTCCGAACTTGATCGCTTCATCCAACGCCGTGGCAAGCAGTTCCGAAGTCAAATGCATTACTCGATGATGGCCAGGACGTCGGACTCATCCATGATCAAAAGCTCTTCGCCGTTGATCTTGATCTCCGTCCCCGCGTAGCTGGTGAACAGGACCTCGTCGCCCTTTTTCAATTGCAGCTTGGCGCGCTCGCCCGTGTCCAGCAGCTTGCCGTCGCCGACGGCCTGAATCCGGCCCCGCTTCGGCTTTTCCTTGGCCGTATCGGGAAGCACGATGCCGCCCGCGGTCTTGGCCTCCGCCTCAATCCGCTTCACCAGCACCTTCTCGCCCAGGGGGCGTATCTTCAACCTTGTCACCGCCATGATGTCTGTTCCTCCATCAATGTAAGTCGCATGTTACCGCAAATCTCAAATCGCCAACGTCCAATTCTCGCCGGGGGCCTCCAGTGCGCCCCCGACGGCCGAGGCGCTAATTCCGCCAATGCGCCGTCGCGATATCCACGGCGCCGATCCGCTGAAACGCGTCGATGACCGCCGGCCACAGCGTCTCGCGGTAGGCCGCCGCACGGATCACCGTCAGGACCTCCAGCTCCAGGGCCCGCGCCAGTATCCGCTGCGTCGGCTCCTCCGACACGAGTAGGCAGGGAAGGTCGATGCCCATCTGGCGCAGGCGCCCCAGCAGGTCGAGCCCGCCCGCCTGCCAAAGAGCGTCGTCCACGATGCCGAGTTGCAGACGACCCGCCGCCGCCAGTCCGATCGCGTCCGACTCGGTTCGCGGCCAGTGGACTTCGACCGGAAGCGACGACAGCCGCTGGGCCAACTCGTCCGCCCAGCTCCGCTGCCGCCCCTGGGCGATCATGACCTGGTAGATTTCCGGCTGGATCGTCATCTGTCCTGAACGCCTCCATCCAGGCGATCTTTGGGCGCGTATCTTCCGCCCGACTATGACGTGAATGAGCAAGCCGTGTGCCAGGCACGCCGGGCTCCACCGGTTTGGCCCGACTTGAGCCGTAAACATGTCGTACGCAAATGGTTATGCTAATGACCGCTAGGCGTTCTGGCCGCTCCCTGCTGGCCGGATGTTGACCGAATTGGCAGGTCACGCCAAAAGGCCCGCGGGATGGCTGTCAACTTGGCATGGTCGCCCGTGCGACGAATTGACGCCACCAATCGTGACTACCGAATGCCACCTTCATCGGGCTCGGACGGGGACGACGATTCATTCGCCGGGTCGGCCCGCTGGGGGGATTTCGTGCTGCCGGCCACGCCGATCGCGTCGAAATCGAGCCCGTAGATTTCCGCGACCGCCTGTTGCAGCGTCTCACAGAACTCGCGATGCGAATGGGGCGTGCCGTCGCGCTTGCGGCCGTACGGCGCCAACATCGATTCGAGCTCGCGGTCCGGCGCCGAATCATCGGCGGGTTGCCGTCTCGTCGGCGCTGCTCGGGCGGCCAGGGCCCGGGCGCGAATCCGCGCGACGCGGATCGCCGTCGCCATTTTGTGGCGGGTCATCAGGCGATTTCGAATCTTGTCCACCGCCGCCGTGTACTCGCTTAGTTCATCCATCGTCGACTTGCGGCTGGTGATCGCGCGCTTGAACCGCCGCAGCATGGCGCGGTCCACGTCTTCCAGCAGCTTCTGATCGTTCATGGCATTTCGTGATTTCATCGCGGGTCCCTCTCGTCCTCGTGCCGGCGCCGGCCGATCGACTGTAAAACGCCTCGGCCAAGTCGTTCTCGAAATTATTGGGTCAGACGAAGGGAATTGGCACGACGCAAGCGCACGGGTCGAGTCGTGCAGCCGCCATGTCCTGGACGGGCCAATCGTTGCGGGGGCGAAAAAAAATCTTGGCCGACCGTTTTTCTTACTTGCCGCGGACGCTACCCGAGCAATTCGTGAATCGGTCGCGCCGTCACGTCCTTGACGATGCGAAATGGTCGCAGATCCGGGGCCACGTTGGATTCGGCGTAGTCGATACCCAGCGCCGCACACAGCGTCGCGTGCAGCTCCCCGACGCGCACCGCCCGTTCGCCCACGGCCCGCCCCCCGTCGCTGCCGCCGACGAGCCGGCCCGCCGCCAGCCCCCCGCCGCCGATCACGGCGCTGAAGACTTGCGGAAAATGGTCGCGGCCGCCGCGGTCGTTGATCGACGGCGTCCGGCCGAACTCGCTGGCCAGCAGAACGATCGTCCGCTCGAATAGCCCCGTCCGCCGCAGGTCGCCGATCAGCGCCGACGCCGCCCGATCCAGTTCGCCGCACTTGGATTTGACGATCTCGAAATTGTCCGCGTGCGTGTCCCACCCGCCGAGCGACACCTCGACGCATCGGGCACCGGCCTTGACCAGCCGCCGCGCCAGAAGGCACCCCTGCCCGAACGCCGATTCCATGCCGTAGGCCTCGCGCACCGCGAGCGGCTCATCGTCAAGGTCGAACACCTTCGCGGTCCTCGGACTCATCATCAACAAGGCCGCGTTGTAGTTCTCGGCGAACGCCTCGATCGCCGGATCGCCGCGGTGCTTTTTGCGAAACGACCTGTCGAACTCCTTCAGCAGCCGAAGCCGCTCGTTGAATCGCCGCCCGCCGAGTCCTTCCGGCGTTCGGATGCCGTCGTGGCCCCGAGCGGCATGGCCGATGTAGTACGGCGCGTATTTCGGCCCGAGATATCCCGCCGCCCAGTCGATGCCGATCGAAACGTAGGGCGGAAGCGCCGGATCGCCCTGTGACCGACCGCGATACCGGGCGATGATCGAGCCGAGCGTCGAGTGCTTGACGCTGGCCAGCGGCACGTAGCCGGTGTGCATCTGGTACGTCGCCCGGTCGTGCTCGCCTTCGCTCGACGTAAGCGATCGAATCAGCGAAAGGTGCTTGAACTGTCGGCCCAGAAGCGGAAGGTGCTCGGCGATGCGAATCCCCTCGGCCGTCGTGTCGATGGCGGCGAACGGCCCGCCGATTTCCGAGCCGGGCTGCGGATCGAAAGTATCGATATGGCTCATCCCCCCGCCCATCCAGAGGATGATCAACGCGTCGGCGGTGTGGTCATCGGTACCCGGCAGCGCGTACAGAATCTCGGGCCGAAGCAGGCCCAGAAAGCTCGCCCCGCCGGCGGCCCCCAGCGTGCGGCGCAGCCACTGACGCCGGGTCATGCACCGGTAGTTCCGGCAGGCGGTGTCGATCCCGGCATGTGACATGGCGTGCCTTCCCACGGTCTGGATTCGCCGGCGCGTCGATCGAGCACATTGTAACGTCCTATTCCGACATAACGCTGAAGGCCGTTAGAATATTGTGCGATCGGACCGAAGGTGTCCCCCGGAGGGCCTCGGATGTCTGCCACCGCCAAACCGACTGTCCAGCGCGCACCCGCCGGCGCTGCCGTGCGACCACGGCGACAGCCGCCATATCACGTCATCCTGATCGACGACTGCGATCATTCATACGACTACGTCGTCGAGATGCTCGGCCGCCTGTTCGGCCACAACCCGCAGACCGCGTTCTGCATGGCCGAGGAGGTCGACGCGACCGGCCGCGTCATCGTGGACACGACGACCCTCGAACGGGCCGAACTGAAGCGCGACCAGATTCACGCCTACGGCGCCGACTGGCGCATCGACCGCTGCCGCGGCAGCATGACCGCCACCATCGAACCGGCCGAATAATCTATTGATGACGGATACACAGGATGTCAGCCCTCGCCGCAGCCGGGCAATCGGCCGGCCGTACTGAAGAAGGGTCTTCCGGCTTTCGCCCGTAGGGGGCACGAACGTAGCCAGGCGTTTCAACGCCTGGATCAAAGCGCGCTTCTCATCTTTTCCGCCCGGAGGGCGGACGAGACCTTGTCGATCGGTGAGCTTCGTCCGCCCTACGGGCGAGAGTGAAAAAAAGTGAGTGGGGCCATCGCCTTCCAGGGGCTAAAGCCCCCTGGCAACGACCGTGCGCCCTACCGGGCGAAGAGCGGCGCCGTCCCCGCCGCATCAACGTTGCGTGCCGCCCACGTGACCGCAGCGGACGTTCGTGCTCAAGAAATCTCCAGGCAATTCGCATCGTTGTCGAGAGCCAGCGCTTCGATAACCCGGGCGTGCTTGCGGAGAAGTTCCTCGACGGCTTTCGTGGTCTGGTTGCCGCAGCGCAGCCAGATGACTTTCGGTGGTGGGCCCAGCAGTGCGGCGAGATCCGCGAAATCCGAATCCTGCGTCACCAGCACGAACCCGCTGCGTTTGGCGTGTTCCCAAATGGCGCGGTCATCGGCCTGGTCGAGGCCGAGACGGCGGACCTGGTCGGAATCAGGGAACAGGTCGGCCAGACGATCAACGAGATTGAAACTGAGATTCTGGTCGAACAGCAGCCTCATGTCGTGGCCGTCAAGACGCGGCGTTCACGGTCCGCGGCGTACGCCAGACAGGCCCGGATGTCCTCTTCGGTCAATTCCGGGTAGTCGCCGATGATCTGCTCGTGCGACATCCCGGCGGCCAGCCAGCCCAGCACATCGGCCACCGCAATCCGCATTCGGCGGACACAGGGGCGTCCGCCGCGTTTGCCCGGTTCGATGGTGATGATGTTCTGGTAGTTCATAGGCCACACCACTTTAGCACATCCCGCGGCCTTTCACCATCGCGAGCGGGAACGTGGGAACGTGACGCAGGCGTGCATCGCGCTCCCGGACCCGTTCGGGGATGCCCTCGACCGGCTCGGAGAACCGCCCGACCCGCCCGTAGAAGCCCTCGGTCCGTCCCCTGTCCGTCCACGCCTCAGCCGTGCCTTTCCCCGGCCCCTCTGCACATTCCCTCGGCCCATCCGGATAATGCCCGCTCCCGGCGCGCCAGGATCGCAGCGGCCCACTCTCGGGTCGTGGAGCTTCATTACCGTGCCCGACAAGGAACCGTCGCCCGTCGGCCCGACGACGACGCGTCCGGTCGTGACGGTGGATGCCTCGCAGCGCTTGCAATATACGCTCGATTTCACGGACGAGTCCACGTCGACGCGGCAGGCCAAACCGGCTGGCGTGATCGGCGCGGAAATCTCGGTCAAGGTCGCCCCTGCACGCACCGCCGCGCGTCCCCGGCGGCAGCCGGGCAATCGGCCGGCCGTACTGAAGAAGGGTCTTCCGGCTTTCGCCCGTAGGGCGCACGAACGTAGCCAGGCGTTTCAACGCCTGGATCAAAGCGCGCTTCTCATCCTTACCCCCCGGAGGGCGGACGAGACCTTGTCGATCGGTGAGCTTCGTCCGCCCTACGGGCGAGAGTGAAAAAAAGTGAGTGGGGCCATCGCCTTCCAGGGGCTAAAGCCCCCTGGCAACGACCGTGCGCCCTACCGGGCGAAGAGCGGCGCCGTCCCCGCCGCTCGATGGGCGTGATGCCCGACCACGCGTGTCGCATCGGGGACCTACTTCAATCGCACGAGCTTGCCCTTGCGCTTCACGATGTTCTTGTAGTCCCATTGGATCTCGATCGACTTCTCGAGCCACCGCTTGAGGTCCTTTTCGACGATCTGATCGACCGAGGTGTACCGTGCTTCGGCGGCCTTGAAACTGCCTTCGGCCTCCAGACCGGGCTCGTCGAATGATTGGCCGCTCCAGTACAGCAGGCGGATGCAGTCCTTAAGTTTGCTGTAGCCGACAATCGGGTTGCCGTTCAGGAACCAAACCGGGTGCCGGTGCCAGATCTTGTTCTCCGCCCCCGGAAGGTGTCGGGGGGACAGGAATCGATCGATGGCCTTGGCGAGGGCGCCGCAGATGCGTTTGTCGCCGGCCGATTGGGCCGCGTTGTACGCGAGGATGTCCTTGTGGATCGACATGCGGTTGTATTCCCTTACTTGTCGTCGGATACGTCAGCGACGGGACAACTCAAACTCTTGCCATACATCCCGGACCGATCGAAGCAGCAGGGGCGTCGCTTCCCTTTGGCGAGCATGTCGCAGGCGTTTACGATCCGACGCGCGCGAGTCTTTGCCTGCTTGGCGGAGACGATCCAGTGAACGAAATCCCGGCGCGCGGCCGGCGTGATGCCCGACCACACCTCCCGCGCCCCCGGCCCTCCACGCGCCCCTTTTGGCGGCGCGGCCGCGAGCGCCTTCCGCAGATCGGCCGGCACCTTGGGTTCCGGTTCCTCTGCCACCGGCGCGATTTCCAGCGTGACGACGTCGCCCGCCTGCAAGACCCGCCCTTGACGCAGTGGTTGCCGCTTCGCGGCACGGATCGCGCTGCGATCACCGAGCGGAGCTCGGCCCACTGCGTCAAGGGCCGCCGCTTCGCGCATCTTCCGGTCCACTTTGAGCCAGTGGCCTCCCCGGCCATCCGGCTCGAGCGTGGCTCGAAAGGGGCAGCCATTGAGGGTGCCTTCAACTGTCGTCTGTCCCCGCGAGGGGAGTTTCGCACTGGCTTCCTTGGGCAGGGTCAGAAAGGTCCAAGAGACGGCCTTCACGGTCGGTCGCGCCGCCTCACCACGGCCAGGCTTCGACACAGCGGGCAGGCGCGGCGACAAGAGTGTCGCGTTAAAACGGATCATCGAAGCGGTTTGGGAATCGCCGAGCTCGCGAATGCGCTGGTCCCGCTTGGCCCGGGCCTTCTTCGCGACCTTCGCCGACTTCTTGGACGTCTTGCCGGCCATTGTGTTCACTCCAGGACCTCCGCCTCGTTCCCGCCCGGAGGCCGCAACACGGACAGGACTTGGTGGAAGAAGCAGGAAGCGAGCGCGAACACGTCAATCAGCGCCTCTTCGCGTTGGTCCGTCTTGGTCTTGAGATAGAGGACGCTGATCGCGCCGGCCTCAATCTTTGTGGCGTTATCCGGCAGTCCCTCAAACCCGACCATGAAATCGGTTGCGTGCACAATCCGATTCAAGGCGTCCCGAAGGAGCGCGACCTTGGTCGAGCCACCTGTAGGTGACCAATGCCAAAACGGCTCATCGAGAATGAATCTGGTGCGTATGTCGCGGTTGTCGAGAAGACGCCGAACGTGGATGGCGAAAGCGATGGCCGTATCCGTGACAGCCTGTTCGATATGGCCCTGGATGATCGCGCCGTTGGCGAGCGGGAATGGAGCGCTGCCGAACGCCCACAGCCTTGCGGCTGCCGCTTCGGCTTGCTGTAACGCGAACTCGTTGATGTCAGCCATCGTGTCTCATCCGCCGCATTTCAGTCATTCGTCCGAATCGGCGCGAACTAATCCGCACGGTGCACGCGACCCCCATGGGCCGGAGAGCGATGGTGGGATGTCCGCCTGCGAGGAGGGCCGCCTTCGAAGCGACCGGCTTGACGGCGGCCTTGTCACCGCGGCGACCGACCTCCGCCGATTACTTGGACGTCTTGCCGGCCATTGTGTTCACTCAAACACGGCAGCGACTCGTTCCTGCGTATTCAATGCCAATACGCCGCGGGCATCAAACGAGTCAAACGCAATTCGCCGACTCGACCGCTCCCGCCCCGGTCACCCAGAACCGATTCTTGCCCGCCTCCTTGGCTTTCATCAGTGCCTGGTCCGCGGCCGCAATCAACGGCTCGGCCTGCGTCGCCTGGTACGGGAAGTGCGCCAGACCGCCGCTGATCGTCAAGCGGCCCTGCGCCTCGGGACCGAGTCGGGAGAAACGATGCTCCCGCAGCGCCTGGCGAAATCGCGAAACGACTTCGATCACCGCCTCGGGATGACGCGAGCCCGACGAGCGCGGTCCTTCCGGATCCCAGAAGACGACGACGAACTCATCGCCGCCGTACCGCGACACCATGTCCGTCTTGCGGCTGCACTGCACGAAGAGCTGCCCGACCTCGACGAGAATCTGATCGCCGGCGTCGTGCCCGTAGGTGTCGTTGTAGCGCTTGAAATCGTCGATATCGAAAACCAGCGCGGTCACCGTTTTCCCGTCGCGCCTGGCGATTTCAATCTTCTCAGACAGGTAGCGCAGTAGATGGCGGCGATTGGGCAGGCCGGTGAGATCGTCGGTCATGGCCAGGGCCCGCCACTGCCGGGCGCGAACGGCGAACGCGTGAATCCGGCCGAACAGCGATCCGTAATGATGCAGCTTGGCCACTTGCTCGCGCGAATACCCGCCCCGGCGGCAGCGCCCGACGCGAATCTGACCGACGCGCGCCTGGCCGTGGACGATCGGCTCGATCAGGGCGGGGTGAAATCCGCTCCTCGCCTCGCCGCATCCCGCCGAGCCGCTCCGCTCATCGAGCACCACCATCGCGCACTCGGCGTCCACCGCGACGCAGATCAATCCCGCCATCGCGTCCAGGGCGACCGATTCGCCCTCGGCCATCCGCGGCAGCAGGTCGGCGAGCAGGGCGAGCTCCTCGCCGCTCGGCGCCGGCGCCACCTCCGGCGTCGCCAGCCAGCGCCGCTGCGTTCGCCGCGCGGGAATGCCGAGAGACTTTTCGAGATCGCCGGACTCCGGCGGAAAGATGACGTAATCGTCCGCGCCGAATTCGCAAAGCCGCCGACCCATGTCCTCATACGCCGGCTCGCAGCACACCACGACCGGCGCGTCGGCCGCGACCTTCTTGATCGCGGCGATCGCCGCCTCCGGATGGCGACAGGTCGGATCGTATCCGACGAGGATCGCACGCGTCGGTGCCCGCGGGACTTCGGCGATGCCCTCGAGATAGGTATGCACGCCGTCGATGCGGTTCGGCGCGAAGGCGGCCGCGACAATCGGAGCCAACCGCGAAAGATCGCCGATCACCAGCAGCCGCGGTCCGGCCTCGGTATCACGCGAGATCATGCGCCGCTCCCGTCCTTCCGATCCGGCGTGCCGGGCGCCGCGGCATCATTCGTCTCGTCCGCGGCGTCGTCTTCGTTCAGCAGCGCACTGACTTCGGCCGCCGTTAACTTCGATGACGTCGTGTCCCGCTCCACGGGTGGACGTCGCCGGGCGGCCGGCGCACTGCGGCCCGCAATCATCCGTCGGCGCACGGCTTCGTGAAGCGTCGGCTCATCGTCAGGCCCCGATCGCCGCTCCGCGGCGTCGTCCGGACTGGTCGTCGATTCCGGCGGGCGACCGGCGCGAGCGATGGATGCGGCTGGACGCCCTTCGACGTCGTCGGCCGTGACCGCCGCGGACAGCGCCGCCGCCGCCGATCGCAGCATTTCGTCGCCGAATACCTCGAGCGTTTGCCACGCCAGGCCCTCGATCCTTTCGGATCGTGCCCCGCTTTCACCCGCCCGGTTGAGGAGCGTCAATTCCAGCTTGGGGAAGTATCGCGGCGCGATGCGAAGAAATTCGCGCTCAACCCGATCGGCGGCGGCCGGATCGAACAGGCACCTCTTGAGGTCCGCCTCCCGCGCCAGACAGCCCATGGCCGAGTACACGTCGCTGACCCAGGTGACCGCGATTCCCCCTGCCTGGAGGCGCGCGACGCATTCCGCGACCGCGCCGTCGTCCATGGCCACGAGCAGTACGCCGCCCGGCATTTTCAGGCCTGGTGTATCATGGGTCATTTGTCGGTCTCGCCCCGCGAATCGAGCGACCGATCCTGCGCCGCCTGCGGTCACGAAAGGTTCCAGTTCACTTTAGGGAAGGCCGATTTTCAAGTCAAAGCGTGGAGTCTGGTTTCGGGACCGCCTATGATGGCCGACCAGCGTCGCGACTGCCGATCATAATCGGACCGGGAGATCAAGGTGAGGCGACTGACCTACTGCTTGCTGGCCGGATTCCTCCTTCCCTGTGGGGCGCCCGTTGCCGCGCAGGTCGCGGCCGGCAAGGCCCTCCAGCGCGATCTCGACCACCTCCTCACCGACCACGGCCAGCGCGGCGCCAGGTTCGGCGGCCACGTCATGGACATCGCGGGGGGTCGCGTGCTCTACGCGCACGACGCCTATCAGCCGCTCATCCCGGCCAGCAACATGAAACTCGTCGTCATCGCCGCCGCCATGTCGAATCTGGGAATCGATTTCGAGTTCGCCACGACACTGTCCGTCGTCGGCCAGGACCTGGTCATCGTCGGCGGGGGCGACCCGACCTTCGGTGACGAGCGGCTCGCCGCCGAGCGCAACGTCCCGATCACCGCCGTCTTCCACGACTGGGCGGACAAACTCAAGGCCGCCGGCGTCCGGCGAGTCGCCGGCGACATCGTGATCGACGACTCGATCTTCGATCAGAATTTTGTCCATCCGAATTGGCCGTCGGATCAGTTTCAGGCCTGGTATGAAGCCCCTATCGGCGGGCTGAATTTCAACGCCAATTGCATCGCCGTGTCCATCAGGCCCGCCGACGGCGGCCGGCAGCCCATCGCCCAGTTCATCCCCGGCAACACCCTCCTGCGACTGGTCAACCGCACGACGACGGCGAAGAAACAAACCGTCGTCGCATCGCGGCCGCGCAACAAGAACGACGTGATCGTCTCGGGCGGCGTCGCCAGACCCGCCGTCCTCGGTCCGCTCACCGTACCCGATCCGGGCCTGTACTTCGGCTACGTCTTCAAGACCGTCCTCGCGTCCAAGGGGATTCCCCTCGACGGCCGCGTCATTCGCCGCAAGGTCGACAAAGATGGTGACTTCCGTCCCCTCGGCGGACACCTCGTCGCAGAGCATCGGGCGCCGATCCTCGACGCGACCCGACGGGCCGGGCGACAAAGTCTGGGCATGATGGCCGAAGGACTGCTGAAGACCATGGGGCTGCGCGCCAGCGGCGCCGCGTCGTGGACCTCCGGGCAACTGGCCGTGGTTCGTTTCCTGGCCAACATCGGCATCGACACCGCCGAGGTCGCGATCGACGACGGAAGCGGTCTGTCGCGGCAGAATCGATTGAGCGCGGCCGCGACGACCCGCGTCCTTCGCCAGATGTTCATTTCATCGCCGCCCGTCGCGAAGGCGTTTCGCGAATCGCTGGCCCAACCGGGCCGGGATGGCACGCTGAAAAAACGCCTCACCGCCCCCCACATCAAGGACCGCGTGTTCGCCAAGACCGGATACATCAACGGCGTCAGAACCTTGGCCGGCTACGTCCAGACGCGATCGGGCCAGTGGCTCGCCTTTGCCTTCTACTACAACGGCGCGGGCAAGACCCGGCCGCTGACCAAGCGACAGGATCAGGCCATCGAAGCGCTGGTCAATTGGAACGACGGCGCCGCGGCGGCCCCGGTCCGCACCGGCAACGCGCCGTAGGCGACCCGCCGCATCCACAATCCAGAAAAAACCGAACCAGCCCCTACGACGGTGCCCCGGGCGGTAGGGGCGCCGCGCCACGCACCGTTTCCACGTATGCCAGGCGCAGTTGGTGCAGCGTCGTGTCCAGCAGGCGCTGTTCCTCAGGGGTGAGATTGCCTTTCGTCTTGCGCTCGAGCACGTCGAGCATGTCGATATGATGCTTGGCCAGTTCGATGTTCGGCGGGATTTCCTGTCCGCCCGGCCCCGCCATGCCGCCCAGCCCAATGACCGCCTGCATGGCGATGAGCTGCACGAGGCCCGCCAGATCGGCGTCCGGAAGCGGCGCCGCCCGTTGCTCCGCCGCCGTCTGGGCCAGCCGTTCCTTTTCGGCCGCGGCCTGGCTCTTCCAATCGTCATCAATATGAAGCTTCTGCGATTCGTCCGCCATGTTGCCTGAATCTCCCTTTGACAAGAGGCCGCGGGAACGGCGTCACGGGCATGATAACAAAAATGGCCAGGGTCCGGTCGCGGCTGGGGGGAACCGCGTGGATACCGGAACGCCTGGCCGGGTGTCCTAGTTTAACAAAATCGCCCGCACAATCAAGACTGACTGGGTCGCCGACCCCGCGCGCACCTCATAACCACGGTCGAGATTGAGAATTGCGTTGCAAGATTTTTTTGCTTTCACGCGCCGCAGGGCCAACCTGGCGGCCCGGCGATTCGAACAGACCCCAAATCCCTATGCAACCGGAACATCCACTCGGATTCCATCGATCCAAACGCCTCCGGCCGCCCCCGGTCCCTCCAACAAATTGCCTACCGGGTCCGATGCACCGTCGCCGTCCCACGGTACGCAAACAAAATCCGCGCGCCGCCCGGCCGCCAACTGCCCGATCCACGCGTCCAATCCCAACGCCCGGGCGGCGAAGATCGTCGCCATCTTCAGGATCGTCGATGCCGGCGCAGAAGCGACATGCCGTCGAACGTATCGCATCTCTTCGAGTATGGAAAGGTCGGGATTGCTCGCCAGACTGTCGGTTCCCAGACACACGTTGAGCCCCGCCCGCAGCATGGACCCCCAGGGGTGCGGACCGTGTCCGAAATAGGCGCACGTCCGCGGGCACCAGACCACGCTGGCCCCCGCCGCCGCCAGTGTCGGAAAATCAGCCGGCTGCACGTCGTTGCCATGCGCGAGGATCGGCCGGACGCCGAGGAGTCCGCATCGCGCGAGAATGTCGACGGCGTCGCCGCTTGGATAGTCCCGGACTTCGCGCAGCGGGTGGCGGTGGCGAAAATCGGCCGCCGGGCCGCTGCGGTCGCGAAGCCACCGGGCCTCGTCCTGAGCTTCAAGAAAATGGACCGTCATCGGCCGCGGCGAATCAACGAGCCGTCGCCCGATGGCGGCGAGATCCGACTCGGTGACGTTGTAAAGCGAGTGCGGAGACACGCCGATCAACAGGCGCCCCGGCTCGGACAGCGCCGCCGGTGCCGCCACCAGCCCGAACAGCTCCCCCGCGTCGGACGGACACTGCCCCGCGCCGCTGATCAGCTCGATGAAGCACACCTTGCGAATGGGCGAAACGCTCAGCGGCCGCACGTTCGCGCCGGTTCGTGAAATGTCCGCCACGCACGTCACGCCGCCGCGTATCGATTCGACCGCCCCGGCGGCGACCGTCGCCGCGCGCTCGTCGCGACCGCCCGATGCCCGCAGGCGCCCGATGAGCGCGTCGAGCCAGGACCAAAGCGAATCGCGAGGCAGCTGGCCCGAAATCGCGGGCAGTTCCAGATGAGTATGCGCGTTGATCAGCCCGGGTAGCAAAATGGCGTCGCCCAGATCGACGACGTCCGGCATGCGGTGCTCGCGAAACGGACCGACCGCGACAATGGCGCCGTCGGCGACGAGCAGCGCCCCGTCTTCGATCGGCGGCGCCGCGACCGGGACGATCCACCTGGCGCGATAGCACTGCATCCGCGTATTCTAGCGGATGCCCTATTGCGATCGATTTTCTCAATTTCAAAGCTTCTTTGGCGCCTGCACCGGAAGTACCGCCGGGTGAGCGGTCGGTTTTATTGAGAATCGACGAGAAAGTTTTCCCCGGTGGCCGCCTTGATTGCACTGACGCGGTCGGACGCTGATTCTTGACCATCGGCGGCGGGTTGAAAATTTGAAGCACGGCGCGAAAAGTTGAAAAATCCCGACAATCCTTGAAATCGGTCGCCAGCGGCGCGGAGCGGGCTCACGTCCCGGGCATCGACCAAGCCGGCGCATGGGGCGCGGCGGCGCAGCGTCGCGCAGGACAGAGATTCAGACTTGCTCGCCGTCGTCGTCCAGGTCGGCTCGCGGATCCCAGATGGTGCCGTCCTTCGCGGCGGCGAACCGCGCGTCGTCCGGCGTCGTCGTCATGCGGGTGTCGTCGTTCATGTCGCCCCGCCCGCACAGCTCGCGGATCAAAGGCCGGCCGTAGGGGTCGTAGGCGTAGCGCTCGCGGATG